>OGPE01002273.1_pt1 | contig 11124 bp, 8 predicted proteins | sample 1552881 | NCBI WGS metagenome assembly OGPE01 (sample SAMEA2580236, study PRJEB22360) | human gut metagenome | biome: human gut; feature: human-associated habitat; material: faeces | place: Denmark | collected 2008/2010 | reverse complement strand
CCACAAAGGGCGTAGATACCACTTCCGACACGTTTACGCTGAATGGCAGTTACCGATCTCTCCTATTTCTCTGCCGCTGCTACTGCCGCATCAAACTTCTCGTTCGTCAGCTCTTCACATCCGTAGAGAACACCGTAAACCTTGATCCACTCCTGCTTTCCAAGTTCTGTCTTTTCCTCGGAAGAACGATCAACGAGTACCGGAATTCCAAGCATTGCAAGCTTTTCTGTCAGCTCTTCGAACTGTTCCGCCTTCTCTTCTACTGTCAGAGTCTCTTTTGTATCTTTACTGTCTTTATCTGCTATTTTGTCAGTATCTTTCGCTGCATTTTCCTCAGAATCTTCTCTTGGAAGAATATCTCCTGTAAACAATGCAAGATTCACTTCACTCTTCACAAAATTCTTCAGTTTCAACTTGTCCGCTGTTCCTGCATATGCAACTTCAGCATTCTTCTCTCCGTCTTTTGCTTTCATCTTATCAGCAATCTCAGATACTGTACAGTCTTTGCTCTTCATTCCAACTGCCGCAATATTATCAAGAAGATCGAGATCTTTCATCGTATTCAGAATCTCATCAGACTCTGCATAAGTATGATCCACAGGTTTCTTCACAATGATCATATCCTGCTCAAGACCAACCGGAACTTCCACATCCTCCGGAACGATCAGATATTTCACAACATTTCCCTTGTAAAGCTCTGCTGCCAGTTCCTGTTCGCTTGTGCCGTTGTTATCCGAAGCTGCGGATTCCTCGGCAGAAGCATCTACTTTGCTTTCTGCATCTGAGTTCTTAGAATCTTCTGATCTATTGATCGTAACAGAAGCTACTTTCTTCTTGGAAGACTTCTCTTTATCTTCTGCAGACTTCTCATTTTCAGACTTTGTTTCCTCTGCTTTTTCCGGGTCTCTTGCTGTGTCCTTCGTCATATCAATTTCAAGAAGTACAATCCCCTGATCATAATGATAAATCTTGAAATATTCTGCATAGTCCAGCTTTGTTTCTGACTGATATTCCAAACCTATAATTTCAGGTGCTTGTTCATCCAGCTTCTGGTTACTGCTTGTCGAAGCATCTGTTCCGTTTGCAGATGTTCCTCCATTTGCCGCTGCAAGATAAATGAAAATCGTATATTCTATCTCATGTGCGACAGACATTTTATCTGTCATTCCAATAATCTTATTGTTCTGATTCAATGCAACCGGGATAACAGCTGTCGCTGATCCGCCGCCCTTTGTTGTGTAATACTTATTTCCATTCGCTTTCACATACTGATAATGATCACTGCTGAACACGAGTGTTGCATAAGCCTGTCCATTCTGGATCGTCACTTTATTACAAGTAATCTGAACCTTACCTGTTCCACCGGACCAGGTAAAACGATCCGGAGTGTATACACCGTCTTTCAGTGTTGTTCCACTGTCTACATGAGAAGTAGAACCACTTGTATCGGATTCGTATTTTGATACATTATCTGCTTTTCCGTCATTTCCATCTGTTTTTCCTGAATTAGTTCCAGATACAGAACCGCCTGGGAAAGCAGAATTGTTCGTTCCTGTATTACCAGTATTATTGGAACCACCAGTAGTTCCGGAATTTCCTGTGTTTCCGTTGTTTCCTGTATTTCCGGAATCACCTTTATTCTCTGAGTCTGTGGAATTAAGATCGGCAATCTTCTTCATTGTCTCTGACTGGAAAGTCAGCATTCTGTCATACCAGATTCCTTTTTTAATGGAATATGCTGCTACTGCGATTTCCTTATCCAACGCTTCTACCGGAACAGTATAAGTATATTTTCCTTCTTCATTCACCTGATATGGAATCCAGGATGACTGATCTGCGCTTGCAGCCTCTTCCTTTGTTCCCATATACAGATAGCCGTAACCGGTTCCGCTTAATGTAAGCACGGCACTCATTTTTCCGTCTTTTGCTGTCAGGATACAATCCACTACTTTAAACATGGAAGAACTGGAAGTTACGTCCATACTGTAGATTCCGTTTGCTACTGTTGCTTCCGGTGTCGGTGTTGGCGTTGGTGCCGGATCCGGTGTTGAGGTTTCTCCCGGATTCGGAATGTACATCCATAAGTACTGTTTGTCATACCAAGTCTGATCTTTTGACTTTCTCAAAGATACCGGAATTGTCTGACCTGCTTTTTCTTTCGGAACATTGAAATGAAATGTCCATGCACCTTCTTCATCCTTTGTTCCTTCTATAACAGATGCTTTCAACAAGTCATCTTTTGAACCAAGATATAGCGCATCAAATCCTGTGTTGTTTGTCTTGATCGTAATATCAAGTTCGCCATCCTTTTCAACAACTGTTGATTCACTGACCTTGAACATCTTGAACTCTTCAGCGTCTTCTTTTACTACTTTCACAGATTCTCCTGTTACAGAAGGAGCCTCCTGCAGTGGCGAAAGTTCCGGTTCCGGAGTATTCATAGAATCGTTCGAATCTGTAGAAGGTTCTGACTTGCCTGTTTCATCTTTTATCTGTGTATCCTTGTTATCAGTTTTTTTGTCCGCAACCTGATCTGAGACAGTTATGCCTGGATTTTTCCCGGTGGTTTCTGTATCTTTCTCTTCTGAGTTATTTTCTGAGTTATTCTCTAAATTTGGTTTTGTTTCTGCTTCGATTGAATTCTGATTATCTGATTTATCCGAAGAATTATCAACTTTATCAGATTCCTCTGTCTGATCTTCTTTTGTTAAATCGTCATTTCTTTTATCTTCTTTAACATTTCCTGCGTCTTCTGTCTGACTCTCATCTTGTTTCTTATCTAGATCAGCTTCTTCCACCTCAACAGTTTCCTGTAAATTTGTCTCATACTGCTGCTCATTTTCTGCCGCATATGTTCTTGTATAAGACAATGGTGAAATCACCATAGAACCTGTCAGCATAAGCGCAAGCCATCTGCTCTTATTTTTCATTTCTTTTTTGTCTCCTCTTAAGTTGTGAATTATAAAATACGGAAAATGGATAGAATTATCTTGAATCAAATGAATGATTGCTGGTCACACGTAATGCGAACAGTAAGAATGGTTCTTTCGGTACAATCAATTACTCGTGATCTGGAATTCGTATATTCCCCGCACCAACGGCCGGCAGGTTTCCTGACTTACAGATCTTCTATACAGAACACCTTCCCGGTCTCCCAGTGGATGTGCGGACTCTCCACACTTGTCTGTATAGGAGCGGTCTTCTGAAATCTAATTTCTAAGAAGACCGCATCTCTGCTCACAGTGACGAGTTCGTACAGGTCTTGCACCTGTTTCCCTTTTACCTGTTTCGATCAGGATATGGAAATATATTCCCTGATCAAACAGCACCGAACGCTATTATTTCTGACTAACTATAACATTTCATTATATTGAAGTCAACTATTCCGCCTTCACGGCCCAGCGCATCTTCGTAGATCTTGCTCTTCCGTTCTGTGCACATTCCTGCGCTGACGGACGTACAACATCCCTTGCATATTCAGAATAGATTCCTTCTTTGTATCCTGCTTTGAGTGCTTTTTTTACAAGCTTGTCCTCTCCGGAATGAAATGTAAGAATTGCTACTCTTCCGCCCGGTTTTAATGCTCCCGGGAGTTTCTCCATGAATTCATACAGTACTTCGAATTCATTATTCACATCTATGCGAAGTGCCTGGAATGTTCTCTGGCAAGTCTTTTTGATAATGTCCTTCTTTTCTTTATTATTCGGAAGAAAATCTAAAGTCTTCTCAATGACATTTCTAAGCTTTGTTGTTGTATCAATGCGATTGCCTCTACGAATTTCATCCGTGATTGCTTTCGCCAGCTCTTCGCAGTATGGCTCATCTGAATTCTCGTAAAGCATTCCTGCAAGCTCTTCCTCGGAAATGTTGTCGAGTCGCTCTGCTGCGCTGATTCCCTTCTCCTGGTTCAGTCGCAGATCCAGCGGTCCGTCAACTTTGAAAGAAAATCCTCTCTTCGGATTGTCGATCTGCATAGAGGAAACTCCAAGGTCCGCAAGGATAAAATCAAATCCTCCAACTTCTTTTGCAATCTCATCGATCGTGCAGAAATTCTGCAGACGGATACTTAAAATGTCTTCTCCGAATCCCTGATCTGCCAGACGTTTTCTTGTCTTTGCAGACTCTTCCGGGTCAACATCTGTTGCATAGATGTGCCCCTCACCTTTCAGACATTCCAGCATTGCTTTCGTATGTCCACCGTATCCGAGTGTCGCGTCAAATCCAGTCTCACCCGGCTGGATTTTCAGGAAATCCAGGATCTCATTTACCATGATAGAAATGTGCATTCCGGCAGGAGTATTTCCCTTCTGGATTACATGCGCGATCGTATCCTTGTATTTCTCCGGCTGTAACTCTTTATATTTCTCCTCGAATTTCTTCGGGTATTTTCCTTTATACCTCACACGACGCTTGTGCGGTGTCTGTGATTCTTGTATGTTCTGATTGTTCTGTTCGCTCATTTCGCTCTCCTGTTCTTATCTTTACAACGTATGTACAGTATACCATGAAAGTTATTCACAATATACCATGAACTTTGAAATGTTTTCCACATAAGTCTGCATATTTTTCACCTATTCACATTTCTTTACCGGAACCTGCATGGATTCGCTATTTTATCCGGCTGCATATCTTACTGCCACGTTCATCACTCCGGCAAGCATCATCACAACCACCGGATTCAGTTTTGTCTTACGAAGCAGTAACAGACAGATTCCGAAGATCACCACCATAAACCATTTTGTCGCCGCAAACTGCACAATTCCATCTGTCCAAAATGCAGTGTGCAGAATTGCGATACCTGCGGAGGCGATCAGTGCGACAACTGCCGGTCTTAAGGATTCCAGCACGCTCTGGAACATTTTCATTTTCTTATATCTTAAATAAAACCATGCGATCAAAGTTACGATAATACAAGACGGCAGAATGCACCCACAGGTCGCCGCAACAGATCCCGGAACTCCCGCAATCTTGCTGCCGACAAATGTTGCCGCATTGATTGCAATCGGCCCAGGTGTCATCTGGGAAATCGTGATCAAATCTGTGAATTCTGTCATCGTAAGCCAACCATGCTGTGTCACAACCTGTTCTTGGATCAGAGGCATCGCCGCATAACCGCCACCAAAGCTGAACAGTCCAATCTGAAGAAAGCTTAAAAATAATTTCAAATAAATCATTTCTCTTCACTTCCTTTCCTCGTGATCTTTTTCTCAATTAATGCGCGGAGTACTCCGACAATTCCACAGATCAGAATCACATAGACTACATTTACCTCAAATATGCAGGAAGCTATAAATGCCCCGACCATAAGTACGTATGACAAAGCATCTTTCTTCTTCACGATTCCGGCACCCATGTCATATGTCACAGATGCGATCACGGCGCCCACTCCGGCCTGCATTCCTTCGAGCATTAAGCTGATGATCTGGTTACTTCGAAATGCCTGATAACCGGCAGAAAGTATCGATATAATAAGAAATGGTGGGATTACTGTCCCGGCAATTGCTGTCAGAATCCCCGCAATTCCAGCCAGTTTATATCCGATCACGATTGCTCCGTTCACTGCGATTGCTCCCGGTGCCGACTGCGCGATCGCCACAAGATCCAACATTTCTTCTTCCTCAATCCAATGATATTCATCTACGAACTTTTTCTTCATCAGGCTGACGATCACATAACCTCCACCAAACGTGAACGCACTTAAGTAAAAGGTTGACCAGAAAATCTTCCACAATTTTTTATCTTGTTTTTTTCCTTGCATTTTTTCTTGTTGTTCTTCCATATATATTGTCCTCGTATATTATGATTATGCGAATTGCGTAGCACTAGAACTCCCGCCACACTATATGCTATTGGCAGACAAAATTCCCTAACTATGATATTCTTTCTCTTGTAGTCTATCGCAATCAAAATGATTATGCAATCGCCTTGAATTTTTTACATTATATTTTCCTTTTTGAAACCTTAATTTTATCTGAATTTTCCCTATTTGGAAAATGATTATGATACAATGAGAACAGTAATATTTATCATAAAGGAGATTGAACTTGAAAAACCCATTTTTGCGATTATCTTGTGCCGTTCTCCTGTGTTGCTGCCTGAGCGGATGCGGTAGCATACAGCACAAATCCAGTACGGACACGGCGCAGGCGCAGGGTACTAAGGCACCACCCAAGACAGCGGATGATTTTTCTATCTCATCAGATTCTGAAAATGAAACTGTAGATGAAACTTCTTCTGCTGATGCCGCCACCCCATCTGCTTCTGAATCTGTAACTCAGCAGGAACTGCTGACCGGCGCAGCGGCTCTTTACAGCAATGGACAGGAGATCAGCTTTGACCCTTCCTGGCAATACGCAGACTTTTCTGCAATCAATTCTGGAACAGCTACTATTTATCTTGCAGATTCTGATCGCAAGGATATCGTCGTCGGCGTGAATGCCGGACATGGAACTTCCGGTGGTGCTTCTGTAAAGACACAGTGTCACCCAAATGGTTCTCCAAAGACAACCGGCGGAAGCACTGCTCAGGGTGCAACTTATGCGACTGCAGTTTCCGGGGGAATGACATTTAACGATGGAACTGCTGAAAGCACTGTTACACTTCAGATGGCTCAGATTCTGAAAGATAAGCTACTTGCTCAAGGATATGATGTCCTTATGGTGAGAAACAGCGACGATGTCCAGCTTGATAATGTTGCCCGCACCGTACTCTGTAACAATGTAGCTGACTGTCACATCTCACTCCACTGGGATGGAGATGGATTGGGGTATGACAAAGGCTGTTTCTACATTTCTGTGCCGGATGGTCTGAAAAGTATGGAACCTGTCGCTTCCCACTGGCAGGAACATGATGCACTTGGAGCATCTCTTGTAGAAGGACTTCGTACAGAAGGAATGACCATTTACCAAAATGGTTCTATGAATATCGATCTGACGCAGACTTCTTATAGTACAATTCCGTCTGTTGATATGGAACTTGGAAATGCAAGCTCTGACCACAGCGATTCCACACTAAATAGTCTGGCTGATGGTCTGGTTCTTGGACTCAATGCTTATTTTGGAAATTAGAATTCTTATTGAGTTATTTATTTTATTTTTTAAGGAGGTTATTATGGAGCCACTCATTCGTGTTAAAAATATGTACAAGATCTATAACCCGGGAGAAAATGAAGTCCGCGCACTGGATGATGTTTCTCTTGAAATCAACCAGGGGGAATTTATTGCCATTGTCGGACATTCCGGTTCTGGTAAATCTACATTTATGAATATGCTCGGCTGTCTTGACACACCTGATTCCGGGGAATATTTTCTGGACGGAAAAGAGGTTGCCAATCTCTCAGACAATGAACTGTCTGATATCCGCAATCACAAGATCGGCTTCATCTTTCAGGGATTTAATCTGATTCCAAACCTGGATGCACTTGGAAATGTAGAACTTCCGCTGATCTATCGCGGACTTGGAAAGCAGCAAAGAAAAGAGATTGCCGGGGAAGCTCTATCGAAAGTTGGACTGGAAAATCGTATGGATCACAGACCGAACCAGCTTTCCGGTGGACAGCAGCAGCGTGTCGCTGTAGCCAGAGCAATTGCCGCACAGCCGCCGATCATCCTTGCCGATGAGCCGACCGGTAACCTGGACAGTAAGTCGACTATCGAGATCATGAATATTCTGAAAGACCTTCATAAATCTGGAAGAACAGTTATTATCATTACACATGATGATGAAATTGCTGATCAGGTTGATCGTGTTGTCCGCATTATGGATGGAAAGATTGTGAGTGATAGTGTAAATCCGTAGCAATTTAAATCTTTACCTGCAATTACGGAGAGAGAGCAGTACTTTACGATTTCTCAATCGTTGAAGCACTACCCTCTCTTTATGTTTCTTATTAGATATTTCTTAGTAGAATTTCTAATTACTTCTATTCACTTTTTATTCTACTGATACAAGCTCAATCTTGAAGTTCAGTTCTTTTCCGGCCATCTCATGGTTTGCATCGAAAGTGATTGTTGTCTCTTCCTTAGCTGTTACCTTTACCGGGAATGGCTGTCCATACTGATTGGACAGGTAAACCTGCTGTCCCACTTCGAGGTCTTCAGATCCCGGGAGTTCTGCAATCTCTACTGTGAAGATAGCTTCCGGATTCGGCATTCCATAAGCTTCTTCCGGCATCAGATGGATGTCTACTACCTGACCAACTTCCATATCAGCTACTGCTGCGTCAAATCCTTTGATCATCTGTCCTGCACCGCATACGAACTCAAGTGGCTCTCCACGGTCATAAGAAGAATCAAACTGAGTTCCGTCATTGAATGTTCCTTTGTAATGTGTACGGCATTTCTTTCCAACATTCTTTCCTTCCATTGTAGTGTGTGATCCGCATCCGCCACCGCAGCTGCTTCCACAAGAATGTCCCTCTTCATGATCTCCACAGGAATGTCCTTCCTCATGGTGATGATGATCACAAGTAGCTCCTCTGGATACAAGCTCACCTTTCAGGTATGCCTCTACTGCCTGATCTGCGTCTCCCTGAGCACCTGAACATAATTCAACGCCGGCCTCTGCAAGTGCAGTCTGTGCACCTCCGCCGATTCCACCACAGATCAGAACATCTACGTTCTGTCCCGCAAGCAGTCCTGCCAGTGCTCCGTGTCCTTCCCCATTAGAACCGATCACTTCACTGGAAACCACCTTATTATCTTCTACTTCGTACACTTTGAAAGTCTCTGTCTTTCCAAAATGCTGGAAAATATTTCCGTTGTCATAAGTTACTGCAATTTTCATTGTAAAATCCTCCGTTTCAAAATTCCCTGTCAGACTAGTATAATCCATTACGCAGGTAAAAGCAACCTTTGTGTAAATGCGACGTTGCGCTTTGTAGCAGTTACTGTTCACACGGTGTGCGACCAGCAACGCAAACAGTATCATTGACACAATCTCCTCAAGACACTATACTTGTTATAAAACTTACTCCAAACCATCAGAAAGTGAGCACAATCATGGAATATGAACACATTACCCATTCCTTTGAACCAATATATAATGAAGACTCCGAGATTCTGATTCTTGGAACTCTTCCTTCTGTAAAATCACGGGAAAATAATTTCTACTACGGACATAAACAAAATCGATTCTGGAAATTGTTGGCGAAACTTTGTGAGGAGGAAACTCCGCAGACAGTTGAAGAGAAAACGGCCATGTTACTCCGCCACCATATCGCCATCTGGGATGTTATTCAAAGCTGCGACATCAAAGGCTCCAGTGACAGCAGTATCAAGAATGTGACACCAACTGATTTGAAACAAATTTTAGATCATTGTCAGATTCGACAAATCTATGCAAATGGAAATAAAGCCAGAGCTCTTTATAAGAAATATCAGCAACCGCTAACCGAAAGAGATATCCTTGTGCTTCCTTCCACCAGCCCAGCCAATGCCGCCTGGTCACTGGATCGTTTGTACGAAAAATGGAGTGAGATACTGAGGTGAATTATATTGCCTCAATTCTCACTCCATTTTTATTCGAATAAATTACTATTTCAAACAACTTAGATTATTCGCTAACCTGCGCTCTTCTCTGCTCAAACACTGCTGCCAGTCTCGGCAGAATCTTATTGCATGCCATCGTGTATGCCGCGCCAAATACATTTGCCCCAATACGAAGCGCTACCGCATACGGCATTCCGAACAAGCCGGATGCAATCGACAATGCACCAAATGTATTAAATGCTGTCTGCCATGCATACCCTGCAGAATACCCGACTCCAATTCCTCCGATCATTCCGATGTATGGATACATTGACTCCGGAAGCACCAAATACAGGATAACAAATAACAGACATCCTACTATATTAAATGCAGCTCTCTTTCCTGCTCGTTCTTTACAGTCATCCGGAAATGGAAGACAAACAGACATGCTTGCGATCCCCGCCCACATTGCTCTCGGAAGTCCAAGCAACGACATGAATAACATTGCACTGGAAACAACTAATGAAAGACGAATGTACCATCTGTTTCTTGCAGAGCTGATATTGAACTCGCGGAACAAATCAAAAAATGATCTTCTATACGGTCTGTTCTTCTGATTCTTATAGAAGATTGCCATACACAATACCATTCCAACCAAAAGGCCAGCCACGCGATACAAGTACTCCTGTCCGGTCACATCATATCCTTGAAGAAGAAGATATCCAAGAACAAATGTAGAATGATTGTACATGATCACATTGTGACATCCCAGAATCATAAGAAGCAAAATACATACTATATTAATAAAGAATGCCGGAACCGGTGACACCATGTTCGAAAGCTTCGGTCCTGCAATCAATATTCCAAAGATTCCGACGATGGAGGCCAATCCGTGCGTTGTACGAATTCCAAAATCTGCCTGTCGAAGAACAAGCACCGCAAGAAGCACTGTAACGCCTACTACACTGTTGTTATTCCCTGTGAAATGACTGTATAAAGAAACTACCGCCACACAAAATGCCATTACAAGATAGACTTTAAAATTATAAATAAGAATGTGGCGATACCTTTCCTTCTTGTCTTCTGTCGCTTTGATCAGCTGCTTAGATGCAACTGAACTGAGCTGTAACTCCTGATAAAATGTCATATATCTCTTCCTCCCACTGTTATTTTTTCTTCAAAAGATCAACGAGAAACTATAATACAAATCCATCACGGAGTCAATAAAAACTTTATTAAAGTTTTCTGATAAATTTGAATTATTCGAACAATATATAGAATTTAATTTTTAGACTTTACAAAACGCAGGCTCTATGATAAGATAGTTTGTGTCGAGCGGAAGTGGCGGAATGGCAGACGCGCTAGATTCAGGTTCTAGTGGGAGTTTTATCCTGTGGGAGTTCAAGTCTCCTCTTCCGCATTGATAGAATGTAAGAGAAATCCTTAGTTCAAGGATTTCTCTTATTTTTTTGTTATCTAAAATTAGCACATTTTGGGTTACCTCTGTTTCCTAATTAAATTTCTGTATGAACAAAGAATGTCTCTTTTGAGAAATCTTGAAAAGGAGAATTAGCCTATGCTGACCATTACTGACCTGATTGCAGTGATCTCACTGTGTGCGACTTTTTATAGTCTTGGTTACGTGCGTGGAAAGCAT
>OGPE01002271.1_pt1 | contig 11125 bp, 10 predicted proteins | sample 1552881 | NCBI WGS metagenome assembly OGPE01 (sample SAMEA2580236, study PRJEB22360) | human gut metagenome | biome: human gut; feature: human-associated habitat; material: faeces | place: Denmark | collected 2008/2010 | reverse complement strand
TGAGGCTGTCCGTTCTTATCGTATACACGATAGTGATCTACCTCGTCGATGAAGAACAGGGACAGAACCTTGATACCCTTATTGAACAGCTCCCTCTCACGCTCGATATGGGAGAGGATGGTCTCTCGTATCTGGATACGGCGCAGCTGATTCTCGTCCACCTTGCCGATCACGTCTCCGGCGTAAAGCTTGATGCCATTGATGAATTCGATGGAATCATCTCTGCCGTCGATACGCTTTACAACAAAGCCGTCCCGATATTCCGGCAACTCGCCGGAATTGTCGAAGAGGTTATATCCTTCTGTGACAGTGCGGCTGACTGCTTTGATTCCGGTCTTTCCTTTGCAGTCAAACTGGATCGTGGCAGTCGGAGCAGACTTGGAAAGGTTCAATCCCTGCAGATATACAAAACTTGTGGTCGCGGTTGTCCCACTCTCGGTGATGCCCTTGACAGTGATCTTCTTGACGAGCTTCTTGTTGTAAGCGTCCATCGCATCAAGACGATAAATCAGGTTGTAGTATTCCCTCGGTGTGGCAGAATAACGCAGCGTCAGAAGCGGATGGAATTCCTTCAGGCGTTCCTTTGTCTGCTTGCCTTCGACAGACTGTGGTTCGTCGATAATCAGAACCGGATTCGTCCTGGCGATGATATCGATTGGGCGGCGGGAACGGAACTCGTCGAGCTTCATGTAAATGCGTCGCGCATCCTTTCCGCGGGCGTTAAACGCCTGCGAGTTGATAATCATCACATTGATGGAGCTATCAGAGGCAAAACGGTCTATCTCAGTAAGCTGAGAGGAGTTGTAGATGAAAAAGCGTATCTTCTTCCCGTATTCCTCGGCAAAGTGATCCTGCGTCACCTGAAACGACTTGTAAACGCCCTCGCGGATGGCGATAGACGGCACGACCACGATGAACTTAGTCCAACCGTATGCTTTGTTCAGCTCGTACATGGTCTTGATGTAGGTATAGGTTTTTCCGACGCCGGTCTCCATCTCGATGGTCAGGTTGTATTTGCCCTCGAGCAACTGGGACGGCTCGATCTGCCCGTCACGCTGAATCTTACGGATATGCTCAAGTATCTGTCCGTCGGACAGTTCTGGCACGATCTTTGCGTTCGACCAGCCCGTGAAGTCATCGTCCTCGTTTATGCCGGGCTGATAGATTCCGGTTCCTCTGTCCATCATGTAGGTGGGCGTGAGGTATGGCTGCCCGGCATAAACATCCACGACGGCTTTGGCGGCGTCAGCCTGAAACTTCTGATGCTTGAATTGCAGCTTCATTCTGCCACCTCCTTAAATGACCTTGACTCTTGTATCCGGCGCAAGCAGCTTGAAAATCTCGCCGACATTGATCTTTTCCGGGCTGCTGGCGAAGCTGAAGTCACGGAACACGGCACGAAGCGGCTGAGGTTTGGCAATGGTCTTGATAACCGACTCCGGCACGTTCTCATCAAAGCATGCAATCAGATCCCCATCGTTATAGGTATGCACCATGCAGCCGTCAATTGTTTCCGAAGTATAAGGAAGCGACAGTGGAAGTCCCCATTCAATCAGGCAGCCAAATAAAAGATCAAGATCGGTTCGGTCAGGCTTCACGTTAGATTCAAGCATTGAAACAAGATCTTGCGTATAATCCCCTGCCGCATAGTAAACATCTTTCATGTTTGTATCGTCGAACTTTAAAACACGGAAACCGTCATCAAACGTTGCGTCAGGATTGTCCTCGTGAATCTTCTTTGCAGCGCGGCGAATACGCTCCTTGCCGATCTCACAGATATTCTTGTAACCGGCTTTGTATGCTTCGCTCTTTTCGTCGGTCTCTTCCGGAAGCTGTACCATGATGAACTTGCGGTGTCCACCGTCCTCGGCGTTCAGCTGCATGACAGCGTGGGCAGTCGTAGCGGAGCCAGAAAAGAAGTCGAGGATGATATTATCCTGCCCTATATCGCCATTGATGATTAAGGACAAAATCCGCATGACTAGTTCCTTGGGCTTTGGAAAATCAAATATGTTTCTTCCAAGAAGACTCTCTAACTCTTTGCTTGCTTGATCTGTAGTCCCGGTATCTTCATGTCTCCACAAGTCCACAGGAACCATTCCACCATCCATCTCTGATAAAAATTTCTTTAATCTTGGATAGGTGTTTTCCCCATTCTTGCCCCAATACAATCGGTTTTCTTTTACGTGTTGCTCATAAGTTGCCCTTTCATATTTCCATGCATTTGTAGGATGCTCTACATCCTCACCTGTTACTGGGTTGTGAATCTTATAAACGAGATTCGGTCGTTGAGTTTTTGATGCAGGATTAACGTAAGAAACACTTGTCCATACTCCTCTTGGATCATTATCTGGGTTAGAATAAATGGAGTCTGCCTTTTCACTACGTTTTTCTTTAATGTCGGTCACTTTTGCTAAACTTTTTGCATAGCAAATAACCGGTTCAGTCAATGTAGTGAATCGTTTCGCATTATTGCTTCTCGTATAACGTTTTTCCCATACAATTTGGGAAATAAAGTTTTCGAGTCCAAACACTTCATCGCATATTTTCCGTAAATTATGAAATTCATGCTCGTCAATCGAAATAAAAATTAACCCATCCTCACTCAGCAGATTCCTCGCCAGCATAAGTCTTGAATAGATCATCGAGCACCAGTCGGAGTGAAAACGCCCATTGGAGTCTGTGTTTTTAAACATTCGGTTACCTTCTTCATCCACTTCGCCGGACTCATCTGCATATTCTTCGCTGGATACTTTGAAGTCGTCGTTGTAGATAAAGTCGTTGCCCGTATTGTAGGGAGGATCCAATCCTACCACGTAATTGATACAATGCAACGATAATCCGGATTTTGTACACCCCCCGTGTGCAAAATAGGCATTATCGTTTTAATTTTCTAACTTTCTCCTCCCCAAAACCGGGTTATAGGACAAAACGTGTTGGTAAAAATTTATATTATGCTTGTATTAAGGGCAGAATACGGGGCATACTGAAATACGCCCGAGTTGCACTGTAATCCATCTCATCACAATTAGCTGGAAGCGTAAAAGCGCCCATATTCTCAGCACTTCCAGGTTTGTGTTCAAATGCGCACTTTTCCGCATCAGCAGCAGATAAAGACACAATAAGGGCATCTATTTTTCATAACGATAATCTTTCCAGAAGATTATTCACACTGAAAAGATAAAATCCCATTTTAGCCTGTATTTATCAGGGGTTTGAGGCTTTTTACCAACACGTTTTGTCCACCCTTTAAGAATTACTGAAAGTCTTAAAATGCCGATGGAGCCCGATAAACGCGGGGCTCATCGACTATAAAAACAACACGAAATGTCCTATAAGCCGAAAAGGAGCTGTGACAAAATGTCCAATCATTTTGCTACAGCTCCTTTTGTGCTGATATATTCAATTAGAAGATTATCCAACACATTTATATATTTGTGTTATCTGAAGACCTCAAAACCTCGTTGCACTCGAAGGAAATGATGTTTCAGTCGCCTCCGGCGCCAGCTCTGGTATGATTCAACAAGAAAGACAGAATAATATCATAAATATATTAGGAGGTCATTCTTATGCCATGTAAAACCAAAGCGTCCCCGGAGGAAATGTTAGACCAGATTGCTTCATATCTCTATCAGGGTGTTACGATTACCCAGGCAGCTGAAAATCTTCATATGAGCCGCATAACATTCAGAAAATGGGTTCTCCGGTATAAAGAGGAGGGCTTTAAGGGATTGCGGCCCAGGCAGCATTTGTCTTACTACTCCAATCAGATGAAGATCCAGGCCGTAAAGGAATATCTTAAAGGCGGCGTTTCCATGCTTTCCGTCTGTGCCAAATACAGAATTTCCGGCACTCTCTCCCTTAAAACATGGATTGAGGCGTATAATGAGCATAAGTTGACAGACCTCGTTTCTGAAGGAGGAGATCTTATGGGCAAACGCCAGCAATCGGTCAAGGAAGAGCGAGTCAGAATCGTTCAGGAGTGCATCGCCAGTGGATGCGATTACAACAAGATAGCCAAGAAGTACAACATGTCCTACCAAACACTCTACACATGGGTAAAAAAGTTCAAGGAGATGGGAGAAGTTGGTCTTGAGGATTACAGAGGAAAGCCAATCAGGCTCCAAACGCCCCGGACCGAAGAAGAACGGCTGCGTCAGGAGAATGCCAGACTTCTTGAAGAGAAGAAGGATCTTATAGCAGAGATTGCCCTGCTAAAAAAAAGATGGAGATAGAGGAAAGGTTGCGTTCCTCGAAGGATTCAGCCTTACTCACCTTCTCAGAGATTTTAAAGCCATAAAAGAAGTCCATGAAGAAACCAACATCTCCATAGAAAGTCTCTGCCGACTCTCAAAGGTCTCCAGGGCAGCTTATTACGGCTGGCTGAATCATATTAAGAGCGGCCGTGAACTGCTGAGAGAAAAGGTCGCACAGGAGGTCGTGAAAATCCATCAGGAATATCCGGATATGGGATACCGCCGGATGAACGATTGGATCAAGAAGTATAGCGAGAGCCACCTTATGGTAAGTGACAGTCTGGTTCTTCGTGTCAGGCGGATACTTAATATTAAGTCCGTGATCAAATACAAGACCGATGGCTGCACTCGTAACGCAAAGGATCCAAAGTACATTTTTGAAAACCTGCTGAACCGTGATTTCGATGCAGGCGTATCCAATGCAAGATGGATGACGGATGTCACCGAATTCAAATACACAACGGCTGATGGAGTTTTGCATAAGTTATATTTAAGCGCCATTATTGATGGCCATGACCGTCGGATTGTCTCTTATGTCATCGGCGACAGAAACAATACTGCACTGGCTTTTGAGACAATGGAAAAGGCACTTAAAGAGAATCCAGGAGCACATCCAATGATTCATACTGACCGCGGATTCCAGTATACAAGCAACGGATTCCATAAGATCGTTGAAAAAGCAGGACTGGTTCACAGCATGTCCCGCGTAGGCTGCTGTGCAGACAACGGTCTGATGGAAGGGTTCTGGGGAATGCTGAAGCGCGAACGTTACTACACACGTAAATTCACCAGCCGCAAAGCAGTGGTAAGCATGATCAACGGCTACATCTACTTCTACAACAACAAACGCATTCAGCGCAAATTACATCTTTTAGCCCCAATGGAAGTATTCAACGCAGCTCCAATGGCTGCATGATTAAGATTAAGGTACGATTAGATTTTTTATGATATTTATTTGTCTGTATTAACAAATCCGCACCACTTCTCCTCCCGGAGCAAGGTTAAGACCGGCCTACGGCCCTTCTTCCTCTAAGAGGAAGCCTTTCGGTTAGCCCCCCTACACTTTCATCCATTTCCTTATTTTCCATACTAGCCCGAGCGGGGCGAAGCGGGTGCCCAGGGCGGTAAGTTTGGCCATTTTGCTTGGGAGGCTGACTGTTTCTCCGTGGCGGAGGTCTTCGAGGGCTTTTTTTACTGTTTCTTCGGCATTGAGGATGCCTTTTTCTGAGATGCGGCCTTCGGCGCCTGCTTTCCCTATGAATTCGGTGTCTTTGATCCAGTAGGGGCAGAGGGCCATGACGTGGATGTTTCTCTCTTTCATTTCTTCATTGACTGCCTGGGAGAGGGAAAGGAGGAAGGCTTTTGTCGCGCCGTAGACGGCGAGGTCCGGGAGGGGCAGGAGTCCTGCGACGGATGCTACGTTGATAATCCCTGCTCCTTCTTTCATATAGGGAAGGCAGAGTTTCATCATTTTCACGGGAGCCTGGCAGTTCAGGCCGATCATGCTGACGGCGTCCTCAGTGGTTTCTTCGTCGAGGGTGGTCATGGTTCCTCTTCCTGCGTTATTAATGAGGAGGCGGATGTCAGGCTTTTCTCTTTCCATCAGGACGGAAAGGAGACCGTAAAGGCCTTCGTCATCCAGGCTTGCGCCGAAAATACGAAGGGGCGTTTTTACGGAAGAAGCGAGTTCTTCGAGCTTTTCTCTTCTTCTGGCGATGACCCAGATTTCATCCAGTTTTCCTTCTTCGGATAGCTGTTTCACGAATTCCCGTCCGAGTCCGGAGGAGGCTCCGGTGACGACCGCTGTCCTCATACGCGCATCTCCTTTATGAAACTTAATTCTTCAGCATCATTACGGCCATATGGCGTCCTGTCTTTCCTCCTGCTTTCCTGTAGGAGTAGAAAATATCATCATGGCAATAGGTGCAGATCCCACAGTCCTCGATGTGATCTTCCGCAATGCCTGCTTTTCTCATGAGAACGTGGTTGGCTCCCGGCAGGTCGAAGAGAAATTTTCCATTTTCCTTCGTGCAACTGAGCTTTTTCATTTCTTCATCAGTAAAGAGAGCTTTCATCGCTTCAATGACATCTCTCCCGACCTCGAAGCATTCGAGACCGATGGCCGGCCCGATGGCAGCACGGATATCTTCTCTCTTCGAGCCATATTTCTTTTCCATCATGGAAATAGTCTTTCCTACAATATTTCCCGCTGTCCCGCGCCATCCTCCATGGGAAAGGGCAATGACGCCCTTCGGATCATAGAAAAAAAGAGGCGTGCAGTCGGCGTAATTCATCGTGATTGGGACGTTCGCTTCATTCGTAATCAGTCCGTCCGTATCCGGGATGGCCGTATCGAGCGAAAGCGCTCCTCGTCCGCAGTCTTCTTTTCCCACGATTTCTATATGCGTCCCGTGCACCTGGCTGCAGTTGATGAGTGTTCTGCTGTCTGCGCCAAGCGCATCAAAGAAACGTTTCCTGTTCTCCACAACAAGGGAAGGATCGTCCCCAACATGGAGCCCCATATTCAGGCTAGTGAAAAACCCCTGGCTGACACCGCCATCCCTGCAGGAGACAGCAGCCGTAAGGGGCGCGTTTTCAAATACATCAAAGGTCAGGTATGAAACTCCGTTTTTCTTCTGAATCGTCATAGGCACCTCATAGTTTGGAAATATCCAGATCAGGCCAGATATTCGTAATCAAAGACTTCATATCATCAGGAACAGGAGCGGTAAATTTCATCTTCTCCCCTGTCACCGGATGCAAAAATTCTACATTATACGCATGGAGCGCCTGCCGCTGGATCAGCTCCATCGAGCCTCCATAAAGGTCATCTCCAAGAAGCGGATGATGCATATGAGAGAAATGGACGCGGATCTGATGCGTCCTTCCCGTTAGGAGGTGGACACGCACCAGCGACGTCTTCCATGAATGCGCCAGCACCATGTACTCGGTCCATGCCGGTTTCCCATCGGGCCTGACCATCCACTGTCAGGCTTGCGCCCGATTGGTTCGCCGATGATATTCTTCGCCTCATCCCCCATCACGATTTCTCCGCCCACAAGAGCCAGGTACTCACGGAATATCGAATCATGAGACTTCGAAAGGTCATACTGCACATTAGCAGACTTGGCGACAACGACAAGTCCCGTCGTATTCCGATCCAGACGATACACAGGATGAATCCCCGCATCCTCGCCCTTCTCCTTGAAATACCACGCCACCGCATTCACCAAAGTCTCCTGCGTCGACTTCGCCGTAGGATGGATAATCATATGAGGCCCCTTATTCACGATCAAAAGCCAAGGATCCTCATAGACTATATCTAAAGGAATATTCACCGGAAGGATATCATTCTCCTCCGACCAGATCAGAGTAATCTCATCCCCTGCATGCAGCGCCGTCCGGGCATTAAACACCTGCCTGCCATTAATCAGGATCTTCCCATTCCACTTGATCTTCTTCCAAAGAGAAGAAGAGAGATGCATATGTCCACGCACAAAATGCCGCAGCTCCTTCCCCTCAAACCAGGGATCCACCACAACCTTCATGTCCATACCATCACCCTCTCCCATAAAAAAAGACCATACCGAATCATCCGTATTTCATACTCTTCTATATATATTGTAACAGAAAACCAAGGAAAAGTTAGCGTAAATTGTAGAATGAAATTGAACACTAAAACTAAATAAAAAGATCCATAGGATTGCATCAATGGTAAAATTAAGTTACGACACAAAATTAACCGGAGGCAATCACTATGGACTACCTAAATAATACCATTAATACCCTACCTCGCGAAAGAGGACAACACTTAAGATTTGAAGATCGATGCGAAATCAAAGCGCTCCATAAGCAAGGTTACTCTTATCGCCAGATTGCAAAAGCACTTAATTGCTCACCTAGTACTGTGGGCTACGAATTAAAACGTGGCACTGCAACTAAGACGACACATCGAGGCAGACCAACAGAGTATGTACCTAGTCGAGGTCAAGCCGTTTACTATGAAAACAGAAAACGTTCTGGTCGTAAACAGCGCATTACGTCTGAAAGTCCATTTGCTATTTGGGTTGCAGCGCAAGTTAAAAAAGCTAACTGGTCATTAGACGTATGTGCTGGCTATGCTAAGAAGCATAATCTGTTTACTGAAGAGGAACTTGTATGTGCTAAAACGCTGTATAACGCCCTTAATCAATCACGCCTACCATTATCCCTATTCGATGTACCAGAACTGCTTAGTCGTAAAAAGTCAAAGCCTAAACAAGCAAAGAACGTACGCATCTTTGGCCGAAGTATTGATGAACGACCAGATATCGTTAAGCTACATCTTGAGATTGGTCATTGGGAAATAGATACTATCGTTGGTAAGCGTAAAGGTAAAGAGGCTGTGGTACTAACTTTAGTAGAGAAAGTAACGCATAAATTCATTGCTATTAAGATTCGACGTAAAGATGTAGCATCTGTAAAAGCTGCTTTACGTAGTCTCAAAATATATTATGGATCACAATTTGCTACTGTATTTAAAACAATTACAGCAGACAACGGAACTGAGTTTGCGGAATTATCTCAGTTAGAACGATATGGTACAATGGTATATTTTGCTCATCCATATAGCTCTTATGAGAGAGCTCAAAATGAGCGTCACAATCGCATTTTCAGAAAGTACGTACCTAAAGGAAAGTCTATCGAAAACTACTCTGCTGAGCAGATTCTCTGGTTTGCAGAGGATATGAATTCATTACCTAGAAAGTCCCTTGGGTATGATACGCCTGATGATTTATTTGAAGCTTATTTAGATACCGTCTATGCAGCTTAAATTATTTGGTTAAAGGTGTTCAATTTGAACTTGCAATTTTAGGAAAATATCCCTTTATAATAATGAAAAAATAAAAGAGAAAGGAAATAAGAGGGAAATGAAAGAGCCGGCCTGCGCAGAGGACGCATGATTACCTCCGGTATTTTCTTGCTTTTTCAGATCCGTACTCTTTTGTAAAAAAGACGATAAAAATCAAAAATAAAGAATTGTACTTTGTGAGGGGATGTGTTACAATAGTTTCGCTGGGATGGCCCGGCTTTTTTAAGTGCAGTATTGACTTACGTGAAAAGCGTGTGATATACTGTTTAAGCATGTTAATTGGCCGTGGGCCGAGAAAGATTGAGTGAGGTGTAAATAATGCGTGAAGGAATTACTCTTGCATGCACAGAATGCAAGCGCCGCAATTATCGTACGAACAAGAACAAGAAGAATACGACTGAACGTATCGAAATGATGAAGTACTGCAAATGGTGCCACAAACACACTCTTCATAAGGAAACGAAATAATTATTTCTTTCATTAGAACTGGGGTGTGAGTATGGCCAAGGCGAAGCGTCAAACATCGGCAGCGAAAGCACAGGAAGCCAATCAGTCCTGGACAAGGTTTTTCAAAGAAACCAAGATGGAAATGAAGAAGGTCATCTGGCCGACTAGAAAACAGATGATTCAGTATACCGTTGCCGTCATTGTGTCCGTGGTATTGGTATCCATTATGATCGTTGCAGTAGACTTCGTATTCATGGGCCTCTCCAAGTTATTAGTCAACGCTGTGGGCTGAAAGGAGAGAGACTATGCCGGATATCGAAGCTGAAGACAAGAATATTTCAAAAGAAGAACAACCGGAAGTCAGCGCGCCGACTGAAATCGGCAAACCTTCCGAAGGCTCCCAGAAAGACATCCGCTGGTATGTAATTCATACATACTCCGGATACGAGAATAAGGTCAAGGATACGCTGACCAGAAAAGTTCATTCCATGGGAATGGATGACACAATCCTTCAGATCCTTCTGCCGCTTCAGGATGAAGAGGAAAAAAAGAATGGAGAGGTAAAGACTGTATCCCGCAAGGTTTTCCCTGGCTATCTTCTGATCCAGATGGAAGTCAATGACAGAAGCTGGTATGTCGTAAGAAACACGCCTGGTGTTACAGGTTTTGTCGGAACAACCACGAAGCCGATTCCGCTCTCTGATGAAGAAGCAGAACGCATCATTAATGGCAACGGACAGAAGGCTCAGCCAACGACTGACGTCAAGACAGGGGACCGCATCCGTATCACCAAGGGACCTTTTGAAGATCGTACCGCAGTAGTGCTGGAAGTATCCGATGACAAGAGCAAAGTCAAAGCGGATATCAGCAACTTTGGCACGACGACTACTATCGAGCTCGAAGCGGGTTCATTCGATCTGCTTTGATCATAAGTTTGTGAGACTGTCTTGAACTAGGCTCGTCTCACAGTGGGAGGGCCCGTTACAGCCCGTAAGTACCACATTCCTAAAAGGATAAGGAGGTGTAACACATGGCAAAGAAAATTTCTAAAATTGTAAAACTGCAGGTACCGGCAGGTAAAGCTACCCCGGCTCCGCCAGTAGGCCCGGCCCTCGGCCAGGCAGGCGTTAACATCATGGCTTTCGTTAAAGACTTTAACGATCGTACTGCTAAGCAGGCAGGCCTGATTATCCCTGTAGAAATTACAGTATTTGAAGATAGAAGCTTTACATTCATTTGTAAGACTCCTCCGGCAGCAGTTCTTCTGAAGAAGGCAGCTGGTCTGGAAAAGGCTTCTGGTGAACCGAACAAGAAGAAAGTTGGCAAGGTCACCAAAGCTCAGGTTAAGGAAATCGCTGAAACAAAGATGCCTGACCTGAACGCAAATACAGTAGAAGCAGCAATGCGCCTTGTAGAAGGCACAGCCCGTTCTATGGGCATCGAAGTTGTAGACTAAGACTGACCCGTTAGTGGCAGGGGAAATCCCTTATGACCACAAAGGAGGAAACAATGGCAAAACTGACAAAGAAACAGAAAGCCGCAGCAGCCATCGTTGACAGTCATAAACTCT
>OGPE01002269.1_pt1 | contig 11140 bp, 9 predicted proteins | sample 1552881 | NCBI WGS metagenome assembly OGPE01 (sample SAMEA2580236, study PRJEB22360) | human gut metagenome | biome: human gut; feature: human-associated habitat; material: faeces | place: Denmark | collected 2008/2010 | reverse complement strand
CCTTATTGGGGGCAATGGCTTCGTCTGTAGTGTATCTAATGAATTAAATAGTAACTATCCCAATGCTACATCAAGCGTCAGCATTAGTGTAAACCCAAAGGAAAATAATATCGTTCCAATATTGCTGTGTTTTCCAGCAGACATTTCCGGGATAAGTTCTTCCACTACAACATAGAACATTGCCCCTGCCGCAAAACTTAAAAAGTATGGCAGAAGCGGAACGATAAGGCTTGCTGCCCAGACAGTAAACACCGCCGCCACTGGCTCTACTGCCCCGGAAAGTACTCCATAAATAAAGGCTCTCTTTTTTGACATTCCTTCTGTACAAAGTGGCAGAGAAATAATCGCTCCTTCCGGGAAGTTTTGAATAGCGATTCCTAATGCGAGGGAAAATGCTCCGATTTCCGTGATATGCTCTGCCCCACTTAACAGTCCTGCATAAATAACACCAACTGCCATACCTTCTGGAATATTATGAAGAGTCACTGCCAGAAGCAGCTTATTTTTACATTTTTCATCAATACATTCTGGTGGTGCAAAATAGTCGATTGCCATTAAAAATAAAATTCCAATCCAAAAACCAATTACTGCTGGAAGGAACTTCCACATACCAAGCGAAGCCCCCTGTTCAAGTGCCGGAAGAAGAAGACTCCAGATAGAAGCCGCCACCATCACACCTGCTGCAAATCCAGTTAATGCTTTCTGCATTCCTTTACTAAGTTCATTTTTTAAGAAAAATACACAAAAAGCACCCAATGTCGTCCCTAAAAAGGGAACACTGATGCCCTTTATTATCTCTATAATCATAAAATCCCTCCGAGACCATATTTGTTCTATTCTGCAGATACCTCTTCCGCCGCTTTATTCTCATCTGTTTTTCTTTCTGTATTCTCTTCTTCCCTTTTATATTCCTCCGTTTTTTCTTCTGTTTCCTCTTTTGCCTCATCATTTTTTGACGCATCCTTCTCTTTTTGTGTAGTAGCTTCCAGATTCTTTTTATCTTCTTTTATTGTCTCTTCTGTTTTTTGTGTAGCTTTCGTTGATGCTTCTTCTTTCTTATCTGTACTTTCTTCCTGTCCTTTTTCATCCGAGTTTTCTTCCTGTCTTTGGCTCCTATTTTTTACATCCTTTGTCTGCACCTTCTCGGTAGATTCCATATCTGCCTGTACGAAAAGCTGCTCACTTTTTGCCATTGACAACAACAACATTAGTGCAAGGATACACAATAAAATCCTTTTTGACTTTTTCCACATTTTGCACTCTCCTTACTTTCTTTTCTCCAAAAACAGCCATCTTTTTCGACCATCTTCGCAACCTGACTAGTTCCCATAATACTAATTATTCAAATATGCAAAATTTATGATTATAAGAAAAGGCAAAAAAACCAAAAAAAGACGGCCTTTGACTTTTACTTTCAAAGACTGTCTTTTTTCTACAAAATCTATCTAATTATTCTGTTTTTAAACATGCTCTAGTTTGTTGTTGCGCGAAGCTGTGCTTTTAATCCAACACGGTTTGTCTTATAATGGAAGAATGGTCTTTCTGGAAGCTGAATAATCTGTGCTGGGTACTCAAAATCCTCAAGGGCATCTGCCACATCTTCACGAATATCATCAATTGTATAGCCATCCTCTAATACAACATATAAATATGGAAGGAAATATCCTTTATTCTCAAAATCTTCATCTACAACAAAGAATGCATCAATGATTCCATCAATTTCGGCATCGATAATCTTGTTCTCCATATTAAGATCAATCAGTCGACCTCCACCAACTCTGCGGACATCTCCTCTGGTAAGTGCAAACACAATACCATCCTCTGTCATATATCCAATGTCTCCTGTATGCAACCATATATTACCATCTTCATGCTTCTGAAGAGCCTTTTCCGTTGCTTCCTCTCTATCATAACCAAGCATATTTCCAAGACCTGTCTTACAAATCTCTCCGAGCTTATTATAACCAACTTCTTTATGTGTACCTGGCTCAAAAATACTCATTACTGTTAATGGCATTGGAATTCCACTGTTTCCATTACCAATCGGATGCTCTAAACATGGAAGAGTACAATTAGAACCTGCCTCGCTCTGTCCATATCCAATTGAAAGTACTGCCTTACAATTATGTGCTTTTAAGAATTCCTGTGCACGACGAATCTGTCCATTATTGAATGCTTCACAACCAACACCTGCTGCAAAAAGATGGGACATATCATAATCTTCTGGAATTCTGTCACTTCTCATAAGAAGCTCAATAAACATAGGGATTAAAGGCCAGCAGTTTGGACGATATCTCATCATCTCTAAATCGAGATCGTTCACATTACAGAACGGATCTAAAATTAATAACTTATTAGAGCATAATGGTACTAAAATCATGGAAACCACTACTGCAATAAGACAAGGTGGCAGATTCGTAAGTAACCATGTTGGACGGAAGTCTCCAGCAGAACCATAAAAAGACATCTGAGCAATAATACCAATCATTGTGTATGCAGAATGGATGACCTGCTTAGAAGTTCCTGTTGATCCACTTGTATAAGCACGGAAAAGCGGACGATTAACATCTTTCTCAACCTCAACCTTTCCTGTATAATTCTTTCCTTTTTCTAAAAATTCTTCCCATGTCATAACTCCGTCCCCGGAAAGAATTCCATCTGTATAGAAAGAATCAATTTCATGAATGATATGTTCTGGCATCTTATCTTTTTCAGCTGCATGATAAGGGCTTAATGAAATAATCGTTTCTACCCCTGCCTGCTTTTTATATTCCTCAACCTCTGCCTTTGGAAGGAAGTCATGTACAAAAATAATCTTAGCGCCAGCTTCCTTTACTGCATCAACGTTCTCCTGTAATGTATTATCACGGCAAACTAAAGATGCACCTATCTTCTCTGCTGCTAAAAGCAACACAATAAATTCAGGAACAGAACGGTAAAATACAGGAATCTGATCTCCCTCTTTGATTCCCATGGCACTCATAGATTTTGCTACCATATCTACCTTCACGAAGAAGCGTTCCCAGGAAACATCTCTTCCATAATAATGCATTGCTACCATATCCATACCTGGACAGTTCGCTTTTAAATACTCATTCAAAGACAGCTCTGGAACTTGTAACCTTGAAATACTTTCTGGATAATACTTCATCCAAGGGCGGTCAATACTTGGTCTTCCAATAAGTTCTACTTTATGATTTTTTTCCATTTTATATATTCTCCTTATCAAATAGTATTTTTCTTACACTTTATCGTATTTAAGGGTACCATACTTTATGAAAGATATCGAGTGATAAAAATGGCAAAAAAACGAAAAACGTGATTAAATAAAATCACGTTTTTCACACTTTAAATTTCTTTATCTACTTTTTTAAGAAGTGCCACTGACTGTTTCATATGTTTTAGTATACTTTCTATCTTTCTCCAATCAGAAATAACTACATCTTCTTCCGAATGACTCCATATTTCCTCAAAAAAACAACGAAACATTTTTTTCGCTATATTTATATTAAGCAATGTCACGTTATTTTGTATGTTTTTCGAATCTAATCTTAAATAACACAAGTTATTTGATAAAAACAGGCTTGGATTGGCGTTGAATTGAAAATCCATCACAAAATGCCCATGTATGATTCGCAGCTCCATCGCATTTTCTTCATGAATAATATTTTGTATATAAGAAAGACATTGTTCGCGCTGTCTTGTATCTAATAAAATTTTATTATTATAAAAGTCAAGTTCTCCACTTATCGCAAACTGACTGAGTGCTGTTTCATATAATAAAATTCTGACATGAGATTTCTTAAGTACTTCTTCAACCAAAAGATGAATATTCTGCATCTTTTCTCTTTCCGCATCCGAAATATCCAGATATTCCAACAGCTCTTTATGTAATTCTTCTGGAAGGAAATGTTCTGTCATATGTCCAAGAAGCCAACAAAGATTCTCAGATAACATCTGGGAGATATAGTCTGACCCCTGCAAAAGATTCCTCATTGTACATTTTCGAAACATTAATTCTTCTCTTGTACAAAGTGTTGCTAATCGTTGATAAACCGTTTTACACATTTTTTTATCTTCACTAATCGTTACCTGATAACACAAATTGCCCCCCAAAAGCATACTCGTAATACAGTAAGCATCTTTTGCACAAAATACAATCTTATCATAGGAATGAATACAGTTGTATATCTTAAAATTAATATGCGTATAGTTCGTCAGCATATTAATGATAAAAATACAATCATAAATATAATCTTTCTCCCCTATGTCAAAATTAATCAGTAATGAAAAATGTACTTCTGGAAAATCTCTCTGAAGAATCTGTGATGCCGTGTCTATCTGTGCAATCTGAAGTCGCACATCATGCTCCATATTTAATAAATCAATCGCAGCAATTACATTCAACGACTTTACCTGACGTAATGCCGGATGTGACATTTTTTTAAGGAATTGATATAATGTCAGTTTCGCATAATTTTGCGTTTCCGGAGCAACATCGGCTCCTATTGTTTTTGTCAGGCCTTTTACGTAAAAATATTCCGCCTCAAGATTATCATAGATTGCCTGCTTCAAATCTTCTGGCACATCAACCTGATATTCAATATATAAAGTTTTTAGTGCAGCCGATGTCGCCGATTCCACAATATAATCACTGATTACATGAAGAATCTGCGCTACACTTTTTTCTGATGGCAATGTTTTTCCATTAATCCACTTACTTATGTAAGATACATCATATTGAAGTTCGGCAGCTAGAGTTGCATTCTTTAAATTCACTGTTCCCATCAAGCGTTCTAATAAAATGCTAAACCTATTTTTCTTTTCCATTTTTCCACCACACGTTAATCCAGTACACAATTTCACTTAGACTAACTCTTTCCTTACACTAAAAAGTGATGCTGAAATAAGAATTTCAACATCACTTTTTTATTATATTCGTGCTTTAAAAGCGCTCATATATCCTAACTATTTTGCTTTTACAACAACAGTTACTTTCTGAACTTTCTTAGCACATTTTACGGTAATAACTGCCTTTCCAGCCTTCTTCGCTGTAATCTTTCCAGATTTGCTTACAACAGCAACCTTCTTCTTAGATGTTGTAAATGTAACTTTACTAACTACAGTGATTGGAGTCTTCGTTGCAGTAAGCTGGTATGTCTTAGGTCCCTTCTTAAGGTTTAAGTTAACCTTCTTAGAATTAACAGCAATCTTTGTAAGTTTTACTGCTGCCTTCTGAACTTTTACTTTACATTTTGCTGTAGCACCACTCTTCATTGTGATTGTTACTACTGCTGTACCAACTTTCTTCGCTGTAATCTTTCCAGACTTACTTACAGTTACAACCTTCTTATTAGATGTACTCCATGAAGCAATCTGATCTCCTGGTAATGTTGCTTTAGCAACCTTAATTACGCTTGTAGACTTCTTAAGCTGTAATGGAACAGATGTTGCATTTAAAGTAATCTTTGTTGGAGCTACTGTAACAACTGTCTTAATTGTCTTACCACTCTTAACAACGGCTGTAATCGTTACTTTTACAGCTTTGCCTTTTACAACACCGGCTTTAATAACACCAGCTGTGTTAACAGATACCTTAGATGGATTTGAAGATTTGATGGAAACAATGCCATCCTGTTTGTAGTCAGAAACAAGACTTACTTTACCAGACTGTGTTGAGTAAAGGTTGTAAGAAGTTTTTGCAAATTTTGCTTTAGAATCTTTCTGATCACCTTTTACTTCTTTCTTCTCTGGACATGTGTACTCTTTACCCTTAAATGTACATGTTGCTGTGTAAACAACTTTACCAGCTTCTGTACATGTTGCATCTGTTGTTGCAGGTGTTACTGTACATTCTACTGTCTGGGTATCATCTTTCTTATCACAAGTAAAGATTGCTTTACATGTCTTATAATCTTTAGACCATTCATATGTTGGATCTGCACTATAAGTATGACCTATTGCTTCAATAGGTACTTCTTTTGTATCTGTATGCTTTGTATCATTCTTATCTGTTGCTGTTGCTGTATAAACTGTCTTACCAGCTTCTGTACATGTTGGCTCTGTTACTTCAGATGTTACTTCACACTTTTCTGCTTCTGTTTCTGGAATCTTACAATTCTCACATGTGTAAGTTACTGTACATGTATTGTCATCTGCCCACGTAAACTTTGGTTTGTAAACATGCTTTTCAGCTGCTGCTTCTTCTGTAGTAGTAGCTTCGTACTCGTTATCTCCAACTGTTACTTTAGCTGTGTAGATAATCTTTCCACCCTTTTCACAGTCTTCTGCTTCCTTCTTAGAAGTTACTTCTACATCCTTCTTTGTTTCTAATGTTACATCCTTCTCATCTAAGAAATCTAATTCTTTTCCAACACAGGAATCACAACTAACAGTTACGTCACCTTTCTTCTTATCATCAGATAAAGATGTAATCTTTCCAGTATATTCGTGACCAGTCTTCAGTCCTTCTGGGATATCTAACTCATCACTATCATCGCCGGAACCAAACATATTTCCACTGTTACCACTGCTCTTACGTGGAATAGCCTTCATACATTTTGTACATACGATTGCATTTACAACAATGTTCTTAGCATCGTCTGCGTCACTTTCTTTTGTATAAGTTTCATCTTTGTACTGAATATAATGATGTCCTGTTGCCTTAGCGTCTTCTGCTTCGCTTTCCTTCTTGGAATCTGCTTTTACAACACCACATGTCTTACAACGTTCTTCTGTGAATCCTACATTCTCACAAGTAGGCTCCACAGTTACTGTCTCATATTCATGAGTATGAGACTCACCAGTTACATCTGACATCTTCTGAGACTCTACAAAATCTGCACTCCACATGAATTCCTGGTTATCGTTACTTCCACCACGTTTAATAGTAGTGCCCTGGAACTTATAATTGCTATACCCACTATTGTAGTTTGTCTGCTCTGTCTGATACTTATCGACATAACAGTAGTTTGTTGCAATATCTACATTCAGGTTGCCCTGAGAATCAATAGATAAACCTGCAATTGGATGATTCTCTACTGTATGAATAGCATCTTTATCATCCTTTGTTGTTACTTTAAAGGTCATTCCTGTAAAGTTATTCTCAATGCCGGTTCCCATGTTATCTGCAACAGACTTTACAGTAACTTCATTATATTCTTTTACTTTTGTAATAGCATTTGTGCTTAAATCATATTTTAAAATCTGATTATCTGCATTAAGATATAATGCTCCGCCATAGTAAGCAGATGTATGTGTAAGACCTGGATAAATCTTATCGTTTACATCTTCATCCTTTGTTGCACTTTCTTTAAGAAGATCTCCACCTTCTTTTACTGCTCCAGTACCTTTTTCGTAATCAACTAAAACTGTAGCACTGTCAGATGTAGCTGTCGCTGCTGCTGTTCTTGGCAAGGATACTAACTGGTCTGGCTTCTGATTACTTGTACTCATACCAGAACTGTATGAAGTTGTATTCTGCACATAATACCAGTTATCTTTATCAAAACTGATTGGTCCCTGTGCATCTGTAAACCAAGCATCTTCATACTTAGTATCTGTTGCCTTATCTGTGTATAAAGTATCAATCTCATCAAAGTTTCCATCAAACTGTTTTGCTAAACTTGTATGGCTAATTAAGAAGTAGGAATGTGTCATATTACCGTCTGTCTCTACACGGTTACGTCCCATACATTCTACATAAATATCATTATAACAGGAATCTACATAATACCAGTTATCTACAGAATCATCGGTCTTAACAGCATTAAAATAATGGCTGTTTCTAAATGTCTGGCTTTGACCTAACATCTGTACATTAGAACGCCAGAAAATCTTTACAAAGTCAACAATATATGTTGGTTTTGTTTCTGTTGTAGTTTCATCTTTTTTCTCACTGGAAGCATCTCCTGAGGAATCTTCTCCATCTGCAGCCTGTGTTTCTGTTTCAGCTGCTGAAGAGTTTTCTTCCTTATCTGTCTCGGATGTATCTCCTTTATTCTCTGAAGATGAGTTATCGTCTTTCTTATCCTGACTGCTGTCAGTTCCATTTACTTCGCTTGCCTTTTTCCATGTCTTTCCATCCGCTTCTTTATAGATTTCCGGGAATGCACACTGAACAAGATATGTATATGCAGAAGTATATCCAGCACAGATAGTGTTTCTTCTTACTAATGCACCAAAGGCTGTACTTTCAAAAGCTGTCTTAAGATCGCCATTTAATAGCATATTTCTCAGATATGCAATCTGCTCTTCTGTAGGTTGCTGCTGACCATCATCTGCTAATGCGACAGCTGCTGTCTCTCCCATAGCCTGAATTGCTTCCTCTGTTGTTTCTGTATCATTCTTCTTATCCTGTTCTTCCTGAATAGCACCCATATCAAAAGTACAGTACTTACCAAGCCAGTCATTTAAGACAAGTAACTTCTGCTCTCTCGTCATGGAATCATCAATCTGAGCTAAAGCTTCATCTCTTGCTGCAAGTAACTGCTGTCCAAAGAGCTGAATACCATACTGCAGAGTCGTCTGATATCCCTGAATGACATCATACATATCTTTATATGTAACCTTAGCATTCGCCGGATTCTCCTCTTCGGGATCCCCTTCTTTATAAATCTTCTGCTGCATCAGAGATAACAGGGAAGATACTGGACCACCTTTAGAATCCTTGCTTGTAAAGTAAGGAGTAGCAATACCTAAATACTCCTGATTATCTGGTGATTCATAGAAAGCCATTAAGTCCTTATAAGCTTGTCCGACTTCTGTCTTTGTCTTACCAGATCCATCATCCTCACCAGCATCATCTGCTGCTAACTCATCAATCTCTTCAAGTGCATAAGCGTATGTATCATCTTTCTCTACGCTCATAGTAGTTACTTTACCATTCGCATCTGTTTCATAAGTAACATCTACTAAATTAGTGTCTTTATTCTCTCCTAAAGATTTATCTGTCAGCTTTTCTGCCTTACGCTCTGTCAGATTATACTTGGATAAATCCACCTCATCTGTGTTAGTGTAAAGTGCTTCCTGAATTGCTGCTTCTGCACTTCCAGCCTTTGGCTGAGCTGCCTTCTTCTCTGCTTCTACCTTTTCGTAAGCTGTTGTAGTTGTGGCATCTTTTACCGCATCATGAACAGCTGCAAAAGCATCCGCAGGAACCAGGCTTACTGCCATAGAAGCAGTCAGAAAAAGTGCAAATAAATTCTTCACCTGTTTTTTCATACGTTTCTTTCTCTCCCTTCATTATTTTATATTTCCGAATGCATCCAGCATAGAAATCATCTGCATCCCCTAATATAAATCAATACATCTATATTAAACGCTGTAACCTGCCAATGGTAAGTAGCAGAGCGTATGATTTTTAAAATCCCCAAAATCTTATTACATTTTTCTTATTATGTGATAAACACCTGACAAAGGTATCTCTTGAGTATCATACCATTTTTTTCATATATATTCAAGTACATTTTGAATATATTTCCAAAAAATTATTTTATCCCAAATTACGAATTTTAAAGTCTCTTTCTGCCTCTCGCTTTGCATCCTTCTTTGCAATGTCCTGACGCTTATCATATAATTTTTTACCACGGGCAAGACCGATTTCTACCTTTACAAGGCTGCCTTTGAAATAAACTTTTAATGGCATCAATGTGTATCCCTTCATCTTAATCTGACCGGCAAGCTTATTAATCTCTGACTTGTGAAGCAGGAGCTTTCTTACGCGAAGTGGATCTTTATTAAAATATTTCCCTTTTCGTAAGGGCTGATATGCATATGGTTAATGAGGATTTCCCCTTTGTTGCTTATTGTTACAAAAGATTCTTTGATACTGCATCTTCCCATGCGAAGAGATTTTACTTCTGTTCCATGAAGGGCGATGCCTGCCTCATATTTTTCATCAATAAAATAATCGTGATATGCCTTTTTGTTATTGGCAATTAATTTAATACCTTCTGATTTTGCCATATCAATTCCCCTTTCCTGTCTTTTCGGTGGATAACCACTCACTCAATATATGAATAAAACTGTATGAATCGTAAATTCTGGCTATCATCGCTATAGATGCTATATTCCTAAGCCTGTTACATTCATTCTTTTTTCTTTTAGACTTTTATTATATTCTTTGCTTCTCTTTTTTAAATTCTGAATTAGATTTCGTCAATCTTCTTTTTATTATATAAATGCAGTAACCTGTCTGCTTCCTCGTCGTCAATCCAGTCATTCAAAAGAATGCCGTCTTTGTCGGGAAGGCTCTCACCGGTTTCGTCAAATTCAAATTCTTCCTGCTCTACCGGATATTCTCCATCCGCAGATTCAAATTTTTCAAATTTTCCGGCTTCTGCATCCTCATTCTTTCTTGACGGCATTCCGTCTCCATAGTAATCATCTGGGTCTGGATAGTCGCTATACTGAGAGAATTCTTTTAATATAAAGTCGATGGTTCGCTCCATTTTATTGGCAGAATGAACGACAATTTCTGCCTTCTGACCTAATGTAAAGATTCGTCCGGTATGCTCTCCGGTTAATTTATAACTTTCCTCGTCAAATACATAAAAACCATCTAAGAGGCTGATAACGCTTATCATTATCATATACATGCTGAATTCCTAGCAAATGACATAATCCTTCTATGTAGAAAATAACCTCTATATTTATCTTATTATTAAGTTCATATTTAAAAATTTTATGACACAAATTCTGTTCATAATATTCTAAAAGCTCTTTTAAATCCTTTTCTCTTGCACTCATTTATTTCTCCATAAAAACTAATAGGCTATGGAAATCCACAGCCTATTAATCGAATAGCAGATTGGTTCTCCTACCCCAATCAGGTCAACTTCTGTGTATCTTTTAATTCCCCAACAGAAAGGGATGGCATGGCTATTCATTACACACCAATAATATCAGGCATGATGCCTATTATATTTATATGCAATATTTAAACATTTATTACACTTTAATAATAACATAATCTCAAATTTATATCAATACTTCTGAACATTTATTTTTGTGCCGTTTATTATAAAGCACTTTTGTCATATTTTCAACAGCTATTTTTATTCTTTAGCCTTTACTTCCCAGTTAATCATCGCCTGATACTGACATTCTGGTATCTTATCTTTTTTCTTTGTTTTCTCAG
>OGPE01002268.1_pt1 | contig 11143 bp, 9 predicted proteins | sample 1552881 | NCBI WGS metagenome assembly OGPE01 (sample SAMEA2580236, study PRJEB22360) | human gut metagenome | biome: human gut; feature: human-associated habitat; material: faeces | place: Denmark | collected 2008/2010 | reverse complement strand
ATTTGTTATGCAGCTTTGCAACCAGCAGACCCACCAGAATACCGCCGAATACACCGGTGTCAAGCGAAGCGATGCCCATGACCATGGACTGCCCGGTCTTCATCGCCGCAGGGTCCAGAATGCCCAGACTGGTCAGCAGGATATTCATCACATTGTTCATGGCGAGGAAACCGATCACGCTGGACAATGCCGCGATGCCCTTTTCCTTTTCTGCATAGCCGATGGCAACGGAAACAGCAAAAATGATTGGAAGATAGGAGTTAATGGTATTGCCCATGGCCTTGAGCAGATTAAAGAACAGCTTGACATAGGTATTGCCCAGAACCGGCCACAGTGCCACAATGTTCTTTGTCGTGAACGCAGAGCCAATGCCCACCAGAATACCTGCGATGGGCAGGATCATGACAGGCGTCATTAGAACTTTTCCCAGTTTCTGGAACTGTGAAAAGGTAACTTTCTTCTCTCTCTTCTCCATGATTTACCTCCTGAGGATCTCAGTGCAGTTCGGGCCAGTAGCCCTTATTGGCTTCGATCATCTTATCCAGGACCTTGGCAGAGGGAACTGTCTTGTTCATCGTGAATGCTTCCAGTGCCTTCTGGTAGGAGTGTTCAAAATAAGCATCCACGATCAGCTTTTCCGAAGAGACCTGCTGCATCATCATGCCCAGCTGGAACTGGGGGATATTGCCGATGGTAACAGGCTCCGGGCCCCACTTGCGCAGGTAGCAGGGAACTTCCACCATGGCATCATACGGCATCTGCGGGATGCAGCCCTTGTTTTCCACAATGACCAGATAGCGGTCCGCATTGTTATAGGCAATGGAGCATGCCACATCCACAATAAAATCGCCAAAAGCATTGAACAGATTCAGGTTTGCTTCCTTCTTGCCGCCGCTCTCGCGGATCAGCTTTGCCTGCTCGATCATGTCCTTCTCACGGCCATCCATGACCATGTTGGCACGCGTGTAGTTGGGATCCATATCCTCGGCGCTTTCCTTGGCATACAGATAGTACTGCAGGTAGGTATTGGGCAGATACTCCGGGAAGTCGGTGAGGATTTCCTTAAAGTTTTCCCATGTGTGGCGCCAGGAAGGATCGGAGTGGTGCTTATCATGAGAAGCAGCCAGACCGAACTTCATGATCTTTTCCTTCAGTTCCGGCATACGGTCCACACCGCTCTTGTCGTACAGGTGGGTCCACCAGCCAAAGTGGTTCAAACCAAAGTAGACCGGGTCCACATCGTTGTATTTTTCCAGACCCAGCATCTTTGCGAAGGACAGCATGATGGCTACCGGCATATCGCAGATGTTCAGGATCTTATAGTTGTTGTACTTGCGGCGGGTGGCCTCAGCCACGATCGCAGCAGGGTTGGAGTAATTGATAATCCATGCCTCGGGTGCGTACTTGCGCACATCGTCGATCACCTGGAACACGCCGGGGATGGAACGCAGGCCGTATGCCATGCCGCCGGGGCCGCAGGTCTCCTGGCCCACCACGCCGTGGCTCAGGGGGATCTTTTCGTCCTGCTCACGCATGGGGTAGCCGCCGCTGCGGATGTGGGCCATGCAGAAGTCCACGTCGGTAAAGGCTTCCTTGGGGTCGGTGGGGTAGCTGAACGCCACATCCGGTGCCACCTTCTTCATAGCCAGGGCCACAGCATCTGCAATGGTCTTCTGACGCTCCGGGTTGTTGTCATAGAGCTTCAGGCTGCGGATGGGGAACCGATCTAGGCTGTGCATCAGCATCATGACGATGCCCGGCGTGTAGGTACTGCCGCCGCCTGCAATGACGATGGAAAACTTTTTCATGGAATATTACCCTCCCTCTTACTGGATGTTTTGATATGGGTGTTGGAATGCAAGATCTTATTCTTCGCCGCTGAGGCCCAGCTCAGCGTCCACTGCCTTGCGGACAGCGTTGACCTTCAGGCCGTAGACCACCTGGACATTCTTGCCCTTGTGGATCACGGCAGAAGCACCGGTCTGGTTTTTCAGCACATCGTCCTGGACCTTGTCGGGATCTGCCAGCTCGGTACGCAGACGGGTGTAGCAGTTGGTGACCTTCAGGATGTTGTCCTTGCCGCCCAGAGCCTCCACGATGACAGCAGCGTCCACGGTGTTGTCAGCAGCAGGGGCAGCAGCGGTGCCGTTCTCAGCAGCCACCTTGGCCTTGTACTCGGACTTGGAGTGGAGCTTCATCTCCATGCCCTCTGCCTCACGGCCCAGGGTGTGGAGGTTCAGCTTCACGATGAGCACCCGGAAGATCACATAGTACAGGAAGAAGTACAGCACGCCCACAGCGATGTAGATGGGCCAACGGGTCTTGCCAATGCCCAGGGGCAGGTTGTACAGCAGGAAGTCGATGAAGCCGTTGGGGCCGATGGCACGGCAGCCCAGCAGGTTCAGGACCACAAAGCTGGAACCAGCCAGAACGGCATGGACCACAAACAGGATGGGAGCCACGAACAGGAAGCTGAACTCGATGGGCTCGGTAACGCCGGCAATAAAGGAAGTGACGGCGGCGGTGATCAGAACGGGCTTGATCTTCTCACGGTTCTCGGGGCGAGCGGTCTGGTACATGGCCAGGCAGGCACCGATCAGACCAAACATCTTGGAGATGCCACGAGCGTCCCAGATGACGGACTGGCTCAGCACGGCAACGGAAGGATCCGCGATCTCAGCGTAGTAGATGTTGCGGGCACCCTCCAGCACCTGACCGCCCACGGTGGCAGTGCCGCCCAGAGAAGTGTACAGGAACGGGGTGTAGACCAGATGGTGCAGGCCGGTGGGGATCAGCAGACGCTCCAGCGTGCCGTAGATAAACAGGCCAAAGTTGCCTGCGCTGCGGATAAAGCCGCCCAGCGCATTGATGCCAGCCTGTGCATACGGCCACACAAAGGTGAACAGCACAGCCATGACCACCATGACCGGAATCAGCACGATGAATACGAAACGGGTGCCGCCGTAGATCTGGAAGGCGTTGTTGAACTCGGTCTCACAGAAGCGGTTGTGTACATAGGCCACCACAATGCCCAGCAGCAGGCCGATGAACACGCCCATATCCAGCACCTGAACGCCCAGAACCATGGCCTGGCCGGTGCCGGAAAGGCTGCCCTCCACCAGCATACCACGCATATTCATAAACTTGTTCATGGCGTTGAGGAACACCAGGAAAGCCAGCAGAGAGATAAAGCCTGCCTCAGACTTTTTCTTGTTGGCCAGGCCCACGCTGAGGCCCACGCAAAAGATAACGCCCAGATTGCCCAGGATGGCGTTGAGCGAACCGGACAGCAGCGTGCCGAAGCCGATGGTGACCGGGTTGTTCAGGAACGGCAGCACTGCCTGCAGCCGGACGTTGGTGAACAGGTTGCCCACAGCGATGAGAATACCGGCAATGGGCAGGATCAGAACGGGGATGAACATTGCTTTGGAGAACCGCTGCAACGCATCCATTACCTTATCCTTCATGGGTTGACTCCTTTTCATTTACAATTCCAAAAACCATTCTCCTGGGATGCGTCCATCCCCTGGGACCCGGCCGGGTCTGTGATGTTACTATCTCACAAAACAACGCAAGTGTAAACATTTTTTGAACAAATGAAAACGCGTTACCCAAAACAGTAACGCGTTTCTATTACTTTTGTTTAAGAACCCATGATTTTTTTGTGCGAAGTGCACAGATATTCTTACTTGATGCCGTTTTCCATGCACAGGCGGCGGTACTCGTAGGTAATCAGCTCGATGAGCATCATCACCTGCGGAAAAAAGGTGTTGGGCATGGTGTTCTGGTCGTCCAGCTTCCACTGGTTCTCCACCCGGAACCATAGGTCGGCGTACCGGCCCACGCTGTTCTCCTGCTCCCCGGTAATGGCCACGGTAAACACCCCGTTTTCCTGCGCGGTCTTGATCTTGTCGCGCACCATCGAGGTCTCGCCGGATTTGGAGATGCAGAAAAACATCCCCATCCGGTCCAGGGTATTTTCAAAAATGCCCACCGAGTCGCCGCCGGTGGCACTGAAGCACAGGATGCCCATGTTCACCAGCTTCTGGGTCAGGTAGGTGGCCACCGTGCCGGAAAACCCGGTACCATAGACAAAGGTCATCTTGTCCCGCTGCTCCAGCAGCTTTTCGGCGCAGACCTTCAGCTGGGTGTAGGTGTTGTAGTTCAGCAAGGACTGGGTGCTGAAGCCGTTGAGGAAGTCTTCCTCCTCCTGCATGGTCTGATGCGGTGTCTCGGTAAAGGAGCGCAGCTTGTAGCACATATCCACAAAGCCACTGTAATTCATCTTGCGCGCCAGCCGCATAATGGTGGAGGTGGAGGTATAGTTCGCCCGCGCCACCCCTCGCACGCCCTCTGTCTGCACCGTATCCAGGTGGTCCAGGATATATTCCAGCACGGTGCGCTCCGTGTCGGTCAGATTTTTTCCCTGCGTGATTTTTTCGATGTTCAAAAAAGCACCCCCCTGTGCCGGTTTATCCTGCATCGTTCGCCAGCTCTTTTTCTGCGGTCTTAATGGTATCGTACCGCTTATTCATGTAAACGTCAAGAACAGATTTCCGGACGATAGGATCGTTGCCAACAAGGCTTACTGGCCGGAGTTGCACTGATACCAGAATCTACGGAAGGCAAAGGGCATTACACAGAGCATGTCTCGGAAAGCCACTTGTCTGGACAATGCGGTTGCCGAGAACTTCTTTGGACTGCTCAAGACTGAACTGTTCTATTTAGAAAAATTTGATTCCCTTGACCAGCTGGAAAAGGCCATTGTTGAGTACATTGACTATTACAACAATCGCCGAATCAAATTAAAACTAAACGGCCTGAGCCCTGTGCAGTACAGGATTCAGACCGTTGGGGTCGCTTAATTTGATTTTTGTCTAACTTTTGGGGTTCATATCACACAGGTGCAGCGGCTCTTTTATATTGATTCTAGGTTCCGGACGCTCCGGGGACAATTCCGGCAGCTTCGCACAGCTTTGCGCCGGCGGAGCCCCGGCAGCCTTCTTTTACTGGTCGATGGGCTTCATTGTGGGGATGTGGCAAGATTCAGCCCTGTTTTCGTCCAACAGGCTCCAATAACATCCTCAAAACTGGCGAAGTTCATCGGGAACAGTCCGTCAAGCTCCAACACTGTCCACGAAAGTTGTACACAGTTTTGTTCACGACCCATTTTCCAAGGGTCTTGACGGAAACTGGGACGGACTTTGTGGCAGGCTGTTGAACATAACTATCCGTGATGTGCTTCATTGCCCAACAGAGGAGAACATCTCGGTTATTCTGCATCCAGATCTTACCTTATGAGCAGTGCGCTCTGCAAAGCAGTCATGGATGCCTTCTTCTTTTCTTGGGTCGCTTCTGCGTACACATCCATTGTAGTGGAAATATCCGCATGACCCATGATCTCCTGAATGACCTTCAGGTTGGTTTCGTTTTCGCAGAAGCGGGTGCAGAACGTATGCCGGAGATGGTGGCAGCTAAAGTTGGGCAGGAGAATCGGGTCACGATCTTCTGCATCAGCCTTGGCTGCTTCCTCCTTATTGTAGTCTGCACAGATTGCATGAATCGTGCGATTGATCATTCCCGGCAGATAGACCTTGCCTTCCCCCGTACAGAACACAAATCCAGAATAACCATCAATTTCATCCGTGGAGAATCCAATCACCTTTTGATACTGATATTCTTCCAGAAATGCGTCAAACACATCATCCAGCATCGGGATGATACGGATGCCTGCGCTGGTTTTAGGGGAGTTGACATGATTCGTGCAGGAACCATCTTCCTGAACGCGATAGACCAGATTGTGATTGATGCTGATCGTTCGATTCTTGAAGTCAATGTCCTGCCACCGCAGACCCAACACCTCGCCAATGCGACAGCCAGTACCGAGCATTACTGTAAACAGTGGATACCATCCGCGATACTCTTCGCTGTTGGCGATGTAATTGGTGAATGCTTTCTGTTCGGGAATGGTAAGCGCATGACGCTTTTTCTTTTCCCAACTATGGCTTTTCTTGATTTCGGTCATAACTCCCTCCGTAGGATTCAACCGCAGCAGTCCATCCCGGACAGCCATTGTAAAGGTCGGATGCAGTAGAGTATTCACGATCTCCATGCTATTCGGCTTAAAGCCTTTTTCCATGATCAGGGAGTAATAAAACTTCTTCACATCCGTATATTTGATCTTGCTGATGCGCCGTTTCCCGAAATCGACCCGGACATAGTGGTTGTACATATACTTGTAGTTGGTCAGGGTGGATTGCTTCAGGTCATACTTCTGGGAAATGTACTCGTCAAACAGTTCGTTCAACGTAATGCGCTCTGCACGGTCGGGGTCAAGACCATCCTCGATTGCTCTGCGAATTTTGACCTCTTTTTTTCTTAGTTCGCTCAACTCCTTTGCATAGACCGCTTTCTGCTCACCTCGAATCGTAGTATAGCGGAACACATAGCGGCCATCTTTACGCTGGGATTCGCCTTTTTTCAAAGCGTATCCACGGGAATCTTTTCTTGCTTTTGTTGCCATTCTTCTCACCTCATTTTCAGATTAGAGGAAAACAGCCATATCCTGATGGACTGCATCAGAGATTTTGCAATCACTTTTTGCTGTCCTGCTCCAAGGATACTCTATGTTCTCCATCATTGCAAGGATGTCGGATTCCGGGGAACAAAAAATCGCCGTTTCAAATGAAACGGCGACCCGGTATGGAATATTTACTTTTGGATTTTTTCAATCAGGCACTCATGCTTCTTCGTGGTTTTGTCGTAGTTGATGCCTACCAGCAGCAGGTTTCCCTGATAGTCCTTCAAGGCATCCCCATAGTTCTTGTTCTTGATCTGAGCCAATGCGCCGGATGCGCTCTTGTCCCATTTCAATTCAATTACCACAGCGGGCTTATCCTGATGCAGCCTGCGGGGAATAAAGCACACATCCGCAAAGCCTTTGCCTGCGGGCAGTTCACGCACCAGCGTGTAATACTCCCGCGCAAAATAGAACGCCAGATTGATGGTGCAGCTCAGGGAGTTTTCGTCGTTGTATTGCAGAATGGAAACTTCTTCGTGTGCCTTATCGATACCGGCTGCCACGGCATCCGCATCCATTGCCCACAATGCTTCGAGCAGCTTGCGGGATGCGTCAACGGAATCCATGACTCCTTTCCAGTTCATCGTGCTGATGGCATTGACGTACTCCTGCGAAACTTCCTTATTGGGAATCGTCACGGTTTCGCTTGAACTATCATAGGTCAAATAGCCCAGATGCACCAGCAGCGTCAACACATCGTCTTTGCAGGAGAAAGTGGTCATATCATTGCTGAATGTACCGGTGTTGATCTTCACACGCTCGCCAGCAAGCATTCTGACCACAGCATCCTGCAAACCACCCATATCCATCTGGATGTAAATTTTCAGGGCTTCGTAGGTTTCGGTCTGGTTCCAGTAGGTGCCGAACTTGTGCCGCAGCATGGCTTCCACAACCGATTTCGGACTGTACATGGAATAGTGCGCATCGCCGGACTGCCGGTGGGCAATCAGATCATAGCCATCGTACCACGCTCTGGCTTCCTCAAAGTTCATCTGATACTTGTCGCAGAGAGCAGCCACTTCCTGTTCGGTAAAACCAAAGTATTCTGCCAGATCACCGGGGTCGGTCATAGAATACTCCGTGAACATATTCAGCGCAGAATGGGAGCCATACTTTTTAATCGGAAGGATGCCCGTCATATAGGCCAGCGCAACATAGTCCTTATCCTTGAGCCACGCCCGCAGGAAGTCGAGATACTTTTTCTGCGCATCCTGATCCTGCTGATATTCGCGGAACAGGCAGTCCCACTCGTCAATCAGGATCACAAACGACCGTTTTGTTTTTGCGTAGATGTCCTTCATCACCTGAATGAGGTTGCTCTCATCCCGAAAACGCACTTCCTGAAAGTGGTCGGTCAGGTCAAAGACCAGATACTTTTGCAGCATAGTCAGCATTTCATCCATGCTGTGGGTCATGCTCAGAAATTCCTGCATATTGACCTTGAGGACATCGTACTGGTTCCGATGCTGCTGATAAGAACCTGTCTTGCTGATTTTCAGAGGGTCAAACAGGGATGCGGTGTCTTCGCCGCGGTCGTAGTAAGCTGCAAGCATATCCGCAGCCATCGACTTACCGAAGCGTCTGGGGCGGCTAACGCAGATGAACTTCTGCCGGGTATTGATGACAGCGTTCGTCTTTTCGATCAGCCCGGACTTATCCACATAGATCTCAGAGTTCAGGCTTTCCTGAAAGCCCTTGCTGCCCGGATTCAGATAACTGCCCATGCGACACCCTCCCATCTCAGCAAATGTTACTATGTTCATTATACTCTAATCTGCCTAGAATCACAAGAACGGGTAACAGGGTTTTATGTAAGACCTCCGGCAGTGCGCCGGAGGTGCAAAACTCTCACATACGGAAGGTGTCCAGATACTCATCAAAAATGTCCAGATTCACCAGCACCACGCGGCGAATCTTGTAAATTGCTCCTGCTTCCTTTGCGAGTTGTTCAAATGTATGCAGACCCATCGAGTAGAGTTCTGCGCCCTCCTGATAACGGACAAAACGCTTCTTGCCCGACTTGACCATAGGTTCCAGTTCCTTGACTTCAGTTCTTGCAAATGCCATAGTGTACCTCTTTTCTATTATGAATGATTGCTTTCCGGATGTTGTTGAATGCCATCCTGCTCCAAGGATATCCAGATTGCTCCGTGATTGCAAGGATGCCAAAATTGCCGGATTTACTGTTTGTAACTTTTTTGCCTGTTATACTGTTTTGGAATTGCTTTTAACCAAATTTTCCTGATTCAGTGCCAGACTGCATTTCAGAGCTTTCTCAATTTGCGCCATTTCCCAGTCGCTTGTCAGTCCCATGAAATTGTTGATGCGTTCTTTATCAATGGTGAAAAGCTGCTCCAACAGGACAACAGACGGACGGTTAAACGCCGGATTCTTATCAATAAGAACATGGGTTGGCTGATTGGGCTTTTTGGAAATCTTAGAGGTCACTGCGGCTACAATGACAGTCGGTGAAAATTTGTTTCCTGTATTATTTTGAATAATAATAACAGGACGTTTACCTCCCTGTTCTGAACCATAGTGTGGGTCTAAATCGGCAAAGTAGATTTCTCCGCGACGGAATCCGAAATTTTTTGTTACATAAACGATAACGATCAAACCCCCTTTGCAATATGTAGCAAAAGCCGCCCGGCAGGACAGCTTTTGCAGTGAGAAAGGAAATCTGCCATGAGCAGGGAGATGACTTACTGTTTGATGGGAAGGCTTTTCGTGCGACTGGAGCCGTTGTAGGCTTTCAGAATCTGAAGCATATACTTCTGATAGTTCGGCCCGGTCATTGCCTGACCGCTGCGATAAATCGCCACCGGGCTGGTGCGCTGGAGCTGCCGAATCAGGCGAATGGGGTCGTATTCATGGTCGTACAGAGCAACGAACTGGGTCACGCCCTGCAACACTTCGGCACGGAGAGAATCGATATCGCCCTCCCATGCTTCTGCCAGTACACGGAGCGCATCGGTGTAAATGCGCTCACCGTGTTTCCGATACTCGGCAAATGCCGTAGCGATGCAGGCAATTTTCCACTTTGCGTGGCTCTGAGCAAAACTCAGCCCAAAGCCTGCGCGGTTTGTGGCGTTCAGGAAAGCAATGGCTTCCGGGTCGCCGCCGCGAATCTTGGCGCGCATTTTTGCGCCTGCGGTCAGCGATGCAGAGACACCGGTCTGCTGTGCAAACAGCAAGGCTTCCTGCTGCTCCGTCAATCCCGAATAAACCTTGCAGACGATGTTCAAATCGCAGTTGTTGTTCAGCAGCTTGCGGGCGGCGATGGTGTGCTGACCATCGAAAACATAGTAGTGACCGTCCCGGTAGCTGACCTTCGGGGCATTGGCGATTCGCTCATCAAACTCGGCGGCGATTCGCTTGACACGGTTGGCGTTGAGATTCCGCTGGTAGTAGCTGCGCGGAACTTCCAAAAACTTGCTGTTGATGACCATTTCGTGATGAACAAGTTTAATCATAGGCAAATTCTCCTTCCAATTTTACGATATAATCCTTTGCTTTCTGCAAAAGTCCAACGACTTTCTGACGGATTTTTGGGTTTTTGAGGAATTCCGGGTAGTGTTCAAAGCAGACATCCAGCCGATAGATCATGCTGTCCGCTGCCGATGCCACTTCGCTGAGCATTCCTTCGGCATCAGCCACCTGTTCGACTGATTCCATTTTTGTAGATAGTGTGCGAATCGTTTGCAATGCAGTCTGTTTTTGCTTTGACTGAATGATCGGTTCAGGAGGGACTTCAATGACTGCTGGCTCTGCTTGGACTTCACATGGAGCGGTAGAAGTAGTGGACTTTTCAACTTTCTTTGATTTGGATGTTGATTTACTGCTGGACTTTTTTGTTTCTTTGGGAGCACAGATTTTTTCGACAAGTGCCGGACGATCTTCGGGCGGTGCGCGAGCAACGGATGCAATCTCGGCAGCTGTTGGTTTTACCTCGCCGGAAAGGACTTTCTGGCGGGTACCGGGAACTGCTTCTTCGGCGGCATCTACGCCTTTGGCGAATTTTTCCGCCCGAATAACGGTATTTCGAGCGATGCCATTTTCGGAAGCAATTCGTTCACAGGTTCGACTTGCTTTTTGGCTGTTACCATTTTGGTAACAGCCACTTTTCTTTGATGAAGTGTATTGGTTGCCACGGTTGAAATCGGATTGCTTTTCTGCTTCATACTGCTTTCCAATAAGGTAGTTCTTTTGTTCAACCGTAAGATTGCGACGTCCCAACTGATTTTTGCAGATCCAGACGATGGCTTCATAACGGTCTGCAAACTCTTTTTCGTGGACAGTGTACGGGATGTCGGGATGCTTCTGAAGAATTGCGTAACGGTTATGACCGTCAATAATCAGTCCATTCCACACGATGATGGGGTTGATGACCTTGCCATCGCTGACGATGTTCTTTTCGAGCTGATCCAGCTCCTCAGATGTCAGCGGCGGAATCTTGCCCTGAAACTCCGGGTCAATCTTAAGCGCAGTCAATTTCATCATCGAACCGACCTTTCTTAAAATAGGTGGCTTTCGGGCTGGTGGGCTGGATGTAGTAGTCGTAGC
>OGPE01002265.1_pt1 | contig 11155 bp, 9 predicted proteins | sample 1552881 | NCBI WGS metagenome assembly OGPE01 (sample SAMEA2580236, study PRJEB22360) | human gut metagenome | biome: human gut; feature: human-associated habitat; material: faeces | place: Denmark | collected 2008/2010 | reverse complement strand
GCAATGGAGCAATCCGGTTACATCAGTGAGTGGCAAAATTTACTTTTGACACTCACATTAATATAAAGAAAAGCAACCAGAAAGGAAAACAAAGAGATGGATGAGAATAAAGTAATTGTCAGTACAGAGATGAAGCAGGCATTGGTGAATCTGCGAAATCTCGAAGAGATTTATGTGATCATGTCAGGTGTGACGAAGATGCCGTTTGTCCTCTGTGATGAAGAGACATTTGATGACGAGGTTCTGGTTTATTATCAGGAAGAGTCTGCAAAGGAAAAGGCAAAGACGCTTGCAGAAGATCGTTATCATGTAGGAATTGCCAAGATTGAAAAGAATGCCAGACTTGGATTTTTTACAAACCTGTATACAATGGGCGTGAATGCACTGGCAGTGAATGTTGGTACAGAGGAGGAAGTCAGGGTTCAGCTGGAACAGCTTGTAGTTCGTAAGAATAAGGAAGAACTGCCTGAAGGAAAGAAACTGATCGAGAATCCGGAGCTTCATCTGACAGCAATGTATCTGATGCAGGAGATGCACCGCAATATCGGACCGGAGATGCCGGAGAATGTGAAGGAACTTCAGGAAGAGATGATGGCGCATTATAAGAAAGGAACCTTTATCGTAGGAGTTCAGGAAGATAATCAGGTTCCACTTCTGAGACAGCCGGACGGAAGTCTGTATCAGCCGATCTTTACAGATATGATAGAATTTACCAGATTTGCACAGGGCAAGAAGATGAAGACAGCAGCAATCCCGGCAGATAAGATTCCGGAGATACTGATCCCGGATGCGAAGGGTGTTGCGATCAATCCATTTGGCGTGAATGTACGTCTGGATATTACAAAAGCAAATAAGCAGAAGCCAGAAGCGTAAAATGAAGAGAAAATAATTTAAATTAAAAGAAAAAAATTGATTTACTGGAATGATCACTAAGTAACATATTCAACAAAAAAACAGGATAAATATTGTTGAATATTACAGATTGACTGTTGGAAGTGAGTTTGGTTATACTATACGTGGTTAAAAGAGAAAAGCGCACGATAGAGTGTTACTGGTAAAGCAGGCATAAACTATCCTTAATAAGTTCACCAGATAAGGTGGATTTAGTTATTGAGGATTAGTTTATGCTTTTTTTGTTGCGCTAACTCTATGAGAAATTTTATACGAGGAGGATTACAGATGAAAGACAAGATTTTTGGAGTATTGCAGAGAATCGGAAGAAGTTTTATGCTTCCAATCGCAATTCTTCCGGTAGCAGGACTTCTGCTAGGAGTAGGAAGTTCATTTACAAATGCAACGATGATTGAGACATATCATCTTCAGGCAATTTTAGGCGAGGGGACAATTCTGAATTCCCTGCTCACAATTATGAGCAAAGCGGGAAGTATTATTTTTGATAACCTGCCAATCATTTTTGCTGTCGGTGTAGCAATCGGTATGGCAAAGAAAGAGAAGGAAGTTGCGGCACTTGCGGCAATGATCTCTTTCTTTGTAATGAATGCAACAATGAATGCCATGCTTCTGATCCGTGGAGATCTTCTTGCAGACGGAACACTTGGAGCCGGAGTTCTGGAAGGAACTGTGACAAGTGTCTGCGGAATCCAGACATTACAGATGGGTGTATTTGGCGGTATTATCGTTGGACTTGGAGTAGCAGCACTTCATAATAAGTTTTACAAAATCCAGCTTCCGAATGCACTGTCATTCTTCAGTGGATCAAGATTTGTTCCGATTATTTCAACATTGACTTATGTGGCTGTCGGAATCGTACTCTATTTTGTATGGCCAACCGTTCAGAATGGAATCTATGCACTCGGCGGACTTGTAACAGGAACAGGCTATATTGGAACATTGATCTTTGGTATTATTAAGAGAGCGTTGATTCCATTTGGACTTCACCATGTATTCTATCTTCCATTCTGGCAGACAGCGGTTGGAGGAACAATGGAAGTTGCGGGACAGCTTGTACAGGGCGGTCAGAACATCTTCTTTGCGCAGCTTGCAGATCCATCCACAGTACATTTCAGTGCGGATGCGACAAGATATTTTTCCGGTGAATTTATTTTCATGATCTTTGGTCTTCCGGGTGCGGCACTTGCAATGTATCAGTGTGCAAAACCGGAGAAGAAGAAACAGGCAGGCGGACTTCTGCTTTCTGCAGCACTTGCATGTATGATGACCGGAATCACAGAGCCACTGGAATTCTCATTCCTGTTTGTAGCACCGATCCTTTTTGCGGTACAGGTGATCCTTGCAGGATCTGCTTATATGATCGCGCATATGTTAAATATTGCAGTAGGACTTACATTTTCCGGTGGATTTATTGATCTGTTCCTTTTCGGTATCCTTCAGGGAAATGCTAAGACAAGCTGGATCAGAATCATCCCGGTTGGAATTATTTATTTCTTCTTATATTATATCATCTTCCGTACTTTGATTCTGAAGCTGAATCTGAAGACACCGGGAAGAGAAGATGATGATGCGGAAACGAAGCTGTATACAAAAGCTGATTATAAAGCAAAAGTAGATGGAAATGATGCAGATTCTGAAAATGAAATGACACCGGAAGATCAGAAGAGCGCACTGATCACAAGAGGACTTGGTGGAAAGAAAAACATTTCTGATGTAGACTGCTGTGCGACAAGACTTCGTTGTACGGTAGTAAAGCCGGAACTGGTAAATGAAGATGTCTTAAGAATGACATCCCCATCCGGAATCGTAAGAAAAGGACAGGGAATCCAGGTAATCTACGGACCGGCAGTTTCTGTGATTAAATCCAATCTGGAAGATTATCTGGAGAAAGCTCCGGATGTGGAATATCTTCCGGAAGAAAATGAAAACAGCGCAGAAGAAACGAATAAATGTGCAGAAACAAAAGATGAAGCGAAGAAAGATGAGAACAAAACTGTTGCAGCCGGAACTGTAAAGAAAGAGCTTTGCTCTCCATTCACAGGAGTGGCAGCACCGATCGAAGAAGCGGGTGACGAAGCATTTGCAGGGAAAATGATGGGAGACGGTTATCTGGTTCGCCCGGAAGAGGGAATGGCTTATGCGCCGGAAGATGCAACGGTATCTTTTATCTTCCCATCAAAACATGCAGTTGGTCTGACTAGTGATGACGGAACCGAATATCTGCTTCACATTGGCGTGGATACTGTAAATCTGGATGGAAAAGGATTCGAAACTTTTGTAAATGACGGAGACCGAGTAAAAAAGGGTGACAAACTGATAGGTTTTGATATAAAATATATCCAAGAGCATGCAAAATCCGATGAATGTATGGTTGTATTTACAAGTCTTCAGGAAGGTGAAGAGATCAGAATGTCTAAGAGCGGAAAAGTAGAGAAGCTTGAGAAGACAGCAGAAATCGTAAGCTTGAATTAAGAGAAAGAAAGAGAGGCTCCGGGGGGATGTATCGAGTCATTAAAGTTCTGAATAATAATGGGATTCTTGTATATCATGTTGAGACAGGGAAGGAGATGATCCTTCTCGGAAACGGTGTGGGATTTGGAAAGAAACCTACAGAACAGATCGAGAAACTTCCCGGAGCCAAAGTATATTCTCTTGTCACAAGAAGGAAGCAGGAGTCTGTTCTGAAAACAGTCAATGGAATCCGCCCGGAGTTTATTGAGGCAACAGGAAAGATCATTGAAGAAGCAGAGAACGTGTTTCAGAAGATCAATCATGAGATGCTGCTTCCGTTGGCAGATCATATTGCGCTTGCAGCGAAGAGAGCGAAGGAGAACCGTCAGCTTCCGAATCCATTTACACCGGATATCCGTGTGTTGTTTGGAGAGGAGTATCAAGTGGCCCTGAAAGGGCGGGAAATTATACAGCAGCTGACAGGATATGAAATCTCAGAGGATGAAGTCGGATTCATTACGCTACATATCCATGCAGGTCTTTCAGATGAGGCAGTATCCCAGACGCTGGATGCGACCAGGATTGTAAATGAAGGGATTGCCATGATTGAACAGGAATTCGATCAGAAGCTGGAGAGCGGCTCACTTGGCTGTACACGTTTGATGAGTCATATGTATTATATGATTCTGAGAACCCGTAAGGGTGAGGGGACGAATGCAGACTTTAATGAGTTCATTTTTCAGAATTACCCAAGGACCGGAGAGGCGGCGAAGAGAGTGTGTGACTATATGTCCAGACAGCTGAAACAACCGGTCGCAAAAGAAGAAATCGGATTTCTTGCAATCCATATCCAGCGGGTTATTTCGCCGGATACGGTATGACCGTGTGCTCTTGAAATACTGTATACCATGAGATATAGTAGTGGATAAGAGCGAAAGGAGAATCCGCAGAATGTATAAGATTCTAATCATAGAAGATGACCTTGTGATGGCAGGGGCAATTAAAAAAGAGATGGAAGCGTGGGGAAATGAAGCACGTTATGTGGAAGATTTTGCAAAGGTTCTTGAGACATTTGCAGAGTACGGTCCACATCTGGTGCTTTTGGATATCACGCTTCCTTTTTATAATGGATACCACTGGTGCAGCGAGATCCGTAAGATATCGAGCGTGCCGGTGATCTTTATCTCTTCGGCAGCGGATAATATGAATATTATCATGGCGATGAATATGGGCGGAGATGACTTTGTGGCAAAACCGTTTGACTTAAGTGTACTGACAGCGAAGATTCAGGCTCTGCTGAGAAGAACGTATGATTTGTCAGGAAAAGTGCCGATGCTGGAACATAGAGGAGCAATCCTGAACCTCTATGATACAACAATGACCTATAATGGAGAAAAGATTGAGTTGACAAAGAATGAATTTCGTATCTTACAGACATTGATGGAGAATAAAGGACGCGTGGTCAGCAGAGACACGCTGATGACAAAGCTGTGGGAGACAGACAATTATATCGAAGAGAATACATTGACAGTCAATGTCGGAAGACTTCGGAAAAAGCTGGAAAAAGCGGGACTGGAAGGCTTTATCAAGACGAAAGTCGGCGGTGGATATATCATCGAGAAGGAGTAAAAATGTTTTTACAATATTTGAAAAGAATCCGATTTGTGCTTCTGTGGAGTTTGCTGTGTGCGGGAATCTTTTTTCTGATTTTTGTGTTGGAAGAGATTAATCTGAAGGTAGCGGTTTATCCAACAGTGTTGTGTCTGACATTTGGATTACTTTTTCTTCTCTGTGGATATTTGCGGTATAAGAAAACCGGGCAGAAGCTGGAGCATTTGCTGCAAGGAGAAGGACCTTATGAGGATTCGCTTCCAATCGCACAAGATGGGATTGAGTCAGGATATCAGGAGCTAATCAGAAAAGAAGAACAACAGCAAAGAAAAGAACATGCCAGATGGGAGAAGTCCGGTCAGGATATGGAGGACTATTATGCAACCTGGGTGCATCAGATCAAGGCACCGATTGCTGTGATGAATGTATTACTCCAGCAGGAAGATACCGAGACGAATCAGAATCTGAAAGCTGAACTGTTCCGGGTGGAGCAGTATGTGGAGATGGCACTTGGGTATGTGCGTCTTGACAGTGGCACGAAGGATCTGGTAATCGCACAGTATCCTTTGGATGAAATTGTAAGAAAATCGATCCGTAAATATGCAGGACAGTTTATTCGAAGGAGAATCCGTCTGATCTATGAAGGGACAGATCAGATTGTTTTGACGGATGAGAAATGGCTTTCGTTTATCATTGAACAGCTGTTGTCCAATGCGGTGAAATATACACTGAAAGGAACTGTGACGATTATTGTCAGTGAAGAAAAGAAATTGACAGTTACAGATACCGGAATGGGGATTGCACCGGAGGATCTGCCGAGAATCTTTGAAAAAGGATATACGGGATATAATGGAAGAATGGAACGGAAATCAACGGGAATCGGTCTGTATCTGAGTCAGATGGCGGCAAAGAAACTTGGGCATCAGATCACGGTTGTGTCGAAGCTGGGGGAAGTTAGCATTTTTACAATAGATCTGGCAGAGTATCCGTTGAGAACAGAGTAAATCACTAAATCACACAGAGAGAAACAAGTGACAAATTTGTCACATCAGACAGCTGGAATGTCACAGAAATCAATGTCGGCATTCTGGCTGTATTGCTATACTGAGGATGTTGAAAGAAAGAAGAGGAGGTCGTAAGAAATGACAGTTTTGGAAGTAGAAAATTTGAAAAAAATATACCGTCCCCGTTTTGGCGGTAATCAGGTACAGGCACTCTCTAAGGTGACATTCTCAGTAGAAGAGGGCGAATATGTAGCAATCATGGGAGAGAGTGGCTCGGGGAAGACGACATTACTGAACATGCTGGCAGCATTGGATAAACCAACTGAAGGGGAAGTTTATCTGGATGGAAAACCGTTATCAGCAATCCGCGAGAAAGATTTGTCCAAGTTCAGGAGAGATCATCTTGGGTTTGTATTTCAGGATTTCAATCTTTTGGATACATTTAATCTAAAGGACAATATCTTACTGCCATTGGTACTGCAGGGAGTTGATTACAGGAAAATGAATGTCAGGATGATGCCAATCGTGAAAGAACTTGGAATTGCAGGACTTCTGGAGAAGTATCCGTATGAAGTATCAGGAGGACAGAAGCAGCGTGCAGCAGTGGCGAGAGCGCTGATCACAGATCCGAGACTGATCCTGGCGGATGAGCCGACCGGGGCACTCGATTCGAAATCAACGGATGAATTGCTCGGGGTATTTGAGCGGATCAATCAATCGGGACAGACGATCCTTATGGTAACACATTCTGTCAAAGCAGCGAGCAAGGCCGGGAGAGTGTTATTTATTAAAGACGGAGAAGTTTTCCACCAGGTATATAAAGGCGAACAGACAGATGAACAGTTCTATCAGAATATCTCAGCGACACTGACAATGCTTGCGACAGGTGGTGAGAGACAATGAAAAGTGGACTTTATCTGAAACTTTCCGTCAATGGAATTAAGAAAAATAAGAAGCTGTATCTTCCTTATCTGATCACTTGTATCTGTATGGTTATGATGTTCTATCTGATCGATTATCTTGCAGTGAGTCCGCAGTTTGCCCAGATCAAAGGTGGGGATACTATGCAGATGATCCTTGGATTTGGTTCTGGTGTGATCTCAATCTTTTCTCTGATCCTTCTGTATTACACAAATTCATTTCTGATCCGCAGACGACAGAGAGAGTTTGGGTTGTATCACATCCTTGGAATGGGAAAAATTGACCTTGTAAAAATCATGGTTCTTGAGAATCTGATCATCAGTGTTCTGACGATTGCAGGAGGAATCGTGGGAGGAATCCTGTTTTCTAAATTGGGGGAACTTCTGGCAGCGAAGATACTTGGAAGTAATGCCGGACTTTCTATGAAAATCAGTGTTCCGGCACTTGTGGCTACGGCACTGTTATTCCTGGTCATTTTTGCATTAATCATGCTTCGGATGATCGTGTCCGTCTATCGGTTAAAACCTGTAGAACTTTTAAAAAGTGAAAAGACAGGAGAGAAACCTCCGAAGGCAAACTGGATCTTTGCAGTACTCGGGTTGCTTCTGCTTGGTGTGGCTTATTATTTATCCCTGACAATCAAAGATCCGCTTGTAGCGATGATCTGGTTTATGGTTGCCGTCGTGCTGGTAATCCTTGCAACGTATCTGTTATTTATTGCCGGCTCGGTCACATTTTGTAAAATAATGCAGAAAAAGAAAGGATATTATTATAAAACAAATCATTTTATTTCACTTTCATCCATGATTTACCGTATGAAACGAAATGGGGCAGGATTAGCGTCTATTTGTATTCTGTCCACAATGGTTCTGGTTATGGTATCTTCTACAACCAGCCTGTATCTGAGTATGGAACATGGCTTGAATCTTCGATATCCGAAATCTGTCCAGATTGAGATGTACACGAAACCGGAGCAGACGGAAGAAATGAAAGAGAATCAGAATGGACAGATTATAGAGCTTGTACAGAAGGTTTTGAAAGAACATAACCAGACCGCGGAGAATCCGGAGAATTACCGGATGCTTACAGTCAGTGGAATTGTTTCAAAAAATGAAATCTATTTTAATCCGGAGAATGCTCCGGGAGTCAATGAAGTGAATACATTTGATCATTTAAAAATGTTCTATGCTCTGCCGTTGGAAGCGTATAATCGGATCATGGGGACGAATCTGGAGCTTGCTCCCGGGGAAGCGTATCTGTATGCGAAAGATTCCGATTTCCCCTATGATCAGATCACGGTGGAGAATTCCGGGACATGGAGGATTAAAGGACATTTGGATAAAATGATTTCAAATGGAAATAATATGGCAAATATGAACAGCAGCTTCTATCTGGTGGTTTCCGGACTGGAAGATATAAAAGCTTTGGAAGAAGGAAATGTTTCCGTTTACGGTGTCAATGGTTCTTATGAGAAATGGTACTACAATTTTGATCTGTCCTGTGGAGATGAAGAGCAGATCCAGATTCAAAACGAGATTGACAAGAAAATCAATGCATTGGCTGAACAGGAATCAGAGGAATCAGATACCCTATTTTTTGGAGCTTCTACAGACAGCAGAGCCGCATCAAGAGCTGATTACCAGGCTTTGTACGGCGGTCTGTTCTTCCTTGGAATCCTTCTTGGAGTCGTATTCATTCTTGGAATGGTGCTGATCATTTATTATAAACAGATTACAGAAGGCTATGAGGATCAGGACAGATTCCAGATTCTGATGAAAGTGGGGATGACACAGAAAGAAGTGCGTCAGACGATCAATTCTCAGGTAATGACAGTATTCTTCCTGCCTCTTGTGGCTGCCGGAATTCATACGGCATTTGCATTTCCAATGATAGAAAAAATGGTGCATCTGCTTGCTTTTTCTGACAGAAAATTCCTGATTCTGGTGACAGTGTGCTCCTATTTAGTATTTGCATTATTCTATATCATTGTCTACATGGTGACTTCGAAACAGTATTACAAAATTGTTAGCGGAAAACAGGAAGAAAGTCTTTTTTCTTAATTCAAAGAGTGATAGAATAGAATTATCAGAAAAAGGAGGACTTGCTTATGATGAATCACACAATTATTACAATTGGAAGACAGTTCGGAAGTGGCGGTCATGAAGTAGGAAACAGACTGGCAGAGAGACTGAACATTCCTCTTTACGATCACAATCTGATTCGAATGGCAGCAAGAGATCTTGGAATTTCGAACGAAGATGCTGGAAGAGTAGATGAGATGAGACTGGGAAATGTGTTATCAAGCTATTATATTGGAATGGGTGATTACACAACATTTATGCTTAGTCCTGAGGCCGAGAAGCCATTGAGTGACAAAGTTTTTGAGACGCAGTCAGCAATCATCCGCAAGCTGGCAGAACGTGGACCTGGAATCTTCGTGGGCCGCTGCGCAGATTATGTTCTTGGGGATTATTCAAATGTTGTGAATACATTTATCTATGCTTATAAGGATGATAGAATCAATCGAATCATGGATATCTATAAGCTTTCCGAGAAAGAGGCTGTAGATAAGATTAAGAAGATTGACAGAGAGAGACGCCTGTATTATGAAGGTAGAACAGACCGTAAGTGGGGCAGTATTGAAGCGAATGCAATTCTGCTGAATTCAAGTCTTCTTGGAATCGATGGTGCGGTAGATGCACTTGAGGCGATTTATCATAAGTGGGAAAACAGATAACAAAATAAGCAGAAAAAATGAAATAATTAACAAAAAGTAAGAGGGTGTCGTTTAGTGCGACACCCTCTTTGCTACGTCTTTATTCTGGAATCTGTATTTATTTCATCATGCCGGCAAGAATCTGATTGACTTCTTTACCATCAGCTTTGCCTTTTACCTTCGGCATGAGTTCTTTCATGATCGTACCTTTATCCTTTGCTGTAGGAGCATCGATACCAAGATCTGCAAGAACGGATGTGATCACTGCTTTGATCTCATCTTCGCTCATCATCTTTGGTGCATATTCTTCAAGAACAGCAAGACGCTTCTGAGCCTCTTCAATCAGATCTGTACGATCTTCAGGTGTCATATCAATTGTTTCTTTTAACTGTTTGATTTCTTTTAAGATTACCTGTCCTTCTTCCTCTTCTGTCAGGTCGGCACGTTTGTCGATAGCTTTATTCTTCAGAGAGGAGAGCAGAAAGGAAAGTGCGGCTTTTCGTTCTTTGTCTCCTGCCTTCATTGCAGCGACCATAGCGCTTCTGATTTCATCAATTTTGCTCATTTTAGAGTCCTCCTTATAATTTAATATGCTTGAAATAGTTACAATTATTGAAAAGAGCGGATTGCTCTTGATTCATAAGATAAATTTTAGCAGATGGTGGTTTATATTGCAAGAGTGCACTCTGTTTTGTGAAAATATATGAAAAAAATGCATGAAAAGTATAAAAAATCAGAAAATTTACGAAAAGTAAAAATATAGGTTGACAATATTTGGCTCGAGGAGTAAACTACGTGACATAAAAGCAAAGGCGCTTTGAGAAACAGATCTCAGAGTGCCTTTTTCTTTTAATAAAATATGGTACCTATAAGATTTGCCGCGAACAGCAGCAAGTCTCAATGACACAAAGGCGTGTCTTACAGAAAGAACCGATTCAGGGGGATGGTTCAACGAAACTGTAAGATACGTCTTTTTAGTTTCTAGGTATGAGGAGGAAGTAGTATGACACAAGAAATTATTACTCAGATTACAGACACAGTCGGAACAGAAGTGTTCGGCATCTGGTTCCTGATCGGAGCTGCATTTGTATTCTTTATGCAGGCGGGATTCGCTATGGTAGAGACAGGATTCACCAGAGCAAAGAATGCCGGTAACATTATCATGAAAAACCTTATGGACTTCTGCATCGGTACTCCTACTTTCTGGATCGTCGGATTCGGAATCATGTTTGGAGCCGGAAACGGATTCTTCGGAAGAATCGGAGGAATTGCTTCAGAAGCAAACTATGGATCTTCTATGCTTCCTGACGGAGTTCCGTTCTGGGCATTTCTTATCTTCCAGACCGTCTTTTGTGCAACCTCTGCTACCATCGTTTCCGGTGCAATGGCAGAACGTACAAAGTTCATTTCCTACTGTGTGTACTCCGGAGTCATTTCCGCAGTCATTTATCCGATCGAAGCACACTGGATCTGGGGCGGCGGCTGGCTTGCACAGATGGGATTCCACGATTTTGCAGGGTCAGCAACAATCCATACAGTT
>OGPE01002258.1_pt1 | contig 11198 bp, 8 predicted proteins | sample 1552881 | NCBI WGS metagenome assembly OGPE01 (sample SAMEA2580236, study PRJEB22360) | human gut metagenome | biome: human gut; feature: human-associated habitat; material: faeces | place: Denmark | collected 2008/2010 | reverse complement strand
TAAACCTCAAAAGCGAGCATTATACATCGAATTCAACTAATTAGAGGCATTACCCCTTAATGAACAATGTCGTGTTCATGCATGTTAATTATAATGTTGAGAATAGGCTCTGTGCTTGTTGCTGTATATCGGGCAGTAAGGTGGTAATTATCATCTCATTCCGACAATTGTCATCCACTTCATTCAAATATCTATCCTGGCTCTGATCCTTATTTTGTCTGTCGTGAATTATTATGTTTTAGAATTCATTTGATAGTAAATTTTAAGGACCTGTAATTATGAAACGTTTAGCACTGGCGACTTTTTTGGCTGCAATGGTAGCCGCAACTCCGGCCCTGGCAACAGCTGCCCCGGCCACCACCGATTCAGCGCCGCATGCGACGACCCAGCAAATTAAAGAGGCCGATCAAATTGCCGTTCAGGGCTTAAATGCCATGCGCAATATCCAGTTGGCACGTCTGGCGCTATTCCAGGGCCATCCTGATAAAGCGGAAGCGCTGACCAAAAATGCCTCAGCTTTATTAGCAGATGACAGTGTGGATTGGGATAAATTTGTCCGCTCCGATAAGAAAACCAATCTGATTGATGACAAGTATGTCGCCATCGATGCCTCAATGGGTATTTCTGAAGATTACGTAGCTTCACCCGAAAAGCAGGAGGCAATTAAACGCGCTAATCAGAAAATGGCGAAAGGTGATAAAAAAGGTGCAGTAGAAGAACTTCGTCTTGCCGGAATTGGCGTCATGGAAAATGTCTGCTTAATGCCGCTGAACCAGACCCGTAATGCTGTCACCAAAGCACAGAAGCTGATGGCAGAACATCAATATTATGAAGCTAACCAGGCCTTAAAAGGTGCTGAGGACGGCGTCATTATGGACAGCTCCGCTATTTTTGCGAACTGATCCTCTCTCCGTTTGATGATGCAGAAATGCAATTATTCACTCACAAAGTCCGTTGTGACAAAGCCCTGTGCATGAACAGTACATGGCTTTGTCCACTCACTTTCATTTATAGAAGGTATCGCTATGTCTGGTCCTCTTCAGGGTATTAAAGTTCTTGATTTTACCGGTGTTCAATCCGGGCCTTCCTGTACACAAATGCTCGCCTGGTTTGGTGCAGACGTGATTAAAATTGAGCGTCCGGGCGTCGGCGATGTGACTCGCCATCAGCTGCGTGATATTCCGGACATTGATGCATTGTATTTCACGATGCTCAATAGCAATAAGCGCTCGATTGAATTAAATACCAAAACGGCTGAAGGAAAAGTCGTGATGGAAAAGCTTATCCGTGAAGCCGATATTCTTGTCGAGAATTTCCATCCGGGTGCGATTGACCATATGGGTTTTTCCTGGGAGCACATTCAGCAAATTAACCCGCGATTAATTTTCGGCTCAATCAAAGGGTTCAACGAGTGCTCTCCGTATGTGAACGTAAAGGCCTACGAAAACGTCGCCCAAGCTGCTGGCGGCGCAGCCTCTACCACAGGTTTCTGGGATGGCCCGCCGCTGGTGAGTGCCGCAGCGCTGGGTGACAGCAATACCGGGATGCATTTGCTGATTGGCCTGCTGGCGGCGTTGCTCCACAGAGAGAAAACAGGACGAGGTCAACGCGTCACCATGTCGATGCAGGATGCTGTATTGAATCTGTGTCGTGTAAAACTGCGCGATCAGCAGCGCCTGGAAAAAGTAGGTTACCTCGAAGAATATCCGCAATATCCGAATGGCACCTTCGGAGATGCTGTTCCGCGTGGCGGTAATGCTGGCGGTGGTGGCCAGCCAGGCTGGATCTTGAAATGCAAAGGATGGGAAACCGATCCGAATGCCTATATTTACTTCACCATTCAGGAACAGAACTGGGAAAATACCTGTAAAGCGATCGGCAAACCTGAATGGATTGAAGACACTGCTTACAACACCGCGAAAGCTCGCCAGCCACATATTTTCGATATTTTCGCCGTCATCGAAAAATATACGCAAACGATGGATAAGCATGAGGCAGTGAGCACACTCTCTTCCTTTGATATTCCATGTGCGCCGGTACTGAGCATGAAGGAAATTGCCCAGGATCCTTCTCTGCGTGAGAGCGGAAGCGTGGTTGAAGTCGAGCAACCGCTGCGCGGTAAATATCTGACCGTCGGCTGCCCGATGAAATTCTCTGGCTTTACTCCTGACATTAAATCAGCACCTCTGCTCGGTGAACACACCGTAGAGATTCTGAAAGAGCTGAATTACAGCGACGACGAGATCGCCACGCTGAAAAACAATCACGCCATCTGAATGAAGAGGAGCTTTACGCTCCTCTCTTCATCTTTACCCTGAGGGAACTCACCATGTCAGATGAACAGGAACTGACGGATGGTATGCATATCATCGTCGATGCACTGAAACTGAATAATATTGACTGTATCTACGGCGTGGCCGGTATTCCTATTACCGACATGGCACGTCATGCGCAAGCGGAAGGGATCCGCTACATCGGTTTTCGTCATGAACAATCGGCAGGCCATGCCGCCGCCATTCGAGGCTATCTCACGAAAACTCCCGGTATTTGCCTGACCGTATCGGCTCCCGGCTTTATGAATGGCCTGGCGGCCCTGGCCAATGCCACGGTTAACGGTTTCCCGATGATTTTGATCAGCGGCTCGAGCGATCGTGCCAGGGTCGATCTTCAGCAGGGGGATTATGAAGAACTGGATCAGATGAATGCGGCGAAACCGTATGCCAAAGCCTCATATCGGGTAAACCATCCTGAGGATCTTGGGATTGCTCTCGCTCGCGCTATTCGGGTGGCTGTCTCCGGGCGACCTGGTGGTGTTTATCTTGATTTAACTTCTGAGGTTTTAGCCGCCACAATGGATAAACGTGAAGCGGATAAAACCCTGGTAAAAGTCGAGCACGCTGATATCAGGCAATGGCCCGATATGCAGTCTGTCGAAGCCGCGATGGCGCTGCTGGAGAAAGCAGAACGTCCGCTGATTATTTTGGGCAAAGGGGCGGCGTATTCGCAGTCAGATAAAGCCATTCGTGACTTTATTGAAACAAGCCGAATTCCCTATCTACCGATGTCGATGGCTAAAGGCATTCTGGAAGATACCCATTCACTTTCCGTGGCCGCGGCACGTTCATTTGCGCTTAAAACTGCGGATGTGGTGATGCTGGTCGGGGCGCGTCTTAACTGGCTGCTTGGCCACGGTAAAAATGGCTGGGCCCCGGATGTTCAATTTATTCAGCTGGATATTGAACCACAAGAAATTGACAGCAACCGGTCCATTGCGGCGCCTGTGGTAGGTGATATTGATTCCAGCATGACATTAATGCTGGATTCGCTGAAAGAAAACCCGTTCACGTCCCCGCTGATCTGGCGCGATATTCTTGATGTGAATAAACAAGTGAATGTCGAAAAGATGTCGCGGAAATTAAATACCACGACATCACCGCTCAATTATTTCAATTCGCTGCGAGTGATTCGCGACGTATTAGCGGAATATCACGATGTTTATTTCGTTAACGAAGGGGCGAACACGCTCGATAATGCGCGGAATATTATCGATATGTACAAACCTCGTCGCCGTCTTGACTGCGGCACCTGGGGCGTTATGGGGGTCGGCATGGGCTACGCCATCGGTGCGGCTACCACCACGAACCTCCCGGTGGTGACCCTGCAGGGCGACAGCGCCTTTGGTTTTAGCGGTATGGATATTGAAACGGTTTGCCGCTACAACCTGCCTGTTACGGTCATTATCTTCAATAACGACGGGATTTATCGTGGAGAAGGTAAAGACCTGAGCGGCAAAGGCGATCCGTCTCCGACCGATCTGCTGCAACACGCGCGCTACGACAAAATGATGGATGCCTTCGGCGGAATGGGCTACTACGCCACCACAGAAGGCGAAATTCGCAAGGCGCTGATCGCCAGCCTCCAGGCAAGAAAGCCTTCGATTATTAATGTCGTCATCGATCCCATCGCGGGCACGGAAAGCGGTCATATCTCCCGGCTTAATCCTAAGCAAGTCGCTAAAAACTGACGCTGTTCGCAGCATTTTTACCCTCGCCGGGAGGCGAGGGAATATTTGAAGGGATAACACTCATGTTTACGTTTTTTACAGGCGACCTGCTGCCTATTATTGTCATTATGCTGCTGGGGTATATCAGCGGTAAGCGTCAGGCTTTCAGTGAAGACCAGGCTCGGGCGCTCAACAAACTTGTCCTGAATTACGCCTTACCCGCCGCGCTGTTTGTGTCGATTGCCAGAGCGAATCGCGACATGATTTTTGCCGATGGCCGCCTGACGCTCGTTTCGTTGGTGGTGATCGTCGGTTGCTTCCTGTTCTCCTGGTTCAGCTGCCACACTTTCTTTAAGCGCACCAAAGGGGAAGCGGCAGTCTGTGCCCTGATCGCCGGGTCACCGACCGTCGGCTTCTTAGGGTTTGCGGTACTGGATCCACTCTATGGCGCGACGGTATCGACGGGCTTAGTGGTCGCCATCATTTCCATCATTGTTAACGCCATTACCATTCCCATCGGGCTGTATTTACTGAATCCTTCTGCCGGTAAAGACGGTCAGAAAAGCAACAACTTTACGGCACTGATTTCAGCGGCGAAAGAGCCAGTGGTTTGGGCGCCTGTGCTGGCTACCTTGATTGTGATGATCGGCGTAAAAATCCCGGCGGCGCTGGATCCGTGCTTTAACCTGATTGCGAAAGCGAACTCCGGCGTCGCCGTCTTTGCTGCGGGTTTAACGCTGGCTGCACACCAGTTCGAATTCAGTAAAGAAATTGCCTGGAACACCCTTTTGAAACTGATCCTGATGCCGCTGGTGTTGCTGGTTGCCGGGCTGTTTTTCCACCTCGATCCGGAACAGCTTCAGATGACCGTTCTGGTTGGCGCGTTGCCACCCGCTTTCTCAGGGATCATAATCGCCAGTCGTTTTCAGGTTTATACCCGAGCCGGTACCGCGTCGCTTGCCGTCAGCGTAATTGGTTTTATGTTCACTGCCCCGATGTGGATTGCCATCTGTCGCATGGTGTCATAGTGGCTTCCAGTCAACGATATGTCCGCCATCCACACGAAACCGTGTTTGTATTCTGACGATTAGCACGAGAAACCGTTATGACCGAAGAGATGAAAACCGGGCCATTTGAAGGCTTGTTAGTTATCGATTTGACCCACGTCCTGAATGGACCCTTTGGCACGCAAATACTGTGCGACTTAGGGGCTCGGGTCATTAAAGTTGAAGCGCCGGGGCACGGGGACGATACCCGGACCTATGGCCCTTATCTTAACGGCCAGTCCCTGTATTACAGCTTCGTGAACCGGGGCAAAGAGAGCGTGGTGCTCGATTTAAAAACGGATACCGACCGGCATGTTTTTATCAATATGCTTAAACGCGCGGACGTTCTGGCCGAAAACTTCCGCCCCGGTACGTTGGCTAAATTGGGTTTTTCCTGGGAAGCGCTTCAGGCGATTAATCCGCGTCTGATCTACGCCTCTTCATCGGGCTTTGGTCACACCGGCCCGATGAAAAATGCCCCCGCTTACGACACCATTATTCAGGGAATGAGCGGCATTATGATGGAAACCGGTTTCCCGGATGGGCCACCGGTTCGGGTTGGAACGTCAATTTCCGATCTCTGTGCAGGGGTTTATTTGTTCTGTGGCATCGCCAGTGCGTTGTACGGGCGCGAAAAAACAGGGCGGGGCGCACACGTCGATATTGCGATGTTTGATTCTACGCTCACGTTCCTCGAACACGGCATGATGAGCTACATCGCCACCCAGCAGCCGCCAAAACGCCTGGGCAATCGCCATCCTTATATGGCACCTTTTGACGTGTTCGCCACCAGGGATAAACCGATAACGATTTGCTGCGGGAATGATCGTCTGTTTGCGAGGCTCAGTCTCGCGTTACAGCGCCCGGAGCTGGCAAACGATCCGCGTTTTGCCAGTAACGTTCTGCGGGTTGAGCATCAGGCGGTGTTGAAAGAGGCGATTGAGGCAGTACTCACCACGCAAGGCTCCGCCTTTTGGCTGGTGCGCATGAGCGAGGCGGGCATCCCGGTTGCGCCTTTGCTGAGCGTGGATGAGGCGATAGAGCTGCCGCAGACGCAGGCGAGAAATATGATGATTGAGGCGGGGGGCATCAGAATGCCGGGCAACCCCATTAAGATCAGTGGCTATCCCGATCCGCATCAGCGAACCGGAGCGGCCACTCTCGATCAGCATGGAGAGCAGGTGCGGCAGGAATTTGCCTGACGTTGACCGCCCCGACAGGCTATCCGGGCGGAGCATTAACGTTAGCTACGGTCTGAGCCAAAGCGCAAACTCGTGCTCAAGCTCTGCAAGGTGTTCTGCCAGCACCTGCATAAGCGGGGCATGAGTGGGTAACTCATTATCGTTAAACGGTTGAGACTCCAGTTCGAAGCAGAGCGCCTTCAACCGTGTCAGGCTCAGGATCCCCGCTGAACCGTGAAGCCGATGAATGTGCTTTCGGAAGGCCAGCCAGTTTCCTTCTTTTAAGGCTTGCTGCGCCTGCGCGAAGTCTTCTCGGGATTCCTGGCTGAATGTCTGGACGATTTCACGCATGAGCTCCGGATCGTTATCGGTATTTTCCTTTAATACGCGAATATCCAGCCAGCGTGGGGCGCTGATACTCTCATCTGGCGAAGAGAGCCGACTGAGATGCGTTTTGAGGATTTCCAGCGTAAGCGGTTTAAACAGGCAGAGATCCATCCCGTGACGGAGCCCGCGCTCGCGCTCGTGAGACTGCGCGTTAGCAGTGAGTCCCCAAATCGTCAGCGGCATGTTCTGATCACGAACCGCCTGGATTAATCCAAACCCATCGAGATGAGGCATGTTGACGTCGGTGATCAGCAAATCAAAATGCCTATTCGCCAGATGTTTCAGCGCCTCTTCGCCGTCACAGGCTTCGCTGACCTCATAACCCAGCGTGCTCAATTGGCGTTTGAGCAGCAGGCGATTCGTCGGGTGATCGTCGGCGATCAGAACTTGCAGGTTCTTCGGGAGCGGGTGGGAGACCTGGCACGGTTTGACCACTTCGCCCTGGCAAGCCATAACGGGAACCGGAATGGAAACGCTGAAGGTCGAGCCGACACCTGGGCTGCTTTTTACGCTGATCTCGCCGCGCATATTGCTCACAAGCTGCCGGCAGATCATCAGCCCCAGGCCAGAGCCGGTGTGCTGGCGTCCGGAACGGGTCTGGCTGTAGGGCTCGAAGAGAAGTCGCTGCTCTTCGTCGCTGATGCCGCTGCCGGAGTCGGCAACGTCAATCAGCAATCGGGCCTGGGTGTTGCCTTCGGCCACCAACATTGCCGTTAGCCTGATGCTGCCTTGCTGGGTGAACTTCAGGGCATTGCTTAACAAGTTGGTGAGCACTTGCTTGATGGCCTGAGGGTCAATCATCACTAAGCAGTTAGGGCTAAGAGTGTTATTCAGCACCATCTGGATTTTTTTTCGGGCCGCCAGCGTGTGAAACGGCTGATAAATGGTCGTGAGATGCACGGACATGTCCAGCCATTCAGGCTGGAGCTGATATTTCCCGGATTCGATTTTATCGACATCCAGAACATCACCTATCAGTCCAAGGAGCGATTGCCCGGTTGAATACGCCAGTGCGATGGCTTCTGCTTTCTGCGCCTCTGTTTGCTGCGGGGTGGAGAGCAGCTCGAGGAATCCCATGATCGAACTGACCGGGGTACGAATTTCATGGCTCATGCTGGCCAAAAACTGGCTTTTGGCGACGGTGGCACTAATGGCTTTGTTCTTTTCAACTTCCAGTTCGTGGATGAGTGAGCGAGTTTCGGTGATGTCCTCCCAGCCGCAGATAAAAATTTGGTCTGCGTTGGCGGGCCGGTCACACAGCGTTAGCCAATGCTGGATATTGCGTGTTGCACAGCCATTGCTGATGTCCAGCTCACTGGTTTTAACGGGCCTGTTACCCTGATCATCCAGCGCCATATTAGCAAAATCTGGCATGATCGCGGCAAAAGGCGACTGCGGATCCGTTAAAGGAAGCATGGCGTTGCCAAGGTACGCCTCGGTGAAGTACTGCACAAAAGCTCTGTTATAGCTGATGATTTTCCCCTCAGCATTAACCACATAGCTCGGGGCAGGCAGCGAATCTGAGAGCGCCCTGCGAAACGAGATTTGGTTTTCAAGCCTGCCCTGGACAACTTTGCGGCGCTGAACTTCACGTAACAGATAAAAACCCCACAGCAGGCTGCTGACGACTAAAGCCAGTGCGAGGGCGGTAAAGATGTAGAACTGCTTGCTGTAGAGATCCCACGTATCGATCGTCACTTTCGGCATTTTCGTCCATTTTTCGGTCAGACGAAGTATTTCACTTGGCGGCAGATTATCCAGCGCTTTATTGATAATGCTTTTAAGCTCAGGCTCTCCTCGCGGCAGGGCAAAGGCGATTGCCGCACCGGGAACATCATTGATACGGAAGAAATCCTGCGTGTCCGGATAGTAATGATCGACCATAAAGCGTGCAGTGGGCTGGATGGCGACCAGCGCATCCAGTGTGCCGTCCTGGAGCTGATTAAACGCTGCGCTGGCGTTATCTACGGCAATCCATTTCACCTGCGGATGGCGCTTTTTGAGTATTTCATCCAGACCGTAATAGGAAGGCAGTCCGACCTTCATCCCCGGGATAATTGCCTGATCGCGCGCTCGTTCTTTGCGCATGACATAGACATAGGGCGAAACCATGAGCGTGTTGGAAAAGGCAACCTGGTGCTCACGCTTTTCTGTGTAAATGGCGCCGGGAAAAATATCCCACTCTCCTTTCGGGTGCAGATTGTCACCCGGTGGTGGGATAGGTGCCGTGACAGGCACAAAATGGATGCCGGTTTGCAGCGAAATAATATTCAGTAAATCGCCCATCATGCCGCGAGGATCGCCGTTCTCATCCGTCATGGATAAAGGAGGATGAAACGAGGTCGTCAGCACCTTGACTTCAGGATGATGGTTGAGCCAGTTTTGCTCCTGATTAGTGAGCGTCAGCGGGTGGTTCACGAATCCCAGATTGCCGGTATTGAGCCAGTTCTGGATAACATCCCGACGTGCTTCATTGGTAAGGCTGTCGATAAAGTGATTCAGCGTATTGTTCATGACCGGCGTCTCTTTTCGGGTCAGGAAGAAATTGCGCTGGCTGGCACTGTTATCATATTTGATGGCATTGAGTGCATGCGTGAAGTAGCGAGAAATCAGAGTGCTGGTAATGACATTACTGCCGATAAAGTACTGATTATCGCCTGAGGATACTGAGGAGAGTGCTTTGTAATAATCGGGATAATCGACGACCGTCGCATTCGGGAATGAACGGGTGATTACCTCAATTGCAGGGTAATCGTTCACTCGGGCAATTTTAACCGGTTGGGTCGTGCTGAGCGGAAGCATGGTGTTATCCACTGTGGTGACCAGAACCGTATATGACGTGATCAGCGGTAATGAGGTATTTAACGCTGCATCTTTATAGTGACGGTTCAGTAAATCAGTCAGCATCGCGTCCACTTCCCCGGCTTTCAGGGCGCTCACCGCATCTTCCGTACGCGCGTATTCGCGAACGGTCACGTTGACCTTAAGGTTCTGCTGTAACAGCCCAAGATAGTCGGCATTAATGCCTTTCGCCCGCTGCCCGGGTACGGTTTCCAGAAGCGCGGAATGCATTGTCTTATCCACCGCCACGATAAAATTCTTTTTACTGTTGAGCCAGCGCAGCTCGTGATCGGTCAGGCGCATATCATCAAGCTCAACACTGCCACTGATACACTGCACTTCATAGTCGGTATAGCCAGAGAGAGCATAGCTATACGTTGAAAAGGTAATCATCACAAAGGTAAAAAAGGTATTAAAAAAATTCATTCTGTTACCAGATTTTATTATTCTGAGCAAAAGTAAAAAGGCTCATGAGTGATTTACATTCGAGTTTTTCCATTAGTCTGCCTTTATAGGTACTAACGGTTTTATTACTGATGAACATTTTATCGGCGATGGTGTTATTGTCGCAACCATCCAGTAAATAGCGCAGGACGGTAATCTCTTGCCGCGACAATGAGTCTAATTTTTGTTGGTCTGACGTCAGGGCGCCTGTCACTCGCTCCATACTGAAAGGAAAATAGCTGTAACCATTTTTTGCAGCCTCGATGGCGGCAATAATGTTGTTCACTGACTCACGCTTACTGACAAAGCCATTGGCACCGGCTTCTGCGCTGTAACGCCCATAAAAGTAATCGTTCTTTGCCGAAACAATTATAATAATCCCGGTGTAGTGTCGTTTACGCAGCATTTCCAGTACCTGAATACCATTGTGTACCGGAATATCCACATCAATGACCATAATATCGGGCTTAAGCGTTTCCATGTAGTGTACGGCTTTAGCGCCGTCATTCAATTCAATCAAGATTTCAATGTCATTCTTACGCAGAAGATTGCGAATGGCCGCAATGGCGATCGGATGATCATCAATGATAATTGCTTTCATTTGTAATTCCTTTTCGGCTCTTAATAGGTTTGATGGCGCAAGACACCCTTCGTGACAGCATTCATCTATTAATAATGTGCCGGAATCGTAGTAGGGACGGGCTTCTGCGCAAGGGGACTAACCATTTATCGGTATGTTAAAATAACAAAGCTAAATAAAACGTGAACGAAGCTGATCCGATGAGTGTTTGCCTATATTATCAATATATTGCATCTTCTCAGAACGAATCGTGATGACACATGTAAGAATAATATGGCAAGCAGATCAGGATAATCCGCTGTTAAATTGCGCTTGACATTTTACTATATTCTCATTCTTAACTTGCCTGTGATGTTTAACGCACGTAATGCGGATATTATATTTTAGTAAATCTTCATTGCGAAATGTTAAATCATATGCTTAACATGAGATTTTACGGTGGAATTGTCTGGGGCTGCCTCAAAGAAAACTTCAAGAAAGAAGTACTTTATTATTTTTTTCAGCGTGATGATGCCTGTATTTATCGGCGCATTTCTTTACTGGTACTACATTCTGAATCATCAGGTGAGTACGGATGATGCCTACGTGACGGGTAACACTAACAGTGTTTCTTCGCAGGTCGGGGGCAGCGTGACGGCGGTAAATTACATGGATACGGAATATGGTGATGCCTCCAATTAGTAGAACATGTATTTTTCGATAAAAGCACCAATGAC
>OGPE01002250.1_pt1 | contig 11213 bp, 9 predicted proteins | sample 1552881 | NCBI WGS metagenome assembly OGPE01 (sample SAMEA2580236, study PRJEB22360) | human gut metagenome | biome: human gut; feature: human-associated habitat; material: faeces | place: Denmark | collected 2008/2010 | reverse complement strand
AACTACTATAATCCTTTTGAAAATCCCAAAGACAGTAAAGCACGTCAGGAAGTCGTTTTAGACCAAATGGCCAAATACGGTTACATTACGGAAGCACAGGCAGCCAAAGCCAAAGCAGAGAAACTGCAGCTGAACAATCACAAAAACCAGCAGAAAGATAACCTTTCCTACTTTATTGATTACTGCAGTCAGCACATTATAGAAGAATTCGGCGCCGATGCGCTTTATAAAGGCGGACTGAAAATCTACACTCCTCTGGATCTGGATATGCAGGCAGCCGCTGCCGAATCTTTAAAATATCTGCCTGATTACTACAAAGACGACTATCAGCTTACACAGCCGCAAGTCGCCTTAGTAGCCGTAGACCCTACTAACGGTTATATCAAAGCCATGATCGGCGGACGCGGCCAGGACAAATTCAACCGTGCTGTGCTTGCAGTGCGCCAACCAGGTTCCGCTTTCAAACCCTTCGTTTACCTTACCGCTATGGACAACGGTCTTACCGCTGCCACGGTAGTTGAAGACAAGGAATATGAATTTGCGCCCGGCTGGAAACCGAAAAACTCTGACCTGCAATGGCATGGTAAAGTAAGCCTGAGAACAGCTTTGAAAAAATCCTACAACATCCCTACCATTCTAGTAGCTCAGCAGGTCGGTCCTGAAAAGGTTTTCCAAATGGCAAAAAACCTTGGTATCACTACACTTATTGAAGACGGACATTATACTGACATCAATCTTTCCATGGCTTTAGGCGGCCTGAGCAAAGGCACTACGCCGCTGGAAATGGCAGCTGCCTACGGCACGATCGGTAACAGCGGCAAATACAACGCTCCAACTGCTATTATCAAAATAGTTGACCGTAACGGTAAAGTTATTTTTGAACATAAGCAGGAAACCAAAACTGTAGTTGATGCTAAAGCCGCTTATCAAACTGTCGATATCATGCGCGACGTCTTTGTTGACGGTACTGCAGGCGGTGCAGGCATAGGCCGCCCGGCAGCCGGTAAAACCGGTACTACCGACGATTATAAGGATGCCTGGTTTGTAGGCTTCACCCCCAATCTGTCGGCTGCCGTATGGATCGGCGATGATAACGGCCGTCCGCTTGATTATATGTATGGCAGCGGCGCACCGCTCAGCATCTGGCATGAATTCATGGTTAACGCTCTTGCAAACGTTCCCGTTGCTAACTTTGTCCGCCCGGCAGGCGTAGTAATACCGCCTGAACCAGATATCAAGAATGATGATAAGGACAAAGATAAAGACAAGGATAAAGATAAGGACAAAGACAAAGATAAAAAAGGCGCCACCTCCGTTCCCGGAGAACCGCCTAAACCACCCAGCAAAAAAGACCGTATCCGTGAAAACGTAGGCGACGTTGAACCGCAGAAGCCTAGCATGAAAAAACGTGTTCAGGAAATCTTAGACGGCAGCGAAAATAATACCGGCAACCAAAAACCTGTTGTCAGCAACGTCCCCACTCCACGTCAGCCATGATATCGGCCAATACAAAACCCCCGTACTAAAAAGTACGGGGGTTTTATTATTATCAGCAGCTCACATTAATCTTTTTCATTCTTTTTTTTAAGCAGTCTGCTTTCTTCACCAATATCTTTCGGATAATAATATTTATGACCTACCAGTTCATCCGGCAGATACTGCTGCTCAACCCAGCCACCTGGGTAATCGTGCGGATACTTATATCCAAGCCCGTGGCCAAACTGCTTAGCACCAGGATAATGCGCATCACGCAAGTGCTTCGGAACTCTGGTATTGATTGACCTGACTTCCTGACGAGCATTGAAAATACCCATATAACAGCTGTTGCTTTTAGGAGCGTTAGCTATATAGCAAACGGCCTGAGCCAAAGGTATCTGAGCTTCAGGCAGCCCGACAAAATGCGCCGCCTGCGCCGCAGCATTTGCTACTACCAAGGCCTGCGGATCAGCGTTGCCTACATCTTCAGCCGCACAGATAACGATCCGGCGCGCAATAAACCTTACGTCCTCTCCACCTTCCAGCATACGGGCCAAATAGTGCAGAGCAGCGTCGGCATCACTGCCGCGCATACTTTTAATAAAAGCCGAAACGATATCGTAATGATAATCACCTTTTTTATCATAGCGCTGCAAAGCATTACCTGCCACGCTGCGCAATACATCCATCGTAATTTCCTTACTGCCGTCCGGCAGCATAAATTCAGCCTGTTCCAGCAAATTAAGAGCCACCCGCGCATCACCACCGGCAAAATCCGCCAAAGCTTCCAAAGCCTCGGCAGTTACAGTAATACCCTCTGATCCATAACCCTTTTCCTTATCTGTCAGCGCACGCTCTAAAATCTTTTTGATACCGTCTGCCGTTAAATGTTCCAGCCGAATAACCTTCATCCTTGACAAAAGCGGTGAATTGATTTCGAAAAAAGGATTTTCAGTAGTCGCACCGATCAAAATGATAGTACCGTTTTCCACATAAGGCAGCAATACGTCCTGCTGAGCTTTATTAAAGCGATGGATCTCGTCGATGAACACGATAGTGCGCCCCATCCCGCCGCGCTGCAGCTCCTGCGCCTTAGCAATCAGCTTTCGCAGCTCAGGTACACCGGATGAAACGGCATTGATAGCAACAAATTCATCCCCTGTCATATGGGCAATGACCTGTGCCAAAGTTGTTTTACCAGTACCCGGCGGTCCGTAAAACAACACCGACTGCAACTGATCCTTTTCGATCATTCGGCGCAGAGGACTGCGCTCGCCTACTGCAGTTTCCTGCCCGACAAAATCGCTGAGCCTTGTAGGCCGCATCCGATCAGCCAAAGGTTTTTTCTGCGGCTGTGCAAACAAACTATCCATCATCCACCTCCAGGATCTGATAAAAATACCGGCTCTAAAGGCCGGTTAGCTATTTTCTGCAATAATCTGACGTACGATATACGATGCCATCAGCAATCCTGCCGACGCCGGAACAAATACCATGCTTCCCGGAACCTCGCCTGCTTCAGCACGCTGTACCGGTTCTTTGGAATAAACTACAGTTACACCTTTTTTGACACCTGCCGCACGCAGCTGTTTCCTTACCGACCTTGCCAGCGGGCAGACAGAAGTACCGCTGATGTCCTCCACTGTAAGATACGTCGGATCCAGCTTATTGCCTGTACCCATCGAAGAAATGACAGGAATATCGCGCTGCACACATTCTAATAAAAGATCGACCTTTGACGGCGTCGAATCGATCGCATCGGCGATAAAAGTAAAGCTGCCGGAAAAAAACTCGGCAAAAGCGCCAGGTTCATAAAATTTACTGACCGTTTCTATTTCACAATCCGGATTGATATCCAGCAATCTTTGTCTGACAACCTCGGTTTTGAACCTGCCGAAGGTACTGGTAAGCGCCGGTAACTGACGGTTGATATTACTTGCCGCCACTTTATCGGCATCTATTAATAATAAATGACCTACCCCGCTGCGGCATAATGACTCGGCAACATATGAACCCACGCCGCCTAACCCAACGACTGCAATACGGGCCTGCCCTAAAACAGGCAGCTTGTCTTTACCGATAACCATCGCAACACGTGACAGATCCATTTTTACCCCCAAAAATATTTTGCCCCACAATGCCGTCCAGCCTCATGTTTTGAACCTGCAAGTGCAGGTGGGTGCCTTCCCGCCAGTCGCAAAAGTCCCCTCAAGGGGGCAGTTTTTTAAAAGGCGGAGCTCAGTCAGGCTCCCTAGGTAAGAGTGTTGGCTCAAAACTAAGAGGTACACGTAACGAACATCGCAGGGTAAAAAGCGTTTTTAATGCAGTAAGAGCATTTCTTACTACATCTATACTATACCAAAATTTGTTTAAAATCACAAGGTATAAAGCGGTTTTCTCTGTTTTTAAAGAGATATTTTTTCTTTTTTTCACAACCGGTTCGTCTTTAAGTAAAACACTTTTACCAGAATCAGTTTACTATAAAAAAAGGACTGCCGCAGCAGTCCTTTTTTACAGAGTCTGACTCTTATTATTTGTCTTTTTTGACTAATGTTGCACGGATATGCAATTCACGCAACTGTTTCTCGTCAACATCGTTCGGAGCCTGAGTCATCAGACAGCTTGCACTCTGTGTTTTCGGGAAAGCAATAACGTCACGGATAGAATCACGTTTAGCCATAATCATGATCAAACGGTCAAGACCAAAGGCCAAACCGCCGTGCGGAGGCGCACCATATTCAAAAGCATCCATCATAAAGCCGAATTTCTCTTTTGCCTGCTCTTCGGTAAGACCGATAGCCTTGAAAACTTCGTTTTGGACATCACGACGATGGATACGGATGGAACCGCCGCCGATTTCTGTACCATTAAGTACCATATCGTAAGCTTTGGCATATACTTTACCAGGATCGGTAGCCAGCATAGCAAGATCTTCGTTACGTGGAGCCGTAAACGGATGATGCATTGCCACATAGCGTTTTTCTTCATCGTTATATTCAAACATCGGGAAATCTACGACCCAGGCAAATGCCAGCATATCTTCGTCGATCAGTTCGCGGCGTTTAGCCATTTCCAGACGCAGAGCACCTAAAGCCTGAGCAACTACAGCCGGTTTATCAGCAACGAACAAAATCAGATCGCCCGGTTCAGCCGCTGCAGTTTTCAGGATATTTGCCAAATGTGCTTCACTGAAGAATTTAGCGATTGGCGATTTGACACTGCCATCTTCCTGAATCTGCATCCAAGCCAGACCTTTGGCACCATAAATACCAACGAATTCAACCAGACCGTCCAGCTCACGACGCGGGATAGCGGCATAGCCTTTAACGTTGATCGCTTTAACGACACCGCCGTCTTCTACGATAGCATTGAACACTTTAAAGTCAGAATCTTTAACTGCTTCAGACATATTGACAAGTTCCATACCAAAACGCAGGTCCGGCTTATCGCTGCCAAAACGGTCCATAGCTTCGTCCCAGGTCAAACGCTGCATCGGCAGCTGGATTTTTTTACCCATAGCGCCTTCAAATACATACGCCATCAGGCCTTCCATCATTTCCATAATATCCTCAGCGTCTACGAAAGACATTTCAATATCCAACTGAGTAAATTCCGGCTGACGGTCAGCACGCAGATCTTCATCGCGGAAGCAGCGTGCGATCTGGAAATAACGCTCCATACCGGCAACCATCAAGATCTGTTTAAAAATCTGCGGTGATTGCGGTAAAGCATAGAATTTACCAGGGTTGACGCGGCTCGGCACCAGATAGTCACGCGCGCCTTCAGGAGTGCTTTTAGTCAGCATCGGCGTTTCGATTTCACAGAAACCGTTTTTATCCATATAATCACGCATCAATTTAGTAACTTTATGACGCAAAATCAAATTCTTCTGCATTTCCGGACGGCGCAAATCCAAATAACGGTATTTCAAGCGCAGGTTCTCATCCGTATCGATATCGTCCTGAATATAAAACGGCGGAGTTTTGGCAGCATTGAGTACTTCCAAATCAGCGGCAACCACTTCGATCTCGCCGGTAGCAAGATTCGGGTTAACGGTAGCTGCATCGCGAAGACGCACTTTACCTGCTACTTTGATAACGTATTCACTGCGAATAGCTTCAGCAGTCGTAAAGCTATTGCCTGCATCGTCAGGGTCAACGACAATTTGAACGATACCGCTGCGATCGCGCAGATCGACGAAAATCAACCCGCCGTGATCGCGGCGTTTGGCAACCCAACCGCATAAAACTACTTGTTCGCCTGCTGCCTCTTTAGTCAGCAAACCGCAGCTATGACTGCGTTTTAAAGAATCACTCATGACTTTGCACCTCTGTTTTTAAAATTGATGTAATATCTTGGATAGGGATCTCAGTCTGCTCGCTGGTCGACATATTTCTTAATACGGCACAACCGCGCGCTACCTCGTCTTCACCTAAAATCAACACATATTTGGCAGCCAATCTGTTAGCCTGCTTCATCTGGGCTTTCATACTGCGGCCCAAAAAGTCAAATTCCACCTTCAGCCCTTCACGGCGCAAAGCGATCGCTTCCTTAAAAGCCAGCGTAAAGTTTGCACTGCCCGGGCAAACTACAAAGACATCTATACTGTTGTCGAACTGCGGCAGCAGATTCTGGCTTTCGATTGCCAGCAGCACACGCTCCATACCCATCGCAAATCCAATACCCGGTGTTGCCGGACCGCCGATCTCCTCGATCAGGCCGTCATAACGGCCACCGCCGCAGACAGCGCTTTGCGCTCCCAGGGGAGCATATTGGATCTCAAAGGCAGTCTTAGTATAGTAATCAAGGCCGCGCACCAGATTATGGTCGACTACATAATCGACTCCGGCAGCGGTCAGAAGCTCTTTCAAGCCTTCAAAATGTGCTTTGCATTCCTCGCACAGACATTCCTCCAGGCTTGGCGCACCAGCAGCCAGCTCCTGATCGTGCGGATTTTTGCAGTCCAGTAAACGTAATGGATTGCGGTCGAAACGTGACTGACAATCCTTGCACATCTCGCCAAGATGCGGCCGGAAATATTCCTGCAGCTTCTCTCTGTGCAGTGGTCTGCATTTCGGGCAGCCGACAGAATTTACTTTCAGCTTCAAATCTTTTAAACCCAAAGTCTGCAAAATCTGTACCGCCAGTAAAATGATCTCGGCATCGATATTAGGCCCCTCTACGCCCAGCGCTTCCACGCCAAACTGATGGAACTGCCGGTAACGCCCGGCCTGCGGCCTGTCGTACCTGAACATCGGCCCGATATAAAACAGCTTTGTCGGCGCCGGATCGGCATACATTTTATTTTCTACATACGACCGGACGGCAGAAGCCGTATTTTCGGGGCGCAGCGTCAGACTGCGTTCACCTCGGTCAGTAAAAGTGTACATTTCTTTTTCAACAACGTCTGTCGTTTCACCGATACCGCGCAAAAACAGCTCGGTATGCTCAAAAACAGGCGTCCTGATTTCCAGATAACCATATTGGGCACAAATCTCACGCATAGTGCGTTCCAGATAACGCCATGCTTCCACATCGCGCGGCAGGATATCTTTCGTGCCTCTCGGTGCTGTGGTCAACACATCTATTCCTCCTCATCCGCAAAAAGCAGGCTGCGTTTATGCGCCAGCTGCGGCAGATTACCCGTATATGTCCCGATATCTTTGGGCATATTGAGCTTTTTAAGATGATGCCCGTCTGCCTGCGGCACTTTAGTCGCAGACGCCGGCCCGATTCCAAGCACAACGTGACGCTCTTCCATCATCTGAATATTATAAAGGCTGGCACTGCCTGAAGCAGCATAGCCTATATTAGCAAGATTACCCAGCATGTAATGCTGGCGGTATAAATAATAAGGCAGCATCCCCATTGCTGCAGCAGTTTCGCCGCCGTAAGCTACAAGCGCCTCTGCATCCTCAGCCGTCAGACTGCTGAACTGCGCACCAAATATCGGGGCGCTTTTTTTGAGCGTTAAGGTATGCACTGTCAGATTATCAGGAGCCAAGGCCCTGATGCCGTCAAGCGAAGCCCGCACATCATCAGCCGTTTCCCCCGGCAACCCGATGATCAGATCGGTATTGACGGTTTTGATGCCGCTGTGCCGTACCAAGTCATAGGACCGATAAAAATCCTGCACCGTATGACTGCGGCCAATTGCTTTTAAAGTTTTGTCGTGCAAAGTCTGCGGATTGACGCTGATCCTGTTCACTCCGCAGGCTTCCATAACTTTCAGCTTTTCGGCACTGAAACAATCAGGCCGTCCTGCTTCCACTGTAAACTCGCGCACCCCAGGCAAAAGCAAATGCCGCGCCGTCAGCGTGATGAGCCGTGCAAACGCCGTTTCACTAAGGCTGGTCGGCGTACCGCCGCCAATGTAAACAGCAGTAACATTTAGGCTATACATACTTAATAATTGTACCACAGTAAGCATATCTTGTTCAATGAAATTTAAAAACTTTTGCTGTAATTCTTCCTCAAGCGGCACAATTCCCGATGGAAAAGAACAATAAGAACAGCGCGTAGGGCAAAAAGGAATACCGATATAAATGCCGACCTGCTTTTCCGCAGCCGGCAAAAGCTGTCTTTGCCGCAGGCAAATCTCTGTCAGCAGCTGCGCCTGTCCGTGAGGCAGCAGGTAATGACGCTCCAGATACTGCGGAAGCTCGTCACAGCTTAACCCGCTGTCTAAAAGCTTATGGGCAAGTTTTCCCGGACGTACGCCTGTCAAAATTCCCCACGGCATCACCAGACTGCGTCTCACAGCCTGTCTCAGCACATCAAGCACCGCCAGCTTAGCGCAGCGCACCCATTCGCCCCGTACATCCTGTAAAATTGTAAATGGCCTGCTTACTCTTCTTGTGCCGTCTTCCGTCTGCAAAATCGCCACGCAGCCATCAGCTTCCTGCACGATTTTAAGCACATCAGTACTGTCAGACTGCGGTAAAATGTCAAAGAACGCGGCCATCTCAGCGACAGGCCGCGTTAAATCATAAGGTAAATTCTGCTCTAATCTATAATCACTAATCATCATCGTTTTTACTGCTCAGTTTCTGTTGGCCGAGGTTCGTCAGAACTATGCCATAATTCTTTATACAAGACCCGGTATACAGCAGCCACCGGCACGGCAAAGAGCATACCCAAAATACCGTACAGCTTGGCACCGATCAGCAGGCTCAAAATCAAAACTACGGGATGCAGGTCGATTTTACTGCCCATGATCCGGGGCATCAGGATATTGCCGTCGATCTGATAAAAGACCAGATAAAACAGCGCTACCGAAAAAGCCGAAGAAGTATTTTGCGAATACGCGATAAATACCGCCGGCACAGCACCCATCAAGGGACCAACCACCGGCACAGTCTCGGCCATGACCGCCAGGAAACCAAAAACCAGCGGAAACTGGATCCCCAGTATCGCCACGCCCACAGTAATACACGCACCCGCGATCAGGCTCAGTTTACCAAGCCCTTGGATATATGCGCTCAGCGTTCTGCCGATCTCATCCAAAATATGCGCCACCTTCGGCTGCGTATCATAAGTAAACAAATTGATCATCATCAGACGCAGCTCACGCCAGTCCTTCAAAAAGTAAAAAGCTAAAAACGGAACGACGATCAAACCAACCAGATTGGCAATAATGTCCATCGTCGATTTAAACAAATTCCGGAGAATACCTCCCATAAAACCCATAACCCAGGTCATCGCATCGTCGATCAAAATTGTAGGGCAGCCGTGGATACTGTGACGGATCCTTCAGTAACCAGTCCATATTAGTAGACTCGACTTTTGTCGTATAATCAGGCAGCTTCGCCACCAGATCATTGATCTGCCCGAACAAAGGCAGCAAAATAAAAGTAACGGCAAAAAACATAAACATGCCAAAAGCCATAAAGGCCAGGATGATCGCCACCACACGCGACAAATGGATAGTACCCTGTCCCACGGTGATCTTGGAAAACATATTCGACACCGGGTACAGGGCAAACGCCAGACCTATCGCTAAAAGAATAGGGAACAGAAACGTAGCGAGCTCGTATAAAATAAAGGATACGCCCGCCGCTACTGCCAATTTAAAAGTTGTACTGTTTCTCAGCAGCTTGATACTTTTGATCATTTTTTTGCTTACTTATTGCAGAAACGGATTTCTGCGCCTCTCCCATCCCACTGTAGTTGCAGGTCCATGTCCCGGCAAAAGCTTTGTTTCGTCAGGCAAAACCAGGATTTTATCTTTGATAGAATTCAAAATCTGTTTGTAAGAGCCACCCGGCAGATCAGTACGGCCGATAGACTCGGCAAACACCGTATCACCGCAGAACACCACATCACCGCAGACAAGGCAAACGCCGCCGCGGGTATGACCGGGAGTTGCCAGCACTTTAAAATCAAGTCCGGCTTCGTTAACAGTTTCCCCATCCTTAAAAATTTTATCAGCAGGCGCAAAAGCTGCGTCCATACCCATATATGCCGAAAGATTGCTGGTCGCCTTCGTCAGCATCTCCGCATCTTCCTCACTGATATAAACTCTGGCTCCGGTAGCCTTACGCACCTCGTCCAGACCCATGATATGGTCGCTGTGACCATGTGTGACAAAAATCGCATCAATAGTGATACCTTCTTTTTGGATCGCGGCAACGATCCTGTCGCCGTCTCCGCCCGGATCAACAACAACACCGTGACCGGTAGCTTCGTTGACCGCTATATAGCAGTTAGTACCAAGCATACCAACTTCCATTTTTAAAACCTTCATGTCGAACCTCCTAAAAATTCTTTTTACTGTCTAATAAAATCGTTACCGGGCCATTATTTACAAGGCTCACAAGCATATGCGCCTGAAACTTCCCGGTGCCGACGCTAAGCCCCTTCGCCCGTGCACCGGCCACAAATTTTTCATAATAAGCATTGGCCATTTCAGCACCCGCCGCCTTATCAAATGACGGCCGTTTACCCTTGCGGCAATCGCCGTACAAAGTAAACTGTGAAACTACTAGAAGCCCGCCGCCCACATCTGCTACCGACAGGTTCATTTTTTCCTGTTCGTCCTCAAAAATGCGCAGACCAGCTACCTTATCAAGCAAATACTCCAAATCCCTGTCTGTATCTTCCTTCTCGACCCCAAGCAGTACTAAAAGGCCCTTGCCAACACTGCCTACCATGGCGCCTTCTACCTCGACAGCAGCGCTGTCTACACGCTGTACAACTGCTCTCACGTCAGCCTCCCTGTCCGTTGGAAATCATTCTTTCCACACTGTAAACGCCTTTCATGCGTTTTATTTTATTCATAATATTATCCAGCTGTTCCAGATTACTGATATCAATACCCATACTGATATTCGCCATCTTATGCTTATCGATACGGCAATTCAGCGCATTGATATTCAGCTTCGATTCGCTCATCACCATCATAATATCAGCCATCATACCGGGCCTGTCGCCGGCAGAGATAATGATATTGACCTTATACAGAGAATCTGTCGCAATATCCCAGGCTACCTCTATCAAACGGTTCTGCTCCTCAGGATTATTGCTCATTACATTGGGGCAGTCCCTGCGATGCACCGAAATACCGCTGCCGCGGGTGATATACCCGATAACCGGATCGCCCGGGATCGGATTACAGCAGCGCGCCAGTTTGACCATAATGCCCTCTTCGCCCTTGACTAAAATGCCATGACTGGACTTAGCCTTAGAACGGCGCGGCTTCAACTCGGCCAGCAGCTGCGACAGGTCTTTCGTTGTCG
>OGPE01002246.1_pt1 | contig 11216 bp, 7 predicted proteins | sample 1552881 | NCBI WGS metagenome assembly OGPE01 (sample SAMEA2580236, study PRJEB22360) | human gut metagenome | biome: human gut; feature: human-associated habitat; material: faeces | place: Denmark | collected 2008/2010 | reverse complement strand
TGAAATAGAGGCAATTATTTATTCTGAGGAGGACGATCCGCACCGGCTTTTGGGACCGCACCGGGAAGGCAATGCGACGGTGGTGCAGGCATTTTATCCGGGCGCTGTTTCGATGGAACTGAAGCTGCCCGGTCAAAAGACCGTGGAAATGGAGCAGGCGGACGAGGCTGGCTATTATGCCGCACTGGTTGGCGGTAAGGAAATCGGAAACTATACATTAAAGGCTTCTTTGGAAGATGGCACAACAGAAGAATTTGAAGATCCCTATCGGTTTGCTCCGGTCATTACCAAAGAGGATACGGCGCGGTTTGCGGCAGGAATCCATTATGAAGCTTACCGTATCCTTGGTGCGCATATGATGACCATCGACAAAACCAAGGGCGTACATTTTGCAGTCTGGGCACCGAATGCGCTGCGGGTCAGTGTTGTGGGAGATTTTAACCATTGGGATGGACGCAGACATCAGATGCGCCGCCTGTGGGATTCCGGTATTTTTGAAATTTTTATTCCCGGAGTTAGAGAGGGCGAGAATTATAAGTTTGAGCTGAAATTAAAGGGCGGTCTGACTTACCTGAAGGCAGATCCCTATGCGTTTGGACAACAGCTCCGCCCGGACACGGCATCTGTTGTTCGCAGCATCGATGGCTTTGCCTGGGAAGATGAAGCATGGATCTTGGCACGAGAAAAAAGCTGTCCTGAAAAAGAGCCGATGAGCGTTTATGAAATGTATCTGGGCTCCTTTGCAAAGCCCGAGGATGGCCGCAGATATTATAACTACCGGGAGTTTGCACCGAAGGTTATTTCCTATGTGAAGGAAATGGGCTATACCCATGTGGAGCTGATGCCGGTTATGGAGCACCCGCTGGATGGATCCTGGGGCTATCAGGTCATCGGCTATTATGCGCCGACTGCACGTTATGGCACACCGCAGGATTTTATGTATTTTGTCAACGAGCTGCACAAAGCAGGAATCGGCGTGATTCTGGACTGGGTTCCGGCCCATTTTCCGAGAGATGCTTACGGACTGTCCGGGTTCGACGGGACATGCCTGTATGAGCACAAAGACCCGAGACAGGGGGCGCATCCGCATTGGGGAACGCTGATCTATAATTACGGCAGACCGCAGGTAAGCAACTACCTGATTGCCAATGCGCTTTACTGGGTGGAGCAGTTCCATGCAGACGGAATCCGGATGGACGCGGTCGCTTCAATGCTGTATCTCGATTACGGAAAGCAGGATGGCGAATGGATTGCCAACATGTACGGCGGCAATGAAAATCTGGAAGCGGTCGAATTTTTAAAGCATACAAACAGCATGATTCAAAAACGCGGCAGGGGTGCGGTTACGATCGCGGAGGAATCCACAGCATGGCCGAAGGTGACGGGCGATTTAAACGATGGTGGTCTTGGCTTTACGATGAAATGGAATATGGGCTGGATGAACGATTTCCTCGACTACATGCAGTATGACCCATATTTCCGTGCGTATCATCACAACGATCTGACGTTTTCGATGGTTTATGCGTATTCCGAAAAGTTCATGCTCGTGTTATCCCATGACGAGGTCGTTCACGGCAAATCGTCGATGCTTAGCAAGATGCCGGGAGAGGAAGCGGACAAATTCGCGAACCTGCGCGCAGGTTACGGTTATATGATGACACATCCGGGCAAGAAGCTTTTGTTTATGGGACAGGATATCGCAGAGTACGACGAGTGGAACGAAGAGCGGGGCGTGGAATGGGAACTGCTAAAATATGATCATCATGAGCAGATGCGCCGGTTTGTGAAGCGGTTAAACGAGCTGTATCGTAAAAACCCTGCGCTGTATGCGGAAGACGACAGCTGGGACGGCTTCGAATGGATTGACTGCATTGATGCAAACGAATGCACGCTTTCCTATCTGAGAAAGAGCGACAAAGAGGAAGAGACGCTTTTGGTGTGCCTGAACTTTGCAAACGTGGACAGACCGGAGTATCGGGTGGGTGTACCTTTTGAAGGAAAATATGCGGAAGTTTTAAACTCTGACGATATCGCCTTTGGCGGAAAAGGAAGAATTAACTCCTATGTACTGGAAGCGGAAGAAATCGCATCCGACGGCAGGGAAAATTCGATCCTGATGCATCAGGCGCCGCTGTCTGTGAGCATTTTTGCCTATACGCCTTACACGGACGAAGAAAAAGAAGAGCGCAGAAAGATCGCCGAGGCTGCCCAAAAAGCGGCGGAAGAGGCTGTGAGAAAAGCCGCAGAGGAAGCTGCGAAAAAAGAAGCAATCGCTAAAAAAGCAGCGGAGGAGGCTGCAAAGAAGGAAGAAGCTGCGAGAAAAGCTGCCGAAGAGGCAGCTGAAAAGGAAGCGGTGGCAAGGCAGGCAGCAGAAGAGGTCGTAAGAAAAACGGCTGCTGCCAAAAAAGCGGTGGAAGAGGCTGCGAAGAAAGCAGCTGCTATGAAAAAGAAAACCCTGAAGGAAGAGCTGACCGAAAAGGCAGAGCAGGCGGACAGCGCGATTCTTGAGGGAAAAGAAAAAGAAAAGCCTGCACGCCGCACGACCCGCAAAAAGACAGCGACCGCGAAGTCTGTCGCAGCGAAAGAGACGGCGGCTAAGAAGCCTGCGTCTGTAGCTAAGAAGTCTACCTCTTCCGCGAAAGTGACGAAAGGAACCAAAGCATGAGGAAGGTGCTGATGTCCGGCGCAGCATTTTTGACATCCTCTGTGACGCTGACAGGCGAGGAGATAGAAAGCCTCGCGTCGGACGAATCCTTAAAGAATATGGAAAAACAGCTGAGCCTGCTGGAACGCTACTTAAACGAGCTGCCGGACAAGCTTCTGGGGCTTGGCGTCCGCACGGTGCTGGCGCTCATCCTGTTTGCGATCGGCAGCAGACTGATTGCGATGATCCGGCATTTTTTCAGACGGGCGATGGAGCGTTCCAGCGCGTCGGAGGAAGCGGCGCAGTTTCTGGACTCCTCGATTAAGTTTGTTTCGTATACGATTCTGGTGTTCATGATTCTGCAGCTGTTTGGTGTGGAGGCAGCAAGCATTGCGACGGTGATCGGTTCGGTCGGCGTAACGATCGGTCTGGCGATCCAGGGAAGCTTAAGTAACTGTATTGGCGGAATCCTGATTATGATGCTGAAGCCGTTTCATGTCGGAGATTATATCATCGAAGGGGGCGGTAACGAAGGGATTGTTCAGCAGATATCTGTCTTTTATACGAAGCTTGCAACCTATGACAATCAGATTATTCTGATCCCGAACGGAAACCTCGCAAACAGCAGCCTGACGAACGTGACGGATGAGGCGGAACGGCGTGTGGATTTGAAAGTCGGAATTTCGTATGATTCTGATATCCGCAGCGCACGGAAAGCAGTGCAGGAAATTGCGAAGAAAAACCCGTATGTGCTTCCGGAACGGGAGATCACAGTCAACGTAGACGAACTGGCAGACAGCAGTGTTGTCCTTGTTGTGAAATTCTGGGCGAAGAAGGAAAACTACTGGCAGGCGCGCTATACGATGCTGGAGGATATCAAATACGGCTTCGATGAAGCGGGCATCCGCATTCCGTATCCGCAGATGGATGTACATCTGGAGTCCGGGACTTGACTTACAAGAAAATCCATGTATAATTATTCCATATCTGCATAGAGCAGAAAAAGTCGGCGTGCGAGCCTTATCGCCCGCCGCTTTTTTTCCTCTTTACGCACCGGCTTGAGCGTATACATAGCCTGCCGGGGCAAAAGGTGGATACAAAGCTCGTTTGAACGGGCAATTTCACAGATGAAAGGAGACAAACGTAAAAAGTATGATAAAAGAACTGATGAAGTCGATCAGGGAATACAAGCGCGATTCGATCCTGACACCGATTCTGGTATCTCTGGAAGTGGTCATGGAATGTATCATCCCGTTTGTAGTCGCTCAGCTGGTCAATGAAATCAAAGCCGGAAGCGGTATGGGCGTCATTTCACGGTATGGTCTGATTCTGGTGGTGATGGCGCTTATGTCCCTCGCATTCGGAGCCGGAGCCGGTTCGGTCTGCGCGTCCGCGTCCTGCGGATTCGCCAAAAACCTGCGCAAGGATATGTTTTACCGGATTCAGGATTTTTCCTTTGAAAACATCGACAAATTTTCTACCTCGTCTTTAGTGACGAGAATGACGACGGACGTTATGAACGTCCAGCTGGCATTTATGATGCTGATCCGACTTGCGATCCGCAGCCCGCTGATGTTGATCTTTTCCTTTACGATGGCGTTTATTATGGGCGGAAAGATGGCGCTGATCTTCCTGGTGGTCATCCCGATTCTGGGGATCGGACTGTTTGCCGTGATCCATAAGGTAGGCCCGCTGTTTAAACGGGTATTCCGTAAGTACGACGCTCTGAACAATTCGATTCAGGAAAATGTCAAGGGCATGCGCGTGGTAAAATCCTTTGTGCGCGAGGCGTACGAAAAAGAAAAATTCCATCATGCGGCAGAAGAGGTTTGTCAGGATTTCACCCGCGCGGAGAAGATTCTGGCGATCAACAGCCCTCTGATGCAGTTCTGCCTGTATGTGGTTATGATTTTTGTCCTGTCCTTTGGTTCTTATACGATCATCACGAGCGGCGGTCTGGATCTGGACGTCGGACAGTTTTCTGCCCTTTTAGTATACAGCTTCCAGATATTAAATAGCCTGATGATGTTCTCAATGGTATTTGTCATGGTGACGATGGCTGCGGAATCCGCACAGCGAATCGTGGAAGTGTTAAAAGAGGACAGTACGCTGACAAGTCCTGCAGATCCGGTGGAGGAAGTGGCAGATGGTTCGATCGATTTCGACCATGTCAGCTTCAAATATTCTCTGCAGGCGGAGAAGATGGCGCTTGCCGATATCGATCTGCATATCCGTTCTGGGGAGACGATTGGAATTATCGGTGGCACCGGTTCTTCGAAGTCTTCCCTGATCCAACTGATTTCCAGACTTTATGACGCGACAGAGGGCGTTGTAAAGGTTGGCGGAAAAGACGTCAGAGAATATGATCTGGAAGCGCTGCGCAACCAGGTAGCAGTTGTATTACAGAAAAATATTCTGTTTTCCGGAACGATCAAGGAAAACCTGCGCTGGGGCAACCAGAACGCGACGGATGAGGAATTAAAGGAAGCATGCCGTCTGGCGCAGGCGGATGAATTTATCATGCAGTTCCCGGATCAATACGATACGCATATCGAACAGGGAGGCAGCAATGTGTCCGGCGGTCAGAAGCAGAGACTTTGTATCGCAAGAGCGCTGTTAAAGAAGCCGAAGATCCTGATTCTCGACGATTCGACCAGTGCGGTGGATACCAAGACGGACGCACAGATCCGCAAGGCGCTGCGTGAGTACATTCCGGAAACGACCAAGATCATCATCGCACAGAGAATTTCCTCCGTACAGGATGCGGATCGGATTCTGGTCATGGACGGCGGTACGATCTGCAATATCGGCACCCATGAAGAGCTTCTCAAGACGAGCGAGATTTACCGGGAAGTATATACTTCCCAGAACAAGGGAGGTGATTCTGATGAAAAATAAGGGACAGGCGAAAAAAGGAACGATGAAGCGTCTGATCAGGATGCTGTTCGAGTTTTATCCGGTACTTCTGCCGTTAGTTTTGGTCTGCATCGTACTGAATGCGCTGATCAGCTCGATTCCCGCTGTTTTTCAGCAGAATATCATCGCAGTGGTCGAGCAGTACTGGCAGACGAAGGACTGGGCGGCGGCAGCGCCGACGGTGACCAGACTGGTCCTCATCCTGGTTGTACTGTATGCGCTGTCTCTGGCAGCAGGCTATGCGTATTCCTATGGAATGGCGATTATCACACAGGGATCTCTGAAGAAGATGCGGGAAAAGATGTTCAATCGTATGCAGGATTTGCCGATCAAGTATTTTGATACACATAACCACGGCGATATCATGAGCTATTATACTAACGATATCGACACGCTGCGCCAGCTGATTTCCCAGAGTATTCCGCAGTTGATGATTTCCTGTATCACCGTGGTTACGATTTTTTCCATCATGCTGTATTACAGCATGTGGCTGCTTTTGGTCGTGCTCTGTGGCGTTGCACTGATGTTTGTCGTTACCAAAAAGGTCGGCAGCAGCTCGGCACATTTTTTCTTAAAGCAGCAGATCGCAGTCGGCAAGACAGAGGGCTTTGTGGAAGAGATCATGAACGGACAGAAGGTTGTCAAGGTGTTCAGTCATGAGACCGAGACAAAAAAGGATTTTGACCGGGTCAACGACGAGCTGTTTGAAATGTCCTGTCAGGCAAACCGTTATGCGAACATGCTGATGCCGATTCTGATGAATATGGGCAATATCCTTTATGTTGTCGTAGCGCTTGCCGGAGGCATGCTGTTATTGTCCGGCGCACCGAACTTGAGTTTGTCAGGCATGGCACTTTCCATCAGTATTACCGTACCTTTTTTGAATATGACAAGACAGTTCTGCGGCAATATCGGACAGGTGTCCAATCAGGTCAACTCAGTTGTCATGGGTCTTGCGGGGGCAGATCGTATTTTCAGCCTGCTGGATGAAGAGCCGGAGACGGACGATGGCTATGTAACCCTGGTCAATGCAAAAGAAGAAAATGGTGAACTGGTCGAATGCAGCGAGCGTACAGATATCTGGGCATGGAAGCATCCGCACAGCGCGGACGGCAGCGTGACCTATACGCGTCTGACGGGCGACGTGCGCCTGAAGGATGTGGATTTTGGTTACAATCCGGATAAAATCGTCCTGCATGATGTCAGTCTGTACGCAGAGCCCGGACAGAAGGTGGCGTTTGTAGGCGCGACCGGCGCCGGAAAGACGACGATCACAAACCTGATCAACCGGTTTTATGATATCGCGGACGGCAAAATCCGTTATGACGGAATTAATATCAACAAGATAAAAAAAGCGGATCTGCGCCGTTCTCTTGGCATTATTCTGCAGGATACGGTGCTCTTTACCGGCACTGTCATGGAAAATATCCGCTATGGCAAGCTGGATGCGACAGATGAAGAGTGTATCGGGGCTGCAAGGCTTGCGGGTGCGCATGATTTCATCACACGTCTGCCCGAAGGCTACCAGACGGTAATCGACGGTAACGGATCGAATCTGTCCCAGGGACAGAGACAGCTAATTTCGATTGCGCGTGCTGCAGTTGCAGATCCGCCGGTTATGATTATGGACGAGGCGACATCTTCGATCGATACCAGAACAGAGGCGATTGTGCAGAAAGGTATGGATGCGCTGATGCACGGACGAACCGTATTCGTTATCGCACACAGACTGTCCACAGTTCGGAATTCCGATGTGATCATGGTTCTCGAGCAAGGACGGATTATCGAGCGCGGCAGCCATGATGAGCTGATCGCGCAGAAAGGAAAGTATTATCAGCTTTATACCGGCGCATTCGAGCTGGAATAAAGTGTAGTATGAGACTCCGCAGCTTCTTTTGCGCATGAAATAGCGCTCCCTTTGTAGCTGTCTGTAAACAGATTTTTATGCGAGCATAAAATCTGTTCGCAGACAGCTACAAGTGAATTGGGAAAACAAAAAGGCACTGGAATACCAGTGCCTTAAACAATAGAATGCTCGCAGAGCGTGCATTCTATTGTCATGAATTAAAATTCCTATAAAGAAAAGCCGGAAAAGGGACTCGAACCCTCGACCTACTGATTACGAATCAGTTGCGCTACCAACTGCGCTATTCCGGCAGAACTCCAACAATAGATATTATACTGATGTTTCATCGGTTTGGCAAGTCTTTTTTGAAAAAAGTTTCGTCTTGACAGCATTTCTGATTTGTGGATAATGTAAGGAAGAGTAAAAAAGTAAATAAACTCGCAAATGAAAGACCGGTTACGCGGCAGAATGGGAGGAAGCATGACAGCTTATAAAGACAGAAGCAAAGAAGAGTTACTGCAGGAAAAGAGTCAGCTGGAGGCTCAGTATAAGGAGTTCCAGGGTAAAGGACTGAAACTGGATATGTCCCGCGGTAAACCGAGCGCAGCGCAGCTGGATCTTTCCATGGGTATGATGGATGTACTGGACAGCTTTACAGATCTGAAGTGTGAGGCAGGAATTGATTGCCGTAACTATGGTGTTATGGATGGCATCCCGGAAGCAAAGCGTCTGTTGGGAGAACTGATCGAAGTGCCTGCAGATAATATCATTATCTACGGCAACTCCAGCCTGAATGTAATGTTCGATGTAGTGAGCCATGCGTTCACCCATGGTATTATGGGGATGACTCCCTGGCATAAGTTAGACAAGGTAAAATTCCTTTGCCCGGTTCCAGGCTATGACCGTCATTTTGCGATTACAGAATATTTTGGCGTAGAGATGATCAATGTTCCGATGACTCCCCAAGGCCCGGATATGGATCTGGTGGAAAAGCTGGTCAGCGAGGATGAAGCCATCAAGGGTATCTGGTGCGTACCGAAGTATTCCAACCCGCAGGGCTACACCTACTCCGACGAAACTGTCCGCAGATTCGCTGCCTTAAAGCCTGCGGCAAAGGATTTCCGTATTTTCTGGGACAATGCTTACAACGTACATCATCTGTATGACGAGCCTCAGGATGTTATCCTGGAGCTGCTTTCCGAGTGTGAAAAGGCTGGCAACCCGGATATGGTTTATAAATTCAGCTCCACCAGTAAAATCAGCTTCCCCGGTTCCGGCGTCGCTGCAATTTCTGCTTCCAAGGCAAACCTGGATGATTTAAGAACACATCTGACGATTCAGACGATCGGTCACGATAAGTTAAATCAGCTGCGTCATGTGCGTTACTTTAAAGATATCCACGGCATCGAGACGCAGATGAAAAAGCATGCAGAGATTCTGCGTCCCAAATTTGAAGCAGTGCTGGAAATCCTCGACAGAGAACTGGGGGATCTGGAGATCGGTACCTGGACAAAGCCTCACGGCGGCTACTTTATTTCCTTTGAATCTCTGGACGGCTGTGCAAAGGCGATCGTTGCAAAAGCAAAGGAAGCCGGAGTTGTCATGACCGGTGCCGGGGCAACCTACCCTTATAAGAAGGATCCTCATGACTCCAACATCCGTATCGCCCCTTCCTTCCCTCCGATCGACGAGCTGGTTCAGGCAACGGAGCTGTTTGTTCTGTGCGTAAAGCTGGTAAGTGTAGACAAGCTTCTGGAAAACATGTAAAATAGCACAATAGAATGCACGGTGCATGAGGCTTCTATTGCCATGAATAATGATGCGCGCCTGAGATTGTAGCAGCTGGGCGCGCATTTTTATCATATAGGAAACTTTGTTTCTATACGATTAAAACGCTTCGCGAGGATGTGCACTCGGCGCAAGGGTAGATGGCTGCAAAAGCAACAATAGAATGCACACTCTGCGAGCATTCTATTGTCATGAACCAGAGTTTTTGTAGGGGGATCAGGATGTCACAGGAGGAACAGACAATAAAGCTGGATCAGCGGGATGTGCTGGACGCAGCGATGACAGCAGGGCATATTTTGCTGGAAAACGGCGCGGAAATATTTCGTGTGGAAGAGACGATCGACCGGATCTGTCATCATTTCGGCGTACAGTCAGAAAACGCCTTTGTACTCAGTAACGGCATTTTTCTGACGTCCGGAGATGAGCATGAAAAACGCTTTGCCCGGGTGGAGCATATTCCAGTTCGCGGTGCACAGCTTCATCGGGTTGCGGCGGTCAATCAGCTCTCACGGGAAATAGAAGAGGGAAAATACACACTGCCGGAAATCCGGGAAAAGCTGGAACAGATCCGAAATGCGCCGGGCGCTTCCAAAAGGGCGCTGGTGCTGATGTCCGGTCTTGGCAGCGGCTGTTTTTGTCTGATGTTCGGCGGAATGTGGCAGGACTGTGTCGCAGCCTTTGTGATCGGGTGTCTGCTGTATCTGTATTTGCTTTGGTTAAACGGCAGATGCTCTAAAATTGTGGAAAATATCGGCGGCGGAATTATTATTACGGTGTGTAGTCTTTTGTTTATTCATATGCCGTTCGGAATGGATATGAGCCATATGATCAGCGGTTCCATCATGCCTCTCGTGCCGGGACTCGCATTTACGAACGGAATCCGGACGGCGATTACATTTCCGGGACCGTCCGCATGATCGACGCGGTGCTTGTTTTTTTGTCTGTGGCGGCAGGCGTCGGCTGTGTGCTGAGCATTTATCATCATCTGACGGGAGGTGTCATGCTGTGACGGATTTGCTTCAGATTCTTGCGGCTGGAATCGGCACGGTTGCGTTCGGCGCGTTATTTGGCGTGCCTTCCAAATATTATCCCTACTGCGGTCTGATCGGAGCGTCCGGCTGGGCGGTCTATGTTTTTTTGTGGATGCGGACGGGCTTTTGGTCGGAAGCGGTCGTTGTCTTTTTGGCGACAGTGCTGGTTATTCTGATGTCCCGTTTTTTTGCTGTGCGGGAGCGTTGCCCGGTGACGATTTTTTTGATCTGCGGTATTTTACCGCTCGTGCCGGGAGCCGGAATATACTGGACGTGCTATTACCTGGTGACGGGACAGCTGGGCGAAGCTTCTACCCGCGGATTTTCTGCCCTCAAGGCGGCGGTTGCGATTGTGCTTGGAATTGTGTTCGTATTTGAAATTCCGCAGCGTTTCTTCAAGGGAAAGGCGGTCAGAAAAAATGACAAACTGTGAAGCGTGCGCTTATTACAGCTATGATGAGGATTATGAATGTTATATCTGCGAAATGGATCTGGACGAGGACGAGATGCTGAAATTTTTGAGCAGCACGTTTGATGCCTGTCCCTATTACCGTTCCGGGGATGAATACCGGATGAACGCGGCGGATTTCGTCGCCATCACCCGTCTGCGGGACGCCAAATACTCGACGTGGGATTGGACGTACGGCGCGTCGCCTCCATTCACGGAGCGCAAGGTGCAGCGTTTCCCTTGGGGCAAGGTGGAGGTTTCCTACGACATCCGGCAGGGCAGCGTGGTCGAGTGTCATTTTTACGGCGATTTCTTCATGGCCGGGCCGGGCAAGAGCCTGACCGACGAGGTGAGCAGTTGCGAGATCTATGATCTGGAAGAGGCCATGCGCGGCGTTCCCTACACGAATGAGGCCCTTTCGCCCGTGCTTGACCGTTTTCCGCTGCATCTGCTGTTCAGCGGCTGTAACCCGGATGAGCTGAAAGCCTTTTTATTGCCGGGTAGATAGAGTAGGTTGGAAATATTGGGGAAGGGAGGGGAAAC
>OGPE01002237.1_pt1 | contig 11268 bp, 7 predicted proteins | sample 1552881 | NCBI WGS metagenome assembly OGPE01 (sample SAMEA2580236, study PRJEB22360) | human gut metagenome | biome: human gut; feature: human-associated habitat; material: faeces | place: Denmark | collected 2008/2010 | reverse complement strand
AAAGATTAGGTTCCCGCTGCTGGACACCGCCGCCAGAGCGTCCTTGCCCACAAATTTTCCCACGATGACGCTGTCCGCCGTGTTATACAGCTGCTGACAGAGATTGCCTAAAAACAGCGGCAGGGCGAAATACGCCAGTTGCTTCCAAATGACGCCCTGCGTCATGTCCATGCTCTGGTTTCTGCTCTTCAATTCAGGACCCCTCTACTTTTGATAAAATTTCTTTATAGTCTGTTTATTATACCGCCGCTTTTTCAAAAGGTCAAGAGACAGCGACACATCCCCGCACATTGTATACAACCGACGCACAGTGCCGCTTTTTCTCAGTTTTCGCCGCTTTGCCGGATTTGGAAGCCTTTTTTCTCCTCTTTTCCGGCATATCCCCGCATTGACAAATTTCCCTTACGCCGTATAATAATTATAATCAGTACATGAATCACTCCCACGGAACAAAAAAGGAGCTATTGTATGAACGAGATCTATGTGGTCGGGCATCGGAACCCCGACACGGATTCCATCGTGGCTGCCATGTCCTATGCCGCCCTGCGGAACGCTCTGGGCGACCGGGACTACGTAGCGGCCTATCTGGGCCACGTCAGCGATGAGACCCAGCGCCTGCTGAACCGCTTCGGTTTCCAGCCCCCTCAGCTGATCCAGAACGTCCGCACGCAGGTGTCAGATCTGGATTACGACACACCTCCCGCCCTGAACGCCACCGTCACCATGGACCGGGCCTGGCACATCATGCGGGAGCAGCGCATCTCCGCCATCCCCGTGGTCAACGAGGATGGCACTCTGTATGGGACTCTCTCCGCCGGCGACATCGCCACCTACAGCATGAACACCATCAGTGATCCCCGTGTGGAGGCCCTGCCTCTGTTCAACCTCCTGAGCGTCATCGAGGGCCGTGTCCTCAACGACACCGGTGATCTGGTGGATTCCGTCACCGGTGATGTGGTCATCGCCCTGCCTCAAAGCTGCGAGAATCTGCTGTGGAACGGCAAGGACCACATCGTCCTGTGCGGCGACCAGCCGGATATGATCCGCCGTGCGCTGGAAACCAACGTGTGCTGCCTGATCCTCTGCCAGACGGAGGTGGATCAGGAGCTGCTGGCCGACGCCAGGAACACCTGCATCATCTCCAGTCCCTACGATGCCAGCCGGGTGGCCCGTCTCATCTATCAGGCCATCCCCATCTCCCGCCCTTGCCACACTGACGACATCGTCTGCTTCCATCTGTCGGACTATATTGACGACGTGCGGGAGGTGGTGCTGAAGAGCCGCTATCGCTGCTACCCGGTGCTGGACCAGAACGAAAAGGTCGTTGGCACCCTGTCCCGGTATCACCTGCTGCGCCCCCGGCGCAAGCGTGTGGTGCTGGTGGACCACAATGAGCGTGCGCAGGCCGTGCAGGGTCTGGATCAGGCGGAGATTCTGGAGATCATCGACCACCACCGCATCGGCAGTCTGGAGACCAGCGGCCCGGTCTACTTCCGCAACCAGCCCGTGGGCTGCACCGCCACCATCATCACCCAGATGTACGATGAAAACGGTGTGGACATCCCGCCCCAGATCGCGGGCCTGCTGCTGGCGGCTATCCTTTCGGATACGCTGGCCTTCCGCAGCCCCACCTGCACCCCCGTGGATGAAAACACCGCCAAGCGTCTGGCCAAGATCGCAGGCGTGGACATTGAAGAGTTTTCCACCGAAATGTTCGAGGCCGGTGAAAAACTGGACGGCAAGACCCCCGAAGAGGTCTTTTTGCAGGACTTCAAGGTGTTCATGTGCGGCGATATCCGCTTTGGCGTGGCGCAGGGCAGCTACATGACCCGCAAAAACCTGCAGGCCGCCCAGGCGCTGCTCCAGCCCTATCTGGAGGAGGCCCGGAACAAGCAGAACGTGGAGGACCTCTACATGCTGCTGACCGATGTGCCCAAGGAGGAGAGCGTGGTCATCTGCACCGGCCGCTACGCCGCCGAGGTGTTGAGCAACGGCTTTGAGAGCCGGCCCGCTGCCGACGGCAGCTGGACGCTGCCCGGCGTGGTCAGCCGCAAAAAGCAGTTCATCCCCGCCATGATGAGCGCCTATCAGGAGCTGTAACCCCCCGATACAAAACACGAAGCCCCCGGAACCCTGCATGTTCCGGGGGCTGTTGTGTTTTGTAAGGGAGCGTCAGGCTGCGACTTTTAAGGGAGAGTTATCAGTCCAGATGGTGCCATCCAAAAGCTTTGTTACGGCCAGTGTGCCGTTCACGCTGACCCGCGCGGGGTCCAGCGCATAGAAATCGCTCTCCCGCAGGTTTTCGGGGTCTGCCGTGGGGGAGATGCCCACCACGCACACCCAGTGTCCGTAGGTGCTGCTGGTGGCGATGTGGGGGTAGTTGACCTCTTTCCAGCCGGAGCCGGAGAGGTGGTATTCATAGCTCGTCACGCGGTTGGTGTGCTTGGACACGCCGCTGACAGCGGTGTTTTTCAGATGTACGATGACGGGCCGCCCGGCCTGCAGCTCTTCATACAGGCGGGAAAGGCAGCCGGAAAGGGAGCCGCTGTAAGCGTAGTACCCGGCGGCAGACCATACCGCGCCGTTTGACCACATCCCGCTGCCTGAGCAGGGCTTGCCATCCAGAATGGTGCGGGCGTAGCGCAGGGCGTACCAGCTGCATCGGCCCGAGGTCTGGTTGCCGATGGAGACGATCTGCTGGCTGTCGAAGGACAGCAGCGTGATGCCGTTCACATCCTGCAATTGTGCCGCCGCAGCCTTTGGCGCGGCCAGAAAGCTCAGGCACAGCAGAACTGCTGCCATGAAAACGCGCACCGGAGCGCGCAGGAAACCATGCTGCATGGGGCAAACTCCTTTTCCTTGTTCAGGAACGGCACCCGGCGGTTCCCATTGCTTTAAGTTTAGCACCAAATCGTGGTAGAATTGTGTAAACGCCGGAAATATTTTCCGGTTTTTGCCCCGGGCATGGCAAAGGATCTTTGCGAAGATTCGTTCTGGAAAAAATAACAAAAGCAGGAGAAAATGTTTGGTGAAGCTGGCAATTGACAAAAGCGACAGTCGTTGGATAAAATAAAGCCAGAAGGGGCCCTGTTTCAAAATGAAAAGGCACCCTGCATATTATGAAAAACACAACAAAACGACTGGAGGTCCCGACATGAAAATGCTGAAAAAACTGGCCGCTTTGATTCTGGCGGCGACCATGGTACTTGTTCTGTTCACCGCCTGCGGCGGTGATACCGCCCAGAGCCCCGAGGCTCAGGCGGAAAATCAGGTAATGAGTGCAATCAATGCAAATCGCCCAGAGGGAAAGAAACTGGAAAACAACGCACAGTGCAGAGCGATTGCAAGCCAAAGTATTGATGAGGCAGCAAATGGAGATTTGAACGTCTCGCTGAATCTGTTTGGCTATTCGTCTAAGGTTTGGTTCAAAATTGATGGCCCCAAAGATGGTAAGTGTGCAGCTACATTTGTGACGACATTTGACTATGATGGCACAAAGCTGAATAAGTTCGTTCAGAAAATTGCCGAAGGCGGCAATCTTGGAAACGTGAATATTGCACAGAGCACGAAATGGACACAGGTTGGCGTTGTTGTCAAAGCTGTGAATGGTCAGACCTACATGGCTATCTCGGTGGCTATTGATACAAATGCCTGAGCAAAACAAATTATATGATTTTTCCCCGGAGCGTGGCTGAAAGGCCGCCCTCCGGGGCTTTTTGTATTTGTGGCAAAATCCTTCTGATTGTGGTACAATAAAAGATAGATTTTATCGAAAGAAAGGAACCTTTGGATGCAGCTGTTTGAACTGGTCAGCCCGCGGCTGTTCCGCCCGCTGGCGGGGCCCAACCGGGCGTTTTATGCGGAGCTGCTGCTCCTGCTGTGGGAGGAGTGCCGCCACACAGCGGATTACTCCATCTCCCGGGCAGAAGCGGTGAGCCGGGCCGAGGATTACTTTGCGGCGCTGGCAAAGCCGCTGGCACTGGATGCCGATGACGCGGGCGACGAAGCCGAACAGCCCACCCGGGATCCCCATACCCTTGCGCTGGGCTTTCTGCTCCGCCTGCGCCGCACCGGCTGGCTGGAAGAGCAGCCCGGCAGCTATGAGGAAGAGCCTGCCCTTGCCTTTGTGCCCGAGGTGGCTCCTCTGCTGGAAGCGCTGGAAGAGATCCTGAACCCGCGTGTTGTCACCTACACCGGCAAGCTGTACAAGGCCTGGCAGCTGCTGCAGAACATCGGGGAGGAAAAGAGCCCCTATGAGAATGTTCTGCGGGAGGTGGCCTCCGATCTGGAAGCGCTGAACAAGTCCCTGCGGGCGCTGAATGCGTCCATCGGGCATTATATCGACCGGCTCACCCGCAACCGCACCCCCCAGGAGGTGCTGGAGCTCTTCGACCAGTACGAGGAAAAGGTGGTGGCCGCCGCTTACCACCGCTTCAAGACCAGCGATAACCTGTTCAATTACCGCGCTTATCTGGAAGAGGAGCTGGACGACTGCGAGGCAAACCACCTGCCCCGGCTGGCGCTGGATTACGCCCGGGTGGAGCGCTGCGCCCCCGGCGAGGCCGCCCCTGCCGTGCGTGCCCTCATCCAGAAACTGCGGGATTCGCTGGAAGAGATGAGCACCCTGATGCGCCAGATCGACCAGAGCCACATCCGCTACCGCAAGCGGGCCGTGCAGCGGGCACAGTTCCTGCTGCTGAGCGACCGCTCCTCGCAGGGCAGTGTCACCGCCCTGCTCCGCCGCTATGCCGAGGAGATCAAAACGCCCGATCAGCTGTTCGCGCCGGATGACGGCCCGGTGGCAAAGCGCCTGCACCTCTACCCGGCGGCGGTGTTCGGGGCAAAGCCCCTCTACCCGCCTGCCGCGCCCCGCAGCGAAACGCCGCTGGCTCCGGTGCGGCAGACCGGGCTGGACGAGGAGCAGCTGCGCAAAGAACAGCAGCTGCTGCTGGACTACGCCCGGATGGCCGTGACTGAGGAGAACGTGGGCCTGCTGGCAAAACAGGCTCTTGCCGCCCGCAGTGCGGTGGCCGCTTCCACGCTGGCGGAGGAATACCCCCGCGATTTTGCCCGCATCATCGGCCTGCACACCTACTCGCAGTCGCCGCGCCGGGCTTACGATATCACCCTTACCGGAAACTGGGTCGAACGGGGCGGCTTCCGGTTTGAAGAGTTTATTCTGACACCCCGCAGGGAGGACGCTGACCATGGCCGAACCGAATAAAATGCTGGAAGAGACCGCAAACTATCTGCTCAACCACTGCTTTGTGCTGGGCGGCGTGGAGGATCAGCGGGCAAAATACTTCTATGTGCAGGATCATCTGCCCGAGGTGCGGGCTGTGTTCGCGCCGCTGGGCTATGCGGTAACGCTTTACCCGGCTCCGCTGCAGGCGGCGGCGCTGGTCAACGAGCATGAGGGCAGTCAGGCCCGGCTGCTGAAATACGAGAGCATCCTGCTGCTGGTGCTCCGCCTGCTCTACCTGCAAAAGCGGGAGAGCCTTGCCGCCAGCGCCGATCAGGTGCTGGTCACGGTGGAAGAGGTGCAGACAGAGCTGCAGAAGATGAACCTGCCCCGGCGGCTGGACCAGCGCACGCTGGAGGAGCTGATGCGCACCCTGCGCAGGTACAATCTGGCCCGCCCGGTGGGGCGGCTGACCGGTCTGGACAGCCGCATCGAGGTGTTCCCCACCGTGCTGCTGGCTCTGCCGGACGCAGACCTTGCCGATGCCGCCGCCGAGAGCAGCCGCACCCGGGAGGAACTGGCCCTCTACGAGCGGCCTGACGGAGATGCCAGCGGGGAGGAAGAAGAATGATCGAATTAAAGCGCCTGAAGCTCATCAACTGGCACAACTTTGAAAATGTCACCTTCGATTGTGCCCGTCTGACTTATATGATCGGTGTCAACGCGGTGGGCAAGACCACCATTCTGGATGCCATCCGCTACTGCCTGACCACCAACCGCAATTTCAATGCCCTGGGCAATAAAAAGAGCGGCCGCACCCTGCAGGGCTCTGTCCACGCCAAGCAGCGCGGCGAGAACGCCTACCGCCGCCCGGGCCGCACGGTGGCATACATCGGAGCCGAGTTCTGGGATACCGTCAAGCGGACAAACTTTGTCATCGCTGTCCGGGTGGAATCCGAGGGCCCCATGCAGGAGCTTCACCCCGGCGACCAGACCTGGTACATCTCCGAGGACGGCATCACGCTGGAAAAGCTGCCCTTCCTTGATCCGCGCACCGGTGCCCCCAGCGCCAAGGAGGACTTCAAGCCCGCCGTGGGCCGCCTGTCCTACACCCGCAGCCCCAGCGAGGCCCGGGACCGCATCTGCCGCGCGTTGGGCATTGGCCGCGCCTCCAGCCCGCTGGGCAAAAAGTTCAACGAAGTGTTCCAGATGGGCACCAGCATGGACGAGATCCCCAACTTCCGGGAGTTCCTGTACCAGTACATCCTGCCCCAGCCTGAGCTGGATCTGGAAGCGCTGCAGGGCGACCGGGTGGAGCTGGAAAACCTCCACGCCGTTCTGGCCGAGGCCCAGACCCGTGCCGCCGCACTGGAACAGATCGTGGCGTATGGCCGGGAAGCTGCTGCCAAAGAGACGGATGCCCTTGTCAACCGGGGCGCGGCCCTGCTGGCCCGCGCCGAAGCGGATGCCGGTGAGGATGCCTCCTGGCAGAGCCATCTGGATGCAGGCCGCCGCCAGCTGGCCGACCTGAATGCAAAATACGAGGCCGCCAAGAACGCCGAAGCCGAAGCCCGCCGGGCCTATCTGGCGGCCCACGGTGCGGCCGGTGACAGCGGCGCGGGCCGGGCACTGGATGCCCTGACCGAGGAGCTGGCCCGGAAAAAGAGCGCGCTGGATGCAGCGGCCCGGACAAGGAACGGTCTGGAAGCAACTGCGGATACCATCACCGGCCTGCTGACCCAGCTGAACCGCAGCGGCTTTGCGGTGGAGAAGGAGCTCTGGCCCCAGCGCCTGACAGCGGAACATCTCCCCGCCCTGACCGAGGCGCTGGCCTGCATCGAAAAGCCGCTGGAGGAGCAGTATTTTGCTGCCCGGCAGGCTTCGGCAGATCTGGCAAAAGAGCAGGAGGGCCTGCGGGCCGAGCTGAACGCCGTGTCCGGCGGCAAGTGGGTCTACCCCCACGGCGATGCCGCCACCAAAGTGCGGGATGCCGTGAACGCCGAGCTGAAAAGCCGCGGCATGACAGCGGATGCAAAGATCTTCTGTGAGCTGCTGACCGTGGCCGACGAGAGCTGGCAGGACTGTGTGGAGGCCTGCCTGGGTGACCGCCGGTTCGATATCCTTGTGCCGCCTGCCCACTACGCCGCCGCCAAGAGCGCCTTTGTGGCGCTGGGCGACCGGGTGGGGCCCATCAGCCTGCTGGATACCCCGGGCATCCGCAAGGCGGACCGCCATGCGGAGACAGCCCCCGCCGACAGCCTTGCCGCTCAGGTCACCAGCGAAAACCCGCTGGCTGCCCAGTATGCGGACACCATCCTGCGCCGCATCGTCTGCTGCGACACCCCCGATACGCTGGAACATTTCCCCGACAGTGCCACCCGGGACCTGCTGCGCCACCATCCCTTCCGGCTGGAACGCCTGCGCAGGCCCCAGCGCTATATCGGTCTGGATGCCCGCAGGGAGCGTGCCGAAGCGCTGGAAGCACAGCTTGCCGCCCAGACCGACCGCTGCCGCGAAGCCGCCCAGACCGAAAAGATCCTGAAATCTGCCTACGACCAGTACCAGAACGTCCTGCGGGGCCATGCGCTGGAACAGCTGGCCGAACTCTGGGCCAGCCGGGCCGCGCTGGATGCCGCCCGTGCCGACTACGCCGCGCAGGAGCAGAAGCTGGCGGACTGCCGCGAGAACCCCATGCTGCAGCAGCTCTACCGCGAGGAAGAAGCCCGGGAAACTGCGTGGGAGACTGCCCGCAAGGCCGTGGAGCAGGTGGGCGGCGATATCCGCGTCTGCGAGAAGCAGATCGCATCCTGCGAGGCAGAGCAGAGCAAAGCGGTGGAGACCGCCGCACAGAGCCGGGAGGCGGCAGAGGCATTCTTTGCACAGCACCCGCTGCTGGAGCCTCTGGCACAGGAACGCAAAAAGGGCCTGATGACGGGCGGGCGCACGGCCCGTGCCGCCGCACAGACTGCCGAAAAGGCACAGACCAGGCTGGACGATGCCCTGCGAGCTTATCTCACTTCCACGCTGGAACCTGCCCAGAGGGATTACAACGAGCACTACGTCTGCGATTATCCGCTGGGTCTGGCCGGGGTGGAGCAGTACCGCGCCCAGCACGACAGCCTTGTCCGCATTGATCTGGAACGCTACGCCGCCCGGCTGGAGCAGGCACAGCGGGACTGCAAGGACCGCTTCCGCAAGGATATCCTCTTCCGGATGAAGGATGATATTTTCAACGCCCGCCGCCAGTTCCGGGAGCTGAACAAGGTGATGGAGCAGCTGACCTACGGCGAGGAAGTCTACCGCTTTGAGCTGGAGCCCAGCCGTGACCCCCAGCTGGCCGCCTTCTATCAGGTCATTGTGGACAAGGGCAACCAGCAGATGACCGATGGCGACTCGCTGGACAACCTTGCCGCCACCGCTGACCCCGTCTACGAGCGGCAGGTGGACGCGCTGATGGAAAAGATCATGGCCGATGTGGACGAGAACACCCGGGCCCGGCAGGAGGGCCGCACCACCTCCGGTGCCACCCTCTCGGATTATGTGGACTACCGCACCTATCTGGACTATGACATCAAGGTGACCAACACCGTCTCGGGCCAGCAGGCCTATCTTTCCCGCGTCAGCCGCGATTCCTCCGGCGGCGAAAACCAGGCTCCCTTCTATGTGGCCATCTGCGCCAGCCTGCTGCAGATCTACCAGAAGAGCGAGAACAGCATCCGCCTTGTCCTGCTGGACGAGGCCTTCAGCAAGATGACCAGTGACCGCATCCGCCCCATGATGGAGCTGTTCCGCCGCCTGCAGCTGCAGGTTCTGCTCATCTCCACCGTGGAAAAGAGCACGGCCATCCAGCCCTACTGCGACATTACCTATTCCATCGTGCGCCACGGCGATGCCAACGCCATTGCGCCGTTCTACCGGGCCGGCACCCTTGCCGATGCCCCGGAAAAGGAGACTGAATATGAATAACACCCTTGCAAACATCTGGCTCTTTGCCACCCACTGGACCAAGCTGGATGCTTTTGATACCGAAGAAGAACTCAACGATGAACTGGAGCTGCTCCAGCGCCAGAGCCTGCCCACCAAAGTCCGTCAGGTTACGGACAAGGAGGGCAGGGAACAGTTCCTCCTTTACGTCAAACAGGCCGACCGCGATTACGCCCGCTACTGCACCGGCTGGCGGCCCGGCGGGATGATGTGATCCACCTCTGCAAAAAGGAGAATCCATGTCAAAACAGAAAATCCAACTTTCGGATCACTTTGATTATTCACGGCTGATCCGTTTTGTGCTGCCCTGCATCGGCACCATGCTGTTCACCTCCATTTACGGCATCGTGGACGGCCTGTGCGTCTCAAACTTTGTGGGCAAAACGGCCTTTGCGGCAGTCAACCTCATCATGCCCGTGCCCATGCTGGTGGGCACAGTTGGCTTTATGCTGGGCACCGGCGGCAGCGCCATTGTGGGCATCACGCTGGGTGAGGGCGATAAAGCCCGTGCCGACCGCTATTTCAGCCTGTTTATGTCAACGGCGCTGATCGCCGGCATCGTGCTGTCCGTGCTGGGAATGCTGCTGCTCCGGCCGGTGGCCCTGATGCTGGGTGCAGAAGGCGAGATGCTGGACTACGCCCTGCGCTATGGCCGGGTGCTGATGCTCAGCCTGCCCACCTTTATCCTGCAGAATATGTTCCAGAGCTTTTTTGTCACCGCCGAAAAGCCGCATCTGGGCTTTTACTTCACGGTGGGCGCGGGCTGCACCAACATGGTGCTGGACGTGCTGCTGGTGGGTATCCTGCACTGGAGCGTGGAGGGTGCCGCCATTGCCACCATGCTCAGCCAGGTGGTGGGCGGCCTGCTGCCGGTGTTCTACTTTCTCAACCGGAAAAACACCAGCCTGCTCCACCTCTGCCGCACGCAGTTTGAAGGCGGTGTGCTGCTGAAAGCCTGTGTGAACGGCTCCTCTGAGCTGATGACCAACCTTTCCATGTCGCTGGTGAACATCTTGTACAACTATCAGCTGCTCCGCTTTGCGGGCGAGGATGGTGTGGCCGCCTATGGTGTGATCATGTACGCATCCTTCCTGTTCGTGGCGGTGTTTGTGGGCTACGCCGTGGGCAGTGCGCCCATCGTCAGCTACCACTATGGTGCCAATAACCGCAAAGAGGTCAACAACCTCTACCGCAAGAGCCTGAAGCTCATCGGTGTAGTTGCGGTGGTAATGACCATCGGCTCCATGTTCATCATCCCCCATGTGGCCCGCTTCTTTGTGGGCTATGATGAAAACCTGCTCATTCTGACCACCCGGGCCTTCCGGCTCTATGGCCTGAGCTTCCTCATCATGGGCTTCAACGTCTATGCGTCCTCCTTCTTCACGGCCCTGGGCGATGGTGTGACCAGTGCGCTCATCTCGTTCCTGCGCACCCTGCTGTTCCAGGTGGCGGCGGTTCTGCTGCTGCCGCTCCTGCTGGGCATCGACGGCATCTGGCTGGCCGTCACCGCCGCCGAGCTGGCGGCTCTGGGCGGGAGCGCCGCCATGCTCCTCACCAAGGACAAGGTATTCCATTACCGCAAGGCGTAACCTTCTCCCCTGCTTTTTGCGAAACGGCGAAAAGCAGGGGATTTTTTTGGTGATTCTGGCTCTGCCGCCGGGGCGAGAATCGTGCTAGAATGGGCATAGCTTTTATTCACCGTTTTGTGAGGAAGAACTATGACGTTATTTCTGACCAGCAGCCCCAGCGGCTGCCCCTTTGAGCCCGGCCCGGCCATTCCGGTACTGGACAGACGCAATCATTTTCTGGAAAACCTGCGGGCCGTGTGGCCGGACCACCCGGTGCGGGGCCTTGCCATCGCGGCAGACCCCCACGCTTACGCCCAGAACGACGAGATGTGCCGGGTATTTCTGCAGAGCTTTGCGGACGCCCACCTGCCCCTGACCGAACTTGTGCCCTGCGACGCCCGCAATCAGGAAGAGATCGGCACCCTGCTGCCCCGCAGCGGCTTTGTGATGCTGTGCGGCGGCCATGTGCCCACCCAGAACCACTTTTTTGCCCAACTGGGCCTGCCGGGGCTGTTCCACAATTACCACGGCATC
>OGPE01002229.1_pt1 | contig 11295 bp, 6 predicted proteins | sample 1552881 | NCBI WGS metagenome assembly OGPE01 (sample SAMEA2580236, study PRJEB22360) | human gut metagenome | biome: human gut; feature: human-associated habitat; material: faeces | place: Denmark | collected 2008/2010 | reverse complement strand
TTTCTTCTTAACGTCTACTGAGGGCGGAGTTAAATATCTGATTTCTGATTGAGTTGCTGCCATAATTAATTATTCTCCTTTACTGTTTCTTTAGATGATTTCAGATTTCTTCTCTTAGCTGCATATTCTGCGGCATACTTGTCTTGACGGAAAGTCAAGAAGCGGATCACACGCTCGTCACGACGGAAGTTCAACTCCAACGTAGCGATAACACTAGGATCTGCCTTGAATTCAACCAACTGGTAGAAGCCTGTTGTCTTCTTGTCGATAGGATAAGCTAACTTGCGCAAGCCCCAGTTCTCTTCATTCACGATCTCAGCTCCTTGAGCTTTCAGAAGGTTCGTGAATTTCTCTACCGCTTCCTTCATCTGAGCGTCAGACAAAACGGGAGTCAAAATGAAAACGGTTTCGTAATTGTTCATAAAACGCTGTTTAATATTGATTAATAAAAAATTTTGCGGTGCAAAGGTAGTGATTATTTCGTAACTGACAAACAAATACATATTATTAAAAAGAAAAAACTTTCGCTTAACCTATTTTAATACAAAAAAAATCCACACCCACTCATTCGGGATTCTTTTTGCCCGTCTAAAGGTAAAAACATTTTCTTGACATAAAAAGAAAAGAACCGTATCAACAAAACAAGAATTCATTTCTTGATTCCATTAATACGGTTCTCCAATCCTAATTTTTACCAACACACAATATTTACACAAGTTCTTTTTTCCATGCAATCTCGACTCCTTCTTTTTGAATCCATTGCTGGAAATCCGTTAGCATATTCTTATCGCTGCGAATAATACGAGCGGATATTTGCTTTTTACTGGCATAGGTAATTAATAAACCTACAGCTTCTCCTATTCCCCACTCTACTGGATGGGTACGATAACACCCATTTGTTATGTGAGTCGTCCCTATATTTTTACATGCAGGGAACAAATTATTTACCCGCTGTGGTAATAAAGCACCTAACGGTATTTGAAAACGAAGAGAGTTGAAATCTATATAATTGTCTCCTCCACAAGAAGGATGCAAATCTATATGATAATAACCAATACCAACACTATCATAAAATGCAGCAGCAGTTGTTTCTCCTGATATCAACTTCCTATTCTCTTCGCCCACATGCTCCTCTAAAATTCTAAATTCCGCTTTAATGCGGCGTGACTCCCTTATATAAGGATATTTAGCCATTCCATCTTTCGTACCAAGCAAATTTTTACGGAGCCTTAATCCCTTCCAACCAACACCACCATCTGGTCGTGGGGCTTCAGTCTGTAGCCAATATAACAATGAAAGATTCAAAGCTTTTGCGGCATCCACATGCTTCTGAAATTCATTCTCGGGCACATCTATAATATTCCCTAACATATAATCATTCTGAGGCCAATTAACAAGAGTCGTGCTCCCTTGGTAAGTACCTGGAAGAAAATTATGCTGATCTATAATTCTACGATACATCCAAAAGTTAAAAGCATCCGTTGGTGTTCCATCAGGAATACAGACGGCATGATTAGGTTTTAATGTAGATGGTGTCGGATAGGTCATACTCAACAATTTACCCGGCCATGCAGGAGTTAAATTTGGTATATAGTTAGCCCAAAACGTATAATTATCTGGCTTATCGATTGTCCAATCTTCTCCCGGTATGTATTCCATCGCAAAACAAACAGTAAAAGCCTGATTATTCAAAGGATTTGACTGCTTAGCAGCATGCAGCTCTTTTGTATCTTCTTGCGACTCCGAACCTGTTACATATTCAGTCTTCGTCAGTGGTAGTAAATCACCACACTCTGTCGCATCCACAAAATAGGGAGCGGTCAAGGTTACAAGTTCTCCATTTTGTCTATCTCGTACAGTAACAGCTAACACTTCATCTCCCTGCACATCGGAACTTTGAGCCTTATGATTTAACAAAATTTGTAATTTTCCCGCACTAACATAAGGCATTAGCATTTCCATCAAGACCTCCACAGAAACCATCGGTTCATGGCATATTTTAGATACACCACCATTACCCGGATTTAGATATGGATTATTACGAGCCGCCTCTGTTAAATGATAATGATACCGATAAAAATCACGTATTTTATTTCTATACATTCGATAAGATGCGGTAGCTCCACCAGACTCAATCCATTTATGTTCGTCTGGCGGTACACCTTGCTGGGAAACCTGTCCACCAATATGAAACCGTTTCTTCCGTAAGAATTACATTCATACCATTTCTACAAGCGGCTAACGCAGTCGCACAACCGCCCATTCCTCCTCCAACAACCACAATATCAGCTTTCATTTCCTCTACTTTCGCTCCTCCTTCAATCGGCATGGAAGAGGAAATCTTATTCCCTTTTTGGCAAGCTGTCACAAGAGGAAGCAAAAGCGAGCTTCCTCCTGTCAATAAACTATAAGTCAAAAAATCTCGTCGTTTCATATTTTAATACCCTTTATTTTGAACTAATTTAGGATTACGATCCAATTCTTGTTGAGGAATAGGCCATAACTCAAATTTAGAATCCCAATAACGATTTGCGTCCCTTACTTTCAATTTCTCTTTATAAGACTCATAATCAGGAATATCATTTAAATCATGACGATCCGATTTCTTAAAATTAGGAATATCGGTCTCGGACAAACCTTTATAACGAATTTCCTCGATAGGACGGCCATACATCGGTTTCTCATTTTCTAAATCCCCAATACCCCATCTTCTCATATCGATCAGATGCAATCCTTCAATAGCGAATTCTACTTTACGCTCTCTTCTTACTAATTGACGCATTTTCTCTATATTTCCGATTCTATCAGCCGATACATTGGGCATCCCTACACGATTCCGTACTTGATTGATAGCGTCATAAACACTCTGATCCAACTCCCCTAGTTCAATCTTCGCTTCCGCATAACCAAGTAAGATTTCCGCATACCGCATGATTGGTACATTTTGACTTGTATAGCTAATATTTTGGGATGTTTCTTTACTATATTTAGCTATAATATAACCACACCCGGCATTGGTAAAACTAGCCCAAGCCGCAGCGCTATTTATATCATCATTATTTCTAACCTCCCATTCACCGGTCGTATAATTATATTGTTGTGTCTCGTCATCATAGGCATTGATAATAACGGTATTCAAAGAACCATTATTACAAGTAGCTGTATCTCCATGCATCCATAAAGTAGCCTTGAAACGAGGATCCCTGTTCTTTTGTGGGTGATGTACATCATATAGTGGAGATTCATCAATACGTTTCCCATCTATACATTCATAAGTATCTGCCAACAGCATACTCGGATGTCGAGACGTTTGTCCTTGCATACGAGAGACAAAACCAAATCCAGTCCAATTCCTGTGAACATTCGTACCATCAACATTATAGATCATCTCCAAAATCATCTCGTTTCGGACATCTGCTTTCGCCTGTCCTTCCACGACAAACAAATCCTCGTAGTTCAATGCTAGCAAACGTTTCCCGATCACTTTTGAGGCTGCTTCAGCGGCTATTTTAAAATATTCAGTACTTTTTCCTCCGAAATCTAAACTCCCCCCTAATAAAGCCATACGATTGATAAGACCATACGCAAATGATTTATCAACACGTCCTCTATCCATTGCGATCCAATCTAGATATTCGGTAGCTTCATTACATTCGTTTATAATAAAATCCAATATTTTAACCCTTGATGTTTTTTCCACCTCATACTGATCGGAAGTGGGAGGTTCTGTATAAAAAGGCACATCCCCCCATAAAGCGATTAACAGATAATAATAATACGCTCTTAACACACGAACCTCTGATACATACTGTAAAGACTTCTTACTAAGATCATCCATATTCGGCTTCACACCTGTTAAAAATGCGTTTGCTCTCGCTACGTTCGTATAAAGTTGGGACCAGAATTTAAGTATATCGCTGTTATCCGCATTTAAACCACCTCCCGCACCAATCGTCGTATTCTCATTTCTTTCCAGAGCTAGCCCTGTATAAAAATCAAAGATTGTCGTATGGGCGAGTTCTCCTACAACCTGCATATATAAGTTCGAATATACACCAGTTGCCCCTTCTCTGATTGCGTTCTCATTTGTATAAAATCCCTCGTTTGTGTAAGACGGATTCGTATCTTCCACATCCAAAAAATCACTGCATGATATATTAATAAAAACAAGTAACACGCAAATCGTATAAATGAATCTGTATCTTTTCATAACCTTTCCTTTAAAATTTTATATCGACACCAAATGTATAAACCTGAGTAACCGGATAATAAGATGATACATCACCTTCAGGATCATATCCTTTATATCCTTTTGCTATTGTGAGTAGATTTTGGCCGCTTAGATAAAATCGCACATTACTAAGCCCTGATTTACCTAATATATTCTTAGGCAATGAATAACCTACACTCACGTTCTTTAAACGCATATAAGCCCCACTCTTTACCCAAAAAGAAGAAGGAATATTATTCATGTTTCCTCCGCCTGAACCATCAATCAATAATAGAGGATATTCTGCATTTCGATTCTCTTCAGACCAAGAATCCAACTGATGTTCGTAAACAGTACCTCCCATCCAAAACGGCCTTGCTCCTGCTCCGTTAAAGAATATATCCCGTTTACCCACTCCTTGTAAAAACACATTAAAGTCAAAGTTATTCCATTCCGCACCTAGATTCAGACTAAAAGAATAACGTGGTTGTGGATCACCGATAATCGTACGATCCGCATCTGTTATCTGGCCATCAGGTACCCCTTCAGGGCCACTAATATCCTTATATTTTATATATCCGGGCTTTACATTATCTTTATTATTCCCATAAACTGGATAGTTATTAATCTCCTCTTTAGACTGGAAATATCCATCAGCCACATATCCATAGAAACGGCTGATCTCACCACCTTCCTCATTACGTATAATATAATCTCCATTAAAACTTCCGGCATTAATCGGAGTAGACCCCAACAGTTTGATAGCTTTATTTTTAACTGATGACAGGTTCAAGCCAATTCCGTAATCAAAATCACCTTTACGATCTTCCCAGTTAATAGAAAGTTCCCAACCTGTAGCTCTCATTTTACCTACATTCTCCCACATCTGCCCATTCCACATCGGGAACCCTAAAATCAGCATATTATCTTTTTTCAGCAGCATATCATGGGATTCTTTACGGAACCATTCTGCAGTCACCGACAAACGGTTTTTCAAAAATGCCATATCAATACCGATATTATAATCTTCTACAGTTTCCCATCGAATCAATGAGTTACCAATTGAACCTACCGCTGTACCAATCTCACGATTGCCACCAAATACATAATCGGCAGATCCAATAGTAGACTGATAAGCCGAATTGTCAATATTCTGATTACCCACACGTCCCCATCCTGCATGAATCTTCAAGTTATCAAAGATATGCTGTTTTTTCATGAATGGCTCCTCTGAAATACGCCATGCCGCAGATACTGCCGGAAAAGTAGCGTATTGATTATCTTTCATGAATTTAGAAGAACCATCTACACGGATAGAAGCAGTCAAATAGTAACGGTCGTTGTAATTATACATCACACGTCCCAGATAAGAGATCAATGAAGAATAGGCATTCACGCCTGCCGTCTGCGGATTCTGCGTACCGGCTGAAACATAGTGCAGGTTCTCTTCATTGGTAGGAGTACGTTCTTTTGACCCTTCCAACCAATATTCCTGGAAACGTTCCATCGTATAACCAGCCATCACATTCAAATTGTGTTTATGATTAAAACTCTTAATCCAGTTTATTGTATTTGTCCAGTTCCAGTCCACCCAATTATCGGTTTTACGATATGCTTTGCTGTAATCGGATTTCTCTAATGTATCGATATTGAAAGAAGGAGTAAACTCATCTGAAATACGGAAACGGGCATTGACACCAAACTGTGAACGAATAACCAAACCTTTAATCGGTTCAATATTTACATACGGATTGGCTAATAAACCATATTCATCACTATGTTTATCCATACGAGCTAATTGTGCAACCGGATTCCACACCAAGTTGTTGCTGGAACGGGCATAGTTGTCGTATTTATTTGTCGTCCATTCACTTTGAGGACGCATGATCGGAGTTGTGGGGTCCATAGCCATTATATTACCCAATAAATTGGGAGCATCTGTCCAATTTTCATATTTCGGGGTAAAGTCAATACCTGCTTTTACTATACTATTAAAAGTATATTCCATACTGAAACGAGCTGTCAGCTTTTGCCAGTTACCTACAGTGTATTGTGAGTCTTGTCCGAAATAACCAATATTAGCAGAGTAAAGCAACTTATCCGTACCTCCGGAGAAATTAAAATTATAGTTATGAATCAGTGCTGTCTTTTTCATGCTTTCATCCCACCAGTCAGTACCTTCCGCATCTGTTATATTCTCCTTGCTGTTATAACGTGGCTCTGCATTATCATTAATATAACGCGCTTTGAATACATATTCATATTCGGAAGCTTTTGCCATCTCCGGTTTCTTCAACGTCTGAAAACCGGCAGAAGCTGAGAAACCGAATTGGGTAGCTCCCTTTTTACCTTTCTTGGTAGTAATAAGAACAACGCCGTTAGAACCACGTGTACCATAAATAGCTGCTGCAGAAGCATCTTTCAGCACTTGCATGGATTCAATATCGTTCTGGTCAAGAAAATTGATATTGGTTCCCACCGGCATTCCATCAACAACATACAACGGGTCAGAACCATTGACAGTAGATACCCCCCGAATAATAACACGAGGCGAAGTACCCGGACCGCCGCCACCGGTAATCTGCACACCATTAATCTTTCCCTGCAAAGCATTCATGGCATTACCGCCAGTCAGTTTTTTCAGTTCATCTCCTTTGATAGCAGATATAGAGCTTGTCAAGTCACTCTTCTTCACTGCACCATAACCGATAACAACTACTTCATCCAAAGCTTGTGTATCATCTTCCATGACTACATTAATGACATTCTTTCCATTGACTTTGACTTCTTGTGTCTTATATCCAATCATGGAAAATACAATAGTCGCATCTTTAGGAACATTAGTCAATGTGTAGTTTCCATCCAAATCTGTGACAGTACCATTTGTAGTACCCTTCACCAGAACGGTCAAACCAATCATTGGTTCTTTATCACTAGCTGCAATAGCAGTACCAGTCAGATTTCCCTGCTGAGCATAAAGGTTCAGCGCAAAGAACGATAATAATAAAAATAGATATCGTTTCATGTTTTTATGGTATTATTTTAATTATTTCTTCAGTAATTTAGACTGAACAAGATGTGTATCAAATATAAAGGTGTATTTACCTGCGGGTACCTTTTTAGATGAATCATTAGTATTAGTAGCAAATGATTCGTTTTTACCGTCAAAACGCCAACCGGGTTCCAACCAAGCACCATTTGCATCATAAGGAGTGATTGTCACGTCAAAAGAATCTTGTTTACTCCAAGTCAATTCTGCTGTGAGACAATGCGGATTATCCGGATCTTGAGTCAATTCATAGACATTCTTAGGTCCGTCCCAGCCTTTGGCACCATCAAACCATCCGCCAACGAATCCCATTTTAAGTCCGTCAATAATTGGTGTTCCCGGAGAATAAGCTTCTACTGTATAGGTTCCTTCTTCTGTATTAAAGTTTATTTCATAATAGCTCTTTTCAGGTAGAATAATCGGCTGTACATCTTCAGAAATGCCAGTTAGTTTTCCCGGATTATTTTTGTCATCACCAAAACAGATGCTAAAACTATATTTGCTTGTAATGAAACGGATCGGGGTATTTGGAGCAGGTGAATAACAACGAGCCTTATAGGTGAAATTCGTTACTCGTTCTATAGGCATTGGAACTCCCCATACGTCATTACCTGTTAGCAATTTGCTGTCTGTTCCTTCAAAATCAACCAGATACATATTCTCATAATCTTTCACTCTGGAAACGAGTACTGAATAGTTCTTTTCCGCAACATTGCCAAAAGTATCAACAGCGCGTATAACCAACGTATAGGTCCCAGTCTTATCAGAAGGAAATACAACAGTAGTATTCAATGTTCCTTTTTTCTCTCCTTCTTCAATATCCAGACGTTCCAAGATTTCCAAATCAGGAACAGCCAATTCCAGATAATCCAATTCCTTATTATCTTGTGCAGTGAACCGGAATGTTTTAGAAGTGCCTTCAGACAACACTATATTAATATTATCACTTAAAAGACCAATAGACGGAGTCAAGACTGGTTCTGTATAATCACCATCCATCGTAATCAGGACATCGCTTGTTGCTGTACGCCCACCTAAATCTGTAACTGTTACCTTTATAGTAAAACTGTCACCTTTTGTTTTTTCAGGAATAGTGAAACCATAATTCAGATTATACTCATACAATGATTCTGAATAAAGAGTTAACAATTCAATTGTCTTGTCCAAGTAAAGCTCTGCACATTGTAGATTAATAGAACGAATACCATCTTTATCCACAATTTTACCTGCAATTTTGAATTCATAGCCTGTCAATGTACGGATATGATCAGATGTTAACTCAAGAGTTGGAGATTGTCCGTCTACATCTCTATAATCCTCATCGTCACTACATCCAACCAACAAGGTCGCTGCTGAAAGGAAAGTCCACAAAACCGCGCTTTGCAACAATTTAGCTTTCATAATAATTAGTATTTAATGATTAATATTATCTCGGTACGACTTCTCAATATATAAAATATCGGCAAATCGACATCACAAATGTAGACGATTCCAACTATATAAACCGACAAAAATCATGCAGAGAAGCTACATAAATCGTGCAATGCACGATTTACATACTCTAAATAAAATATTTATTCCTATTTTTGAGCTTGTAAATGAAACGAATAAGTACGAGTTATGAAGAAACACATTACTTCTATTTTCTTTCTGTGTCTGCTATCAGTTTCTCAATTGATAGCTCAATCCCATTCTATCAAACGATTGGGTATTGAGCAGGGATTATCTAATAATTATGTGATTAGTATCGCACAAGATAAACAAGGCTTCTTATGGTTTGCTACGGAAGAAGGACTTAATAAATTCGACGGGACCCGTTTCATGACCTATTATAAGAATGACTTATCGCAAAGTAGCCAGGGAATCACTGGCAATGAACTCAATCGGGTATATGCTGACAATAAACGTCCCATTATATGGATAGCGACTCAACGGGACGGATTAAATGCATATAATTACAACAAACAGGTATTTACAGCTTATTCACATAATCCGGATGACCCTCATAGCCTAATTACGAATGACGTAACGGACATCGCTCCTTCTGCTCAACATGAAGATGGCTTGTGGATCAGTACTTACTATAGAGGTATAGAATATCTCGACATTAACAGTGGGCAGTTCACTCATTATAACAAGAATACAGTGCCCGCCTTATCTTGTGAACAAACATGGACTGTGTTGGACGGAGGAGACGGGAATCTATACATCGGCCATGTCGGCCACGGATTCAGTATTCTTTCTCTCAAAGATAAAAGTGTAAAAAACTTCCAGAATCATTCGGACGACCCGAAGAGCCTGCCCGGCAATGATGTACGATGTCTCACTAAAGACACAAACGGTAATATATGGCTAGGGACAGATAAAGGCCTGGCTCTTTTCAATGCTACCGATCAAAGCTTTATCACTTTTAAGAATAACAAAAATGATAAATATGCTGCTTTATGCAATCGGATATTGGCTATTAAACAATTAAACGACGGTAAACTTTGGATTGCTTCCGAACTTAATGGCATTACTATACTGGATCTCAAACAAAGTATGTTTCTCTCACCCGAACAGATTTCCCTCGAATATATTCAGGAAGGTGATGATAGCCGAAGCCTTTCCAATGCAAGTGCCCGGTGTATATTCCAAGATTCTTTTGACAATATCTGGATAGGTACATGGGGAGGAGGAATCAACTTTATCAGCAGAAAGCCACCCTTATTCACAACATTAAGTTATTCTCCGATTCCCAACAATGAAAACAGTCTGAACAATAAAGTTGCAAGCAGTCTCTGTACCGACAGACAAGGACGTATATGGATTGGAACAGACGGAGGTGGTATCAATGTATTTGAAGGGGACAAGCGTATTGCTATTTATAAAAAAGAGACTGGAGACATCCCTTCCAATTTCATATTGACCTCTTTACAGGATTCAAAAGGAAATCTATGGTTCGGTTCTTTTCAAGGAGGAATCAGTTATTATGACACTCGGAATAAAAGGTTTCGTTCCATCTCCCTCATGGGACAGTACAATCAGGATGTCCGTACGATCTACGAAGATACTCAACATAATATCTGGGTAGGATATAGCGGAGGAATCATTGTATTGAATCCCCTCAACATGGAAATTATCCGACACTACAACACTGAAAACAGCGAACTACACAGTGATTTTGTACGTTCTATAGCTCAAGATGAGAAAGGGCGTTTCTGGATTGGGACCTTCGGAGACGGACTTGGCGTATACACGCCCGATCTACAACAAATCAAGACCTTTGTCCAAAGGGAGGGCTTCTGTTCCAATACCGTCAATCAGATCATACAGGATAAACACAAAAGAATGTGGATAGGGACAGGAGAAGGACTAGTCTGTTTTCCTTCAACCAATGTATTAACCTACAAAACATATCAACGAAAAGATGGTTTAACCAATACAAATATCTGTGCAATAACAGAAGACAAGAAAGGTAATATATGGTTTAGCAATAATAAAGGTGTCAGCTGCTACGTGACAGCCAAAGATTGTTTCTATCACTATGGTCATTCTGATGATGTTCCGGCGGGAAGTTTCTCAAGCGGTTGTGTAACGCAAAACAAGAACGGATGGATTTATTTCGGTTCTATCAATGGAGTATGTTGTTTTAATCCTGATATTACAATGAATGAACAACCTACTCCGGTAGCAGTTATCACGGAAATGAAAATACTAGGACGATTGAGCAATCTGGAAAATAACGACATGATTATCAACTTGTCCAAAGGACAGAATGTAGAATTAAGTCATGCGCAAAATAGCTTTGGACTTACATTTAATGTGCAAAACTACTCACTTGTCAACCAAGTGGAGTATGTTTATATGCTGAAAGGGCTTGAGAACTCATGGTACACCGTCAATGAGAACAACAGTGTCACTTTCCGAAACATTCCTCCGGGAAAATATGAGTTCCTCATCAAAGCACGAGTACATAACCAAGAATGGCCGGAAGAAGCTACTTCACTTACCATCCGTGTCAATCCCCCTCTTTGGCTGACGTGGTGGGCAAAGC
>OGPE01002226.1_pt1 | contig 11318 bp, 8 predicted proteins | sample 1552881 | NCBI WGS metagenome assembly OGPE01 (sample SAMEA2580236, study PRJEB22360) | human gut metagenome | biome: human gut; feature: human-associated habitat; material: faeces | place: Denmark | collected 2008/2010 | reverse complement strand
CATCATCCGCGGGAGATCGAGGCTACGCTGCGTTCTGTCCGGGAAATGTGGCCCGATCGGCCGGTGACGGTGGTTTTTCAGCCTCATTTATATACCCGGACCCGGGATTTTCAGGAGGATTTCGCCCGGAGCCTGAGTTTGGCCGACCGGGTGGTTTTACTGGAGATTTATCCGGCCAGGGAACGACCTATTCCGGGAATTACTGCGGAAGTGATCCGGAAAAGGCTTACTGTTCCGGGGAATATTGTGACAAAAGAGGAACTGTTACAACATATTATACCTGATTTTCAGGGAGGTATACTGGTGACGATGGGAGCAGGGGATATCGATCGGTTGGTGGGAGAGATTGGGGAGAAGGTAAAAAGGTAGAAAGTAAAAAGTTAAAGGCTATATGCTATAAGCTATAAAGGCGGGAAGAATGAAAAAAATATTGCCTTACATATTATCTGTCAGTTTGTTTGTATACCTGATAATTGTGTTTACCTTTGCATCGGCAAAATTGAGGGAGGTAAAATGTGAGGGTTTGCAGGTTGTCGTTGACGGTACCGAAGAAAATGCGTTTATCGACGAGACGGAAGTGTTGGGGATTATTAAACGCGGATATGGTGATATCGAGGGATGCAATATAGTCAGTGTCGATAAAGACAGTTTGGAGCATATTCTGGTCAGAAATTCGGTGATTAAGTCGGCTCAGGTTTACTACACTTTGGACGGTTATTTTCATGTAGAAATCACACAACGAAAGCCTGTACTGAGAATTATGTCAGGTGAAGGTTATTATGTGGATGAAGATGGTAAAATCATGCCGTTGTCCCGGAAATATACGTCGCGCGTAGTCGTGGCTACCGGAAATATATCCAGAAAGTTTGCTTGTAATGGTTTATACCCTTTTATAATGACTTTACGGAATGATGAGTTCTGGGATGCTTTGGTGGAACAGATCGTTGTCGAAAAAGGAAATGAAGTTGTACTGATCCCGAAAGTCGGGAATTTCAGGATTGTATTAGGGACTTTGGACGATATGAACGAGAAATTGGAAAATTTACGTCTTTTCCTTCGGGAAGGTATAGTTTTAAAGGGATGGAACGTATATAAAGAAATAAATCTGAAGTTTAAGAATCAGATAGTATGTGTTAAAAGATAATATAGCAGATTATGGGTTGGACTGCATCTTTGGATATGGGATCTGAAAAAATGGTTATGGCGCTGGCTTCGGGAGAAGGGAGCGTTTGCCATTTGAAAGGAATAAAGATTATGGCCTCACAAGGCATCGAACATGGCGTAATCAAGGATAAGGAGAAGGTGAGAATGTGTATTCGTAGCCTGATGTCGGAGCTGATGAAAGACCGGGAAATCGAGGTGATGAATGTGGCCTTGTCGGGAGCTGTTTTGCGGATCGTCGAACGAAGAATAGTCGTACCTATACAAAAGAAAGTCGATAAACAAAGTGATTTATTCCGGGCACCAGCGGCCTGGACCCGGTGGTGCGGGATGAAGTGGTGGATATCCTGCCGGTAGGTTATGCGATCGACCGCGGGGAAATGATCGCCGATCCGCTGGGTAGAAGCGGACGGAATCTGGAGGTGACCTATCAGGTATATCTGGCCGATTATGATTATTTGGCCGATATTCAGGGACTGTTCGAGGGAAGCGGGATTCAGGAGATAGAGTTTTATCCGGCGGTTCGTGCTTATGCTGAAGCACTGGATGTAGAACGGGCTGAACGTGACTTTGCTTTGGTGGATCTGGGAGCGATGGGAGTGAACGTCGTCCTTTTCCGTGATGGAATGTTGGAATATGAAGCGCATTTGCCGATCGGGGTACGGACGATAGATACCGATACGATGGCTGCTTTTGCCTTGAGTTTCGGACAAGCCCGTAAGTTGAAACACGAATACGGACAGGCCTTAAGGTCGATCTGTAAAAATAAAAAATTGCCGATACCGGATACCCGCTTAACGTTGGAAAGCCGGGATTTGGCTACGGTTATACAAAGTCGGTGCGAAGAATTGCTGGAGGGTGTGATTTTCCAGTTGCAGCAATGGGGATTCGATGATGTCGAAGATCCGGTATTGTTGACAGGAGGAGGCAGTCGGTTGCAGGATGTAGATGAATTGTTGCGGCGGATGTCCGGACATCCTGTAGAAAGTGCTGCGGCACGTCGGATTCAGGCCCCCCGGGAAGAAGTGTTGCGGACACCTGAGTATCTGGTGGCTCTGGGACTGTTGCTTTGTGCCCGGCAAGAACCGAAGGAGACCCCTAATGGTATCGGAGAAAAGATTGTCAGAAGAATCGGTAAGATCTTCGGTATTTAGGCTCCGGAATGTTTAACTTTTATTTTTCAAGTTATGGAAATTGAAGACGACCTGATTTCATTGAAATTACCTGATGCAACTCAAGAAGAATCGATCATTAAGGTGATCGGTGTCGGCGGAGGTGGAAGTAATGCCGTAAACCATATGTTCCGGCAGGGAATTCATGGGGTTGAATTTGTCGTTTGTAATACGGATATACAAGCTTTGCGCCAGAGCCGGGTAAAAAACCGGATCCAGTTGGGGAAGGAGCTGACAGAAGGACGCGGGGCTGGTTGCCAGCCCGAAAGAGGACGTCTGTCCGCTATCGAGAGTATGGATTTTATCAAAACGATTCTCGAACATAATACCCGGATGGTGTTTATTACTGCCGGAATGGGGGGAGGGACGGGTACCGGAGCCGCTCCTGAAATTGCCCGGCAGGCGAAGGAATTGGGTATTCTGACCATCGGTATCGTGACCGTGCCTTTCAGCTTCGAAGGCAAACGCAAGATCGAACAGGCGATGACCGGTATCGATGAACTGGAAGAGTATGTAGATGCTTTGCTGATTATTGCCAATGAACGGTTGCGGGAGATATACGGAGACCTGAAGTTGTCCGATGCTTTTGCTATGGCCGATAACGTCCTGACGATTGCGGCGAAGAGTATTGCCGAAATCATTACCGTAAAAGGATATGTCAATGTCGATTTTGCCGATGTCGAGAGCGTGATGCGGGATAGTGGGGTGGCTTTGATGGGAGCGGCTGAAGCGGAAGGAGAAGGCCGGGCGATGGAAGCCTTGACGAATGCTTTGATATCGCCTTTGTTGAACAGTAACGATATTCGGGGAGCTTCTAATATTCTGTTGAATATGCTTTACGGCGAAAAGGAAGTCACGATGGATGAAATCAGTCTGATCACCGATTCGTTGCGGGAGAAAGTAGGAAGAAATGTGAATGTGATTTGGGGGACCGGTAAAGACGAGACCTTGGGGGATAAACTGCGGGTAGCGGTGATCGCTACCGGATTTAACAATAACCGGGGAAGAGCTACTGCTGCAACAGAGCAGAAAATAGAAACGGCAACTACGACATCGGCTAAAAAGCCCTATTTTAAGGTGGAGCCCTTGCCCGACGATCTGGAGATGAAGGTTATGAATCCGGCCGAACTGGAGGAAGAAGCCCGTTTGCGCCGTCAGAAACAGGAAGAAGAACGGGCGAGAAAACAGAAACGGGAATCTAACCGACGGGTAGACCGTTTTGAGCGGAGCCAGCGGGGAGTCAATGAAGTGCCCGATACGAACGGATGGCTCAAACGAAAGATCGGTACGCTTTTTAGTGATGAAGAATAAACAAATAAACGAATAATACCATGGTCGACGGATTTATAAATTTTAATCTGAACGAGAAAACGCCTACCATTATCAAGGTGATCGGTGTCGGTGGCGGAGGTGGAAATGCTGTGGAATATATGTACGAGAAAGGGATCTGTGATGTCGATTTTGTCATTTGTAATACAGATTATCAGGCGCTCCGCAACAGTCCGATTCCTTGTAAAATTCAGTTGGGGAAAGAGTTGACCGCAGGACATGGAGCAGGTAATAATCCTGCCATGGGAGAGAAGTCGGCTCAGGAGAATCTGGCCGATATAGAAGCTATTCTGAAGAAGGATACCCGGATGGCCTTTATCACGGCTGCTATGGGAGGAGGTACCGGTACGGGGGCTGCCCCGGTGATTGCCAGGTTGTCTAAGGACATGGGGATTCTGACGGTTGGGATCGTTTCGGTGCCGGCGCGTTTCGAAGGTCCGAAACGTTTGGATCAGGCCCGTGACGGATTGCGTCGCTTAAAAGATCATGTGGATTGTCTGATCGTTATCGATAATGAAAAAATCAAATCGATCTATGGATCGCAAACTATATCGCAAGCTTTTGCAAAAGCCAACGATGTACTGAATATCGCTGCTAAAGGTATTGCTGAGATTATTACCCTTCCGGGATATATCAATGTCGATTTTGCCGATGTCAGGACGGTGATGACGGATAGTGGGGTGGCTATTATGGGAGCTGCCCAGGCTAGCGGTGAGGACCGGGCGATCCGGGCAATCACAGAGGCTTTGGAAAGTCCGCTGCTGAATAATAACGATATTTTAGGAGCGAAAGATATTTTACTGAATATTACTTCCGGAACAGATGAGATTACCATGGACGAAATGTCTCAGATTACTTCCCATATTATTCGTAAAGTGGGAAATAATGCCGCTGTGATCTGGGGTGTGGGTACCGATCCCGATTTGGGGGATGCCGTCTCTGTGACGATCATTGCTACCGGTTTCCCTACCGGAGATATCGAGTTGTTCGGAGAAGAGAATACTTGTGCCGGATATGCTAAACAACCGGAATGCCTGAAAGAGGAAGAAGTACGGGTGAAACCCGGATTGACCGAAGAACAGGTGAGGGAATTAGAGACGGTACCTGCATTCGAACGGAGGGACTTGAGGGTGAGTTGAGGCTAAAAGCTAAAGGCTAGAAAGCTAAAGGCTAGAAAGCTAAAGGCTAAAAGCTAAAGGCTAAAAGCTAAAGACGGGAGAGGCACAAAAAGTAAAAGGTAAAAGGTAAAAAGTAAAAGGGGGGAAAGATAGGGGGAGGAAGAGAGAAATGGGGAAGAGGAGAAAGTGCAACAATGGAGTTGCCAAGTAACGCAGCAAGATGCTGCATTAAAAAAAAGAATGGAAAAATTTAAAGAATTAGGTTTAGAAGGAGAAATTCTAAAAGGAATTGAAGATTTAGGGTTCGAGGTTCCTAGTCCTGTACAGGAAAAAGTAATTCCCGTGATTTTAGGGGAAGAAAATGATTTGGTGGCCTTGGCTCAGACCGGGACCGGTAAAACAGCGGCTTTCGGTTTGCCCTTATTGCAGAAGCTGGACACTTCATTGAATGCAATTCAGGTGCTGATTCTGAGTCCTACCCGCGAGTTGTGTATGCAGATCGGTAAGGACTTGCAGAATTATGCGAAATACCGGAGTGATATCCGGGTGGCATGTGTATATGGGGGGGCGGATATCCGCAAACAAATCAGGGAATTGGATAGGGGTGTACACGTATTGGTGGCTACTCCGGGCCGTCTCTGTGATTTAATCAAGCGGGAAGCGGTGAAAATCGAACAGGTTCGGGCAGTCGTACTCGATGAAGCCGACGAGATGTTGAATATGGGTTTTAAGGAGGATCTGAATTTTATTTTGGATGAAACTCCTGCAGAAAGAAATACCTATCTGTTTTCAGCGACTATGCCTCGTGAGGTGGAACGTATCGCTAAGAATTATCTCCGTAATCCTCAGGAAATTTCTACCGGAAAGAAAAATCAGGGGGCAGATACAGTGACGCACGAATATTATCAGGTGCTGGCCAGGGATTGTTATGAGACTCTTCATCGGGTGATCGACTGCGCTCCGGATATGTATGCGATTATTTTCACCCGGACGAAAATGGATGCCCGGGAAATTGCCCGGAAGTTACAGAAAGACGGGATCGATTGTGATGCCCTGCACGGTGACTTGAGTCAGGCACAACGGGATGATGTGATGGACCGTTTCCGGGCTAAACGGCTGAAAGTGCTGGTGGCTACCGATGTGGCTGCCCGGGGATTGGATGTGGACAATCTGACTCATGTAATCAATTATAATTTGCCCGAAGATGTGGAAAGTTACACCCATCGTAGCGGTCGCACCGGCCGGGCCGGACGTGAGGGGATTTCGGTGGCTATTATCAATTCGAAAGAAAAAGGAAAATTGCGCCGGATCGAGAATATCCTGAAGAAAAAATTCCAGTATAAGGAAGTGCCCGGAGGTGAAGAAGTGTGTCGGGCTCAGCTGTCGTATTATGCCGACAAGATCCTGATGACAGAACCGAAAGAGACTCTGGATAAATACCGGCACGAGTTGTTCGAGAAATTCGAAGAGTTGTCTAAAGAAGAGTTGATCCAGAAGATGATGTCCTATGAATTCGGAAAATTACTGAAAAAATATGCTTCGGTTGCCGATTTGAATCTTTCGGATGAAGAGCGGCACGATGGAGGACGGAGAGAAAAACGGCGTGGAGAACGGAAAAATGAAGAGAGTGTGACTTTTACGACTTTCTCTGTGAATGTCGGTAAAGAGGACGGGTTCACTCCACGTGATCTGATGACTATTATCAATGAGAATGCCCCGCGGAAAGGATTGGAAATCGGGAGTATCCGCATTTTCGGTAATAATACGAAATTTGAAGTCGATGTGCGTGGAATCAACGGGTTTATGTCTTGTTTCCGGAATGTCAGTTTCAACGGTCTGCCCTTTACGCTTTCCGAGGTAAAGGATCGTTATAACCGTTCGGACCGGGGCGGAGAACGCCGGAGTTCTACTGCCAACAATAAATGGCGTTCGGCAAACCGCCGGAGTGACGGAAGTAGCCGTGGACGCTTCGGAGAAAAGAAAAAAGGTATCGAAAGCGGAGGTCGTTCCCGCAAGAAAAGATAAGACGATAAACGACGGATGAAATAGAACAAAAGATAAAACAGATGAAACGGTGATAACGGTTGAGTCTGTTTTATTTTTATAATGAAGCTGTTTTTCAATGGAAGTATTACTATATTTTTTGACAGGAGCCGGAATAGGTGGTTTACTGACTTATCTTTCGACCCGTATCGGGAGAAAAGGAATGGAGGTCAATCTTCGGATATTGCAGGAAAAAGCGAAAGCATGGGAAGAGAAGGAACAGCGATGGCAGGAAGAAAAAATGGCCTGGATCCGCGATAATGAACGGTTGAAGGAGAATTTGCGGCAGACGGAAGAAAAATGGAGGGGGCAAAAAGAGGAGATTTTGCAAATAGCGGCTTTACAGAAAGAACAGTTTCAAAATCTGGCAAACGATATCCTGGAGGATAAATCCCGGCGTTTTACGGAAGCGAACCGGGAAAATATAGAGCGTATACTGAGCCCTTTGAATAAAGATATTCAGGAGTTCCGTAAAAAAGTGGAAGAAAGCTATTCGAAAGAAACGGTCGAGCGGACCGTACTGGAACGAAAGATCGCAGAATTGGTGCAGCTGAATAATCGGATCCGGGAGGATGCCGTCAATTTAACCAATGCTTTGAAAGGAAATACGAAAACTCAGGGTGATTGGGGAGAAATGATTCTCGAACGAATTCTTGAAAATTCGGGATTGACGAAAGGAAGGGAGTATTTCATTCAGGAAACGTTGAAAGATGAAAGCGATAGGGTGATCCGGACGGAGAACGGGAACACGATGCGGCCGGATGTGATTGTGGTGTATCCTGATAACCGGAAGGTGATTATCGATTCTAAAGTTTCGTTGACCGCCTACGTCGATTATTGCAATGCAGAGACCGAAACGGAACGGGAAGTTGCCTTGAAGGCCCATTTGTTGTCGGTAAGGAAACATATAGACGAATTGTCTGCCAGGAATTATTGCGATTGGTGTGACGGTGCCCTGGATTTTGTGATGTTGTTTATTCCCAACGAATCTTCTTATGTGTTGGCTATGCAGTCGGAACCTACCCTTTGGCATGAAGCTTATCGGAAAAGGGTATTGTTGTTGAGTCCTTCCAATCTGATCGTATCTTTGAAACTCACTGCCGATTTATGGAGCCGGGAATACCAAAACCGCCATGCTCAGGAAATCGCTGAACGGGGAGCTAAGCTTTACGATAAATGTGTGGCTTTTCTGGAAAGCCTGACCGCTATCGGCGACAACATCCAACGTACAGAAGAGAGCTATCATCAGGCTCTAAGCCGCCTGAAAGAAGGAAACGGCAACCTGATCTCTCAAACTTTGAAATTGAAAGAGCTGGGGGTGAAATCCCGCAAAGGTGACAAAGAAATCCCCGAAGCTTTCCGCTGATTTTTAATAAATCGCCCGGCCTGCCGTATGCTTCCTTATGCGATTGCTCCGTGTTTCCGGTTTGGTCAGGGACCGGGATAATTATTGGGGATTTATTTGTAGTCGAGATTTTTTTGAGGATGAAAGTCAATTATTGTTTGTGTTATTGAAATAAAATGTATCTTTGTAATAATTCCTATAAAGAGATAATCAAGTAGTTTGAATGTTAAAAAACGAACGATTAAAACGGTTGGTGTTTTAAATCTGTTTTCTTTTTTTGTTATTTTATAATCCTCACCTAATCAGTCTTTTCAAAATTTATTCATTAACCTCCCCCAGCTATTTTCCATTACAAATTTAATCGTTCGTTTTTTTGGGGGGTAAACATATTGCCGGCAATATTTGTACGATCAGTTCAAATTTTCAATATGTTCTGTGTTTTATAATCTTATCTGTTATTCCCGACGATAGTTTTCTTTTCAGTTTATTTCTTCTTCCGGCTGAACGGGCTCCTTTTCTTGTTTGGACGGTAAAGAGTCTCCCGGTGGCGTCGCCGTGGGTTGCTACACGCGTAGGGTAACAGACCGGGCGTGAACCGGTATCCAATCCGGTGGGGAAACCCCCGAAGGCAACGCCGCTACGATGGTTCGGGAGCGGGAGTTCGATTCTCCCCGTAGTGACAAAATGTGAAACAAAATGCAGCAGCTCAAAAATAGCTGTAAATTATCTCCTGCAAATTGCAGGAAAAAATAAAAAGGCAAAAATTTCTTCCTGCAATTTGCAGCAAGATAATTACAGTGATAATTTTTCTCCTGCAATTTGCAGCATAAAAAACAACCGGATTGACGGCTTGCTGCAAAATGTTTTAAAAAGATCTTTTTGATTTTCAGGAAACATCATAGCCGGACTAAGTTTTTTGGTATGATTTCAGGTCTGGCTGACAGATATTCGAGAAAAAGGATGGAGGGGTAATGTCTAATTTTAAACATTAAAACCTATGATCACTTCAACTAATTTGAATGCGTTACGTAATCTGGAACATTTTCAGGTTATGTCGAATGTTCTCTCCTATTTGAAGGAAGAGAATTTGGAAGAGTTGAAATTGTCTGCCTTTGCAGAAAGTTTTGAGAAGCAGCTGAAAGTATACGATGAGGTGCTGGTGTTGGAGCGTGGTAATGTACTTTCGTTGAAATTGACCGATGCCGATAAAAAGCGTGATGACGCTTACCGGGCATTGGCCGGTATCGTGAAAACTTATACCGTATTTCCGGAAGAAGAGAAAGCCGATGCTGCCCTGAAATTACTTCATGTGATCGGGAAATATGGAAAAGGGATCGACCGTTTGCCTTATTTGCAGGAATCGGGTGTTTTGGCGAATTTGCTTCAGGACCTCGAACTTGCTGAAAATAAAGCCTTGCTGTCCCTGTTACATCTGGATGAATGGCTGATGAAATTAAAAGAAGCCTGTACGGAATTTGACAGCTTGTTCCTTAACCGGGAATCCGATAATTCCACGAAATTGTCGGGTCAGGTAAAGACTGCCCGTCGGGGTATACAGGAATTATTTCAAAATCTGGCCAATCTGATCCAGGCCTACGAAATTGTTTATGGAGCTGATGCTTATACAGCCCTTTCGGCGAAGATCAACGAGGCGGTGGATTATGCCCGCACTCAGGCTGCCCGCCGTGGTTCGAAAGGCAAGGGAGAGGAGAAAACGGTAACAGAATAGTCATGGAACTGCTTTTGGTGCGCAAATATCTGAAAGCAGCGTATACGATCGGGTGCCTGTGGGTTGGGGGCACCCGTTTTTGTGATACGCTGGAGGACCGCATGAGCCGAAGATTCCTGGCGAGACGGCTATTCCTTCCGGTTGCTACGAAGTAAGCTCCTATGCTCTCTATGTTGTGGAGTCGCTTGAAGTCATTGTAGCCACGGTCGAAGATATAGAACGAACTTTCTTCGTAGGGAATCATATCCATCGCATTCATGTCGTGCACTCTGGCTTCAGTTATGTGAAAGAATGTAGGAATCGAAGTCTCAATGTCACAGAAAGAATACTATAAAAAATATATTGCAAAACATTCAGAAAAGTTGATACCAAAATTGAAATAGCCATGAAACATTTTAAATTTATTACAATTATAATTGTAATAGGAATCATATCAAGTAGTTGTGTTGCTCTCTTGGGGAGAAGACAAACTGTTTATATTGATTCTCAACCACAAGGGGCAAAAGTGTATGCCGAAGGTAATTATATCGGTATAACCCCATGTGCTTTCAGGACTAAAAGAGTGAAAAAAGAATTTACCTTTGAAAAGGAAGGTTATGAAAGTAAAACCATTCAAGCAAATACCAAAAATAACAATGCTATCTGGTGGAATACGCTTTTTACGGGTTTTATAGGTGTACTTGTAGATATACCTTACGCTCTAAAATACGCCCAAACTAATTACACCACAAGCTTAAGCATACTACCACCTCCATCTCCAATTATCGAATCAAAATCAGCAAATTCAACCACACCAAATTCAACCACACCCAAAGAACGACAAGCGAATCCTTCTATTCTAGCTCAAATTCCAATTAGCTCTTCACCAAAGGAATTAAAAGCCACCCAAATATTCAAAAAATATAATTCAGCAGTATTTATGATTTTCACTAAAGATGCGACAAATGAATATCAAGGTTCTGGATTCTTTATCAGTGAAGATGGATTAGCAATTAGCAATTATCATGTTTTCAAAGGAACTCACATAGGAGCAGAGATTATTGAATTATATAATGGGAAACAATACAAGGTAAAAGAAGTTTTAGCTTATAGTGAAAGATATGATTATATACTATTCCGGATAGAAGGAAAATTCAATTATATACCAATAACTCAAAGAGAATATGAGGTTGGAGAAAAAGTCTATGCAATAGGAAGTCCAAAAGGAATGGAAAACACATTCAGCTCTGGTGAAATTTCTCAAATTAGAGGGAATGCAATAATTCAAATTAGTGTTCCGATTGATCATGGAAGTAGTGGAGGAGCTTTAATTAATAGTTATGGTGAGGTCATTGGAATAACTTCTGGGGGAGATGATGGTTCTGGTGCAAACTTAAACTATGCTATGGATATTAGAATTATCTTTAATACCAAATTTAAAA
>OGPE01002223.1_pt1 | contig 11321 bp, 7 predicted proteins | sample 1552881 | NCBI WGS metagenome assembly OGPE01 (sample SAMEA2580236, study PRJEB22360) | human gut metagenome | biome: human gut; feature: human-associated habitat; material: faeces | place: Denmark | collected 2008/2010 | reverse complement strand
GTAGCCGTATTGCAGGCGACGACGACCATTTTGCAACCGGCACCAACCAGCCGTCCGACCGCCTCGTCCGCCAGACGGCAGATCTCATCGGCCGGACGCGCACCATAGGGACAATTCTTACCGTCGCCCAGATAGACGAGCGACTCCTCCGGCAACTGGCGGCGGATCTCGCGCCAGACCGTCAGGCCGCCCAACCCCGAATCATATACGCCGACAGGCCGGTTATCCATTTCGTTCCTTCAGTTTTTCAGTGATAAATTCGAGGATTTCGTCGTCGCTCATCGCGCCGCCGTCGATCGTCAGCGCAGCCTGGCCGTAAAACGGCTCCCGCTCGGCCATGTTGCGCGACATGAATTCGACCAGCTCCCGGTCGTCGAGTCCCCTCAACTTGGGGCGCTTCCAACGTCCGTGAGGACTCAAACGCGCTGCGATCTGCTCCGCAGAACGGCGGATATAAACCGTCAGACCGGCTCCGTTCATACGGGCCATGTTGTCCGCCCAGACGGGAAGCCCGCCGCCCGTGGAAACCACCAGGTCGTCGCCCGAAGCGATCAGCTGTTCGAGCATCCCGCGCTCCGCCTTGCGGAAATACTCCTCACCGGCGTAATGGAAGATGTCGCACACGTCGGCACCCTCCTGTTTCTCGATCCGGTCGTCGGTATCGGCGAAGTCGTAACCCAGCCGCCGGGCGAGCCGACGGCCGATGGTGGTTTTTCCGCACCCCATGTATCCGACCAGAAAAACGATCATATCCTAACTCCTAAAATAAATTCAACTGCTCGGTATCGACGATCACCTCCTCCGTGTCGCCTTTCGGACGTTCGATTTCGAACTCGGCGTCCGTACCCTCGACGGTCATCGTTTCGGGCAGGTCGAAATCCCCCTCCGAATCATTCGGAGCATCCTCCCCGGACAGCTCCGGCCGCTCGGGTCGCTCCGGCTCCACGAAAGCGAGCGTCGCCACGTCGTAAGTCGTAAGACGCTTGCCCTTGGCCCGGTGGCTCTTCACGCCGACGAAACCGTCCACGTCGATCTCCTCCGCCGGACGCGAAGCCTGCGCCCCCTGGAAAGTCAGCACCAGCACAGCCCCCGGGCAGGACGTCACGGCCACCAGATCGGCATCTTCGTCCAGGAACGGCTGCATCTTTTCGCCCTGCTCGGCCGTAAAGCGCTTCAGATAGTAGTAATTCTGCGAGCGGTCGAAATAGGCCACCGCATAGACCGTATCGGGTGAATATTTCGACACGTGAACCGTATCGTCGGGAAAGTGCTGCGTAATGTCGAAATTCGTCGTGTAATAGACGTTCTTGGCCGTGCGGACAATGAGTTTGTCATCCCCCTGGAACTCACCGAGCAATACGCCCCGGCCGTCCGTATTGAGCCGGTGCACGTCTTCGTCGTACCAGATCTGCTGTCCTCCGAGGGTCGAAGTACCCCGCTCCTTGAGGACGATCTTATGGATGCCGTAACGCGAGAAGAGGTTGCCCTGGCTCTGCCGCCCCTTGATCGCCACGGTCGAGAAATCGAGATCGACGATCACCTTCTTCAAACGCGGACGCGGCTTGAAGTAAATCTTCAACACTTCGGCCTCACCGTTCGGATTGACAGACATATAGAGGATTTCACTCTTCGGGTCGCCTTTGGTGATGTTGTACTCCTTGTCGCGCGTGATACCCTTGATGGCGCAGCGCTTCATCAGGATCGGGCCGTTCTTGCCGTCGCGGTAGAGGACGTTGTAGATCGTCCGCTCGTCGTTGCGCTTGAACACCCCGATATAATAGATATTCTTGTCGAAAAAGGCTTTGTCGCTCACCTTCGTAATCACATAGCGGCCGTCTTTGGTGAACACGATCACGTCGTCGATGTCCGAACAGTCGCACACGAACTCGGAATCCTTCATCGACTTGCCGATACCGAAGAAGCCCTCCACACGATCGACGTACAGTTTGGCATTGGTGACAGCTACCTTCGTCGCTTCGATCGAGTCGAACTCGCGCAACTCGGTACGCCGCTCGCGGCCCTTGCCGTATTTGTCGCGGATACGTTCGTAATAAGCAATCGTATAGTCGGTCAGATGCGCCAGATGGTGCTGCGTCTGGGCGATATCCTCCTCGATCTGCCGGATCTCGTTGTCGGCCTTGTCGCTGTCGTAACGCGAAATACGGATGAACTTCAGCTCCGTCAGACGCTGGATGTCCTCGGTCGTGACCGCACGGCGCAGCACCTTGGTAAACGGTTCCAACCCCTTGCCGACGGCTGCGTAAGCCTCCTCGCGGGTTTTGCAGCCCTCGATGAGCTGATACAATTTATTAACGATGAAAATCCGCTCCAGAGAAGCCGCATGCCATGCTTCGTTGAGTTCGTTCAGGCGGATTTCAAGCTCCATTTTCAGCAGCTCGCGGGTATGCTCCGCCGAACGGCGCAGGATCTCGCTCACCCCCAGGAAATGGGGTTTGTCATCGCAGATCACGCAGGCATTCGGGGCGATCGACACTTCGCAGTCCGTAAAAGCGTAGAGCGCGTCGATGGTCTTGTCCGACGACTCGTCGGGCGCGACCTGCACGATGATTTCGACCTTCTCGGCCGTATTGTCGTCCACCTTGCGGATCTTGATCTTTCCCTTCTCGTTGGCCTTGACGATCGAATCCTTGATAGACTCGGTGGTCGTGGTGTAGGGAATCTCGGTGATGGCCAGCGTCCGCTTGTCGATCTTCGAAATGCGGGCACGCACCTTGACCGTACCGCCCCGCAGTCCGTCGTTGTAGCGGCTCACGTCGATCATGCCGCCCGTCGGGAAATCGGGGTACAGCACGAAATCCCTCCCCTGCAAATGCGCGATCGCCGCATTGATCAGCTCGATGAAGTTGTGCGGCAGAATCTTCGACGCCAGACCCACGGCGATGCCGTCGGAGCCCTGCGCCAGCAGCAGCGGGAACTTGATCGGCAGCGTGGCGGGGTTCTCCTTGCGGCCGTCGTAGGACAGCATCCACTCGGTGGTTTTCTTGTTGAAGACCACTTCGGAGGCGAACTTCGACAGGCGCGCCTCGATGTAACGCCCCGCGGCGGCCTCGTCGCCCGTGAGGATATTGCCCCAGTTACCCTGGCAGTCGATCAGCAGGTCTTTCTGCCCCAGCTGCACCAGTGCGTCCTTGATCGACGCATCGCCGTGCGGGTGGTACTGCATGGTCTGTCCCACGATGTTGGCCACCTTGTTGTAGCGTCCGTCGTCGACGACCTTCATGGCGTGCAGGATGCGCCGTTGCACGGGTTTGAGGCCGTCCTCGACATGGGGTACGGCGCGTTCGAGGATCACGTACGAAGCGTAGTCCAGGAACCAGTTCTTATACATGCCCGTCAGTTTGCGCACGCCCCCTTCGTCCTGCGTCAGGCGGTCGAACTTGCCCGCCCTGGCCGGGGCGTCGGCCGCAGGGGCCGCGTCGGCCGCATCGCCGGCGGTCTGAGGGGTCGGGGCCTCTTCGTTGAGCGGCTCGTCCCGCCCGATGGTATCTTTTTCTTCTGCCATATTGCTTAGTTGATTGCGAGATCCTGCTCGACGATGTCCTCCTCGATGCGCAGGTTGTCGATGATGAAGCCCTGCCGTTCGTAGGTGTTCTTGCCCATGTAGAACTCCAGCAGGTCGTGGATCGGGTCGTCCTTGGTGATGCGAACCTTGTCCAGGCGGATGTTCTCGCCGATGAATTCGCGGAACTCGTCGGGCGAAATCTCGCCGAGGCCCTTGAAGCGCGTGATCTCGGCATTGGCGCCGCAGCGTCCGACGGCCTTTTGCCGCTCCTCCTCGGAGTAGCAGTAAAACGTCTCCTTCTTGTTGCGGACGCGGAACAGGGGGGTTTGCAGCACGAACAGGTGCCCCTGGCGGATCACGTCGGGGAAGAACTGCAGGAAGAAGGTCATCATCAAAAGGCGGATGTGCATGCCGTCGACATCGGCATCGGTGGCGATGATCACCTTGTTATAGCGCAGGTTGTCCATCTCCTCCTCGATGTTGAGCGCAGCCTGCAAGAGGTTGAATTCCTCGTTCTCGTAGACCACCTTTTTGGTCAGCCCGTAGCAGTTGAGCGGCTTGCCGCGCAGCGAAAAGACAGCCTGCGTGCGCACGTCGCGGCTCTTGGTGATCGAACCCGAGGCCGAGTTGCCCTCGGTGATGAAAATCATCGACTGTTCGGCCAGCTCGTGCTTGTCGGTGCGGTGTATCTTGCAGTCGCGCAGTTTCTTGTTGTTGAGCGAAACCTTCTTGGCCGTCTCGCGCGCCTTCTTCTGGATGCCCGAAATGGCCTTGCGCTCCTTCTCGTTCTCGACGATCTTCCGCTGGAGCACCTGCGCCGTCTCGGAATGCTTGTGCAGGTAGTCGTCGAGGTGCTTGCCCAGGAAATCGACGACGAAATTGCGCATCGACACGCCCGGCTCGATCTCCTTGGAGCCGAGTTTGATCTTGGTCTGCGATTCGAAGACCGGGTCGGTGACCTTGACCGAAATGGCGGCGATGATCGACGTGCGGATGTCCGAAGGATCGTAGTCCTTGTGGTAAAACTCCTTGACGGTCTTGGCGATGGCCTCGCGGAAAGCCGCCTGGTGCGTACCGCCCTGCGAGGTGTACTGGCCGTTGACGAACGAGAAATAGCTCTCGCCGTAGCCCGTGCCGTGGGCGATGGCCACCTCGATGTCATCGCCCGAAAGGTGGATCGGCGCATAGAGCGGCTCTTCGGTCATGTTTTCGTTGAGCAGATCCAGCAGGCCGTTTTTCGAAACGTAGCTGTTGCCGTTGAAATTGAACGTCAGCCCCAGGTTCAGGTACGTATAGTTGCGCACCATCTGCTCGACGTATTCGAGGTTGTAGGCATACTCGCCGAAGACCTCCTCGTCGACGCGGAACGAGATGAAGGTGCCGTTTTTCTCGCGCACGCCGCTCTCCCACCTGTCGCTCACCTCGAGCCCCTTGGCGAAGGTCACCGTGCGGGCCTCGCCGTCGCGTACCGAACGGGCCGTGAACTCGCCGGAAAGCATGTTGACGGCCTTGACGCCGACGCCGTTCAGGCCGACGGTCTTCTTGAAGGCCGAGCCGCCGTACTTACCGCCGGTGTTCATCTCGCTGACGGCCGCCGCGAGCGATTTGAGGGGGATGCCGCGGCCGTAGTCGCGCACCGACACCACCTTGTCCTCGATCGAAATGTCGATCTGGCGGCCGGCCCCCATGATGAATTCGTCGACCGAATTGTCCACGACCTCCTTGATGAGGACGTAAATGCCGTCGTCGGCCTGGGTGCCGTCGCCCAGCTTGCCGATATACATGCCGGGGCGCAGACGGATATGCTCCCGCGGCGAAAGCGTAACGATGGCGTCGTCGCCGTAGCTGTCGTTAGGATTGGTATTGAGTAAATCTGCCATAGTCTATTTTCGGTTTCGGATCTGGGCAAGGGCCGCGCTCATGGCGTCGTGCACCTCCTCCATCAGCACGTGCGTCTCGGTCGAGACGACCTTCCCGGCCGGTACGGGGGGCAGCACGCGGATGGTGATGCGGTTGCCCCAGTTGAACATCGCATTCTTGCGGATAAGCGTCTTGGTGCCGTCCAGCACCACGGGGAGTATCTCCACGCCCGCCTCCCGGGCCAGCGTGAAGGCGCCCGCCTTGAAGCGGTGTATCTCACCGTCTTTCGAACGCGTACCCTCGGGGAAGACGGCGACCGAAGCGCCGCGCGAGATCCACAGCTTGCCGTCGCGCACCATCTGCTCCAGCGCCTCGGAGGCGCGGCCGCGGTTGATACAGATGTCGCCGTGGAGGATGAGGTACTGCCCGAAGAAAGGCGTCTTGAAGACCTCGCGCTTGGAGACCCAGCGGAAATTGAGCGGGATGTAATAGAGCGTCGGGATGTCGATCACCGTATTGTGGTTCAGCACGATGACGTAGCTTTTCTTCCGGTCGACATGTTCGAGCCCCTCCACACGCTGCCGCCAGCGGGGCGGAATGGCGAAGAAGGTGCGCACCAGGATGCGTGACAGCTCGTGCACCACGCGGCGGCCCTTGTCGAAGGGATAGCACACGACCAGCGCCAGGGCCGACAGGATCATGAAGAAGGTGCACAGCAGCACCAGGAAGATATAATAAACCGCGCTTATCATAGTTTCAGCATTTTTTGCCGGGCATTCCCGCCCCGCCGTGCCTGCCCTGCTGCCGGATCGCGTCGGAAACGGCATGGCGGAGCGTTCGGAATCACATCGGGGGACAATGAGCCATAATAATTCAATCTGCAAATTTAGGAATTATTCGCGGGATTCCAGCCTCGCGGCGCACGATTTTTCAACAAAATTTCGACGACACCTATTTTATCGGGGACAGCCCTCCCCCGCTTTCCGCGGCGCAGAAAGCGTACGCCAACGACTATCCAGAGGAGGAAGGCAGACGGCGGCACAGAGGCGGGGATAGTTGCGGGGGCACAAAGGCGGAATGCTGACGGGAAGGGGGGGGGCGGGGCAGCCGGCCGGCCGCCGCGGGTGATAGACAGCAAAGCGGGAGATTCCGTTTTGAATTTCCTGCCTTTTTTATAACTTTGCGCCATACATATTAGCGAAAGCTATTGTTTTTGGGTAGATAAAACGACCAATTTTAACGAAGCCAAGAAAACAGTAGTACTCCCGCGTCACGCGCGGGCTCTACCTGTTTGGCTTCGGGTGCTTGGTCGTACCCATCTACCGACAGAGGGGAGTCCGCGTTTTTTCATGCATGAACGGCCATCCCTCCCCCGGAAAAGGATAATTTTTTCGTAAAATTTAGTACTATGCATTGCAAAGTATAAATATTTTTACATATCTTTGCCCCATCAACTAAAATGCAGTGCAGATTACAAACAACGACAGAATAGTATGAAAAAACTTATCTTCCTCATCGTAATACTGGCGCTGGCCGCCGCAAACGCATTCGCAGCCCGCATCTATCCGGCCGAGGGCCGCGTGGTGGACGAACAGGGACAGGCCGTGGAGTACGCCACGGTCGTGCTGCTGAAAGGCAGCGACCAGGTGGCGGGCATGGCCACCGACGACACGGGCCGCTTCGTGCTGAAAGTGCCTTCGGGCGAGTATACCCTGTCGGTACAATACCTCGGGTTCGACCCCGTCGTGCGGCAGGTGCGGGTCGAGGAGAACAACGACCTGGGCGAGATCGTGATGAAAAGCTCGACGACCCGGATCGAAGGCGTGGTGGTCAAGGCGCAGCTCATCCGCCGCGAGGCAGACCGCTTCGTGGTCGACGTGGCCAACGCCCCGGCGGCGATCGGCAAGGACGGCATCGAGCTGCTGGAACGCGCACCGGGCGTTTGGATCGACGACGAGAAGATCTCGATAAACGGCAAGTCGGGCTCGAAGGTCTATGTCAACGACCGCGAACTGCGCATGGAGCCCGAGCAGCTGCTCACCTACCTGCGCTCGCTGCGCGCCGAGGAGATCCAGAAGATCGAGGTCGTACCGACGACGGGCGCCGACTACGACGCCGATTCATCGGGCGGCATCATCAGGATCACGCTCCGCAAACGCCGCGAGAACGGGTTGGACGGGTCGCTGTCGATGCGCACCACACAGAACGCGCGCCACCATTTCTATACGCCGAGCGGCAACATCAACATCCACACGGGCCGCCTCGACCTCTACGCCTCGGCATGGGCCGACCTGGGCAGGGACACGGCCATCTCGGACGAACACACCGATTACACCACGGGCAATACGAACCTCACGTCCCATTCGGAAATCGCCGAACGCGACCGCAACTTCGGCGGCAGCATCGGCTCGGTATTCGAAATCAACCCCAAGCACAGCATCGGCGCCGAGTTCGAATACTGGCGCAACAACGAAAAGGGCCCGAACGACTCCTATACCGACTTCACGGACGCGGGTGCCGTAACCCGCACGGAAAGCCGCTACGGCATACACAACATCCGCGACAACTACTCGGCGACGTTCAATTACATCTACAAACTCGACACGCTCGGCTCGACACTCAAGCTGCTGGCCGATTATACGCGCCGCGCAACAAACGCCGACAACGACAATTTCAGCCGCATAACCTCCCCCGCGTCAGTCGTCGACTCGACCTACCGCGACAACTCGTCGAGCCTCTACGACATCACGACCGCCACGCTGGCCCTCGACAAGAAATTTTCGCCCCGCTGGTCGCTGCGCGCGGGCGCCAAGTTCACCTACAACGACATGCACAACGACGCGCTCTACGAATACGTGAAGGACGGCGCGTGGGTGCGCAACGACAACCAGAGCTTCACGATCAACTATACGGAGAACATCGCGGCGGCCTACGGCATCGCCTCGGCCAACCTCGGGCGCTGGAGCCTCGTGGCAGGGCTGAGGGGCGAATACACCCACACCCGGGGCAAGGGCGGCGACATCTCGCAGAACTACTTCAGCCTCTTCCCCAACGCGAACGTCTCCTATGCCCTGACCAAAGACGGGGCCTACTCGCTCATCGCCCAGTATGCCCGCACGATCGAGCGCCCGCGCTTCTGGAGCCTCAACCCGCAGCGGTTCCAGATCTCGGACTACACCTACCAGACGGGAAACCCCGAACTCGACCCGGCTTACAAGCAGGACATCAGCCTGACGCTGGTGCTCAAGCACAAGTACACCCTCACGGGCGGCATGACGATCCAGCGCGACGAGATACAGCAGACGATACGCCCCGACGCAGACGACCCGGCGCGCCTGTGCCTGGCGAGGACAAACTTCGACACGACGAAAAACTATTACCTCACGGCCAACGCACCGTTCCAGTTCACCAAATGGTGGACGCTGAACCTCAACCTCACCTACATCCGGCAGGGGCAGCGCATCGACGAGCACAGCGCCGAAAAACATTACAACTTCTATTTCGTAAACAGCTCGACGACCTTCTCGCTGCCCGCGAAATTCTACATCGACCTGTCGTACCGGTTCCAGAGCCGCATGGACTTCGGCAACTGCTGGGTAAAACCGCTCCATTTCCTGAACGCAGGGATCAAGAAGCGTTTCGGCGACAAGTTCACCGCCTCGTTCTCGGTGCGCAACCTGATCGAGCGCCCGCAGCACATCGGTGCCCGCGGCGACGGGTTCGTGCGCATGGTCGACGTCAAACAGCAGTGGAACGACCGCAGCTTCACGATCGGGGTGACCTACAACTTCAAGTCGGGCAAAGCCTTCAAACGCAAGGCGGTCGAAGCGGGTTCGGCCGACGAGAAGAACCGCTTATAATAAGAAATTTCAGGGCCGATGATGCTTTCGGGTCGGCAACATTCTCAGGAGATACACAACATAAATTGTGTTCAAGACAACATCCGCAGCCTAAATATGCGAAAACCGATGCCCGGTAACGACATCAACTCGGGTTCCCGGAGTACAATCCGCCTTTCCATCGGGAAGGCAATCGACTTCCGTCGTAGTGATAATCGTGTAACAACAATCGTTTTCATTGTATATATCTCTGGTAGTATGCGTGTTTATCGTATAGTTATTATTATCGACTTCCCCGGCATCCAGTGATTCGTTTTGCGCCAAAGCCTCTATATTCGCAGCGATCAAACCCGATGTCGCCGCAAATTTGTAGCTTTTCACCAACAACGAACCAATAAATACAATAAAAGCAAATGCAAATACAACAAGAATAGGTTTCTTCATAATAGTAATTTATTTTAAGGGTTAGCGACGATATCGAATTCCAGCAGCAACGGATTGTCATTTTCCGATACTTTGGAAACCACATTCCGTACGATTTCATTATTCTGTATCCTTTTCAGCCTGTCCGCAGATATTGCCATGATGAAATGTCCGTCTTTCGTGCTTATATCCGTCAGGAAAGGAAGTCCCATATCCCAAAGATTGCACAGAGATTCCTTTCCGCTTTCAATGTCCCGGATATACAGAGGCGGATAGTAGAATTGATTTTGCCAAAGCTGCCCCAATATTATACGCCCTACATGGAAAATCGACCGGAAACCCCTGAAATCATCTTTATCACCGGCTGCCCAAACCGGCAAGCCACTGCTGAATTCGTAAGGTATCTGCCACCCGGACTGGCCAAGTTCATGTACTTGACGGGAAAACCGCTGGTTGAATAGAACATTGCCGGAAGATTTGTAAAAGCTTCGGGGTTTGACTTCAAACCGATCATCGGATGACAAGTCGAATTCGGCCCGAATTCCGACCAGGGGATCGACCGTACCTTTCGTAATATCCAACACCCCAAGCCCCACGAGACCATCAGGAGTATGCATACCTCCGGTATATATCTTGTCCCCAACGACACAGATTTCCGTCATGGAACAGTTTATGCGGATCTCATCAAATGAAATATAGGCCGGATATGCATACTTGATTATCTTTTTACTGTATGCGCTTAATATAAACAGATCGCCGTTGTCACCCACATCGAAATCCTCTATACTCGCATATTCGCCTCCAGCTCTACCGATTTTGTCTATTTTGGTCAAATAGTGCCCATCGTAATCAAAAATAAAAATCACTTTCTGCCTTGAATCGAGTATATAGATGTAAGGGGCTTTGGATATGATTTTGTCGACCCTCGTAATTAACGATTCCTCGGTAGTTTCCAACGGGAATAAACGTGCGTTTTCAACGCGAAATGCACATTCCCGTTTATTTACGACGTCAAGATCAATTTGTTCGAACGCAGCAATCGGAGCATCCGATTTGCAACACGTACAAATAGTCATTATAAAAAACAACAGAAAACACCTTCCCATCTATCACATTTTTATACAAATGCAATAATATTATTTAAATATGCATTCAAAAAAAGCATATAATTATATCAATTTTACCGTTGTCAATATTATTTTCCAAATTATTTTATCATCAATTCAAACTATAATCTGAAATGAAACATGCTTCATCAATAATGACAGCAAAGCCAATATGGCAAAACCCTGATAATATGGATAACAACATTTCCTCATGGAAGTATTTGGGAAGCTCCGAAGACGAAAACTAACAGGAATCGGGGTGGTTCAACCTAAAGCACAGCAACATATAAATTACTCCATTACAAGGTGTTTCCACCTCACACAACAATTCGTTTATCCGGCACCACCTCCGGACAGGACGGTTACCGGCAGTCTATGCGCATGCGCATCCAAGGAGAGACTACGAACACTTACCAGTCTCCGAACTGAGGCCATTTCGCATTCGGCCGGCCACCCTGCAACAGTCTCGGGAAACGGGCAGACATTTGGCGAACATGTAAACCCCTCACCACACACGGCGACGGGTTCGTGCGCATGGTCGACGTCAAACAGCAGTGGAACGACCGCAGC
>OGPE01002217.1_pt1 | contig 11334 bp, 6 predicted proteins | sample 1552881 | NCBI WGS metagenome assembly OGPE01 (sample SAMEA2580236, study PRJEB22360) | human gut metagenome | biome: human gut; feature: human-associated habitat; material: faeces | place: Denmark | collected 2008/2010 | reverse complement strand
AACCCGCGCCGGCTACTACATCCGCCACCCAATGCCTGTTATTGTATAAGCGGGAACCCGCCACGAACGCCGCTATCGCATAACCCGAGTAAGCGAGTATAGGCGAGCTATCCTTAAATTCCTTATAAGCCATATGCGCCCCTAAGAAAGCATTCGAGGTATGTCCGGACGGAAACGAATAAGGCGCCCCGTCCGGGCGAGGCTCGTTTACCCAGTTCTTCAGCCCATGCACCATCAATCCGTTCATCCCTTCCGCTAAAGCGACCAAGCAAAGTTGCTCCACCCAGTTATGCTTCTCTTTTCCCATAAGGTCGCAGACAAATACCCAACCGAGCATTCCCCACTCCAAGTAATTGTCGATATGGATTTGCTTCACGGAATCTTTCCGGGAAAACAGGTGAAAGTCATTCATCCCGTCAATCGCCGTGCCTACGGCTCCCACCGTTATCAATGAGGCCGGAAGAATCAAGCTTTTCGGGTTAAACTTATAGGCGACGACAGGCATTCTCTCCTTGACAGGGGCTTGAGAACGTACGTTTAACGTATCGAGATCACCAACGCCGGCGAACGCAATGTTTACGAAGCCTATCAAAAGGCTTACCAAGACGATTAATTTCCTATATATCATATCCGTTATTTTCCTCTAAGACATCCCTCTCCCGGATAAACCCTTCATCAAAATAGTTGTTCTCTATTTTCGAGTGGATCACCCGCTGGAAATAGAAACGATGGTTATTCCAATGGAAGGCCGGGTATTCCTTATTTTGTTTGACAATATTATTCGTGAAGACCAACCCGTCCACGGACTTGGCGTATACCAATGGCCTATCGAACGTAATAAACTCGTTCGCGTCGATCACGATATCACTATGGAAATATTTCCTTTGCGACGCTAAATCCGGGATTTCGGGATAAATAGAGATAATAGCGTTCGTAAATTGGAACATATTCGTCAAGGAGTTGATGAACTCATTCTTACGGATCAACACGTTCCGGCAAGCGCCGGTCTCGAACCAGCCGTTGCAATCACCGCACAGCAGGATCGCCGTCCCCGAGGTATGATCGAAAACATTATTCTCTACGACCGTTTGCCGAGGCGTGCTGAACAAGGAACCGCGGGCACGGTTATTCCGGATCACGTTATCCGAGAATAGGACCGTCGGCGTCCACTCCAGATTCTCTATGCCGAAGCCGCTTCCCTCATGGATCGAAGGATTCACCGTATTCTCAAACCGGATCTCGAACTCCTTCGCCCCTCGGTAATCCGGTTGATCAACTGCCTTGATAGCGGTAATCCGGTTTCTCGCCCCTATCAATTCCATGGTGCTCGAATGGATGAACTGCACGGAATCCCCTACCCTTCCCCATTCGAAACCATACGATTGCGGGTGCATATACCGGCCTACCAAGGTCGAGTCATTCACTCGTCTCACCACTTTCAGGTAAGTTCCATGCACATTGATAGCGTCGTCCATCATCCCTTCGTACAAGCCATTCTTGGAGATGATCGCTCCCTTGCAGGCCGAGAAATGGGTAGCGTCCGCCTGTGTCGTGAAATACCGCGGATCGTCCGCCCCTTTCAAGCAAACGGAGAAACCATCCAGCGTGATATTCTCGCTCACTTGCGCCAAGAGGCCCATTCCCTCGGCATAATGAACCTTGATATTCTCCAGAGTCGTATTCACGTCATGATACAGGAAGACACCGGGAGCCGGACGTTCCCAAGAACGCATGGCGATCACCGTACCGGGCACCAAACGGCTGTCTTTCCAACGGGGAGACTTTATCAGCCTTGGAGAAACCTCGATCAAGCCCCGCACGCCTACCGGGATATCGCTTGTATTATACACCAAATGACGTGTATCTCCCTCGAAGGCGATACCGGAACCGGGAGTCAACTCCCAGCCTTCTCCCTTCGCTACAAACACGCTATCCCGTATCTCATAGTGTACCCACGGAGCCACCTCGAAAGTGATCCCACCATTCACCGTATCGTTCTCCACCACTCTTACCTGTGAAATCTGAGGGTGCTTGAAGTCTATACTAAAGTTTTTCAAGACACAATTCCTCGAATCCAGCAAAGAGACCGGCAACATCCTGCCGTGGAAGATTAACTCCGAGCCTTGCCCGTCGAACACCATATTCTTCATCCCCTCGAAAGGCAAGCCTACTTTCTTCGGATTCATTTGATCATGATTCGAGATGAAATAGACACGCTCTGCCGCGCTATCGGGATAAAACTCATAGCGGCCCTTAGGCAAGGTCACCACAATGGTCTGGTTTTCCTCGCATTTCTCCCGTATCTGCTCCAATGCCCTCGCCATAGCGGGCGCATTATCCACATTCTCGACCGGGGATAAACCATAAGCCGACAAATCATACCTCCGTTCCGTAGAACAAGCGCTTCCAAACAGGGAATAAAGCAGGACAACTGCCCCCCATAGATACCATTTCATAGAAAATCAATTAAATATATCCGCGAAGGTATGTATTTTACAGGGTAAGCGCACTAAAAACAGACAATAACTTTCCGTCTCATGAATCCTATCACGAATCTCCTATAATAGCAGCCTGAGTTTGTCTTATGCTGATATAGGTAGACACATTCAATAACAATAAAATGTGTAATTATTATGCGCAAAAAACATGAGCATTACAGCGAAGAAGAGAAATTGCATCTTCTTCATTCTTATTATCAATCCGGCATGAGCAAAACCAGTTTTTGCAAACAACATGGTATTAGTGGGATAACTTTGTTAAATAAATGGCTGGCGAAGTATGAATCAGTGGTAAAAGAGGTATCTTTGGCTCCGTGTCAAGCCCCTACGGATATGAGCGATCGAAGCAAAGAGGATTACCATGATGAAAACGCGCGACTCAAGAAGCGTGTTAAGGAGTTGGAGAAGGCCCTTGCCTTCTCCCGGTTGGAAACCGAGGCCCGTGATTTAATGATCAGGCGTGCGGAAGAGTATTTTAACATTCCCATCAGAAAAAAACCTGGGGCCAAATAGTAACGGAACTGGTCAGGCTTCGCAAGATGAAAGTAGCGCCAGCCTGCCGTCTGTTTGGCCATTGTCGTCAAGCCTATTACCAGTCCAAGGCTGACATAGGGAGCCATGTGAAGAATGAACGTCTCATGCTGGATACCGTACGTGAGATACGTGGCGAGGATCCCGGTATCGGTGGTTACAAGCTGTGGATCATGCTCACCGCCCTCTTCGGAGAGAGGTTCATGCCCGGTCGCGACAGCTTCTACACGCTGCTTCGTCGACACCGCCTGATGCTTCCTCCGCGCAAAGCCAGGGGCACAACCAATTCCAACCATCGTTACCATAAGTGGAAGAACTTGATAAAGGGCTTTGTCCCAACCTCTCCCAATCAACTGTGGGTTAGCGATATTACCTATATACCGCTTGCCGGCGGAGACGTCTGTTACCTGCATCTGGTCACGGATGCTTATTCCCATAAGATAGTGGGATGGGTACTGGCTGATAGCTTGCGTGCCTCAGCCACGCTTGAGGCGTTGCGGCAGGCCATAGACCAGGCCGTTGAGATGACAGGGAGTGAAAATCTGGAGGGCCTGATACACCACTCTGACCGTGGCGTGCAGTATTGTTGCGACGCGTACGTGGAGCGCCTTCGGCGGCATGGCATTGCCATCAGCATGACAGAAGACTACAAGCCCACGGACAATGCCGTGGCGGAACGTATCAATGGGATAATTAAAGTGGAACGCCTCTATAGGCAAGGGCTGTTCGAGACCATCGAGCGTGCCGCGAGCGTGATAGAGCGCTACATCTACTTCTACAACTACCGCCGACCGCACATGAGTGTCGGTTATAAAACCCCGGGCATAGTGCACGGGGAGAAGGAAACGCAAATAAAAATGTGGCGGAATAAAAGAAAACCCGTGAAAAGGAACGAGAAAGAGATGGATACGATAGCTTTGCAAAGCCGAACAACTAATCTCTCAGAAGGGCTCTGTTCGGCCCAGAGGTAATGTGTCTATGTTATCAGTATGAAGTTAAAAGAAGTGACTACTATATCAGTATTACTTTATAACTACTGTCTACTGATTACGTTTATAAACAAAAAAAGTGTCTAGATAAATCAGGAAAAGACAGTTTTCTCCTAATAAAACAAAAGTTTCCTCAGTAAGAAACTTTTGTTTCCCTATATAGAAACGAAAGTTTTTCCTTGAAGAAACTAAAGTTTTCCGTATAAGAAATTTAGAAAAACTGCAATAGGCTGATAATCAATTAAAGTACAAAAAGAAACAGCTACCCTTTCCATTCTCGGATTCTACCGAGATATGGCCGCCATGCAAGGTGATTATTTGCTTACAGATGCTTAAACCGATACCCGAGCCGGAGGGCTTGGTGGTAAAGAAAGGTACAAAAACCCGGTCGATAACCTCGGGTAAGACACCGATACCGTTGTCTCGCACGGTAAAGACAAGTTCGTTTCCCTCCCGCTGAGCCGCCACGATAATCTCAGGGTTTGGCTTTTCCGCACAAGCCTCACAAGCATTCTTCAGTAAGTTCAAGAAGACCTGCTCCATCTGCGCCCGATCCGCAAACCATTCCAGAGGCTCGTCCGGCAAGCGGAAACGGATAGAAGGCTCAGGGCACAAACGCCTTAAATCCGAAAAGAAATCTTTCACTAAGATACGGGTCTTTACCGGAGAGGCGATCCGGGTCAATCTCCGGTAATTCTCAACGAAATCCAGCAACCCTTTACTCCGGCGATGGATGACATTCACCCCATGCTGGATATACGAACGATTCCGGACATCATCCGGATCTGCTTTACAACGTTTGCTCAAGGTCTCGGACAACGAGATAACGGGTGTGATGGAGTTCATGATCTCGTGCGTCAAGACACGGATCAATTTCTGCCAAGCCTCCATCTCATTCCGCTCCAAGGTAGAATGGATGTTCTTCAAGCTGACGATCCAACGCTCGCAACCTCGCAAGTCGATACGAGTGGCATCGATCGCCCAATCTTGCGGAACGGATGGTTTTCCGTAACGCACCACCGTCTTCCCCGCCTTGATAGCCTCCAAGAACTCATTGGGTAACCGACACCTCGTATCCAGCAACGCGTCGGCGGCCCGGTTCTTCCATTCAATAGCCCCTTCCCTGTCAGTAACGAGTACGGCAGTGTCCACCTTATTCAACAGACTCTCAAAATACTGCCGCCTCACCTCCTCGTCCATCAATCGGCCACGCAAGGATCGCAGGGCCGCAGACAAATCGTCCGCCAACTCCCGCATCACCTTATCCTCGTAAGGTGAACGAACGATCTGGATCAAGTCTTGCTGCCGCAAGCAATCCACCACATAACGCCAATACTTCACCTGCCGCATCTGTATGAAATAAAGATGAATCGAGAAATACAAGATCGCGATCCCGCAAAAAGTAGGACAAAAAATAATCTCCTCATGCACGCAATAGAACAGGAGTCCCGTAGACAATACGATGCCTAGGATGTGCGAGATGACCGTGAACGCATACGATCTCATAAGCCGAACTTCTCTATTTTGCGATACAAGGAAAAACGGGTGATACCCAATAGCTCGGCGGCATAGCTCATATTACCGTTGCTTTGCCGCAAGGCTCGCTCAATGATTTTCCGCTCGGCTTGTTCCAGATTCAAATCAGGGTCCAGCTCCTTCTTCCGCTCGTAAGAGGCTGTATAGAGAGGGAAATCATCCGGTCTCAGCACCGTACCCTCGTTCAAGATCACGGCTCGCTCCAAAACATGCTGCAACTCCCGGACATTACCGGGCCAAGGGTATTTCATCAGCTTACTCCCCGCCTCCCGGCTCAACCCTTTGATCGTTTTCTTGTATTTCCGGCTATACAGCCTCTGGAAATGATCGGCCAGCATCAAGATATCCTCTCCCCGCTCACGCAGCGGTGGTATGGCTATCTCTATGGTATTGATCCGATAGAGCAAGTCTTGCCGGAAACTCCCCTCGCCCACCAGCTGACGCAGATTGGCGTTGGTGGCGCAGATCAAACGAACATCGATCGAGATCGGTTCCACCGCTCCCAAACGGGTGATATGACGTTTCTCTATAGCCGTCAACAATTTAGACTGCATCGGCAAGGACAGGTTACCGATCTCGTCCAGAAAGAGCGTACCACCGGAGGCCATCTCCATCCGTCCCGACTTAGACCGTCGGGCATCCGTGAAGGCTCCTTTCTCGTAACCGAACAACTCACTCTCAAATAATTGTTCCGGGATGCTTCCCAAATCGATCGTCACGAAAGCATCGTCACGCCGGGGCGAGTAATCCCTCAACAAACGAGCCACCAAATCTTTTCCCGTACCGCTCTCGCCGGTAATTAATATATTCGCGTCAGTCTCCACGAGTTTGTAGATCGTATCCTTTACCTTCAGCATCGCTGGCGACTCACCGATCAATTCCGGCAATGTGTCGTCCGCCTTCATGGCTTTCATCTGCTCCCGCAAACGTCCGACCTCCTTACGGGAATGGCTCAATCGAATGCCCGACGAGAGGGTAGCCAGCAACTTCTCCGTTTCCCACGGCTTGGAGATGAAATCGGTAGCGCCAACCTTAATGGCCTTGACCGCCTTCTCTATATCCGAATAGGCCGTCATGAAGATCACGACCGCCTGCGGATCGATCTCCAAGATTTGTCCCAAATACTCAAAACCCTCCTGCCCGCTCACGGCATCCCGATGGAAATTCATATCCAGCAAGACCACGTCCGGTTGGAACGTCCGCATGAAATACTCGATGCGTGCCGGTTGTGTCGTTACCTTCACCTTTTGCATGTACGGCTCCAACAGTAAGTTCAATGCGAACAACACATCCTTATTATCGTCGATGATCAATATCTTTCCTTTTTCTTCCATACGGACAAAGATAAAGGGAATAAAGACAGCTTGTACGTGCATTATCGCACAAAAAATGTACGCTATCGCACTACATGAAGAAATACAGATTTTTCTATGATTCTATTTTCTAATACGTTACATTTATGGCATGATATTTGAATCGGATTCAGCGAAATTGAGTCATCAGCGATATCATCAAAAAACGGAATTGCCATGTTAATACATTACTGTGTCATTGCCTTCAAAAACATCTGGAAGTATAAAATCAGCGCCTCCATCAGTATCCTAGGGCTGGCTTTCGCCCTCGTCTGTTTCGTGCCCATACTCTATTGGATGGATCATGAGACCACTTACGATTCTTTCTACAAGGATTCCGAATCCATCTACCGTGTCTATAGCGCCGAGAAACAATCCGGGAAAGTGAACAAAGGAGCCTCGAAAGGTATCGAGAATAGCTTACGAGAGCAAGTCCCAGCTATCGAAGCCTCCACCACGCTTATGCTTTCAACCGAAAACTGCCGAACCCAAGCGACTCCTTATATCCAAATGAATATGCTTTATACAGACAGCACGTTCCTAGAGGTATTCCCGCAATCTTTCGTTTGTGGAGAAATGAATCATCCGCTACAAATCGTAAACAACATGATCTTGAGCGAACGTACGGCGGTCCGTCTATTTGGCGACGCGGAAAAGGCGATCGGGCAACCGATACACACCTTGATGAGAGCCTCCTTACCTCCCTACATCGTCACGGCTGTGGTGAAAGACCCATCACCCCATACCAATCTACCGTTCGACGCGATCATCAACCATAACATGATACAGCATTTCTCCCAGTTACCTCCAGAGGCACAATGGAGCTTCTTCGTGATGGACTTATACGTGAAACTCCATCCAAGCTCAGACCCAAAAGCCTTCGCCAATCAACTAAAAGAGCTACCTGAACGTATCGGGGTGAACAAGGAGATCGAGTTGCGAACACTCCCCATCCGTGAGATCCGGCATCATCTGAATGAAGATGCACCCTTTACCTTAAATTTCATCGGCTTGTTTGTCGTATCTGGTGCCCTATTATTGTTTGCCGCCCTCTTCAATTTCTTGAATTCCTATATGGATCTCTTTCGGCAACGTGTGCGGGAATGGCGTTTACGGACGGTCAACGGCGCAACGAGAAAGCAATTGATCGAACAAATGTCTGTCGAGCTAGGCTGTTTCGTACTTGCATCCTTGTTGGTAGCCTTGATCTTCATAGTCCAAGTCAAGCCGCTTTTCGCCCGATGGCTGGAGATTGATTTGGAGATGGGCCGGTTCCTGTTTCTTTTCGCAGGGGTAGGTATAGGTACATTCCTCATCCTCCAATGTGCAGGATTAGTATTCTTCGGGCAGTTCAGCCATACGGCAACCACCTCGCTCGTTCCCAAAGAGACAGTCAAACCCCTTTTGTTACGCCGCATGGCCGTGACCTTACAATTGATGATCAGTATCCTGTTCATCGTAGCATCGCTGGTTGTCATGGAGCAAATGCGATTCGTAAATCAAAAAGATTTAGGTTTCGACCCAAAAGGCCTTATCCAACTATCCGGCTTCGTAGACGTATCCGGGAAAATAGAATCCACGTTGATGCAAGAGTTAAGTGCCCTGCCGCAAGTCAAAAGTTTCACCGACACGAACTTTAAGCCTCAACATCATGTCGATCCCATGGCGATCTTCACGAATGTGGAATGGGAGGGAAAACCGCTGGACACAAAGGTGGACTTCCACCTCTATGGAACCGATCACCGATTTGGTGAGACCTTCGACCTAAAGATGTTAATGGGCCGGTGGTGGACAGAAGGCAACGAACTTAGTGTCGTGCTCAACGAGTCGGCGGTTCGTGCCATGGGCTTACAAGCCCCAGTCGGCAGCATCATCCGTATGCCGTGGTGGTCAGATTTCAGCGTGATCAAAGAATACGAGATCGTCGGTGTCGTCAACGATTTCCATGCGCTATCTTTCCGGGAAAGTATTCATCCGATGCTATTCATTCCTTCGGGTGGACTGGTGAATAATCTGTATATCCGGGTCATACCGGGCGAGGAAGGAAACATCGCCCACCATATCACGGAGCTACTGCCCAAGATAGACCCGACATTAGCGGATACCCGGATCACCCCGATCGGAACGCTTTACGATCACCTGAACCAATCCGAGATCGTCGGGCTGAAAATATTCTCGTTCCTCGCTTTCGCCTGTTTGCTAATCTCCTTGTTCGGCATCTACGCCGTCGCTACAGCCTCCACGAAACGGCGGCGTAAAGAGATCGCTATCCGGAAAGTAGTAGGCTCGAAAGCCTCCGAGATCATTTTCTTGTTCTTCAAGGAATACATGCGATTAATTGTCATCGCCGGAATCATCGCTTTCCCGATCAGCTATCTCGTCATGAACTACTGGTTGCAAGGCTACGCCTATCGCATCCAAATCCAGATCTGGTGGTTGGTGGGAATATTCATCACCATTACCAGCATGGTTCTAGGTACGATACGTGAACAGGTATGTAAGGCAGCCAATGAGAATCCGTCGGAAGTCATCAAGAGTCAATGAATGCCTATGAAAACTACAGACTATTCACGATCAGCTTGATAATACCAAGGATTTTTTGTAAGTTTGCGATTCCTAAATATATAATAGAATATGGAACATCCATTGAATATTTACAACACGCTTACGAGAAAGAAGGAGCAATTCATACCCCTGCACGAGCCGCATGTAGGTATGTACGTATGTGGCCCCACGGTTTATGGTGACGCCCACTTGGGACACGCACGTCCGGCGATCACGTTCGACTTGCTATTCCGTTACCTTACCCACCTAGGATATAAAGTGCGTTATGTACGTAATATAACGGATGTAGGGCATCTGGAGCACGACGCCGATGATGGGGAGGATAAGATCGCCAAGAAGGCACGGCTAGAACAGTTGGAGCCGATGGAAGTGGTTCAATATTACCTCAATCGTTATCATCAAGCGATGGATGCGCTGAACGTACTTCCTCCCAGCATCGAGCCGCACGCTTCCGGACATATTATCGAACAAATCGAGTTAGTCAAGAAGATTCTGGATAACGGCTACGCTTACGAAAGCCAAGGCTCCGTCTATTTCGACGTAGAGAAATATAATAAAGATCATAAATACGGCATCCTCTCGGGTCGCAATATCGAGGATATGTTGAATACGACCCGTGCGTTGGACGGGCAGGACGAGAAGCATAACGCCATCGACTTCGCCCTTTGGAAATGCGCCCAGCCGGAGCATATCATGCGTTGGCCGTCTCCGTGGAGCGACGGCTTCCCCGGTTGGCACTGCGAATGTACCGCTATGGGCAAGAAATACCTCGGGGAGCATTTCGACATCCACGGGGGTGGCATGGACTTGATCTTCCCGCACCATGAATGCGAGATCGCGCAAGCCGTGGCTTCCCAAGGGGATGACATGGTTCATTATTGGATGCACAATAATATGATCACCATCAATGGCCAGAAGATGGGTAAATCATTAGGTAATTTCATCACACTGGAGCAGTTCTTCACGGGTGATCATCCGACGTTGCAACAAGCATATTCCGCCATGACCATCCGTTTCTTCATCCTGCAAGCGCATTACCGTAGCACGGTTGATTTCAGCAATGAGGCTTTGCAAGCTGCCGAGAAGGGCTTGTCACGCTTGATGGAGGCATACGGACATTTGATGAAGTTGAAACCGTCCGCCACCTCTACTGTAGACACGAGAGGTCTTCGTGAGAAATGTTTCGAGGCCATGAATGACGATTTGAACTCACCGATCGTGATTTCTCATCTATTCGATGCCGCCCGTGCGATCAATTCGATAAAAGACGGCAAGGCTACCATAACCGAGGAGGACCTGAAAGAATTACAAGAGGTATTCCACTTGTTCTTGTTCGACATCCTAGGTATGAAAGACGAGGCTTCCGCAGGTGGTAACAGCTATGAGACTTTTGGCAAGGCCGTAGACTTATTATTATCCATCCGCCAGCAAGCCAAGGCGAATAAAGACTGGGCCACCTCCGACAAGATCCGTAACGAATTAACCGCGATGGGATTCGAGATAAAGGATACCAAGGATGGTGCGGAATGGAAACTAAGCAAATAATCCACCAAGCGAATAGTAAGAGGTTATGACAATCCATGAATTTCTTCAAGGCGATAAATTCGCCTTGCTTGCGGGCGTTGAATTATTAGAAACGGGCAACGGTTACGCCAAGGCGCGTATGCTCATCAAGCCCGAACATTTAAATGGTGGAGGCGTATGTCAAGGTGGGGCGATCTTCACGTTGGCGGATCTGGCTTTCGCCGCGGCGACTAATAGCCACGCACGCCTGACATTATCCATTACCTCAAACATCAATTTCTTTAAGGCGGAGAGTAAGGGATATTTATATGCGGAAGCGAAAGAAGCGTTCAGCCATAA
>OGPE01002211.1_pt1 | contig 11356 bp, 7 predicted proteins | sample 1552881 | NCBI WGS metagenome assembly OGPE01 (sample SAMEA2580236, study PRJEB22360) | human gut metagenome | biome: human gut; feature: human-associated habitat; material: faeces | place: Denmark | collected 2008/2010 | reverse complement strand
CGTTCTTATCCTGTCTGTTGTGCTGTATGCCTGCAACAACGCTCATTTTCTGAAAGAAGAGAATTATCGGAATCAAGTGACCGAAGACTTTGAACAGAAAAAGCAGGCACTTCCTCATGGAGACCTGTTTACTGTTTTTTCGAATCCTGACTTGTCTGTATATGAGCAGGAAGCTCTGATGTTTCTCTATGCTTATATGCCGATAGGGGATGTGACGGATTATTCAGGAGATTATTATTTGGAGAATGTTCGCTTGTCCGGGCAGACGCGTACTGAGATGCCTTGGGGAGATCAGATTCCAGATGAATTGTTCCGGCATTTTGTGTTGCCTGTCCGGGTGAATAATGAGAATTTGGATGACTCACGTCGGGTGTTTTATGGAGAATTGAAGGATAGGGTGAAGCATCTGTCCATGAAGGACGCTATTCTGGAAGTAAATCATTGGTGCCATGAAAAGGTAGTCTATCGTCCAAGTGATGCACGTACCAGTTCGCCGTTGGCATCGGTGAAGACAGCGTATGGGCGTTGCGGAGAAGAATCCACATTTACTGTGGCTGCGTTGCGTTCGGTGGGGATTCCGGCACGGCAGGTATATACTCCCCGTTGGGCGCATACGGATGATAATCATGCCTGGGTAGAAGCGTGGGCGGATGGCCAGTGGTATTTCTTCGGAGCTTGCGAGCCCGAACCGGTTTTGAATCTCGGATGGTTCAATGCTCCTGCCAGTCGCGGGATGCTGATGCATACAAAGGTGTTCGGTCGCTATACCGGTCCGGAAGAGATTATGCTTGAGACGCCGAATTATACGGAAATCAATGTGATTGATAATTATGCTCCAATCGCAAAAGCGTTGGTAACGGTGAAAGATAGGAATGGACAACCTGTCACCGGAGCAAGAGTGGAGTTTAAAGTATATAACTATGCGGAGTTCTATACAGTGGCTACTAAATATACTGATGCCAGTGGTCAAGTGTCATTAACGGCCGGTAAGGGAGATATGTTGGTATGGGCTTCCGATAAAGGGACATTCGGCTTTTCCAAGCTATCCTTCAGCAAGCAACCGGAATTGACATTGACACTTGATAAGAAGGAAGGAGATATATTTGAAGAGGATATTGATATTGTTCCTCCCGTTGAGAATCCTATTTTACCGGAAGTAACGCCAGAGCAGCGGGCGGAGAATGACCGGAGAATGATGCAGGAGGATTCGATTCGCAATGCTTATGTCGCTACTTTCCCGACTGCGGAACAAGCTGATTCCATTATAGCCTGTTTGAAGGGAAAATCAGGTTCGTTTGTAAGGAAGGCACTGGCTTCTTTCTTAGTGGAATCAAGAGGAAATCATGATGTATTGGTTCGTTTTCTGAATGAGGCAGACCGACAGGGAAAATTAATGAAAGGAGCGGCTTTGTTGTCTGTGCTTACTAAAAAAGATCTTCGTGATGTACCTTATGAAGTATTGATTGATCATTTATTGAATACGAAAGATGTTCCTAACTATTTATATGATTGTGTTATACCCTCCTTGCGCTGTATGGATGCTTCGGTTGGAGATATTTATGACATACTTGCTCCCCGTATTTCAACGGAGGTATTGACGCCTTATAAATCGTTCTTTCAGTCTAAGTTCTCCGAAACGGAAATAGATACCTTTCGAAATCATCCGCAAGCTTTAGTTGAATGGGTAAACCGTAATATTACGATTGATGAGGAAAATAACTTTCTGCGTATTCCTATTTCTCCGGAAGGGGTTTGGCGTGCGAAGGTGGCGGATTCATTTTCACGGGATATTTTCTTTGTGGCTTTGGCGCGTAGCCTGAATATTGCTGCTGATATGAGAAAGATGGATGGACGCATAAGCTATATGGATCCTGAAAAGGATGAATGGGGGGATAATAGATATGTGGAAGTTGATTTCGATAAACAAGAAGAAGTGGAGGCATCCAGAGGCATTTATCGTTTTTATGAGGACGGTAAGGCAATTGCTCGTGATGATAAGAGAGTAAAGTATTATAATAAGTTTACCATTTCCAGGTTGCGGGAGGGCAGACCAGAATTGATTAGCTGTGACGAAGAACATCCCGAGTTGCGATATATAGGGACATTGGATACCGGATATTACTTGTTGGTTACTGGCACAAGGCTTGCTGATGGAGGTGTGTTGGCGAGAATTTCTTCTTTTGTATTACCTGCACAGAAAGACGAATTCAAACCTGTAGCGACCAAAGTACCTTATCATTTGCGTGAATCCGGAGAAAAAGTGGCTGTTATCGGTAATTTCAATTCCGAATCGCTTTTTGCACCGGTGGAGGGAATAGGAGAGAAAGTGATATCTTTGTCAAAACAGAGTATTCTGCAAACCTGTGGACGTGGCTATTTTGTAGTAGCTGTGCTTGGAGTAGGGCAGGAACCTACCAATCATGCGCTAAGAGATATAGCCGCTTTGGGCAATGACTTCGAACAATGGGGGCGTAAGATGGTCTTTCTTTTCCCTTCGGAAAAACAATACAAAAAATTTAATGCCGACGAATTCAAAGGACTTCCGTCTACCATCACTTACGGTATTGATACTGATGATAGCATTCGGAAAGAAATTGTGCAAGCGATGAATTTGAATAACTCCATTCTGCCAGTGTTTATTATTGCAGATACATTTAATAGGGTAGTCTTTGTTTCTCAAGGATATACAATAGGTTTAGGTGAGCAATTGATGAAAGTTGTACATGGCTTGTAGGAAAGAATCTATATGAATAATCGTTAATTCTTGTCCTTAATGCGTTTTTTCGGAAAAGAATGATTACGTTTGCAGCAAATTATGGCTAAATATATTTTTTGCATATTAGCATGCGCATTTCTAGTATTGGGATTTAGTAATGTTTCCGATAAAGAATTGCAGGGATTTCAGAAAGAAACAGGAATCTCGGCTAATGATATGCAATATAAAGCAGAGTCATGTTGCTGCATTTCTTCTGCCGGCTTTGACAAGTCGGGCAAAGATTCTCGTTCACAGTTTGTTGACGAAACATCCAATTGTAAAGTTAGTGACTGCATTTTTGACAATATCTCTTTTCCGAGAAGCATTGTTCCTTTCAAGAACCTGAAGTTCAATACCAATACTGTGATTATACAGATATTGAGCTCTCTGAATGTTCTGCTTCCGGAGAATCGTTTGGGTCATATCGACCTTGATGTTAATTACACTAAATATTCGTGTAAGTATTACGTTTACACATTGGCGCATATTCTTATTTAGACTCTACTCTTGTCTTTGGGTAGGGTGAGGTGTGCCTGTTATTCTGATCCCCTCTGCCACTTTTTCCTTTATTTTATTTATTATCTATTTTATTCATGTCAACATGGAAAACAAAGAATGTATTTCCTGTGACTTGGAACAAAAGACGGGTATTAATGTGTCTTATTGCTACCAGTGTGGTAAGTGTACGGCCGGATGTGTGCTGTCAGAGGAGATGGATTATGCTCCCAGCTATATTCTCCGGTTGTTGCAGACAAAAAATGCTCAAAATGACCGTCGTGTGTTAAGTTCCAATGCCATCTGGATTTGCTTGAATTGCGAAAACTGTATTGCGAGGTGCCCTAAAGAGATCAACATTCCCAAAGTGATGGACTATCTGCGTGAGAGATCCCGTAAAGAAAGATGCATCCATAAAGAATCACGTCCTGTCGTAGCTTTTCACTCCGCTTTTCTCGAATCAGTGAAAAGAACGGGAAGGCTCTACGAAGTCGGATTAGTTGCAGGGTTTAAAGCCCGTACCTTACGTTTGACACAGGATTTGAATGTGGCTCCTGTTATGTTCGTCAAAGGGAAGCTCAACCTTTTTCCGGAACGGGTAAAAGATGAGAATAAGATCAAAAAGATATTTGCACAAACCATTGAAAAGACTCAAAAGTAGCTATGAAAATCGGTTTCTATCCGGGATGTTCGCTAAACGGAACTTCTCGTGAATACAATGAATCAGTCAAAGCACTGGCACAGGTGATGGGACTCGAACTGATCGAGTTGAAAGACTGGAATTGTTGCGGCGCAACGGCAGCTCACTCCATGAGTAAACAACTGTCTCTGGCCTTACCTACCCGTGTGTTGGCTTTGGCAGAACAACAGGGATTTCAAGAAATCGTTGTCCCCTGCGCTTCCTGTTACAATCGTTTGAGTGTTGCTCAATATGAATTATTGAACAATGAAGTATTGAAGGATGAAATACTGACTACAGTTGGAATGCGCTACCTCGGTAATGTGAAAATATTGAATGTCATCCAGATGATAGAGAAATATATGTTGGATGCATTAAAAGAGAAGATAGTACGTCCTTTTGCTCATCAAGTGGCTTGTTACTATGGTTGCTTGTTGGTGCGTCCCCATAAAATATTAAACTTCGACCGTCTGGAAGATCCGCAAAGCATGGACAAAATCATGTCTCTGATTGGTGCCACTCCTATTGACTGGGCTTTCAAAACGGAGTGTTGCGGTGCGGGCTTGTCCGTTTCTCGCACAGACCTTGTAGGACGTCTCTCGGGAAATATTCTGAAAGATGCTGACGACCGGGGAGCGGAAGCTGTGATTGTGACTTGTCCGATGTGTCATTCTAATTTGGATATGCGTCGCCCTGCTATTAACCACTATCTGGCAAAAACTGTTACCATACCGGTTCTTTATATCACACAGGCTATCGGACTGGCTGTCGGACTGACTCCCAAGGAATTGGGACTGGGACGTCATTTTGTAGCTGTAAATTTGAAGGAGGCGGAAGTATGTCTAAAATAGGAGTTTTTATCTGCCATTGCGGTGAAAATATCAGTGCAACTGTCGACTGCGAAAAAGTGGCCGAGGCGGCAAAAGAAATGGAAGGCGTTGCCTATGCCATTGATTATAAATATATGTGTTCCGATCCGGGACAGACATTGATTAAGAACGCCATTAAAGAATATGGATTGGATGGCGTTGTCGTTGCTGCCTGTTCTCCGCGAATGCATGAACCTACCTTTCGGAGAGCATGTGCGGAAGCCGGATTGAATCCTTATCTGTGCGAGATAGCTAATATTCGTGAGCATTGCTCTTGGGTACATGAGAAAGGGGAGGCAACTACCCGTAAGGCTGTTGATATTGTCAAAAGTCTGGTTGAAAAGGTAAAGCGGAATCATCCTTTGGTTCCCATTCAGGTTCCTATCACCAAAAAAGCACTGGTGATTGGAGGAGGAATTGCCGGAATTCAGGCAAGTCTGGACATCGCCAATTGCGGACATCAGGTCATTCTGGTAGAGAAAGAACCGTCCATCGGCGGACACATGTCACAGCTTTCGGAAACTTTTCCTACATTAGACTGTTCGCAGTGTATTCTTACTCCCCGAATGGTGGAAGTAGCGCAGCATCCGAATATCACTCTTTATACGTATGCCGAACTGGAGCATGTGGAAGGATTTATCGGTAATTTTAAAGCCAGTATACGCCTGAAAGCGAAGAGCATTGATGAGAAATTATGTACCGGTTGCGGACTTTGTACGACTAAATGTCCCAACAAAAAGATACCGAGCGAATTTAATGCCGGTTTGGGAATGCGTACAGCTATTTATGTTCCTTTTCCGCAAGCAGTGCCCAATAAACCGGTGATTGATAAAGAACATTGTACCCATTATCGCAATGGTAAATGCGGAGTCTGTGAAAAGCTATGTCCTACGGGGGCTATCCGTTTCGGACAAGAGGACCGTATTATCACCGAAGAAGTCGGAGCGATTGTAGTAACTACAGGATTCAATGTGTTGAATACAGACTTTTTTCCCGAATATGGATATGGGAAATATAAAGATGTCATTACCGGATTGCAGTTTGAGCGTCTGGCATCGGCTTCCGGTCCTACATTCGGAGAGATTCGCCGTCCGTCTGACGGACAGATTCCTCAAAAGATTGTATTTGTAGCCTGTGCCGGTTCCCGTGATCCGGCCAAAGGAATTCCTTATTGCTCTAAGATATGCTGTATGTACACAGCCAAACATGCGATGCTTTATCAGCACAAGGTGCATGGTGGCGAATCGTACGTGTTCTATATGGATATTCGTGCCGGAGGAAAGAATTATGAAGAATTTGTGCGCCGTGCCATTGAAGAGGATGGAGTGAATTACGTCCGTGGTCGCGTCGCCCGTATATATGAGAAGAACGGTAAATTGATTGTTAAAGGAGTAGACACCCTGTTGGGAGCATCACCTGTCGAGATAGAAGCTGACATGGTAGTGCTTGCTACAGCGGGAGTTGCCAACAAGGGAGCGGAAGAACTGGCGCAGAAGATGCACATTTCTTATGACCCTTATCAGTTCTTTGCCGAATCTCACCCCAAACTGAAACCGGTGGAAACGAATACAGCCGGAATCTATCTGGCAGGAGCCTGTCAGGCGTCGAAAGATATTCCCGAAACAGTGGGAATGGCTTCGGGAGCCGCTGTGAAAGTAGCAGGATTGTTTTCACAGGCAAATCTGGTTCGCGAGCCGTTGATAGCCGTTGTCAATCGTACTGCTCCTCCGTTATTCAGTACTTGCGTAGGATGTTTCATGTGTCAGACAGCTTGTCCTTATCAGGCCATCGAACGTGAAGAAATAAAAGACAGGAATGGGAATGTAATAAAGACAGTTGCTAAAGTAAATCCCGGACTTTGTCAGGGTTGTGGTACTTGTGTTGCTTTCTGCCGTTCCAAATCTATTGATATACAAGGATATTCTAATGAACAGGTCTATGCCGAAGTGATGGCATTGCTGAACCATTAAAAAGAGAGTAAGCTATGAACGAAAATAAGATCGAGAATAATCAGGAATTTGAACCGCGCATTGTAGCTTTTGTCTGTAATTGGTGCACGTATGCCGGGGCAGACCTGACAGGTACGAGCAGGTTGAAGTATGCGACTAATGTAGAAATTGTCCGCTTCCCCTGTACAGGAAGAATTGACTTTATGTTACTGTTGAAAGCCTTTGCCGGAGGTGCTGATGGAATTATCGTTTCGGGTTGTCATCCGAATGACTGTCATTATACATCCGGAAACTTCCACGCACGTCGTCGTTGGATTGTATTCCGCGGACTGCTCGACTTCCTGGGAATTGATGTACGTCGTATCCGTTATTCATGGGTGTCGGCGGCAGAGGGGGCCAAGTGGGCTGATCTGGTGAATGAGACAGTTGCCGGAATCCGTGAACTGGGACCTTATCTGGAGTATCAGAAAGCTTCGGACTATTTGGAAAAGGAGGCTATCTATGAGTAAACTGACAGAAAAAGCAGTTGCTTTGTTACAAGAAGGAGAGGTGAATCTTGTGATAGGCTATGAAGAAGGAAACCACGGAACACGTCCTCTCTTTTGCCGGCAGGCTGAAAATGCCGACAGACTGATACTGGACGACCGTTGCACGAATAATATCGCAGTTTATCTGACAAAACGGGAATTGACAGGAACAGGCACAGTGGCTATAACAGCTACGATTCCAGCATTACGGACGATTGTTCAATTGGCATTCGAAAACCAGTTGAAAGAAGATAATCTTCTGGTGCTGACCGTTGACGGACATGGAGAAGTTATCCAGTTTAAAGGATTCGATGAAATAAAAACATATCTGGCAGATTTTCCCTTGACTATTAGTGAGGAAAATCTCCAACTGATTGATCGTCTGAAAAAGATGAGTTGTGAAGAGCGGTGGAAATATTGGATGGAGGAAATGTCGAAATGCATCAGATGCTATGCTTGCCGGGCTGCCTGTCCGTTGTGTTATTGCAGCCGGTGTATTGTGGAGGTCAATTGTCCGCAGTGGGTACAACCCTGGTCTGCTCCGCTGACAAATATGGAGTGGCAGATTAACCGCGTGATGCACATGGCAGGACGCTGTATCGGTTGTGGCGCTTGTAAGCAAGCCTGTCCGGTGGGTATTCCTCTTCATTTGATGACACAAAGTATGATGGAAGACATTCAGGGCGAGTTCGGGGTTGCTCCCGGTGCTATCAATCCTGCGGGAAATGTACTTTCTACCTTCAAGGCAGAAGATAAAGAGAACTTTATACATTAAAAGAAAGTAATGGAAAATCTACATATCAGTAAAAGCAGTCTGCAAGAATGGTTTCACCAGATGGTGAAAAAGGAAATGCATATTTTTGCTCCTGTGCATTCAGGAGATAAAGTAGACTTCAAAAGAGTGACTTCTTACGATGAGGTAGCGACGGACTATGTGCAGACTACCCAGTCGGCTAAACGCTTTGCGTTCCCGAAAACAGAAGTTCTGTTCTCTTATCAGAAAAACGGGAAAGAAGCTACTTTGCAGGAAGCGGATATTCATGCCATTCCCGAAACGATTCTCTGGAAAATCCGTCCTTGTGATGCAGCAGGGTTTGCACCCCTTTCCGGCATTTTTAATTGGGATTATAAAGATAAACTATACAATGCCCGACGGGAGAAAATGACATTAATCAGCTTCAGTTGTGCACAATGCGATGAATCATGTTTCTGTACTTCCGTTCACGGGGGGCCCGGTAATACTGCCGGCAGTGATATTCAGATTACGGAGTTGCCGGATCAGAGTGCATTGGTGGAAGTCTTGACAGCAAAAGGCAAAGCATTGATTAAATTCTTTGTGAAAGAATATACACCTGCCGAAGAAATTGATAAGGAACAATATCTGGCATCCGTTCCCACCCGTTTCAATGTTGATAATGTACGTGAGAAGTTGGCGGGAGCATTCGACAGTCCTGTTTGGAAACAACAGTCCGAACGCTGTTTGGGATGTGGCGCATGCGCTTATGTTTGTCCAACCTGTGCCTGTTTTGATATTCAGGAAGATGCCAAAGGTTCGTCCGGTCATCGTGTCCGTTGTTGGGATTCTTGCGGCTTTTCGCTGTTTACCCTCCATACGTCCGGACATAATCCGCGCCCGACACAAAGCACCCGTTGGCGTCAGCGCATTTTGCATAAGTTCTCCTATATGCCTGAACGGATACAGGAAACCGGTTGTACCGGATGCGGGCGTTGTTCGCGTGCCTGCCCGGTAGATATGAATATACTTGAACACTTAATATCGATATCAAGCCATGAATGAGCAGTCGAATATATATCTTCCGCACCTGATGGTGATTGAGAAGATAACCCATGAAGCTCCGGGAGTCAAGACGTTCCGGTTAAAATTTAAAGACGAGAAGGAAGGAGAAGCTTTTCACTTCAAAGCCGGACAGTTCGGTGAATACTCTGCGTTTGGTGAAGGAGAGTCAACTTTCTGTATTGCTTCGTCGCCTACTCGTAAAGGATATATCGAGTGTACATTTCGCCAGGCAGGACGGGTGACTACCGGACTTGCCAAACTGGAAGAAGGAGCTACCGTCGGTTTTCGAGGACCTTTCGGAAACACATTTCCGTTGGACGAGTGGAAAGGAAAGAATCTGTTGTTCGTTGCAGGTGGTATAGCACTTCCGCCGATGCGTTGCGTCATCTGGAATGCATTGGACAGGCGGGAAGATTTTAAAGATATAACGATTGTTTACGGAGCCAAGTCTGTTAACGACTTGGTATATAAAGAAGAACTGAAAGAATGGGAAAACCGTCCGGATGTCAATCTGATAACCACGGTTGATCCTGGGGGCGAGACTCCCGACTGGACAGGAAAGGTCGGTTTTGTACCTTCAGTGCTTGAGGCTGCTGCACCTGCCAGTGCAGATTCCGTGGCAATAGTTTGCGGACCTCCGGTGATGATAAAGTTCACTTTTCCTGTATTGGAGAAGTTAGGCTTTGCCGATGAGAATATTTATACTACCTTGGAGAACCGGATGAAATGTGGTGTTGGAAAATGTGGACGGTGTAATGTCGGGAAGTTGTATGTCTGCAAAGACGGTCCTGTATTTACCAAAGCCCAGTTGAATGATATACCTCCTGAATACTAATGATAAGGCATTTAAGGACTAAAATATTGTGTTTTCCGTTGTGAAACGGGAGTTACGTCGTATAAAAGCAAGGATATATACCGAAGTGATTTCAGGCAAATAATATCCGCCGATTGTTTTTATATGGTGATGAGGAATGCCCAGTGGGATTAACTTTCATGTGTGTCTAAATTTTATAATGGTTTCACCATTGGGCGCCTCTTCTTTATTTTGAATATGATTGTACAACCTAATTTTTATATTGCTATGATTCATTTATTACTGTCTACTCTTGCGATGATGGGGCTTACTTTCCTCATCGGTTTTTTTGTCGCTGTGGTCATTAAGTTGATTGCTTATGCGGCTGATTCATTTGACTTTTATAGTTCCCACCGTTTGGAACTACTCCGGTTACGACGCTGGCGGCAGCATCGGCAGAAGGTGGAAAGATTAGTCCGGCAGATACCTATTGCAGATGAAGATGCTTTAGGTGATTCTCGTGAAGACTACAGTAGGGGGATTGACAGAAACTTTACTGGCTACTCCGGCTATTATCATGGAGTGAGTCCGGGAGCTTCAGAAAATAATCTGGTGAATTATTATTATTCGCAGGATACCCGTGAATTCTTTCTGCGGGAAGAAGAGCAGGCGCATGTCAATAAGAAGAACTCAAAGAAACTTACTAACAACAAACAATAAAAGGAAACTAATTTATGGAAAATATAGATTTTGCTACCTTATTTCAAGGTATTGGTACAATGATGGCAAGCGGATGGGTACTTGCTTCTGCAAGAGTTTTTCTGGCACTGCTCGGTCTGTTACTAATCTATTTAGGTTGGAAAGGTATCCTCGAACCTATGGTGATGATCCCTATGGGACTGGGAATGGTAGCTATCAACTGCGGAACACTGATTATGCCCGACGGCACACTGGGTAACCTCTTTCTTGATCCAATGCTTTCAGATACGGATCAATTAATGAATACCATGCAGATAGATTTCCTGCAACCTGTTTACACTCTGACGTTTAGTAATGGACTCATAGCTTGCTTTGTCTTTATGGGTATCGGGACGCTTTTGGATGTCGGATTCCTGCTTCAGAAACCATTTGCAAGTATATTCCTTGCTCTGTGTGCAGAATTGGGCACTTTCCTGACAGTTCCTATTGCTTCCGCTCTCGGCCTGACTCTCAAAGAAAGTGCATCAGTGGCTATGGTAGGTGGAGCAGACGGACCGATGGTATTGTTTACTTCACTGGCATTGGCAAAGCATTTGTTTGTGCCTATTACGGTGGTTGCCTATCTTTATTTAGGATTGACGTATGGAGGCTATCCTTACCTTGTGAAACTGTTGGTTCCCAAACGTTTCCGTTCTATTAAGATGGTGACAAAGAAGGCTCCGAAGAATTACGATGCCAAAGTGAAACTGGCTTTCTCTGCTGTTCTTTGTGCTATTCTCTGTTTCTTATTCC
>OGPE01002204.1_pt1 | contig 11378 bp, 8 predicted proteins | sample 1552881 | NCBI WGS metagenome assembly OGPE01 (sample SAMEA2580236, study PRJEB22360) | human gut metagenome | biome: human gut; feature: human-associated habitat; material: faeces | place: Denmark | collected 2008/2010 | reverse complement strand
CCCCCCGACATCCCGAAGCTGCTGCCGGAACTCCGTCGCATCGCCCCGAACCTCTGCGTCAAGAACTCCCCGCTGTTCGACGTCGGCGAAACATTCCGGCTCTTCGGTCCCTGCCGCACGGAAGTGGTGTCCCTGCACGACGAATGCAAGGAAGTCGTCGTCTATGCCGACGGAACCGGCCCCCTGCTGACGGCCGTTGCGCTCGAACTGGGAGAATTTTCCTGCACGCCGGCCGAAGCCCGTGCAACTCCCTGCGACAAGCCCTTCGATCCGGCCGCTTACCGCTGGCTGCTGATCCCCGACGTAGCGCTTCAAAAAGCCCGGCTGACGCCGACCTACCTGCAAGGCCGCGCCGACATCTGGAGCCCGAACGGTTACGGATTCGCAGCGGAAAAGTCCGAAGACACATTGGGCCGCTGGCTGGAGATCGAACGGATCGAGCCCTACAACCCCAAGCAACTGAAACGGGAGCTTTCCGGCAGCCGGCTGACGATTCTGAAACAGGATTTCCCGCTCACGGCGGCTGAAATCGCCGCACGGCTCGGCATACGCGAAGGCGGCGAGCGACGGATCGCCTTCACGAAACTCGGGCAGGATTATTGGACAATCCGTCTAAAATAGCTACCTTTGAGAAACGTCCCGAAATGAAAGTCAAGAACGTCTTCACCTACTTCACGGACACGATCCTGCGGCGCAACGCAAACTCCTACCGCAATCCCCGCGTCCGGTGGGCCGTCAGACAGTACAAGCTGCTGTTCTACACGGCACGCGGCCTGATCGCCCACGATACGATCGTGCGCAGCGCCGCCCTGACGTTCTATACGCTCATCTCGATCGTCCCGATCCTGGCGCTGGTATTCGCCGTAGTCAAGGGATTCGGGCTTTTGGACGGCCTGATCGACGATCTCTACGCCCTTTTCCCGCAAAACGTCGAAGTATTGGACTACATGGTGGAATTCGCCCGCAAAGCCCTCGCCAATACGCAGGGCGGGCTTATCGCCCTGGTCAGCGTCGTAACCCTTTTCTGGGCCGTCATCCGGGTCTTCGGGTCGGTGGAGAGCGCTTTCAACAACATCTGGGAGGTTCAGTCCTCGCGCAATATCGCCCGCCAATACCTCAACTACATCGTCATCGCGATGGTCGCCCCGATCCTCTGGCTCGTGGCCAGCACGATGGGAGGTTATCTGCTCCGGTTCTTCGACGCGGGGAATACGTTCCTCGGCATCCTTCTTTCGAAACTCTCGGCCCTGGTCATCATCTGGGGCAGCTTCACCCTGATCTATGCCGTCGTACCCAATACGAAAGTCTTGTGGCACAGCGCTTTCATGGCGGGTATCGTCGCCGGAACGGTCTTCATGCTCTTTCAGTGGGGCTACCTCTATCTGCAAGGGTGGATGACCTCCTACAACGCGATTTACGGCAGTTTCGCAGCCCTGCCGCTCTTTCTGTTATGGCTGCAAATCTCGTGGGAAATCCTGCTCTTCGGCGGCGAACTCTCGTTCGCCTACCAGAATATCGACCGTTTCGCCGAAGAGCGCGAATCGCTCGGCATCAGCTACGACCGACGCCGCCGGATCATCCTGGCCGTCATGCTCCAGGTCGTACACCGCTTTCGGAAAAACGAAGGGGCGCTCCCCATCGACGAACTCCGCCGCCGACTTTCGCTGCCCACCCGCATCGTGAACGATGTCCTGCACCAGCTCGTGCGCACGGGCCTGCTGATCGAAATCCGGAATCCGGACGACGACCGCGAAGTGGCTTTCGCCCCCGGACGGGACATCCACGAAATGACGCTCTACAACATTTTCAGAACCATCGACAATTACAGTTCGACACGCCTCTACTTCGCCGCGACCGAAGAAACGCGCCGAATAGACCGCGCGCTCGACGAGCTTCAGACGGCCTGCCGTACAGCGGGCGACCGGCTTCGGCTCATCGACCTGGACGACGCAGTGAACGCCGCCCGCAAACCGGCTTCCGGGCCGCAGCCCGAATCGAAACACTCGGAAAGATGAAAAATATCGTCCTCATAGGCAGCGGCAACCTGGCCGAAGCGCTCGCCCGCGCGATAAGCCGCACGGAAGGAGCAACATTGCTCCAGATCTTCGCCCGCAACGCGAAACGAGGTACAGCACTCGCCCTCGAAAACGGCACCGCGTGGAGCTCCGATCCGCGCGAGCTGGCCGCCGCAGACCTCTACATCCTGGCCGTCAGCGATGCGGCGATCACCACGCTGGCCGAAAGCCTGCCCATACCCGCCGAAGCCGCTGTGGTACATACGGCCGGAGGCATCGGAATAGAGGCTCTTCCCGCACGCTTCGACCGTCGGGGCGTTCTCTATCCCCTGCAAACCTTTACCCAAGGCCGCAGCGTGGATTTTGCCAAAATACCTCTTTTCGTCGAAGGAAACGACGACTCCTTCACCTCGGAGCTCGAAGCGTTCGCCCGCAATCTGAGCCGCACGGTATATCGTGCCGACTCCGACCGTCGCGTACGCCTTCACCTGGCCGCGGTTTTCGCCTGCAATTTCGTCAATCACCTCTACGCATTGGGAGGCGAGATTTTGCACGGGACCGAACTGCCCTTCGACGTACTGAAACCCCTGATCGCCGAAACCGCAGCCAAAGCCGTCGATTCGGGCGATCCGCATCGGGTGCAGACCGGGCCTGCCGTACGCGGCGACCTGCCGACGTTGCGGCGGCACGAAGCCGCACTCGCTCACGATCCGCGACTGTTACGAATTTATGAATCATTAAGTCAAGATATATGGGAAACTTCAAAGAAGACATCGTAAAGACCGAAGCGTTCATTTTCGACGTGGACGGCGTAATGACCGACGGGGGAATCATGCCCCTGGTCGATGGGGATTTCATCCGAAAATACTATGCCAAGGACGGCTATGCCATCGCCTATGCGCTCCGTATGGGCTACAAAGTGTGCATCATCACGGGCGGACGGGGCGCAACGCTCGACCACCGGCTCAAAATGCTGGGAATCACAGATGTTTACCTGGACTGCATGGACAAAATATCGGCCATGCAGGATTTCTTCGCACGCCACGGACTCGATCCGGCGAACGTCATCTACATGGGCGACGACATCCCGGACCTGGAGTGTATGAAGGCAGTCGGAATCCCCGTCTGTCCCTCGGATGCCGCGTCCGAGGTGATCGAAGCCTCGCGCTACGTTTCGGAGTTCGCGGGCGGGCACGGCTGCGTGCGCGACATCATCGAACAGGTACTCCGCGCCAGGGGCGACTGGGCCCGCGATTCCCGGGGCATGCACAGCTCGAATATCGCCGCGTCGCGGTAAAACCAAAAAGCAACGAAAGGGGCTGTCTAAAACTGTTAGACAGCCCCTTTTTCATTTTTCAGAAACAGCAGGAATTAACCACAATCGAACCCTCTTCCTCCGGGAAACAGTTCCCGTGATCGGACACATTCCTCGGTTCCAAGAATTTATTTTTACTCAAGTCCAAAGAGGACAACCGGTTATTGCAACAATACAGCTTTCTCAAAATCGGATTTCCCGAAAGATCCAACGTAGTCAATTGGTTGTCATTACACCACAACGTTTCCAACACCGAATTATGCGACACATCCAACGTAGTAAGCAAATTTTCACCACACGACAGCCAATTTAACGACCGGTTGTGGGATACATCTAACGAGGAGAGCGAGTTCCTGTCGCACGAAATCCATGTCAGAGCCTTGCAACGAGATACGTCCAGTCGGCTCAATTTATTCATGGGACAATCCAATTCCTTCAAATTCGGAACAGCGCCGAGATTCAGACGCTCCAATTCATTTCTACTGCAATTCAAATATATCAAATCCCGGTTCCGACTGACATCCAAGGTTTTCAGCCAACAGCCCGAGCATTCCAACGTGTCGAGTTTGGTATTTTTACTAACATCCAGGGTTTCCAAACGGTTCTTTTTGACAAAACCATTTCCGCACATAAGTTTTTTCAGTTCCAAATTATGCGACACATCCAAACTCGACAGACTGTTTTCCGTGCACACCAACTCTTTCAACAGGGGATTACCAGTCACATCCAACGCTTTCAACGAGCGATTAAATGCACAATGCAAAACAGTCAGCTTCGGATTCCGATCCGTTTCCAATGCCACCAGCTCATTCAACATGCACCGTAACTCCATTAGCACCGAATTATGGCTTACATCCAAGGATTTAAGACAATTTCCCGAACAATCCAACTTTACCAAACGAGGATTCTGCGTCAAATCCAACGTCGATATCATATTCATACAGCAATTCAACTCCTCCAACAGCGGGAAATACTCGATTCCTGCTAAGGAAGCGATACCCCGCCTCGAACAATCTATCTTCGTCGCAGCCCGACCGGCAGGTGTTACTACGACCCGGCTCCCGTTTTCGCCGATCTCTTCGATATACCCCTGTTCCAAAAGATAAGCCCGGAAATTGGGATCGGGAATCATGTATTGCAGATACGCCGGGCGAACAATCGTATCCGCCGCACGGTATATCCGACCTTTTTTCAATCTTACGGGGAATTTGCCACCGCATTGAATCCTGAACATATTCCCGCTGTCACGATCCGTCACGACCGTTAACGAATACCCTCGGCGAAACTCCACAGGCAGTACAGGCAGATAAAAAGAGGTCGATTCTTCCGTCAGCTCCACCCCCGATCCGCAATCCAATACGACGCAAGGACTGACTTTCCTCTCTTCGCACACACTGTCGGGCAGCTCCTGCCTACTGGCTACCACCTTGATCGATCCTGCCAGAATTTCACCGTCGTTTCCCTGCAAAATAACTTGTTTCACCTTAATCGGTTCGAGAGCGAAGCTGTCTTTCCTCAATCGCAACTCCACAGCGGAGAACATATTTTCGAAATCGAGTGTCATTTCAGCCAGATTTCCCCGGTACCGGCCGAGCATAGGCACGCTCCGGCACCCCTTCTCATCATACTGCGCCACACCGACCGGAAGAAAAAAACTCCCGTCCTCTTGTAACGCAAATCCATACGGTCGCCAAGCTACGACCGAAACAGGATCCTCGATCCGCTCTTTCGGCCACATCTCTTTCATCAAATCCTCCGTCGAATAGGTTATTCGACCGTCAGCAGCCTGCATAGCAAACACCGGCCTCGATGTGAAAGACGATTTAATAAAGTCCAAATAGCTATTATCCTGAATTAAGAAGCCGATTCCATCCTCTTCGTTCCATACGAACTTCTCGACCGCACCATCGATGCCGATCGTATCCAAGGCGATACATCCGGCCTGATCGTTTCCCGATGTGTTCGACACTCCATTCGTCTTCGTCGTCGAAGCTCCGGAGCATGCCTGCAGCAAAAAACAGATAAAAAAAGACACTACCAATCTTGTACGCATACAAACTTCTCTTTTCTCTATAAAATTACAATTTTTCGAGAAATTCCGCATCCATAAACAAAAAAATTACACCGAAAAGGCGTAATTTTATCAAAATAAGACATCCGACCCGGGAAAATCCGGCTCGACTACACTTCCCATCTTTTCCCGATACGCGAGAGATGCTCCTGCAGGCGGAGGCGGAAATGTTCCCGGCGCTGCTTGAGGTTTTCACGCCACCCCTGCCAACGCATATAACGCTGTTTTTTCTCGGGATAAATGTCCGGAATGGTCAGCAGAATACCCGTCTCCTCCACACCGCCGAAATCGGTGTTGATTACCGTATCGAACACCCGCATCGTAGGCGAGAGATTCATATAGGCATTGATCAGCGGAGGAATGTTCTCGTTGAACTCGCGGATGCGCTGGATCAGGATACGGTAATTCTCCTCATAGGTCTTGCCCGTGAAAAAATGCTCGTAATAGGGATCGTCCAAATCGAGCTGCACGGGATTTTTACCCGCCACCAGATGATCGGGATCGGGAAAATAACGGCGCAGGAACCAGATCAGGGCATTGCGTGCCATAGCCTTGTACGAAGCGTACATCGTCACCTTGCCGAAAAGGTATTTCACCTTGGGATTCAGCACCACAAGCGCCCCCAAACCGTCCCAGAGGTTGTCCAGCGCATAGATACTCTTCGAATTGCCGCGCGACTGATAGGAAGGCTGTACGAACGAACGCCCCAGTTCGATGGTATAGGGCAGGTATTCCTTGCGGAATTTGTCGCTGAAGGTGAAATAATGTTCAGTGGAAAGATGCCGGGGATTTTCCGACGTGCAGACGATAAAGCGATAACCGCCCACGATCTCCTGCTCCGCAGGGTCCCAGACGATCAACTGGTAATAACCGTCGCCGGCGAGATCCTCCTCGTCTATATCCACGGCGAGCCCCGTTCCGCCCCCCGCCGACCGGAAGGCGACCTCCCGCAGGCGTCCGATCTCCCGCAGCAGGGACGGGCATTCGGCGGCATCGAAAATATAGATTTCATTCGAAGCCTTGTTCGTATTTCGGACCTTGCATTCAGGGGTCAATTCCGCGAGCAACAGACTTCGGCTTACAGGCTCTATGATGGGTTCCATGCTGTTAAATTTAGAGCAAAACTAAACAATTTATCCGTGTTTTGCTTCGGCACGCAACTTTTTTTCCAAAGAATACGCCTTTTCGCGTACGTAATCCGCCCGCTGCTGCCACGATCCGCATTCGACCAGCTCGTCCGTCGAAACAGGCTCCCCGACCAGTATCCGGAAATGTTTTCCCTTCTGCGAAAACATCTCGTCGGGCAGATAGAGCATCTCGATATTGAACCGGATACCTATCTTCCTCCGAAAATTGGAAAGGCGGTAAAAGAAATCGGATAGTTCGCCCTCGACGAAAACCGGCACGATCCGGCGCCCGGACGCCGCCGCCCGCTTGACGAAATTCGAACGCCACGGCAAATCGGACACCACCCCCTGCCGACGGCGCGAACAAAGCCCGGCCGGGAAGGTCAGAATCGGACAATCGCTTGCAAAAGCTTCGTCGAACCTGCGCAGGTATTCCCCGCATTGCGAACCGTGCTTGTTCACCGGGATCCAGAGCGGTCGCAGCGGCTCGACGGGCATCAGCAAAACGTTCACGATCACCCGCGCATCGCCGAAATATCCGACCAGCTCGTCGGCCAGCATCATACCATCCATTCCCCCGAAAGGATGGTTCGAGGCAAAGAGATACCGTCCCTTCGGGTCGAGCTTTTCGAGCCCTTCGACCGAATAGGTCACTCCCCAGAACTTAAAACAAGCCTGGATAAACTGCTGAGGAGGAAGCGCGGAATACTCATCCAGAATATAGTTGATTTCGTCCTGATGGATCGTGCGCTTGAGCCAGCGGATAACGAATCCCGGCACCCATCGGGCGATCCGGGGAGCCTTTGCCGCAAGCACGGCATCGACATCTATTTTCGGCATAACGTAACCCTTTTAATTATCGGTCGAAAGTCGTACGACGCCCGATTTGCACCTATCGCACCTACGCTCGGATTTCCAATCGAAACTCCGCATCGGTACAGGGAGATCCCGGAAGCGGGACACCCCGGCCTTCCAGAGTACGACCGTTCTCAACCGTTTTTTCTTCGGTAAAGATAACGATTTTTCCCTGCAAATTGCCTAACTTTACACCCTAAATATATATCGAAACCAAATGACCTCCGTCTATCATACGCCCGTCCTGCTCGAAGAGTCCGTCCGACTGCTCGACATCGATCCTGCAGGAACCTATGTCGATCTCACCTTCGGCGGTGGCGGACATTCGCGCCGCATCCTGTCGGCACTGGGCGACCGGGGACGTCTTTACGCCTTCGATCAGGATCGGGATACCCGGGACAACTGTCCGGAAGACAGCCGCTTCCATTACGTCGAAAGCAACTTCCGCTTCATGCGGGGCGCCCTGCGGCTGCGCGGAGTAACCCGGGTCGATGGTATCCTGGCCGACCTGGGCGTGTCGTCCCACCATTTCGATGCCGTCGAACGGGGATTCTCGTTCCGGGGTTCGGCACCGCTCGACATGCGGATGAACCAGCGCGGAGGAGGCACGGCGGCCGACCTGGTGAACACGCTCGACGCCGATGCCCTGACCCGCATCCTGGGCGATTGGGGCGAAATCGACACCCCCTGGAAAGTCGCCGCCTGCATCGTCCGCGCACGGACCGCGCAGCCGATCCTGACCACCGCAGACCTGGTTGCGGCCGTAGCGCCCTGTACCCCGAAAAAGGACGAATCGAAATTCCTGACCAAGCTGTTCCAGGCCCTGCGCATCGAAGTAAACGGAGAAATGGAAGCGCTCAAAATGGCGCTGGAACAGAGCCTCAAGGTGCTGCGCCCCGGCGGACGGCTGGTAGTGATCTCCTACCACTCGCTCGAAGACCGGCTGGTGAAGAACTTCCTGCGCAGCGGTAATTTCGAGGGGCGCATCGAAAAGGATTTCTTCGGCAAGCCCGAAACGCCGTTCGAAATCATTACGCGCAAGGCCGTCACTCCCTCCTCGGAAGAGCTCGTCCGCAACCCGCGTTCGCGCTCGGCCAAACTGCGAGCCGCTGCCAAAATCGTACGCCAATAACCGTTTCCGACCGACATGAAATACAACGACCACGAATTCGACCCCGTCACCGACGAGGAGCGTGCCGCCCGGGAGCGGGAGGAAGAGCTCGCCCGCCGCATCCGGCGCGAAGTGCTGCGCGTGCAGAGCGGCGAAGCCGACGAGGAAATTCGTGCCGACCGGGAGCGGGAGCAGGCCGAAGAGGAGGCCCGGCAGGAGGAGCAGCGCAAGGAGGAGCGCCGCCGCTCGAACATCTTCTGGCTCCTCTTTTCGGGCAATATTCTGGTTCGGAAAGGAGCCTCGGAATACTATCGTTACATGATTTGCATCGCCGCGATGTTTTTCGTCAGCATCTTCGTAATGTTCACGGCGCTGCACCTCGACATGAAATACTCGCGGCTTTACCGCGAGGTCCAGATGCTGCGCGAGCGCTCGACGCGCCTTCAGGAGCAGCGTTTCCGCCATACGACCCACTCGGCCATCCTCGAAGAGCTGCGCCGACGGGGCATCGACTTGTACGACCCGGTCGTTCCGGGTGAAATTCTCGACGACTGATGAGCAAGATGAAACCGGAAAAATCGCGCATCAAAAGCGACATCCTGCTGCGGGTGAGGTTGCTCTACATCCTCTTCATCCTGGCGGGACTGCTCATCTTCGCACGTCTGGTATGGGTGCAGCTCTTCAGCTCGGAGGTCGCCTACAATGCCGAACGGCTCGCCGGACGCATCTTCACCGAACAGATCATCCCGGCCCAGCGGGGCAACATCCTCACGCGGGACGGAGATCCGCTGGCCACCTCGATCTTCCGCTACCGCGTCGAATTCGATTTCGGCAGCCCGGGGCTCGACTCCGTGCGTACGTTCCACGAACAGAGCGACTCGCTGTCCAAACTACTTGCCGCCTATTTCGGCGACAGATCCGCAGCCGAATACCGTCGCATGTTCCGCACGCAGCATGCCAAACACTACCAGGTAAAATACCGCAAGGACACCCTCGTTCCCCGCTCCGAAGGACGCATCGCCCGCTGGATCGACCGGATTTTGGACCGGGAATTCGTGCCGAAAAAACTCTACGATACCCTGCGCGACCACACTCCCGTCCAAATCTTTCCCCGCGACATCGACTACACCGAATGGGAAACCCTGCGCAAATACCCGCTCCTGAACTGGAACATGGGCATGGTTTACAACCTGCGTGAAAGCGACGAACGCATCTATCCGCAGGGCGAACTGGGGCGCCGCACGATCGGACTGACCGGCGACCGAGGCAACTACGGCATCGAGGCCGTCTATCGCGAAGAGTTGGCCGGCCGCGACGGTCGGGCCACGCGCCAACGCATCGCCCGGGGTTTTTACGGCCGCGTCGTGGACGGCGACAACATCGACCCGATCGACGGACTGGACGTGGTCACGACGCTCGATCTCGATGTGCAGGACGTGGCGAACCGTTACCTGCGCGAACAGCTCGAAGCCCAGAACGCCATCTGGGGTACCACGATCGTGATGGAGGTCCGCACGGGCGAAATCCTCGCCCTCGTGAATCTGGGCCGCACCCCCGGCGGCGGATACGCCGAGCGGGAGAACTACGCCATCGGGCGTAACACGGAGCCGGGCTCGACCTTCAAGCTGGCTTCGATGCTGCTGTTGCTGGACGACGCGGATATGCCGCTGGACCAGACCTACGACACGGGCAACGGACGTGTGGTGAAGGTCGGCGGCATCCGGGTGCAGGATTCGCACGCCGGATTCAACGACATGGATTTCCGCACGGCGGTCGCCCAGTCGTCGAACGTCTATTTCGCCAAGGCGATCTGGGAGCGTTATGCCGACAACAAGGAGCGCTACAGCGACTTCATGAAAAAGCTGCACCTCGACCAAACCGTCGGACTGGAGGCTTTCGGCGAGAAAAAACCGCTCTTTCAGGATTGGAAGGAGGTGCCCGACCCCAACAGTATGCTCGTACGCCGCTCGTTCGGCTATCGTATCAAACTCTCCCCGATCCAGGTCATCACCCTCTACAACACCATTGCCAACGACGGCAAAATGATCTCTCCGATCCTGGTTCGGGAGCTGCGCCGGGGCGACGACGTGGTCGAACATTTCAAGGCCCGAACGCTCGTGGACAAGATATGCTCCGAACGCACGCTGCGCGAGGTCCGCAAACTTCTCGAAAGCGTCGGCACGGAAGGTACGGGTGCTGGATTTTTCCGCGACACGACCCTCTACACCGTAGCGGCCAAGACCGGTACGGCCCAATACGCCGACGACAAGATCGGCTCCCGCGACGGCTACTACATCGGCAGCATGGTCGCCTACTTCCCGGCTCACAACCCCCGCTACACGGTGCTCACGACCATCGAAACCCGCGCCCAGGCCGGGAAAGCCTACTACGGGGGACCGCTGGCGGGTCCCGTCGTGAAGCGCATGGTCGACTACATCTTCAACCGCGGCCGCGACTGGTACGGTCGTGTCGACGACGGAGGTCCGCGCCGCTATCCCGACCGGATGAAGGGTGGCGACATCGCGCAGGTCCGCCGCGTGGCCGACCGCCTGTCGCCCCGCGCCTCGTTCGAAAGCCGCACGGGCTGGGGGCGCGTCGCGGTGGACAGCCTCTCGAACGTCGTCATCACGAGCCTGCCCGGCGACCGGGGCGTGATGCCCGACGTGCGCGGCATGGGGTTGAAAGACGCGCTGTTCGTGCTCGAAAGCCGCGGACTGAAGGTCCGCTTCTCGGGACGGGGAGCCGTAACGCAGCAAAGTATCACCGCCGGAGCGCGCATAGCACCGGGCACGGCGGTCGTCATAACGTTGAAATAGGATGAAAAAATTAACCGATATTCTGAAAAATACCCCCGTCCGGGAGTTGTGCGGCGATACGGCCGCCG
>OGPE01002190.1_pt1 | contig 11461 bp, 8 predicted proteins | sample 1552881 | NCBI WGS metagenome assembly OGPE01 (sample SAMEA2580236, study PRJEB22360) | human gut metagenome | biome: human gut; feature: human-associated habitat; material: faeces | place: Denmark | collected 2008/2010 | reverse complement strand
AAATGCTGGCCTCGGGGCCGGGCGGCGGGGTGCCGTAGCCGAGGAAGCTGAGGGTGGCCAGGGCCAACATCGCCTGTCCGAACTGCAGCGTCGCGAAAGCAAGCACCGCAGTGAGCGAGTTGGGCAGAATATGGCGCCAGAAGACGGCGAAAAAGGTGCCGCCGCTGCCCCGGGCCGCCTCGACGTAATCGCTGTGGCGTACGCGCACGACCTCCGCCCGCGCCAGGCGCGCGAAGCTGGCGATAGCCGCCACACCAACCGCCACCGCCGCATTCACCGTGCCGAAACCGAGCAGAATAATTACCGTGAGCTGCAGCAGCAGGGAGGGGATGGCCAGCAGGACATCGACCAGGCGCATGATCGTGGATTCAACGCGTCCGGTCAGCGCCCCGGCGAGCGTACCAAGGGCGGTGCCCACCACCAGGCCGATGGCGACGGCAATCAGCGCCGCCGACAGGGAATGTACCGCGCCGTAAACCACCCGCGTCCACAGGTCGCGCCCCAGCTGGTCGGTACCCAGCCAGTAGTGCGCCTGCGGCGCCAGGCGCTGAGCGCCGGGGATCCCTTCCAGCGGGTTAGCGGAGGTAAACCACTGCGGGGCGAGGGCCATTAACAGCGCAGTGATCATCACCGCCCACGCCAGCCACAAGCCAGGCTGCAGACGCACCCTGCGCCATTCCGGGCGGCGGCGAACCGCGATGGCATAATCGACCAGGCTCATTTCGCACCTCCGGTCTGTAAATGGAGTCGGGGATCCAGTCGCGGCATAACCAGGTCGACCAGCAGGTTTATCAGGACGAAACCGAGGGCGGAGATCATCACCACTGCCTGCAGCACGGCGATATCCTGGTTATTGACCGCCTGCTGGGTCAGCTGGCCGAGGCCGCTGCGGCCGAAGACGGTCTCAGTGATCAGCGCCCCGGCAATCAGCTCACCCAGCAGCAGCCCGGCAATATTCAGCGCCGGCAGCAGGGCATTACCCATCACATGGTGCCAGAGGACGCCGGTCTCGCTCATTCCCTTGGCGCGGGCGACCGCGACGAAGGGCTGAACCGCCACCTGATCCATGCTGCGCATCAGGATCTGCGCCAGCGGTGCCGAAATGGGCAGCGCGACGGCGATAACCGGTAAAATCAGCCCTTCCAGTGGGCCGGGGTTGATCACCGGGATCCAACGCAACTGAAACGAGAAGAGCTGGATCAGGGCGATACCCAGCCAAAAAGTCGGCAGAGAGATAAACAGCACCGGCAACGACTGCAGGAGGTTACTCAGCCAGCGCAGCCCCGGCAGACGCGAGGCGAAGGCGAGGGCGAACGCCAGCGCCACGGCCAGCAGGAAGGCCGGCAGCGCGAGGCTTAAGGTATCCGGCAGGTTGCTGGCAATCAGACTACTGACTGCCAGCCCTGCCTGCAGGGAATAGCCGAAGTCGCCGTGCAGCATCGCCAGCAGCGTGTGCAGGTACTGGCGCCACAGCGGGCTATCGGCGCCGTAGGCCAGTCGCATGTCGGCGATTTGCGCCGGGCTCAGGCCAAGATCCGGATTCTGAAACTTGATCAGCACCGCATCTCCCGGCAGCACCTGCAGCAGGAAAAAAGTGAGGGTAAATGCCGCCCACAGGACCAGCAGCCCCTGGCCGAACCGTCGCAGAAGATAAGCGCTCATACCCGGCCTCTTAGTGCTTGTCCAGCCACGCGCCGTAGAACGACGGACGACCGACGGCCTCGAAGCTGACGCCTTTGACCCACGGCGCGCCGGCGAACACCTGCGGCTCTTCGAAAATGGGGATCACATAGGCGTTATCGATCAGATAGCGCTGGGCGTCACCGGTTAACTGCAAGCGCTGCTGCGGCTCTACCGCCGCGGAGATGCCGGTCAGCAGGTCATTCAGCTTATCATCGCGGAAGTGCTGCACTTTATCGCTGGAGCCGCCTTTCTGCAGCAGCGCATCGCGGTTGTTGGGGAAGAACATACTTTTCACCACATCCGGGTCGGCGCGGCCCACTTCTGAGACGGTGAGCGGGGTTTTCTGCGGGTCAAGATTGTCCAGCGTACGGCTACCGGCATCCCCGGCTTTGACGGTCAACGCCACACCTACCTGGCGCCACTGCTGGGCGATCAGCTGCAGCACTTCCTTATTCTGCGGCTGCGGGAGCGACTCATAGACCGTCAGCGCCAGCCGCTGGCCGTCTTTACTGCGAATACCGTCGGCGTCGGGCTTCCAGCCGGCGTCGTCCAGCAACTGTCGGGCTTTGGCCTGGTCGAAGGTCAGTTTATCGCTCAGATTGACATAGCCGGCGGCGGAGCTGGCCAGTACGGAGGTCGCTTGCGGGTAGTTAGCGGAGAATAGCGTCTCCACCACCTGTTTGGCGTTGGTGGCATGGAGCAGGGCCTGGCGCACCCGCAGGTCGGCGACCAGTGGGTTATCCGGGCGGAAGCTCAGGCTGTCGTTGACCCCGCGGGTAGGGGCGGCGTAGATCTTAAATCCCTGATCGGTCGCCTGCTTTTCATCGTAGGCCTGCACCTGGCGAATAAAGCCCGCCTGACCCGCCAGCAGCGCGCCGATGCGCACGCTGTCTTCCGGGGTCACAATATAGGTGATGCCGTCGAGGTTAGCGGGCCCCTGCTGGGCACTGTTTTTCGGCCCCCACTGATAGTCCTTGCGCGCCACCAGCGTCAGCTCGCGGCCTGGCTTTTCATCCTGCACCACAAAGGGCCCGGAGCCGATAATATGCCGGGCATCGCCCAGCTCTTCAAAATTGCGCTGCAGGGTGCTGAGTGATACCAGACCGGAGCCGATGGTGGCGGTTCCCTGCAGGAAGCCCGGCGACGGTTTGTTGAAGTAAAATTTCACCGTCAGCGGGTCGATCACTTCGCTGCGCTGGTAGTTATTGATGACCTCCGAGACGGGCAGGCGATGGGCTTTATCTCCCAGACCATAGGTGTCGAAGTTTTTAGCCACGGCGGCGGCGTCAAGCGGCGTGCCGTCCGAGAAGGTGACCCCTTTGCGCAGGTGGAAAGTGTACTCGGTTTTATCGGCATTGCTGGTCCAGCTCTCGGCAATCCACGGCTCAATCTCCAGCGTTTTCGGGTTCTGCCAGGTGAGCTTGTCGGTTATCTGATTGAGAATACCGCCATTCGGATAAAAGCCGCCGGCGGGCGGATAGAGATTGGTGTGCGGTTGCTGCTCCAGATAAATTAAGGTGCCGCCTTTAACCGGCGTGTCGGCGGCCCAGACGGAAAAGGCGCCGGAGAGAAACAGGGCGGCCAGCGCGGGCAGGCGAAAATGACGATGCATGGTGAATTCCTTTGTTATCTATTGTGTTGCCATCATCGGGCGCGGCTAAAAACAAAGGAACCAAGGAATTGCGCTAAGCATTTGCGGAAATTGGATTTACTTCGCGAGTGGGAAGCGTGGGGCAAGCGCCTCTCCCGGGCGGGAGAGGCGTTGGTGATTAGCTGCGCAGATCGATAACCATACGGCCGCGGATCTGACCCTGCTCCATCTCTTTAAAGATGGCGTTGATATCTTCCAGCGGGCGCAGGGTAACTTTCGGCACCACTTTACCTTCGGCGGCAAACTGGAAGGCTTCCACCAGGTCCTGACGAGTACCGACCAGCGAACCGACCACCTCGATGCCGTCGAGCACCAGACGTGGAATATCGAGGCTCATCGCCTCCGGCGGCAGGCCCACCGCGACCACGCGGCCACCGGCACGAACGGCATCCACCGCTGAGTTAAAGGCCGCTTTAGCTACCGCGGTCACCACGGCAGCATGCGCGCCGCCGGTTTTTTCCTGAATCACTTTCGCCGCATCTTCATTACGGGAGTTGATGGTCAGATCGGCGCCCATCGAGGCCGCCAGCTCCAGCTGCCCGTCGTTGACGTCGATAGCGATCACTTTGGCGTTAAAGACATTCTTCGCATACTGCAGCGCCAGGTTGCCCAGCCCGCCGAGACCGTAGATAGCGATCCACTGACCCGGTTTGATGTGAGAGACCTTGACCGCTTTGTAGGTAGTGACGCCCGCGCAGGTGATACTGCTGGCGGCGGCGGAGTCGAGGCCGTCCGGGACTTTTACCGCGTAGTTGGCGGTGACGATGCACTCTTCCGCCATGCCGCCGTCGACGGTATAGCCGGCGTTTTTCACCGAGCGGCACAGCGTCTCATTGCCGCTGTTACAGTAATCGCAGTGGCCGCAGCCTTCGAAGAACCACGCTACGCTGGCGCGATCGCCTGGCTTCAGGGAGGTGACGCCCGGTCCGACTTTTTGCACCACCCCGATCCCTTCATGGCCGAGAATGACGCCGGTTTTATCGCCAAAATCGCCGTTTTTCACGTGCAGGTCCGTATGACACACGCCGCAGCATTCCATTTTCAACAACGCTTCACCGTATTCCAGCGGGCGCAGCGTTTTTTCCGTGACGTTAACCTGATGGTCGTGGGTAACAACAGCAGCCTTCATGCCTGTCTCCTTGTGAGGGGATTGTTTAATTTTATTAATGCAATAGTACCCAATAAGGATTAGACGCGATGGAGAAAAATACAAGGCGCTTTAGTACAGGATGTGGTTTTTTGCTACAACGGTAGCACAAAATTCAGGCAATACCTCTAATTTTGGTAGGTAATAATAGCGTCACTGAATGGTCATGTTTTCTTCATCACCCAACTCTATCGTTTTGCGCATCAATTTCTTATAACAACAGAGTGATATAACAATGCATCTGGTAAAAACCATCCTCACTACCGGTCTGTTTCTGTCCGCCGCCGCGCAGGCGCAGAACGTACTGGAATTCCCCCAGCCGGAAAACAACCCGGAAGAATTTTACGCCGTCACCGAGATCCCGGCAGGGGGCATCATTAAGTATGAAACCGACGCCAAAACGGGGTTTATCATCGCCGACCGCTTTCAGTCGATGCCGGTGGCTTACCCGGCGAACTACGGCTCGCTGACCCAGTCGCTGGCCGGAGATGGCGACCCGCTGGACGTGGTGTTTTACACTCGCGCGCCGATGACGCCGGGTACACTGATTAAGCTGCGGCCGATCGGTGTCCTTAAGATGATAGACGGCGGTGAGAAAGACGACAAAATCATCGCCGTGCCGGCCAGTAAAATTGACCCAACCTATGACGACATCATGACCATCACCGATCTGCCAAAAATCGAGCAGCAGCGGCTGGAGGCCTTCTTCCGGGTCTATAAAGAACTGCCAGAGGGGCGTAAAAAGGTTGAGCTGGCCGGTTTTAACGATGCCGCCGCTGCGAAGCAGGAGATCAAATCGGCCTGGGAAGCCTGGAAAGCGAAGAACCCGCAATAATATTCATCGCGGGCGCTGTCCGGCGCCCGCGGCATTCGCTTTCATGATCCCTGTGGCGGCGAAATCACACGTCACACGGCAACGCTTATCCCACCATATTGCATCTTGACGCAGGATGAAGTTGATGGTTGTATTATACAACCATTTCATTTTCTGGACCCGCTGCCATGCCTGACACCCCCTTAATCCAACAGATTCGTACCGCCTCGCGGTTAATGGTGCGCGAGCTGGGCTTTATGAGCACCACGCTGGCCGCCACCCATTATTCACCTTCGGCGGTGCACACCCTGCTTGAGGTATCGATGAGGGGGGAGATGACGGCCGCGCAGCTGGTCACGTTGCTGGGACTGGAAAAATCAAGCGTCAGCCGGATGCTCTCTCGTCTGCTGGCGGCCGGTGAGCTGGAGGAGCGTCCTTGCGCGGAGGATGCGCGCGCGAAATCACTCGCCCTGACGGCAAAGGGGCACGATACGGTGGCGAAAATTAACGCCTGGGGTACCCGTCAGGTGGTGGAGGCGTTAGACCATCTGGATGAGACGCAGCAGCACACTGTCGCCACTGGACTGGCGGCCTATGCCCGGGCGCTGGCGCAGTGTCGGGATAGCGCGCTCGCGGATACGGCTCCGCAAATTTCGCTGATGACCGGCTATCAGCCGGGGATGATCGGCCGGATAGCCCAGATGCACGGGGAGTATTACGCCCGTCATCATGACTTTGGCGCTTTTTTTGAAGGCAAGGTCGCCAGCGGCGTAGCGGAATTTGCCACCCGGCTTTCCTCCCCGGCCAACCAGATCTGGCTGGCGATCCGCGAAGGGAAAATCGTCGGCTCGCTGGCTATCGATGGCGAGGACCTCGGCCAGCAGGAGGCGCATTTGCGCTGGTTTATTCTCGACGACAGCTGCCGGGGAAGCGGCATCGGCAGGCGTCTGCTCAGCGAGGCGATGACTTTCTGCGATAGTCGCCAGTTTAGCGCGGTGCAGCTGTGGACCTTTAAAGGGCTGGACGCGGCCCGCAAACTGTATGAATCCTTTGGCTTCACGTTAACCCGCGAATGGCAGGGAGAGCAGTGGGGAAAGGTAATGACCGAGCAGCAATTTACCCGGTCCGGAAACACCGGCTAAGGGCGTGACGCCTTAGCCGGTGGGGGGAACATGGAGATTACGCCAACTGGTTAAGCAGGCGGTTAATCTCCTCTCGCCACTGCGCCTGCAGTGACGGCTTTTGATGTTTTGGCTTGCGGGCCATGTCGTCAGCCAGCCATTGCTCCAGGTCAATCAGCCGCGCCAGCAGCGCCTCCTCATCATCGTCAGCCCCGGCGGGCGTACTCTGCAAAGCGAGTCGACTGTCCGGGGCGGGCGCCACGGCCTGCAGACGGGCATAGACCTCCTCCAGGCTGTGCCATTCCGTTAACCCGGCGTTGTCGATCAGCCAGAAGCGGTTACAGCTTTCGCTAATCAGCTGGCGGTCATGACTGACCAGCAGCACGCCGCCGGGGTAATCGCGCAGCGTCTGCGCCAGCGCCGCTTTACCCTCCATATCAAGATGGTTGGTGGGTTCATCCAGCAGCAGCAGACTGTAGCGCGCCAGCGAGAGGCCAACAAACAGTAGCCGCGACCGCTCGCCGCCGCTGAGGGTGCTGACCTTCTGGCTATGTCTCGCCCAGCCAAACCCGGCGGCGATCAGCGCCCGTTTACGGGTGTCGGCCGACGGGGCGAACGGCGTCAGCGCGTCGAGCAGGCTGGCATCGTCCGGTAACTGCTCCAGCGTCTGGTCATAGTAGCCGGGGTGCAGCCGGGGATGCAGGCGCAGCCCCGGGAGGGGCGATGCGTCGTTCATCTGCTGCCACAGCAGGCGCAGCAGGGACGATTTACCGCCGCCGTTGCGCCCCATGATCGCCACGCGATCGCCGCTGCGCAGGCGCGCCACGCCGATGGTGAAGAGGGATGGCAGGCCCGGCGCGGGCGCGACGGGCAGGGTGTCCATCTCCAGCAGGCGGTCAGCCGGCAGGGCGTCCCCCTGCAATGACAGACGCCACGGCGGGCCGACGCTGAGCTCGGTTTGCTCGTCTTTCAGGCGGGCGACCTGCTTCTCCATCTGTTTGGCTTTACGGGCGAGGTCTTCGTTGTCATAGACGCGACCCCAGGTGGCCAGGCGCCGGGCGCTGGCGCTGACCCGGTCGATCTCCTTTTGCTCGGCCTTATGGCGCAGCGCGGCGCTTTCATCCTGTTCCTGCAGTGCCTGACGGGCAGCGCTGCAGGGCAAGGCGAAGCTGTGCAGCGTCTGGTCGCGGAGGATCCAGCTGGCATTAGTTACAGCATCCAGTAAGGTGTTGTCGTGTGACACCAGCACGAAGCTCCCCTGCCAGGTTTGCAGGAAGCTTTCCAGCCACAGCAGGGTCGGCAGATCGAGGTGGTTGCCGGGCTCATCCAACAGCAGCAGGTCAGGTTGGCGGATCAGCGCCCGGGCCAGCAGCAGGCGCGTGTGCTGGCCGCCGCTCAGGGTAGTGGTTTGCTGCTCCATCACCGCCGGGGTAAAGCCCATCTGCGCCAGCAGGCGTTCGGCCAGCCAGCGCTGCGCTTCCCGTACATCTGCGGGTAACGGGGCCAGCACGGCCTGCAACAGCGACTGCGAACGCAGCGCCTCCGGCAGATGCTGTTCAACGCGGGCCATCAGACACTGACCGGCGAGTGAGACGCTGCCCGAGGTGGGCGCGAGGGTGCCGTCCAGCACCTGCAACAGGGTGCTTTTGCCGCAACCGTTATGGCCGATGAGACCGATACGGTCGCCTTTCTTCAGGGTGAAGGAGAGGGTGTTAAACAGCGGCCCAAAGGCAGTCTCCACGTGGAGCGCATGGGCAGTTAGTAATGTACTCATAGTCAACTTACTCAAGAGTTACAGGCATGCAAATGCCTCGTCAAAACTCGCTGACGATAACCCGGTAAGCCGGAGAGAAGGGATTGCGTGAAGTGTCTTCGCTCAAGCCATAGTTATCGCAGCACGATACCGATAACGCTTGAGCTGGCGCAATTGCCTAATGCATGTGAAACAATAAACATTTCACAATACAGCATGGGGGGCCTCCTTTTTTATTCAGTCAGTGGGTGGTGGCAGTGTAGTGGGGAAAGGCTAGCGACGCCAGTGACAAAACTGGCAGGGGGCCCCGCCAGCTTTCACCTGCGCCGTCTTTGTCTACGATGCCGGGTTGGCGCAGAGGGCTTATGTGTTTGCTAGAACATGATGGGAAACCAGCGGGCGTGGTCGCGGGTATATTCCGTCATCGCCTGGGGATCCTTTATCGCCTGGCAGGGAGCCTCAAGAATATTCGGATACGCATCCGGATACCAATCCTCTTCGGTTGTTAAGGTAAAAAAGCGAGACTCACGGTGGGTTTCACAGGTATAGGCGTTTTTAATATTGTCGGCTTCGCGATGTCCCTTGGGATCGCGATATTCGATATACACTTTGTACTCAGAGCGGGTACCCCGCCACGCGCCCGGCTCCGGTTTCTGCCAGCGGACCGTCTGGTAGTAGCGCTCCCGCTCGCCGTAGCGATAGACAGGGGTCTCCCCGCCGGGAATCACGTCGGGTCTCAGGAAGAAAAACACCAGTCCTGCCAGCAGGAGTAACACCGGTGGGAGAATGTGGGTCAGCAGCCGCGGCGCCCGACGGTTAACCAGCAGCAGCCACAGCAGCGGCGGGATCGTGCTGACGATAAAAGCAAAGAGGATTTTTGCCGGCGTATAGAGTTCATGCACCGAAACCTCGCCGGCTTTCGCCGCGTAAAACGCCTGCTTATCGCCGAAATACCAGTACTCACCGTGAAAGGCGCTGATGGCGCTCACCAACAACAGTCCGCTAAACAGCCCCAGCCAGAGGCGTAATATCGGTTGCAGAACCATTTTTTGCTGGCTCATTTACGGCTCCTGATGGTTTTAGTGACCAGCAGCTCGTCTTCAGAGACCGTATCCAGATCGGCAATCTGGCTACACTGGTTGGCAAGGACCTGCGGATTGATGTTCGGAAACCAGCCTTCATTGAATGACAGGGTGTAAAACTGGCTATGCCGCTCCACTTCACAGCGCCAGGCTCGGCCAAGATTGTTTCTGTCGATAAGCCAGCGGGGATCTTTTGCTTCAACAAAGGTTTCATATTTTGATTGCTTAGCGGAATGACTACCTGACCGGGTTTTCATCCAGAATATGGACGCATAATAGGTATTGTGTTTACCGTACTGAATACTGGCATCCCGACCCGGGGTGACCTCCGGGTGGAGGAAAATAAATATCCCGGCGGCAATCAGTACCATCAGCGGTAATATAGGATGCTGTATCGGCCGCGAGGGGATTTTACGTACCGCCAACAGCCAGACCAGGGTAATAATAAACACGTAGAGCAGGGCGAAGAAAAATTTACTCGGTTCATAGATGACGACATCCACCAGATCGCCGGTGGCGGGCTGATACTGTTCAGCCCGCGGGGTGAGCATCCACATATCACCGCTGAAGAGGCACATTCCGGTGATGATGGCGATACCGCCGATAAGAAACAAGACAATACGGATCAGAATCGCATTCGCTTTATTCGCGCCAGGGGTTAATTTTTGCATTTCACATTCCGTTGTGAAGAGTTGAGAGGAGACTATTTTGCACAGTAGAGGACATACGGCAAATGCTATCCGTTTTATATTTTTACGATGAATGAATATGGGCGAAAAAGGCGTTTCTGTGGTGGGAGATATTATTCTGGCGTTATTAAAAACCGGGCCGATATATCGGCCCGGTGAGCGTGATTAAATCGAGGTGCGGCGATAATTGCGATATTCCGGCAGCCAGAAATTATCGCTAATGGCCTGCAGCAGCGCTTCAGCGGAGGTTTTCACCGCCACGCCTTGCTCCTGCGCCACCTTGCTGACCGCGAAGGCAATTGCCCGTGAGACGGTCTGGATATCCTTCAGCTCCGGCAGCACCGGACCTTCGCCGTTGTTCACCAGCGGCGAGTGTTTCGCCAGGGTTTCACTGGCGGCCATCAGCATCTCGTCGGTGACCCGCGACGCGCCGGAAGCAATCACCCCCAGACCAATCCCCGGGAAGATATAGGAGTTATTGCATTGCGCGATAGCGTACTGCTTGCCTTTCAGGGTGACCGGGGCAAACGGGCTGCCGGTAGCGACCAGCGCCTCGCCGTCGGTCCAGCTCAGGATATTCTGCGGCGTCGCTTCCACCCGTGAGGTCGGGTTAGAGAGCGGCATCACGATTGGCCGCGGGCAGTGCTTGTGCATCTCGCGGATAATCTCTTCCGTGAACAGCCCCGGCTGACCCGAGACGCCAATCAGAATGTTCGGCTTCACGTTACGCACTACGTCCAGCAGGGACAGCACATCGTTAGTGGTATCCCAGCCCTGCAGATGCTCACGCTTCTGCACCAGCTTGTTCTGGAACGGCAGCAGATTAGGCATGCCGTCGGTTAACAGGCCGAAGCGGTCAACCATGAACACGCGCTGGCGGGCCTCTTCTTCGCTAACGCCTTCGCGGACGATCTGGGCGATAATCTGCTCGGCGATGCCGCAGCCGGCGGAACCCGCTCCGAGGAAGACGAATCCCCATCCCAACCAGTCAGCAAATCGATTGACCGGGGATTTCGCAAAGCCCTCCATCACCGAATTCGTTCCAGTCGAGCCCTCCCCTGATTCATGGTTGTCCTCCTCGGCATCCCTACATAAAACCCGTTAGTCCAATTCAACTATATCTGTTTTTCGCCAGCTACAGGAGAGAATCGACTATAACTGATTTCCATGCGCTTCTTCAGAGAAGACAAGTCTGTTGGACACTTTGATGGACTAAAGGCCAGAACACAATGGCGCTAGATGGGACAAAAGGTACATTGGTCCTATGGCTAAGCGCATATCGGCACCGTAATTCTCACGATACTGGTCGCGGCTCTGCTGGCGGTGGGCGTTTCCGGCTGGCTGTTCTGGCAGTCGGTACAACGGGTGATCGGCGAGGCGCAGCAGGCGGGCGAATATGCGGCTGAAGCACAGCAATCCGTCGGGCAGGGCGACTTCAAGCAGGCGCTTGAGCAGATGGACAGCGCTGGCAGTCACATCGTCGCGGCGCGAGACGAAACCCAGGGCATGCTATGGCAGGCC
>OGPE01002187.1_pt1 | contig 11467 bp, 10 predicted proteins | sample 1552881 | NCBI WGS metagenome assembly OGPE01 (sample SAMEA2580236, study PRJEB22360) | human gut metagenome | biome: human gut; feature: human-associated habitat; material: faeces | place: Denmark | collected 2008/2010 | reverse complement strand
TCAGCTTTACTTTCATTTTTGCCAACAGCTTTTCGAATGATCTGTTTAAACTGGCTTTCTTTTTTGATTCCTGAAGTAAAGCCTGCAAAATCATCACTGTTGTAAGGATTAACAGTGTTCAAAACTTCCATATTCTTAAAATCAGAAGTTTCAGCAGTAGTTTCATTATCTGAATTTTGATAAGTTACAATATTTTTAGCTTTTCTACCAGCTGTTTCTGCCGAAGCCTTTAAAGGCAATTTCCCCGTTAATAAAACGCTGCAGATGATACCTGCAATCAAAATTATCAATGCTCCAGCTGTTCCTGACAGACGTCTTAATGCTAAAAGAAAAGTTCCGCCCAATAGACCGCCACCTTCTTTAAGCTGTTCAGGAACCAGTTCTTCCCCTACAGGTACAAAAACATGATGAGCTGTGCCTAAAAGGCACAGCATCAATAATGTTAGGGCTAATCCTTTTTTTGAAAAACCAATTCCCTTGTGGGAAAAAGAAAATCTAATACCAAGAACTATGCATGCGAGCGGAAACAAAAATGCCCCTTTACCTAAAGTATAGTTCATAACTTTATCTATAAAAGCACCTATTGTTCCTGTAGGAAGCCCAAAATAAGCTGCTGCTGCAAAACATCCTAACGCAAGCAAAAGAACGCCGCTTATTTCCAAACGACTGTTATTCTGTTGTTCCGTACGTTCTGCTTTGGTTCTTCTCAAATTAGGCACCTCATTTACAACATTAGATCTCCATTATAATAGGCAAAATCATCGGTCTTCTGCGTGTTTTTTCGTATAAAAATCTGCCAAGTGAATCGCGGACAGCAGATTTTATAACAGACCATTCAGAAACATTGCTCTGTTCGCATTTATCAAGAGCCTGCTGAACTTTCTCTTTAGCAGTTTCCATCAAGCCCTCTGCTTCACGCACATAAACAAAGCCGCGAGAAACTATATCCGGACCGGAAACTACAGTGCAGGTATCCTTATCGATAGTAACGACAACTATCATGATACCATCCTGGGACAGTTGTCTGCGGTCACGCAGAACGATATTGCCAACATCACCTACGCCGAGTCCGTCTACAAGTACTTTACCGGAAGGGACGCGGCCATTGATACCAATACTATTGCGTGTCAATTCAATGATCGAACCGTTTTCGCCTACGACGATATTCTCGCGCGGCATACCCAGACTGCCTGCAAGCTGTGCATGCTTGATCAAATGCCTGTATTCGCCATGCACAGGAATGAAAAATTTAGGACGCACCAGATTGTGCATCATTTTGATTTCTTCCTGACTGGCATGACCTGAAACGTGTACACCATTGCTTTTTTCATAAATAACATCGGCACCAAGTTTATACAAGTGGTCTATTGTTCTGGAAACCAGCTTTTCATTGCCTGGAATAGGTGTTGCGGAAATAATAACAGTGTCTCCGGGAACAATATCAACTTTTTTATGATCGGACATAGCCATTCTTGTTAAAGCAGACATAGGCTCTCCCTGGCTGCCGGTAGTAATGATAACTATCTTATCAGGAGTATAGTTGTTGCTCTCATCAATGTCGATCAGTACGCCTTCAGGTATTTTTAAATACCCTAATTCCATGGAAATATTTACTACATTTACCATGCTGCGCCCGATAACTGCTACTTTACGTTTATAACGAACAGCGCTGTCAACTACCTGCTGGATGCGATGTACGTTTGACGAGAAGGTAGCGACAATAATACGGTTTTTGGCATAACGGAATTCATCATCAAAAGTCTGCCCGACTATTTTTTCACTTTGCGTATAACCGGGGCGTTCGGCATTGGTACTGTCAGCCATTAAAGCCAGTACACCCTGATCACCGAACTCTGCGAATTTATTAAATTCAGTTACCTGTCCATCTACAGGAGTCTGGTCAAATTTGAAATCACCGGTATGAATGATAATACCAATAGGAGTATGGATCGCCAATGCAACTGCATCTGGAATACTATGGTTGACACGTATAAATTCCACTTTGAAATTTCCTGCGTGAATTTTATCTCCAGGTTTGATAATTTTGCATGCTTCAGAGCTGACCCCGTTTTCTTTCAATCTTCCCTGAAGAATACCTAAAGTCAAAGCAGTTCCGTAAACAGGAGCGCCGATCTGTTTCATAACATACGGCAAAGCACCTATATGATCTTCGTGCCCATGAGTCAGGAAGATAGCTTTAACCTTGTCTTTGTTCTCCACTAAATAAGTAATATCAGGAATAACAAGATCGATTCCCAGCATATCATCTTCAGGGAACATCAAGCCGGCATCAACGAGAATTATATCGTCGCCATAACGGAATACCGTCATGTTCTTACCGATCTCCCCCAATCCGCCCAAGGGAATAATATTTAATTTACTTTGTATTTTACTCAAAAAAAATACACCTCCAAAATTTTTTTAATTTATTTCCGTACAAGTATTTAGACCTCTAGTAATAAAATCTATTAACCGCACACCTACTCTACGGTATATTATACATTAAATAATGCAGAAAAACAAATGTTTAATCAATTATCAATAAATTTTTATTGTAAAGATTCAGTGAACTGAACATAAAAAAACAAGCATACCTTAAAAGGTATGCTTGTTTGAAGCTCTTACAGATCCTCACCATGGTTTTCGATAGGACCTTTATTTTTATTCATGCGCTGCCAGAAGAAAGCAACTGCAAGAATTGCTACGCCAATAGCATCAGTAACAGCGCCAGGAATAATCATATTTAAGCCGCCAACAAAGAACAGCAGTCTTTGCAAAAAGCTGAGCTTGGACTGACAGAACCCAATCATGGCGACAGATACGCCCCACATGCCGATAATCGCCGTTGCACAGGCAAAAGTGATCGTAAATGGAGTTGCATCAATCATAAGCAGTTCAGGTGCTAGAACAAAAATATACGGAACGATAAAAGCCGCTATTGCCAATTTTGCTGCTGCAAAACCTGTCTTCATTGGATCGGCACCGGAGATACCGGCACCAGCATAAGCAGCCAAAGCAACCGGAGGAGTTACGTCCGCAACGATACCAAAGTAGAAGGCAAACATATGCGCTGCCAAAACAGGAACATCCATCTGCACCAAAGCAGGAGCAGCAATCGTAGATGTAATAACATAGTTAGCAGTAGTCGGAACGCCCATACCAAGGATCAAAGACGTGATCATTGTAAAGAACATTGCCGGCAACAAGTGTCCACCTGCAAGATCCAGCAGTGCCGTAGCCAATTTAAGGCCAACGCCTGTTTTGGTTACAACACCGATAATGACTCCGGCTGTAGCACAGGCAATCAAAACACCGAGAACACCTTTAGAACCTTCGATCAAGCCTTTGACTACATCACTAAAGCTGATACGTGTAGATTTTCTGAGGCAGGAACAGATAAGAGTAAGACCAATCGCCCACAAAGCAGCACGCATCGGGGTATAACCGGATACCAACAAGTAAACGATGATCGCCAGCGGTAAAATCAAATGGCCTTTTTCCATAAACAGTTTACCAAACTTAGGTAATTGATCACGCGGCGTCCCTTTAAGCCCAAACTTTTTAGCTTCATAATGTACGCCTATCCAAACACCAATGTAATATAACAGCGCCGGAATGACGGCAGCTTTAACAACTTCGATATAAGGGACACCGACAAATTCAGCCATCAAGAATGCAGCCGCACCCATAACAGGAGGCATCAACTGTCCGCCAGTAGAAGCAGCAGCTTCTACCGCGCCTGCAAAAGCAGGACGATAACCTAATTTCTTCATCATAGGAATCGTAAAGGCGCCTGTACCGGCTACGTTAGCAACAGAGCTGCCTGATACTGTGCCCATCAAACCAGATGATAATACGGCAACCTTGGCAGGTCCGCCTGCGGCCCAGCCGGCAACAGCGTTAGCCAGGTCGATAAACAACTTGCCCAAACCCGTAGCTTCCAAATAGGAACCAAATAAGATAAAGAGATAAATAAATGTTGAAGATACGCCAAGCGGAGTACCAAAAATACCTTCTGTGGTAAAGAAAAGATGATCGAACATCTCCTGCACACCAACTCCGCGATGTGCCAGAATCCCCGGCATATACGGACCGGCAAAAGCATAAAACATAAAAAACAGTGCAACTGTAAGCATCGGCCAGCCGACAACACGGCGAGCTGCTTCAAACAGAAGCAATGTACCGATAAAAGCGATGCTGAAATCAAATTCAGTATTCATACCGGCTCTTAAAACAAGTTCGTCGTAAAAAATTACGATATAAAGTGCACTGGCAACACTTAGAACAGCGAAAATAACATCAAGCGGATGCATTACAGATCTGGACCAGTTTTTCCTGCCGGGATACAGCAGATAAATCAAAGAAAATCCAAATGCCAAATGGATTGCTCTCTGTAAGTGTGCATCAAGTACACCGAAAGTTGCGGTATACAATTGAAAAACGGCGAAGGCAATACAGATAAAAGAAATTAATTTGTCCCACATTCCCGTTAAATTACGTTTGTCAGACTCTTTGTCAAATTTTTGCAGGACTTCTTCTGCTGACATAGTTGTTTTATCTTGTTCACTCATTCTGCCCTCTCCTCCCCTTTTGCAAAATTTAATTTAACCAATATTGATAACGTTTTTCTGCCTTGATTTCAACCAAGGTTCCTTGTCCATATAGATCGCAAAGATCATAGACTTTATTTTTATGTATAATACGAGGCTTTGCTTGTACGGCAGTTCTTAATTTTACAGTCTTATAAGGCCGATCCATTTTTAAGATAAACTTACCGTCAGGAGTATTAGTCAAAATTCCTTCTGCAGGTGAATATGGCAGTCCTACTCCCAGTGATTGATACCGAGTATGTGTCATAACCATATCATCTGCACCGTCAACTCTAAAAAATTCTTCCACCGTTGTCAGCTGGACCGAATGGGTAAATGCAATATTCCATTCTTCTCCTCTTTTTGCAGTAAAACATTGTTTTGGCAATCCATCTTCGGGATTAATAGAAACTACTAATTGGTTGGCATACCAAAACAATATTCCCAAACCAACTAATACAGTAACTGATATCAGAATCATTTTTTTAGAAAAAGACCGATTACCGGAAGTTCCCGGCAACCGGTCTCTCAGGTTCATCATATAAAATATTTAACTCTTATTTTTCTTTCAAGTATTTTTCTGCGCCCGGATTAACAGGAACAGACATACCGTCCAATGCGGTTGCTTTAGAAACTGCATTAGCTACAGAATGAGCTGCTTTCAAACGATCGAGATTGCTGAAAATAGCTTTGGTGATAGCATAGCCGGTATCAGCATCCATTTTATCAGTTACTGCCAACATAGCACGAACTGCGATTGCCTGAACGTCGGCTTCTTGATTCGGGTAAGTTTTGGCTGCAATAGTAAGTTTGGTATAGAAAGGATATTTTGCAATCAAAGCGTCAGCTTTATCGCTGTCAACCGGCAGTAAAACTACATGGTTTTGAGTCGCGATATCCTGAATAGCTGCGGTCGGATGGCCTGCAGTTACGAATGCAACGTCAACATTGCCGTCTTTTAATGCATTGGAAGCTTCTGCGAAAGAGAGGTATTGAACTTTAATATCATCATAAGTGATACCATAAGCTTCGAGTATCTGGCGGGCATTAGCTTCAGTACCGGAACCTGCGGCACCTACTGCAACGCGTTTGCCTTTAACATCATTAAGAGATTTAATACCGCTTTTATCCAAAGTCACGATTTGTATCGTTTCGGGATACAAAGTCGCCAAGCCCTGGATACTGGGGACTTTTTTATCTTTGAACATTTCTGAACCGTTAACAGCATAATAAGCGATGTCATTTTGTACAAAAGCGATATCGACTTTATCCTGCTGCAACAAGTTGATATTTGCTACAGATGCACCGGTGGATTGTGCTGAAGCATTAGCGCCGGGAACATTTTTATTCAAAATGTCAGCGATAGCGCCTCCCAATGGGAAATATGTACCAGCTGTACCGCCAGTAGCAATATTAATGAATTTTTGCGCAGCCGGTTTTTTCTCGTCCTTTTTTTCAGAAATGCCACCCCCCCGGCCCCCGCCCCCTGCCATAGTAGCAAAGACCATGATCGCCATCAGAAAAGCTAAAAGTTTTTTCATAGGATCCCCTCCTCATTTTTGAGTGTACACAGTTGTATCATGAAAAATAAAAGCTCATTTTTCAAATGACTATGCCACTTTACTTACTTAGTTTAATTCGATAAATTTCTATAAAATCCTGCAAGTTAGAAGAAGCTCTATATTGTATACAATATACTTTATCTGTTTTTCTTAAATTTTTGCCGCTTTGCTAAAATTAAAAGAATATGGTATCATATATATCGTTATCAAATATTCAGAGGGCAATAAATTCCCTTGCCAATAAGAGAAAAGGATGTGTGTTTTATGAGTTCCGGAGCTTATACTCTCAAACTTTCACGTACGCTTTACAACGATACTTTCCGTGCCCAGCTGCTTGACGAAAATCAGCAGGTCATCGGCCATCTTCGTATCGTTCCAGGTGTCCCGCTTGACCGCAGCCTGGTCCCGGAAGACGCGCCCAGCGTTCCGGCTTATCTTTTGGTCATTGTCGATGACGCCGATATCAACAAGGATAATCTGATCGATTTTGAAGAACGCGCCAGTTATGCTTTACTAAAACGTTTTTCAACAGAAGCAATCAGTTTCCAGCATTGCCAATTCTATTATCCTTCACCTGCTTTCATTTTTGAACAGGCAGATGCACTTACTAATCCTGTTATGTGAAAAAATCCCTTCAACAAAAATGTTGAAGGGATTTTTTTATACATTTTTGTTATTTTATTATCTTCAGATAAATTTGTCACTGCCTTCGGCGCTTTCCCCGTTTTTAAAACTGCGGTATTTGTCATAAATTATCCGCATAGCCGTTGCAACGGCTTTTTTAGCACTGCCCTGATATTGACGTTCTAAAATATTCTGCAGCTCTTCGTGCCCATTGGAAAGATTGTAACCAATAAGGCACTGCGCAATATATTGCCGTGCCAGTTCAGTCGCCAGTGTGCAGTCTGCCTTTACGATAAGTCCGCTCTTCATATCTACAACCACAATCACGCCTATTACCTTATACATTTCCGCAGCTGTAATTCCTACCGGTAATTTTGCATACCCCGAAAAAAGTACTCTTTCATTACTTTGTTCGTTTAACATAAAAATCCTCCTGTTTTTTTACCGACAAGCTGCGGACGGAAACATTGATTGTTTTGACCTGCATTGCCGTCATATATTCTACTTTTTCTTTTATTTTGTGTTGGAACAATTTTGTTACTTCAAAAATCTTAACGCCGTAATACAATACGACATCGACATAAATGCTGATGCCTTTCGTTTCGGCACGCCTGCGCACTTTGATGCCTGTTACTTTATCAATGCCCATCATTTTTTCGGCGATGAGATTGATAATGTCATAAATAGCGTAATCGGAAATCAACAGCTTGCCATAATAGCTGAACGCCGGTCTGACGATCGAACGGTCTTCCCCGCTTTTCTTCCTTTGCTTGGAAAATAAATTATATGGTAAATCAGCAAAATAACCTGTAAAATGCGGCTTCAACTCGACAGTCGGTACCGGAACAATATGCTTGCCGTCGCGCAGCCGGGCCTGTTTCGCCTTTTTGATCTCCTGCTTGGACGCAATCTGCTGAATATAAACGGTCTTTTCAGGCTCAGGTAACTCCAAACGCTTAACTATTTTCTCTATCATATTGTCGGAAGTTGCCAAAATCAGAAGCCGCCGGACGTCATTACCTGCCAAAGCCTGACGCACTGATTCTGCATGATCTTCTTCAGTAAAAATAGCGCGCTTGACCGCCTGTATTCTATTCGTTTCATTTTTAGCAGAAGTTCCGGCTAATATTTTGGTTCCTTTGATAAGTAATCCGTCATCAATAATAGCATCACAATTATTTTTATGGGCAATACCTATTGCTCGATGACTTTTACCAGTACCGCTGGGACCTACAAAAGCTACTACTTTCATAAAGGCCTCCGCAAATCCGACTTAAATTTATTGTTTATATTCTATCACATTTTTGACATTTGTATATAAAACTTCAAAAATTCCTAATTGCTCAGGAAAACGCCCGCTCACTCCGTGAAAATCTGAACCGCCAGAAACCAGCAAATCAAAATTCTGCGCCAGCTCCAGCCAGTATTTCTGCTCATTTATATCTGCGGAAGGATGATAGACTTCGATACCGTCAAATTTTACATTCTTCATCAAACAGTTCACCAGCGGCTTATCCTCCAACTCACTTGGATGCGCGAGCACCGCCAGGCCTCCTGCCTGGTGCAGCAGCTCTACGGCCTCCTCCGGCGATAATTTAGGCTGCGGTTCATAACCGGGCCTGCCTCTCTTTAAAAGCACGTCAAAGGCTTCCTGCACCGTAGCAAAATACCCTTTGGCAACTAAAGCTTTAGCCACATGGGGACGTCCGACTGCTCTGTTGTCAGAATCACATTCGGCCACCTCGACATAGTAGCCCAGAGCAGCTATTTTCTGAAGAATCTTCTGCAGCCTGAGTTCGCGCGCATGGCGCATTTCATGCATTTTCGTCAGCAAACGCTCATTACTGATATCAATATGATATCCTAAAATATGTACGCTGGCTTCACCGGCCTGAGTACCAAGCTCTACGCCTCTGATGATGCGGGGAGCGTTTTTTATATTTACAGCAGCGGCTTCTGCCTGAACAATGCCATTTACAGAATCATGATCAGTCAAAGCCAGTACGCCTATTTAAGCAGCAGCTGCCGCTTCTACCAGCTTTGCCGGAGTATAAGTTCCATCTGAACTTGTGCTATGAGTATGCAGATCTACTAACATTTTACATTTCCTGCGCCAGCTTAATCAAAGTGCTGACGCCAAATCCGGTACCACCCTTAACTTTAAAACCCGCAGTTTTAGCAGCGGTAGAAGTACCGCCGATATCAATATGGGCCCAGGGTATCCCTGCTTCGACAAATTCACCGATAAACAATCCGCCGCTGATACAGCTGGCTTCACGTCCGGCACTGTTGAGCAGGTCGGCAACATCACTTTTCAACGCTTCCTTGCATTCTGGCAGCGCAGGCAGCTGCCAGTAGCTTTCGCCTGCTTTTTTACCAGCTTCGATAAGCTGTCTGATCAAAACATCATCGTTGCCGACAACACCAGCTGTTTCTGTACCCAAAGCAACAATAACGCCGCCAGTCAGCGTTGCTATATCAACTACCTTGGCTGCGCCCTGCTTGCAGGCGTACCAGACCGCATCCGCCAAGACCATACGTCCTTCGGCATCTGTTGAAATAACCTCGATCGTTTTACCGTTAGCTGCTTTTACAACATCTCCGGGACGCTGAGCGCTGCCGGAAGGCATATTTTCAGCACAGGCAATGATCCCCATCACATTGCAGGGTATTTTCAGTGCGGCAATAGCCCTTAACGCGCCTAAAACTGCACCAGCACCAGCCATATCGTCTTTCATCTCACCCATATTGTCACTGGGCTTGATCGAAATACCTCCGCTGTCAAAAGTAATACCCTTACCGACATAAGCAGTATAAGGCGCAGCACCTGCTCCATTATATTTGATTGTAACCAGACACGGTGGATAGAGCCCTGCCCTACAGCCAGTAAAGCATGCATGCCCATCGCTTCCATCATCGTTACGTCTAAAATTTCAAATTCCATATCATATTCCAGAGCCAATGCTTCTGCTTCTTCAGCCATAACGCTTGGAGTCACTAAATTGCCGGGCCGGTTGACCAGATCGCGTGTATAACAAACCGCATCTGCCACAACCTCAGCTTCTGCAAGCACCCGTTCAGCATCAGGAATACCGGAAATAATAGAAAAATCAAGTTCCGGTTTAGCTTCAGGTTTACCCTTACATTCCGTAAATTGATACCCTCCCAAAACCAGCCCCTCTACCAAAGCAGCTAAGTAATGGGTCCTTGCCGGATTAGAAAGAATCGGTGCCACAACAGCAGTCTGCTTTATTTTGGCAGCAATTAGAGCCCTGGCAGCACTGCCTGCAGCTTTACGTAGATTGTTCGGCTTGCATTCATCACCTTTGCCAAAGCCGGCAACAATAACTCTCTGCAACCTTCCATCCTGCGCTATAACAAGATCAGTCAAGCTTCCTGCTGCTGTCAAATCTTCATTTTTTTCAGCCAGCCCATTGACAGCCTGCACTATATTAGCTGGAATATTCATTTTTGTTAAGTACGGCAGACATTCCCTGCACAAAAACAAGGTAACAGACTCCGCATTAACTATACTTTCTTCTTCAAATCCATCTATCACTGATTTTACTAACTCTTTTGCTGTTTCCTGATCTAAATCCATAATACTGCTCCTTTATACTTTTTTATTTTTATCTGAAAGTTACACAGGTAGTCAACTCATCCAAATAGGTGTTGCCATTTGATTTCTGCAGATTCAAATCACTGACAACGACCTTCATTACACTATGACGCGTACCGCCCGTATAATGGCTGCCCAGAGAATGAATAGCATAGGGAATCTCGTTGGAGGAACCGATATACAACATCACGTGTCCGTCCATATGCAGTGTAGAACCAGGAGTTAAACCTTTTATGACATTGGCACGCTGAGCACTGCTCATATTGCCCATTTTTTTATGAATACCAGCGCTTGTTTCCTGCTCGTCAGCATTGCGCGGCAGAAAAATACCTACTGTACGGTAAGCATTACTGATAAAACTGGAACAATCGACGCTTTGCTGCAGTCCGCCCCAACCGTATACAGAATCGTAAAATTTAAAAGCGCTGCGGATAATATTATTAGTCGTATAAGGCAGATAACCTTCGTGCAGCGAAGCATTGGCAGCCAAAACTACCTTCTCTTCCTGCAGCTTGCCCTCTTTAGTCCTGACAGGAACCTTCACCGTATAAGCAGATGCTTTTTTATCAGCCAGCTGCAAACGAGCGCCCTGCTGAAATAAAACCTGAGCTCCGTCCGCCTTTAATGTGTAATCCTTAGCAACTACGGTCAGAAAATTCTTAGGCTCCGCATAACGCAACCAGGTACTGCGGTCAGTTTCGGCAACATCAAATTTAGACAGCCAGCCACGGTAATTATACGCTTGCACATAATAAAAATAACCGTTAGTACTGGTATGCAAAATAGCGACAGCCTCGCCCGGATCCAAAGCGGTTTCCTGCAAAGCATCAAAATTACGGTCACTGGCATAAAAAAACAAACCTTCACCTGTCGGCAGATTACGCAGATTAGCACGCCTTACAGTAACGCCATAACGCACAGTGACCTCAGCCGGTATTGCCGCCGCATTAGTTTGCGAACGCAGAATATTTTTATAATTATCACTGACGAGCTTACCTTCCCGGTACAGTTCATCACTCAAATCTGTATGCGTATTGACATAAGCTGCTACCGTTTTACCGCTCAGGGTTTTA
>OGPE01002177.1_pt1 | contig 11509 bp, 11 predicted proteins | sample 1552881 | NCBI WGS metagenome assembly OGPE01 (sample SAMEA2580236, study PRJEB22360) | human gut metagenome | biome: human gut; feature: human-associated habitat; material: faeces | place: Denmark | collected 2008/2010 | reverse complement strand
CTGCCCGCTGCAGGCATCAGTACTGAAAGCAGCACCGGTACCAGCAGCGTCAGCAGCAGGCCGTTGATAAAGGCGAATAGCCCGACATGGATATTGGTATATTTGATAACCACCGGCAGACCGGAATCCATAGTCGCAGCTCCTGATGGCGCCAAAGCCAGGAATTTATTGATTTTTACCAACAGCGGTATGGCTAAAAATGCCAGGACTTCACGCAGCATATTAGCTAAAAAGGCGATCGTCCCGATCTCGACACTATACAGCGTACTGATAACTACAGAGGAAAGGCTGTACCAGCCTAAAGCACTGCCGACAAGCAGCGCGTCCCGCATTTCCATCCCGGTCACGAAGGCTGAAAGAGCCGCACCGCCTATCAAATATGGAGGCCAAAAAGCGCCGCCCCCCCAAACCTGCCGATAGTTACAGCCGTTGGAATGGCAACTGCCAGCAGAATACTCTGCGGATTGCAGATTTTTTTTATAATATGCCTGTTTCCGCCGATTTCGATACCGGCAACAAAAACCATAAAATATAAAGCCGACATCAAAATCTCGTCCAGCAGGTCTTTATGTTCCAATCCCAAAAAGAAATATCCGCCGGCGATTCCTAAAGCGATAAATGTAAAAATAGCATAAACCATTATTCATCGCTCCCTTCCGCCCGGGCTGCCGTTTTTGCAAAAAGCTTCAGCACCAGCCACAGCATCAGCACGCTGCCGCCAATGATAAAAACTGCCATGACCAGAGATTTGCCGCCCAACTGGTCCAGTTTGCCCAAAAGCTCTGCATCACAGCCGATCTTAGCACCCAGACACAACAGCATGATAAACAGACTGACTGTAGAAAACCGGCTGAGCCATTTTTTCACATTATAATTTAAAAGGTCACTGTAACCTACGGCGATCCCCAAAACGATCGCGATCATGATCTCCTGCATTGCTTCCCCTCATTCCCATAATATAAAACAAGCCCCGCGCACGGCAGGGCCTGCTGATCACTATTTTTTATTCTAACGACAGCAGCAGCGGATAAAGCGGCTGACCTCCGTCAAAAACTGTAACTTCCCAACCGCCGTCCAGAGCTTCAAGCTCTGCGGCGATTTTATCAGCTTCAGACTGTGTCAGATCACTGCCATAATAAAGACTGATCAATTCCCAGTCGCTGCCTGCCAGCTTGACAGTTTCCGCCGTGACTTCTTCCAGAGTTGCTCCGGCATAAACGATCTTATCTTCCAGCAAACCAATGTACTGCCCTTTTTTTACAGTTATCCCGTTAACAACGCTGTCACGCACAGCAATACTGACAGCAGCACTGTGGGCTTCCTTAGCCTCACGTCGCATCACAGCGCTGTTTTCCTGCAGTGTTTTAGCTGCGTCAAAATGCAGCAGTGCCGCCAGACCCTGCGCCAGATTTGTTGTCGGCACATAATCTACCTGCGCTGCTCCCAATAATTTTTTGACCTGCTCCGCCGCCAGAATAATATTTTTATTGTTCGGTAAAATAATGTACTGCTCCGCCGAGCCCTTTTCAATAACTTTAATAAACGCCTCTACCGGCGGATTCATGCTCTGCCCCCCGCTGATGATCTCAGCTGCACCGAGCTGATGCATGATGCTGGCAATACCGTTCCCGGCCGCCACCGACAGTACAGCCAGACCGTGCTTCTCCGTCTGCGCACCGACAACGCGATGCTGATGCTGCTCGGCCATATTGTCGATCTTGATATCGTGCAGGGAGCCCCAGCTCAAGCCGTGCTGCAGAACCAGCCCGGGAGCTTTGGTATGGATATGCACTTTGACTATATCGCCGACAACAGCTACGATCAACGAATTACCCAAAGGCTGAAGAGTACTGCGTACAACGTCCTCTTTGACTTCAGCTTCCTTAACGATAAATTCTGTACAATAAGGATTTTCCAAATCTACTTCCATCTCGATAAAATTGGCGAATGATGGCTTTGACGGCGGCAGATGCAGCTCACCTGCGTCTTCGCCTCGGAAACCTGCCAGACAGCCTTCCAGGAAAACGATCAAGCCCTGACCGCCGGCATCCACTACTCCAGCCGCTTTCAGCGCCGGCAGCAGTTCCGGCGTACGAGCCAGTTCTTTTTTCCCGCTCTCCAACGCCTCGCATAAAACATCTTCAAAATCTTCACCCTGACGCACAGCATGATACGCACCTTTGGCAATAGCACGCGCCACAGTAAGGATCGTTCCTTCAACAGGCTTTGATACCGCCCGATAAGCATACAAAATACCAAACTGAAAAGCTTTGCCCACCTCGTTGCTGGTAGCTCGTTTTTTACCGGCCAGGCCTTTTCCCAGGCCACGCAGCAACTGCGACAGGATCACGCCGGAATTACCGCGCGCCCCCATGATCGCACTGCGGGCTGCCATAGTCCCTACTTCGGAAACAGTCGCATTCTGCAGCTGACTGATCTCACGGGCCACTGCTGCCATCGTATGCATCATATTAGTGCCGGTATCGCCGTCCGGCACCGGGAAAACATTCAAATCATTAATATATTGATAGTTTTTTTCAAAACTTTTATAAGCGCCCAACAGCATATTTTTTATTTGTTCGCCGCTGATAATCGCCTCTTGTTTACTTGTCATATCAAGTCTGCACCTTTCTTCAGCGCTGCCGCCGCACAAAAAGGCCAATAACACCGGGTCCTAAATGTGCTGCCAGAACAGTTCCGATCCCGGTTACCAGAACAGGCAGTCCGGGAAACAATTCAAGCATTGCCTTGCGCAAAGTTTCAGCGTCTTCCTCTGCTTCAGCATTCGCCACATACACAGCTTCTATAGGAGCATTCGCAGCGGCAAGCTCGACCATGCGCTGCAATACTTTCTTACGGGTACGGCATTTATCGACAACGACCAATTCGCCGGCGGGATCGATGTGCACGATCGGACGTATGCCCAGAATATTACCTACTAAAGCGCCTACGGCGCCTATGCGGCCGCCTTTCTGCAGATAATCTAAAGTATTGACGGAAAAATACGTTTCCGTCCGCTCGATCAGGCCCTTCAGATACTCCTCCAGCTCGTCCATCGTTGCGCCGGTTTCAGCATAAGCGAGTACTTCCATTGCCATTCCGCTGATTGGACAGGCTGCTGTAAGACTGTCAAAGACACGGATATCAGACCCGGGAATTTCACTCATGACCTGCCGGGCTGCTAAGCGTGCTGTCTGAACAGTACCGCTCAAAACACCGTCTAACATGATCGCAATCACTTTTTTACCGTCTGCAGCTAATTCTGTAAATACATCAAGAAATCTGCCGATGGCCGGCTGCGAAGTTTTAGGCAGCTGCCCGCTTGCTTCCACCATGGCAAACATTTCCTGCAAGCTTTTTTCTCCGTCCACCCATTCGGTATCTCCATGTCTTACCAGCAGGGGGACCACATGGCAACGGGGATCGTCCCGCAAGGGTGTTTCTTCTGCAACAGCAATACTGTCCAAAACGATATGGATATCATTTCTCACTGCGCATCCTCCCTTAATCAAATTAACGTACATGCTCTTATTCCAGGCAGACGCCTTTACAATATGTATATATTTTATCATATTTCCAGCTCTATTTCCACTTATAGCACAATTAGCAGGCCTTTTTAGCCATTTTTGTAAAAAAACAAAGTATAATCCTGCTTTTTCCACCACTGCCTGCACTTTTGTTGAAGCTCAACTTCAAAACAGCATTGCAAATACTGTAAACGACTTCAATTTTTTAGCAGACTTAAAAAAGGGTAAAAAAAAAGCCCTTACGAGAAGGGCCAAATGAGGGGCTGTTTTGATACTCCTAGTATAGCATTTTTGTATACAATATGCAATAGCAGTTTTCTGCCTTTTTCAGAAAATTTGTGCAAAGAGAATTTACCTGCATTGGACAAAGGTTTATTGATAATCTTTACCGATAAAAATCACCGCGTCATAAGACGCATCATCGGCCCGCAGAATCCTCAGAGTGTACGGGAACGGTACAGCCGACAGCCTGCTGACCACACGTCCGTTGCTGGTCGTAGATACTACCGTAGTCTGATCACGTTCAGGATCACTGCCGCCGTCGATAACCTCAAAGCCCATTGCTGCCAGTCTTGCTGCGGCATCACTGCCTGCTCCTTTGCCGCTGCAGTCAACGACCTTGACAGATACCGTATTGCGGCTGCTTTCCTTAGCAGGCGGTTTCACAGCCTTAGGCGGCTCTGTTAACTGCTGCCCGTCTTTCTCTGCCGGTCCCAGTTCTTCGCCTGACTTAGATTTTTTAGCCTTAGCTTTCTTTTCGGCATCAGCTTTTTCTTTATTCTTATCTTTCGTATCCTCTTTTATTTTCTTTTCTGTTTGTTCATCTGCTTTGATTTTCTCTTCTGCAGCTTTCTGTTTTTCTTTTTCCTGCGCTGTAATCAGGTTGCGTTTATACTCTGCTTCCATTTTTTCAGCACCCTGACGATAACGTTCCGTCATCTGCGCGCCCTGCATATCTACCATCTGCTCGCGCAGGTCAGTAATATCGGGAATCCAGTAGCTGATCTCATCAATATATTCAGGCGTACCTGGAACTGTAGCCATTTGCAGACCGCCCTGTTCTTTCATCATTCCGTGTAAAGCGCCGCCCATCGCCAGCATATCTGAAACGGGCAGGTCAGTTTTGACCATTTTCATAATTTCCGAAACCAGCCCCGGCATCTTAGTTAAAATCTGTGCCGAAGCAATCTTTTCGTAAACCGCCATCATAAACTTCTGCTGACGCTTAATACGGCCAATATCGCCTTCCTCATCACGATAGCGCACATACTGGATCGCTTTTTTGCCATCCAGATGCTGTTGCCCTGCCGGAAGATCGATCAGAAAATCATCCCAGTCATCATAATAATACATATCCTTTTCCACATCAATATCAATGCCGCCGATCGCATCGACCAAACTTTCAAAACCACTGAAATCGACCATTACATAATTATTGACCTGAATGCCCAAAAGCTCTTCCGTTGTCTGCTGCGTCAGCTTGTGTCCGCCGAACGCATAAGCATGGTTGATTTTATCCCAGCCATGCCCGGGGATCCGCACCCTGGTATCACGCGGAATCGACAGCAGCGAAACATTTTTACTTTTAGGGTCGAACATTACGACAAATAACGTGTCGCTGCGACCAGGATCATCGTCCTTTTCCCTGCCGTCTACGCCTAATACTACGATATTGCGTTTAGAGCCCAGCCGTTCATTGCGCGGCAGGTCATCCATAGTTTTAGCCAGCGTCCCAAACATCGGATCGCCGTTCATATAAGCATATACCAAATAACTGGCGGCAGCGATTGCCGCTACGATCAGCAAAATTAATTTTTTCAATCCTTTTCTTCCTTTCCCACACCCAATTACAAAATATTAGCCTGCAGTTCTTTATGAAACCGTTTAATAAATCCATGCAGTATCCGAGCTGTAAGCCCCCAGATAACATGCCCCTGATATTCGTAAAAATAGATATTATACCCCTTCCGCTTATACCAGTCGTGCGGATGGCGCGGCAGCAGATCAAAAGGAAAATCTGCAGTTGCGCGGTTTGCCAGTTCCATATGAGCAACGCGCGGATCAGAAACCACCGTAAAAATCTCAGCTACCTCATCGCTGTTGCAGTCCAGTTTTACTTCGTTGGCCAGCCTGCCAACAAAAGGATGAATAATAGGTCCCATATGTGTCACCAAGTAATCCAGTTCACCGCACAATTCTATTTTGTCTTCAGTAATACCCAGCTCTTCACAGGTTTCGCGCACAGCAGTTTTGGCAAAGCTGTCATCGCCGCACTCATAGCGTCCGCCCGGAAAACATACATCGCCCGGCTGCCACCCCAAACCGGCGGCCCGTACTTCAAAAAGAACTGCCGGCCCCTGCTTGGTGTCTATCAACGGCACTAAAACGGCAGCATCCCACAAACGGTCAGCTTTATCGATCCGGGCAGGACGGCGGTTGAGTCGTTCTGTGATCTGTTTTATAAGTTCAGCTGTTTTTTCCATACAATAACCCCATTTCTCCTATATCCCTTCTGCGTCCACAGCAAATTTCCTGCCGCCTGTTGTGAATTATTCTTGAAATATAAAAGACGGACGGGTCTAAACCCATCCGTCAAAGAGTCTTGTCTTATTTTAATAAAGCGGTTCTTCGATGTTCGACTTTTCGCTTTTATCAACCAGATAAGCAACGGTAGCGTCACCAGTAACATTAACGCAGGTCCGCGGCATATCAAGGATACGGTCGATACCTGCGATCAGAGCGGAACCCTCAAGCGGCAAGCCGATCGCTGTCAATATCATCGTCAGCATGATAAAGCCTGCCCCCGGAACACCGGCAGTGCCGATCGAAGCTAGCGTACCAGTAAGAACAATAGTCAGATACTGCCCGGTCGTAAGATCGACCCCATAGATCTGCGCAATGAAGAGTGCGCAGACGCCCTGATAAACAGCCGTGCCATCCATATTGATCGTAGCGCCCAAAGGCAGTACAAAACTGGAAATGTCTTTCGAAACACCCAGCTTTTGGATGCATTGCATGCTGACAGGCAATGTGCCGCCGGAGGAACAGCTGGTAAACGAAAGCACCTGTGCCGGTAAAATTGCTTTGAAGAACTTGACCGGGCTGATCTTGCCGACGAATTTAAGCAGACCGCCATAAACGATGACCGCATGCAGGAAGCAGCCGAGATAAACAGCGATAACAACCTTCAAAAGCGGCAGCAGTACAGCCGGGCCGTTAGCTGCAACGACCGGAGTGATCAAACCGAAAACACCGATCGGCGCCACATTCATGATAAAACCGACGATTTTATAGCTGACCTCTGCCAGACCGTCAAAAACATTGTACAGAGCCTTGGCCCGATCACCGACTGCAGTGATGCCGATACCCATGAACAGACTGAAAACGATGATCTGCAGCATGTTGGCTTTAAGCATCGCTTCCATCGCATTAGTCGGGAAAATGTCAATAATTACCTGCATGATAGGCGGCGCGGCTTTAGCCGCAGCTTTAACGCCTTCACCAGGCATATTCACGCCGGCGCCCGGTTCTAAAACCGTACCTAAAAATATACCAAGTACAATCGCAAATGCCGTAGTTCCCAAATAATAAGCCATAGTTTTGCCGCCGATACGGCCTATCTTTTTGATATCCCCCAAACTGCAGACACCAATGACGAGAGACGAGAAAACCAAAGGAACGATGATCATTTTGATCATATTCATAAAGATAGTACCAAAAGGTCCGATCCATGTTTTGGCGAAATCTACACCTTCCGCACCCAGTTCCAGACCGGCAATGATACCAAGACCAAGACCGATCAGAATTTTTGTTGACAAATTCATCAAAATATCCCCCTTGCGCATAATAAAATATTAAAATTACGTCTACAATAATTAGGCAAAAATAATAAAAATCCTGCCTTCTTTCTTCATGTATACAGTATTTCTGCAAAATCGTTGCCCAAACCGCAGTTTTTTCAAAAAAAATATGCTAAAGTTTTTAGTTTTATCCAAAAACTTTAGCATATCCTGAAATTATTTATTATTCTCCAAACGGTATGCACAATGGTTTGTCGCACCTGAATATTCATTCAGCTTGAAAGAACCGCGCAGTGCGGCCGCTACAAATTTTTTCGCCAGTTCCACAGCTTCGCGCACGCTCAGTCCATTGGCCAGTCCCGCTGTAATCGCTGCCGAATAAGTACAGCCAGCTCCATGATTATAGCAGGGCTCGATTTTAGGAGCACTGGCAATCGTAAATTCCCTGCCGTCATAAAGCACGTCAACAGCTTCCCTGCTGTCATTGCGGGAACCGCTTTTGATTACGACATAGCCTGCTCCCAGCTCCTTGATCCGTCCGGCAGCTTCCTTGATCTCGTCCAGCGTTTCCACCTTTTCCATATCGGCAAGATAGGCTGCTTCGATCGTATTAGGCGTTACTACGTCAGCCCGCTGCATCAAAACAGTTTTGATAGCGGCGGCTGCTTCCGGTACCATGATCACATCCACACCCTTGCAGACCATGACCGGATCAATAACGACATTGCACAGCTTGAAACGGTCTATAGTACGGGCCACTAGCTCAACCAGCTCGGCACTGCCCAGCATCCCCGTTTTCATAGCATCGATACCGATACCGGCGACAATCGTTTCGATTTGTTTTTCCACAACGTCCAAACCGATCGGGGAAATTTCGTGATCCCAGTCTTTATGAGGATTTTGGGCTACTATAACGGTCAGCGCCGTCATTCCGTAAACATCCAGCTCCTGGAATGTTTTTAAATCAGCCTCCATACCTGCACCGCCGCTGGCGTCGCTGCCGGCAATGGTCATGGCTTTATGCAGCATATTCATAACTTACCTCCTGCCTGAAGCTTTACCTGGCGTAAAGCTCCCATAAAATAACCGCCAAACAGCCAGGTATTCCAAAGAACCCCGCAATCAGCGCTTTGATAACGGTGATTTTGAGTCCGAAACCCAAAAATCCACCTATAAGATTTATAAACCACAAAGCTACCGCACCGCAGATACCATTCCAGATGAGACGAAACGGCAGTGAAAAACATTTTACGACGACGACTAAAATCAGTACGCCGATAATAAACGGCAGCGTTCCTTCCAGAGTACCCGAGTTGAGCCCTTTTACAGCATGGTCAATGCCCTGCATGGCCGAACCGCCCAGATCGCGGACAGCACTTTCTATTTCCTGCATGCTATAGCTCCTTCTTTCTTATATTCTATGCCTGTTTTCCAAAGCACGTGATAAAGTCAGCTCGTCAGCATATTCCAAATCACCGCCAACAGGCAGGCCATGGGCAATACGGCTGATAACGATACCGACAGGCTTCAGCAGCTGCGCCAGATAGGCAGCAGTAGCCTCGCCTTCCACGTCAGAATTGGTAGCGATGATAACTTCCCTGACCGTATCACCCTGCAGACGCCGCAGCAGCTCTTTTACACGCAGATTATCAGGGCCGATACCGTCAAGCGGTGACAAAACGCCGTGCAGCACATGGTAAACACCGTTATAACCGCGGCTGCGTTCCATCGCCATTACATCCTGCGGCTGTTCCACAACGCAGACTACACTGTGGTCGCGTCCTGCATTGCCGCAAACCTCACAGGTCTCGGCATCAGTAAGATTATAACAAATATCACACAAACGGATCTGCCGCTTGGCCTCCAGCAGTGTTTCTGCCAGACGGCGCACCTCTTCTTCCGGCATATCGATAATATGATACGCCAGGCGCAGAGCGGTTTTGGAACCAATACCGGGCAGGCGCCGCAGCTGTTCATGCACATTGGCCAGCGGCCGGATCATTCTGGCCATTTTCAGAACATGCCCGGCATTTTCATCCCGCCGGTCAGTTTGCCCATTTCAGCTTCAGTCATTTCGTCGATCTTGCGCATACCTTCGTTAACTGCCGCTACCAAAAGGTCTTCCAGCATTTCTACATCTTCCGGATCTACTGCGCTGGGATCGATCTTAACGCTGACAACTTCTTTTTTACCGCTGACAACTACGGTGACAGCACCGCCGCCTACTGTAGTTTCGATTGTACGCAGCTTTAATTCTTCCTGCATTTTTGCCATATCAGCCTGTAATTTCTGTACTTTTTTCATCATGCCCTGCATATTTCCCATACCACCGTTAAACATTATTGTTCCTCCTCGTAATGATGCCTTGCGGCAGAAATTTGATTTATAATTTTTGCAGTGTGCCGCCAAAAGCGTCCAGCGCAGCCTTCACAGCAGGTTCAACATCTTCCGCCGGAGGCTGTTTTGGAGCAGCTTTAGGTTTGGCAGCGGCAGGCTTGGCGGCAGTGATGCATTCCAACCGTACACTTTGCCGTGCCAGCCTCAGCAGCACTTCTTCAAAAGCTTTCTTATAATCAGGATCGTTCATCCTGACGCACATGAATTTATTTTTGAAACCAACGGTCAAAACGCCGTTTTCATACCCTGTAACATAGCCGCCAGCGGCACAGGCCACCATAGACTGTTTTTTCTCATTCTTAAGGATCTCCAAAGCCTGGTTCCACAGATCTTCTCCTTCGGTCCAGTCACCGCTGTATTCCAGTGTCGTCGCAGCAGCTGCTTCCTCAGAAACAGGTTTCGGCTCTGTTTCAGCTTTTGCCGCAGCAGCAGGCTCGGGTTCCGCCGCTGGTGCCTGAACGGCACTTACTGCCGGCGCTTTTTTTACCCGGGACGCTGCAGGAGCAGCAACCGCCGCTGCCTGTTTTTCTTCGGGTTCAGGCTTAATCTGAGTCCTACTGTTTGCAGCACCCAAAGGCACACCGCTGCGCACCTGATGCTCCAGCTGCTCTACGCGGGCCATCAGTGCGGCAATAGTACTGCCCTCAATACGGCACAGATCAAACAGACATAATTCCGCAGTAATCCTGCCCCGCGCACTGAACCGCAATTCACCCATGGCCTGATGCAGACGTTCTTCAGCCGCCATCAGGCGATCACTGCCAAATAACAGAGCCAGCTCGGAAATAGCTTCTTCCGTATCCGTCAAATAAATTTCGTGGTATCCGGGCGATGCTTTATAGAGCAGCACCGCCCGCAGATACTCGGCCAGCTCTGTCAGGATCTGACGCACATCCTTGCCCTGCTCAGCCAAACGGTTCAGCAGCTGCAAAGCAGCTGACAAGTCCTGCCTGCCGATCGCACGCACCAGCTCACGCAGCGCTTCACGCCCCACGATACCTAAAACGTTCCGTACCGTTTCGGCAGTTACAGTATCGGCCATCACGCCGCACTGATCCAACAGGCTCAGCGCATCACGCATACCTCCGTCCGACTGAATCGCAATCAGTTTCAAGGCTTCGTCATCCGCTCTGATTTCGCTGCCGTCAGCAACCTCGCGCAGACGTTTGGCAATATCCTCATTAGTCACACGTTTAAAATCAAAACGCTGACAGCGGGAATGGATCGTTGCCGGTATCTTATGCGGCTCTGTCGTCGCCAAAATAAACACGATATGCGCCGGCGGCTCTTCCAACGTTTTCAGCAGCGCGTTAAAAGCTTCTGTCGTCAGCATATGCACTTCATCGATAATATATACTTTATAACGCCCGTTGACAGGAGCAAACATGACTTTTTCACGCAGGTCACGGATCTCATCGATACCGCGATTAGAGGCAGCGTCGATCTCAAACACATCCATACTGCTGCCGTCATTGATCCGCTGGCAGTTGGCGCACTCGTTACAGGGATTAGCAGTAGGCCCCTGCTCACAATTCAGAGCTTTCGCCAGAATCTTCGCCACAGTAGTTTTACCGGTTCCTCTGGTGCCGCAGAACAGATACGCATGGCCGATACGGTTATGCTTAATCTGATTTGTCAGAGTAGTCACTATGTGATCCTGACCTTTGACATCCGCGAAATTATCCGGTCTGAACTTTCTGTAAAGAGCAGTGTAACTCATGAGTAAACTCCTATCGTAACTATTCAGCACCCCCACTGTCAGCAGCGCGCCAAATAGTTATCTCT
>OGPE01002176.1_pt1 | contig 11512 bp, 9 predicted proteins | sample 1552881 | NCBI WGS metagenome assembly OGPE01 (sample SAMEA2580236, study PRJEB22360) | human gut metagenome | biome: human gut; feature: human-associated habitat; material: faeces | place: Denmark | collected 2008/2010 | reverse complement strand
GGCCGGCTGCCCGCGCGCCGACAGCCTGCGGCATTTGCTGCGGCAAACCCCGCGCGAGCAGCGCGAAGGGATGGCCTTTCTGATCGCCCACATGCCCCGGGGCGACCGCGACACGATGCGCCTCGACCTGCTGCGCGAGAATGTGGAATATGCCTACCGTGCCCGCCGGGACTACCCTTGGACACGTGCGCTGCCCGATTCCGTCTTCCTGAACGAGGTGCTGCCCTATGCCGCCGTGGACGAGGTGCGCGACAGCTGGCGGGCGGATTTCTACCCGCGCTTCGCCCGGCGCGTGGCGCTTTGCCGCGACATCCGCGCTGCGATCGACTCCGTGAACCGGAATATCGCGGCCGACGTCGGGGTGGAGTACAACACCGCCCGCGAAAAGACCAACCAGAGCCCTGCCGAGTCGATGCGGCAGCATATGGCTTCCTGTACGGGGCTTTCGGTGCTGCTGGTCGACGCCCTGCGCGCGGCGGGAATCCCGGCGCGTTTCGCCGGGACGCCCGCGTGGCACGACGACCGCGGCAACCACAGCTGGGTCGAGGTATGGATTGGCGGCCGCTGGTATTTCACGGAATATTACCCCTCGGGGCTCGACCATGCCTGGTTCCTTTCGGATGCCGGGCGGGCGCTCGATGACCGTACGCACGGCATCTTCGCCGTGTCGTTCCGGCCGACCGGCGACTGGTTTCCGATGGTGTGGAACGAGCGTTCGCGCGACGTGCACGGGGTCGACGTCTCGCAGCGTTACCGCGATCTCTATGCATCCTACGAGCAGGCCCTCGTGGCGCAGGGAAGGCATACGACGGTGACTTTCGTGATGTACGACAGTGCGGCGCACGAAGGGCGCTCGGACGCCCGCGTGGCGGCCAATGTCGATGTATTCTGCGGTGCCGAGCAGATGGGCGGAGGCCGCACGGCCGGGCCGAGGCAGGACATGAACGATGCGTTGAGGTTCCTGCTGGAAAAAGGCAAGTCCTATACGTTCCGCTACGAGAACGCCCGCGGCGAAACGACGGAGGTCACGGCCGAGGTGGGCGATGCCCCGCTGACCGTTACGGGATACATGCGATAGCCCCCCCCCTCCCTGTCCGGGAATCCCGCCTTTCACCGCCGATGGTGCCGGGCGGGCTGTCGGCCCGCTCCCCGAAAATGGAAATCACCCCTGTCGGAGCTATCTCCGGCAGGGGTGAAATCGTAGCAACCGGGCTTGCCGGCCGGCACTTTCCGTCAGGGCTGCTTTTTCGTATCCGTGCCGGGCACTTTCGCCCGGAAGCCGATGCCGATCCGGTCGGTCGGCAGGCTCGGGATCTTCACGAGTCCGGTGTGCGGGGCGTGTCCGAGTTCCATATGCAGGATGGGGTAGGGCCGGCCCGAGGGGTCGGCCGCGTCGCGCCCGGCGGTGCGGAATCCCATCCGTTCGTAGAAACCCGCGGCCTGCGGGTTCTGCTCGTTGACGTCGACCCGCCGCACGCCGCAGTGCCGTGTGACGTAGTTCACGAGTTGCCGGCCAAATCCCTTGCCCCGCGCCCCGGGGGCGACGAACAGCATTTCGAGCATATCGCCGGCGACGCCTGCGAAGGCGGTGAACCCGCCGAACTTTCCTGCCCCGCCGGATTTTCTGCGGCAGCCTCCGGTCTTCTCTGCCCCGGCGTATGCGCCGCCGCTCCCGCATGCATCGCCCGATCGATTGGTTCCGGCCTCGGATTCCCTTATGACATAAAGGGTTGTACCCGGCAGTGCTTCGTTGCGAACCATCTGCCGGAAGAAGGGGATGTCCTCCTCGCTGAGGAAATCGTGCGTTGCCCGCACGGAGGCCTCCCAGAGGGCGGTCAGTGCGTCCAGCTCTGCGGGCGAGGGCTGCGGGAGGTGTTCGATCATGCGGTGGTAAGGGTTACAATAAGGTCACGGGCGGTTTCTGCCGCACGAAATTCCGGGCGAGGGCTGCTGCAAAAGGCGTGCGGAATGTGCGGGCACCGAAGGCACACCCTTTCACACAGGCGCAGCAGCGGATGCAGCGTGCCGGGTCGGTGTGCAGCTCGTCGCCGCGTGCGATGGCCTGCGTGGGGCACAGTGCGACGCAGCGGCCGCATTGCGTGCAGCGTGCGGCATCTCCCTCGGGCAGCAGGACGACGGGGTGGCGTTTCTGCCGGCGGCGGTATCCCAGTACGAACCGGATGAAGCGCAGCTTCGGGAGGAGCGGCGTACGCGGTTCGCGCAGTTTCGCGGGGTCGATGGGGACAAGGGCGCCCGTTGCGGGGGCCTTGGCTGCATCCATGCTGCCGGTTTGGGTTGCCCGGGTGGTTGCTGCGGTGTCGGATGCCGTTTCCGGGTTCTTGCCGGGGGAAGGCTCTGTTTTTGCTAATTTTTCGCGCACCTGAGCCCCGAATGCCCTGGCGGCAGCCAGATCCCGTGCGTCGGGGCGTCCCTGTGCGATCGGGGTTTCGGGCGTGCTGTACGAATGCTCGCCGACGAATGCCCCTGCCGCTACGGGCACGAATCCCCGTCCCGCGACGAACGAGGCGAGCTCTGCGACGGCCGTGCCGAACGAGCGGTTGCCGTAGACGGCCAGAACGACGGCCGGGGTGCCTTCGCCGCGGATCTCCCGCAGGCGTTCCAGGGCTGCGGGCGCCACGTGCCCTCCGTAAACCGGCACGGCGAATATGGCGACGGCTTCGCCCGGCAGCGGGGCGGGGTACCCGGCGGGATGGGTCAGGTCGATGGCCGTGACTGTCGGTTCCCCGTGCATGCTTTTCGTTTCGCCCCCGTTCCCGGCGGCAGGTTCCGGTGCCGCCGCCGCTGCGGGGCCCGCTCCCGGGACTTGCCCGGAAGAGGGTGCCTGCGCCGCGTCCGCGTTGTGTCCGGCAGACTCTTCTGTGGCTGTCCCTTCCGTTTCTGTCATCCCCTGCACCACGGCCGCGGCGATTTTCCGCGATGTCCCGGTAGGCGAGAAAAAGAGGGTGTAAATGCTTGTCGTTTTCATGTTCCCGGCAGATTTTTTTCGGTGTAAAGATAACGTTTTTCCGGTTGAATTTTTATATTTGCCATGAAACCTGTAAAATTGAGAAGAGATGACTACGAAGATTTTTGCATGTGCGGCGCTGCTGCTCGCATCATGCGGCGGTACGCAGACGGCCGGGGAGCAGGCGCGGGTTCCCGAAACGAAGACCGAAGTGAAACACGGGCCGGAGATCGCACTCCTGAAGCCCGACCCGAAATCGGGCATGACGATCAACGAGGCGTTGCAGAACCGCCGCTCCTCGCGTGAATATGCTCCCGAAGCCCTTTCGCTCGAGGAGTTGTCGGGCGTAATGTGGGCGGCTGGCGGCATCAACCGCCCGCAGGACGGACGGCTCACGGCACCTTCGGCACTGGCGTTGTATCCCATCCGCATTTATGCGTTTTTCCCCGAGGGCGTTTACAGCTACGATGCCAAGGGGCAGAAACTGGTGCGCGTGACGGAGGGCGACCACCGGAACCTTGCCGGGGCGCAGCCGTTCGTGTTTACGGCGCCGCTCAACCTGGTTTATGTGGCCGACATGTCGGTCTATGAAGGTAAGAATATCCCCGCCGGGCATGTCCGCTACCTTTGCGGGCAGGATGCCGCAGGCTATGCCGAGAACGTCAACCTCTACGCCGCAGGCCATGGCCTGAAGTCGATCACGCGCGGCAGCGCCCCCGAGGCCGAGCTGCTCGAGGCCCTCGGCCTCGATCCCGGCCGCTACTTCCTTGCGCTGGCGCAGACGGTGGGCAAATAGCGGTGTGCCCCCGGAATGGAAAAGGGACGGCTTTTAGGCCGTCCCTTTTTTATTTGTCCGCAGGTGCGGCTATGGCCGGTCGGATGGCGCGCCCCGGCTTTGTGCCCGTCCCGGCTTTGGCTCGGTCACGGCCTTTCGCACGGGCTGTCTAAGGCGCGTTCCCCGGTGTTGTCCTGAAGGCCGTTTCCGGCTGTTCCGTCCTTAGTCTGCCGAAAGCGTTTCCTTTGCCGCATCCCGGCCGTCGGGTTCCTCCAGCGGGACGATATAGAATCCGCGTCCCGGTGTCCACTCCACGCAGAAAAGTTTTTCCGCATCGGGGTACCCCGCCTGCCGGAGGTGGCGCAGGAGCCACCGCTTGCCCTTGCCGCTGCGCTCGAGTGCGTCTTCCATGACCTTGCCCCCGTTGACGAGCAGGTACGATTCTGGCGGTTCGTTGCGGCGCGATATGGTTATCCGCCCGTTGGTTTCGAAACGCACGTCGTCGACGTCGAACATCGAGAAGATGCCGTTTTCGCGCAGCATGGTGCGGAACTGTTCCATTTCGAGCCCGTTGCGGCGGAATTCGCGCATCACCAGCCGGCGGTCGCGGACGAGCATCACCGAGTCGCCCTTGATCGCCCTGCGGATGCGGTGGAAGCGCATCAGGTAGCGCAGCGAGACGTTGGCCGCCGTCCACACCGCGAAGGCGAATACCAGATACCATACCGGGGTGTCGGGGTTGTAGATTACGCCGCCGACCAGCGCCCCGAGTACGAACGAGTTTACCGAATCGAGGGGTGTGAGCTGTGCCATCTGGGTCTTCCCCGATATGCGCAGGAAAAAGATCACGCCCAGCATTCCGACCAGCAGTTTGATGGCGATGGATAGATACATGGTGTGCAGGTTTTGTTTTCCGTTTCCCCTCACCCTGCAAATTCCGCGCAAATCCGGAAAAACCTACCCGGCGGGGGGCTCCATCCTGCGAATAGCGTGGTACGGCCGTATCTCCGGCCGTCTTCCTCGGGGCTAAAGGCCGTACTCCGCGGCGTAACGCCACAGGGGTGCGGCCATCAGTGCCTGCCGGATGCGGCCGCTTTCGAGCAGGTCGCGCACCTCGGCGCCCGAGAACAGGTGCACGCGGATGTCCTCCGTAGCATCGAGGTGCTGTTCGCCCAGGCGTTCCACGCCCGTCGCCAGGTAGCAGTACGTCAGGTTGTTCTGCGTCGAGGGGTTGGGCGCCACGACCATTAGCTCGCGCCACTGGCCGCCGCCGTACCCCGTCTCCTCGGCCAGTTCGCGCTGTGCCGCGGCCAGCATCGAGGCGTCGTCGGGCTCGGCTACGCCCGCCGGGATTTCATAGTCCGTTTCGCCCAGCCCGTGGCGGTACTGGTCGATAAAGACGAATTTCCCCTCTTTCGTAATGGCGATGACGTTCACCCAGTCGGGATATTCGAAGACGTAGTAGTCGGGTATGCGGCGCCCGTCGGGCAGTTCGATGCTCTCGTGGCGTACCGTAAACCAGGGTTTGCGGGCGAGGTATTCGCTCGTGAGAACTTTCCAGTTGCGTTTTTTCGGATTTTCCATGGCGGCGTCTTGCTTGTCGGATGCAAAAATAGCGAAAAATAGTTATCTTTGTAACATCCGTAAAAAAACATCCATGTTGTCCCAGAACGAACGAAAGCGTATCATCGCCCTCATCAACCGCGAAGTGGTGCCCGCCATCGGGTGTACCGAACCGATCGCCGTGGCGCTGTGCACGGCGCGTGCAGCCGAACTGCTCGGCTCGCGTCCCGAAAAGGTCGCCGTGCGCCTGAGCGCCAATATCCTTAAGAACGCCATGGGCGTTGGGATCCCCGGTACGGGGATGATCGGCCTGCCGATCGCCGTGGCGCTCGGGGCGCTCGTCGGCCGTTCGGAGTACCGGCTGGAGGGATTGCGCGACGTGACGCCCGGGGCCGTGGAGCAGGGCCGCCGGTATATCGACGAAAAGCGCGTATGTATCGACCTGAAGGAGGGTATCGCCGAGAAACTCTATATCGAGGTCGAGGCCCGGGGCGCCGGGCACTGTGCCACGGCGGTGATCGCGGGCGGCCATACCTCGTTCGTATACCTCGAGCGCGACGGCGAGGTGACGCTCGACAAACGTACGGCCTCGGCGGCCGAAGAGGATGGGGGCGAAGTACCCCTCACGCTGCACCGCGTGTGGGAGTTCGCCACGACGGCGCCCCTCGACGAACTGCGCTTCATCCTCGAAACACGCCGCCTGAACAAGGCCGCCGCCGAGCAGGCTTTCGCCGGGGAGTTCGGCCACTGCGTAGGGCGTACGCTCCGTTGCGAGCGAGAACGGAAGATTATGGGCGACAGCATCTTCTCGCGGATACTGTCCTATACCTCCGCGGCGTGCGACGCCCGCATGGCCGGGGCGATGATCCCCGTGATGAGCAACTCGGGAAGCGGCAACCAGGGCATCGCCGCGACGCTGCCCGTGGTGGTCTACGCCGAGGAGACGCACGCCTCGGAGGAGCAGATGATCCGGGCGCTGACGTTGAGCCACCTCACGGTCATCTACATCAAGCAGAGCCTGGGACGTCTGTCGGCGCTGTGCGGCTGCGTGGTGGCGGCCACGGGATCGAGCTGCGGCATCACCTACCTGATGGGCGGCGGCTACGGCCAGGCGGCCGCGGCCGTGAAGAACATGATCGCCAACCTGACGGGCATGATCTGCGACGGAGCCAAGCCCAGTTGTGCGATGAAGCTCACGAGCGGCGTCTCGACGGCCGTGCTGTCGGCCATGATGGCCATGGACGGCCATTGCGTCACCCCGGTCGAGGGCATCATCGAGGAAGATGTGGACAAATGTATCCGCAACCTCACCGCCATCGGCCGCGACGGCATGAACGAGACCGACAGCCTCGTACTCCGGATTATGACCAATAAATGCTGACTATGAAATATCTTACACTGAAAACCCGTCTGCTGGCCCTGCTGCTGCTGGCCGCGACCTGCGCCGCTGCGCAGCCCACCCCTGCCCAACTGGCCTCCCGTCCCGAACTCACCGCGAGCATCTACCACTCCTACGAGTACCTGCCCGGTCCTGCCGCTCCGGTTCCCGACGGCTACGAGCCGTTCTACATCAGCCACTACGGCCGGCACGGAAGCCGCTACCACTCGAAAGAGGAGGCTTATGCCGAGCCGCTCGCCGCGCTGCGCAAAGCCGACAAGGCCGGGGCGTTGACCCCCAAGGGCCGCGAGGTGCTGGCCAAGGTCGAGACGCTGGCCGCCGATGCCTGCAAACGCTACGGCGACCTTTCGCCCCGCGGCGTACAGGAACACCGCGGCATCGCCGAGCGGATGTTCGCCGCCTATCCCGGGGTTTTCTCGACCGACGGGGGCTGCGTGTGCCGTATCGAGAGCCGCTCGACGCAGGTTCCGCGCTGTATCTTGAGCATGGCGGCTTTCAACGAACGTCTCAAGGAGCTGAATCCCGCGATCCGCGCCACGCGCGATGCGAGCGCCCGCGATCTTTGTTATCTGGCCAACGGACCCTCGCTCAAGGCGAGCCGCAGGGCCGCTTCGGCGGTCGCGGACAGCCTGACCCGCGTGCGTGTGAACCCCGACCGGTTCGTGAAGTCGCTCGTCACCGACCCCGGGTGCATCGACGAGCCGCTGGATCTGATGGAGGATCTTTTCATGCTGGCCGCCATCACGCAGGACGTCAGCCATCTGGGCATCGAGCCGTTCTATGAAATCTTCACCAGAGAGGAACTCTATGCGCTCTGGGAGTGCGAGAACGTCCGCCGTTACCTGATCATGGGACCTTCGGCCCGCTTCGGCGATCCGCTCGTCGCCGATGCCAGGCCGTTGCTGCGCAATATCGTCGAGACGGCCGACCGCGTCGTTGCGGGGGAATCGGACCTTTCGGCCTCGCTGCGTTTCGGTCACGACACCTATGTGGTTCCGCTGCTGGCCCTGCTGCGCGCCGAGGGAGCCTATGCCCGCGTGGAGTCGCTCGACGATGTAGCTGCGGCGTGGAACGCCCATACGGTGACGCCGATGGGAACCAACGTCCAGTTCATCTTCTTCCGCAATCCCGAAACGGGGGACGTGCGCGTCCGCGTACTGCATAATGAGCGCGACGCCAATCTGCCCCTCGCCGGAGGCCCTTACTATCCGTGGAAAGAGCTGAAGAGATACTGTGAAGCGTTGTACGGAGCGGAAAACTGAAAAAGATGACGAATTGATTTGGTTTTTGGGCGGAAATGTATATCTTTAAGCGATCAAACGTTTGAACCATGTACATTTCCAGACTGGCATTCGTGCTCGCGGCATTGTCGGCCGCGTCGTGTATCGACAAGGATGTCGACAATACCGAATTTTATGAAAAGTATGCCAGGGGATTCGACAACCGGACGACCGTGGCGGTGAATATCGCTTCCGAGGTTGCCGGCGAGTATTATGCGGTCTATTTCGGGAATCCCTACGATGGGGAGTCGCTTGTGAAACAGCCTGCATTGACGGGTTTTACGCCTGTTTCGACCACGCTCGACGTGCCGAAGGACGTTGAAAGGCTGTATGTCGTGGCGCAGGGCGAGATGAAAAGTTACGAGGTGGGGAACCTGTCGATCTCGGCCGCTGCCCGGCCCGGCCCGCAGACCCGCGCCGCCGATGTGAATCCGGTCAGCGCCCGGGTTATGACGGCCGTCAACAGCATCTATTTTCCCGAAAAGACCAATAACGTCCGGGGCGACGACCTTTTCAAGTGCACCGACCTGGTGATCGACCGGACGCCGAGTTCGGGCGATTTCGACGAGGCGGAGATCTGGCTCACGTTTCTCGGCGACGGCGGCTGCCGCCAGAGCCAGCTTTTCGGCAAACTCTGGTTCTACACCTATCCCTCTTCGAAACAGGATGGGCTGACGCTCGGCGACTGCACCTTTTACGGGGTGAAGGACGGCGAAGTGGTCGCGATTCCCTATTCCGAGGTCCGGGCGCAGCGCAGCTGGGTTTTCTACACCCGGGAGGAGTTCTCGTCGAATATCGCCTCCTACAAGCGTTACAAACTGGGCGTATTCCCCAAGGGGTTGAACCTCGGATTCGTTTACATCGGCAACAGCACGGTGAGCAACGGCGGATTCCGTTTCACCACGCTCCGGCTCAATGAGCGCGTGCAGGATTATACGCTGACGTACCAGGACGACAAGAAGACGTTCCGGATCGTCGACCGGCATCTGGCCAACGGTTATATCTGCCACGTCACGGAGGGTGATTTTCAGGGCAACATCCTCGGCATGGAGAACCGCGTGGTGACCGAGAGCGCGAAATACGACGGCGACTACAACGACATTCTCTGCATGATCGAGAGCAACCCGAGGACCATCGCCCCCGGCGAGGAGGTCGAGATCGGCAACAGCGGCAACAAGGACCCCGAGGAGATCGCCTGCAAGACCTCTGTCGGGCTTTACCTGTTCGAGGACAATTATCCGTACCGCGGCGATTTCGACTTCAACGATGCGGTGGTTCAATGTGAGATCAGGGATTACTACCAGTCGAAAAACCGGGCCAAGCAGATCACCGTGCAGCTGATGGCGACCGGATCGCATATGTCCAACAGTTTCGGATTCCGGGATTCGAAGGGTTTCCAGCCGTTCCTTTCCGGCCTGAAGGGCTATCGGAACGTCTATGCGGCGCAGGCTTTCGAGCCCGTCGGCGAGCCTGTCGTGCAAACGCTTTACGGCGACGTGGTCCCCTGTCTGAAAAACGAATCGGAGTATTATATCTATCCGTCGAGCTTCAATACGGCGGAGTATCCCAGCGTGCTGGACATTCCGGTTTCGGACCCCGACGACGCCTCGTGGAAGTTCGAATGGCCGCAGGAGATGCAGAGCATCGACGACTGCTACTGGTTCCTCAAAAGCGCTTCGGGCGGTTCCCGTGAAAAGGATTGGTACAAGCGTCCGAAGGATGCGGCCCTGCTGTTCGGGCGTTGACGTTCCCGGTTTGTGAGCGGCTTTCCGCACAAACTGTTAACGGGGCGGATGGGCTGTGCGTGACGTACGTTCCATCCGCCCCGTTTTTTTCGGTGCGCGAATCTCCTCATTTGAATTTGGGACCAGGCGGAGGCTCTCCCGCATATTTGCCGCTTACGGCATGAAGGGCTTTCCGGAAAGCCGGGATGCCCGGTTTACGGGGCTGTCCGCCGCTTTGGCGGCGACCGTGTGATGCGACTGCTGTGGCGGCCCGTTGTTCGCGCGCAGCCTCCGACCGCTGTTGTAACGACGGCGGGAAGGGGGCGGAAATGCCTCCGGTCCGGTTCGGAACGCGAGGGCCTGCCGGCTATTTAGTGGAAAATCGTTTTGACGATGATGCCTGTGGCTCCCTGGTGGCGGGTGGTGTAATCCTTGGCGATGCGGCTGGTTTTCTGCAGGAACTCCTCGTTGTCGCGCAGGGGCACGAACCACGTGCGCAACTGCTCGTAGTCGGTCACCGACCGGGCGGCGCCGAGCGTCACCAGATCGCGGGCCTCCTTGAATTTTTCGTAGTTGGGACCGAAGGCCACCGGAAGTCCGAACGTCGCGGCTTCGAGCGTGTTGTGAATGCCGACGCCGAACCCGCCGCCGATATAGCTCCAGGTGGCGTAGCCGTAGACCGAGGCGAGAATCCCCACCGTGTCGAGGATCAGCAGCTGCCGCGAACCGTAGGTCGTGCGGGGCGTGCATTGCGTGTAGCGCAGCGCGCCGCCTTTGGTTTCGGCCATCAGCCGTGCGATGCGCGACTCGTCCATTTCGTGGGGTGCGACGACGAATTTCACGTCGGGATTGTCGTTTATCAGCCGGATCAGCAGCTCTTCATCCGGCTCCCATGTCGATCCTGCCACGAACAGGCGGTTGTCGCCCTTGAAGCGGTCGATGACGTCGATGCGTCTGGCCGCGCGGGCGATCTCCGCCACGCGGTCGAAGCGCGTGTCCCCGGCCACCAGCACGTTGTCGAAGCCCAGCGTCGCCAGCAGTTTTTTCGACTCCTCGTTCTGCACGAACATCACGTCGAACGACTCCAGCGCCTGTCGCCACATGCCGCCGTAGGGGCGGAAAAAGACCGAATTGCGGCGGAAGATGGCCGACACGACGTAGGTGCGGATTTTCCGGCGGCGCAGTTCGCGGAGCAGGTTGAGCCAGTACTCGTATTTGACGAAGATGGCGATTTCGGGGTGCGCGGCATCGAGGAAGCGGCGGGCGTTGCCCGGCGTGTCGATCGGGAGGTAGAAGATGTAGTCGACGCCCTTGTAGTTCTTGCGGATTTCGTAGCCCGAAGGCGAGAAGAAGGTCAGAAGAATCTTATATTCGGGGTGCGTCTTGCGAAGCTGTTCGATGATGGGGCGGCCCTGTTCGAACTCTCCGAGCGACGCGACGTGTATCCAGATGATCCTGTCCGTGGGGGCGATTGCCTCCCGCATGCGGCGGAAGAGGTCTTTGCGGCCTTCGATCCAAAGGCGGGCCTTCGGATGGCGCGGCGCCACGAGACGGATGGCCCAAACGTAGAGAATCAGACCGAAATTATAGAACCACATCGGTATTTACGGTGTTGAGTTTTCAGTTTCTAACGCCCGCGCCCGGTGACCCGACGTCAGGCTGTTCTTTTTCAGTCCGGCAAAGATAGTACAATTTGTCGGAACTGCAAAATTACCAATTGTATTCCATTGCCTGCGGAATCAGGCGCACCTCCGTCTCTCCGCCGGGCATTATCTCCACGGCGATCAGGTCGAACTGCGCTTCGCG
>OGPE01002174.1_pt1 | contig 11520 bp, 10 predicted proteins | sample 1552881 | NCBI WGS metagenome assembly OGPE01 (sample SAMEA2580236, study PRJEB22360) | human gut metagenome | biome: human gut; feature: human-associated habitat; material: faeces | place: Denmark | collected 2008/2010 | reverse complement strand
ACAGCCAGACAGGATCTGATTTACGAAGCACTCCAAATCGGAGACCGTGAGAGTAACTGGTGCCACAAACTTAACAAAACGCTACTTGATGCCATGAAAAAGGATAAGAATCTTACAAAAGAAAAAGCCGAAGAAATTACACGATTGACCCGTGAACTTCGACAGCCTGAATTTTGGGACGGAATACTTCGCTACGATCCCTTCACATCGGTCAAGACAACGACACACGAAGATGCGATTCCAAGCATGGAAAATCCCCTCGAAAAAGTCGGCGAACCCGTATCTTCTCACATCACCGACGAAAACATAATCCCCACAGAAAAGCAATCCGAAGAATCCGGTGAAGAGCTGGACACGGACAATAATATCGCCGATACGGAAGATTATTCAGAAAGTCCGATTATAGAGACTAACGAACCCACCCACGAAAACGATACCGAAGAAAATGAAGAAGAAAACGACACGCTCTATCCGTGGGAAAAACTGAATGGGGAAGAACTATCGGCTGTACAAGACGAAAACGATGACGAGTACGAAGACTCCAACGAATTTGACGAAGATATGGAAGAAGACTATGAGGAGCCCGATTTATATGAGGAGGAAAATACGGAAGAAATCATCGAAGAAGAGGAACCTGCAACTCCCGTAACTCTCGAAGAAGCCCTTCAACGTCAACAAGCCAAAGAACTCCGTAAGGCATTAAGTTTGAACGACCGGTTCAGATTCCGTCGGGAACTCTTCGGCAACAGCGATATCCGTATGAACGAAACGCTATCTCTGATAGATGCCATGCAGTCATACGAAGAAGCAGAAGATTACATTTTAAATGACTTGAATTGGGACGTAGAGAACCCCGACGTCGCCGAATTCATGAAAATCGTACAAAAACATTTTTTATAGCAGTATGGCAAAACTGTATGTAGTACCCACCCCGGTGGGAAATCTCGAAGACATGACATTTAGGGCTATCTCCGTTCTGCGAGAAGTAGATTGTATCTTGGCGGAAGACACCCGCACAAGCGGCATATTATTGAAACACTTCGATATACACACTCGCATGCAGTCCCACCATAAATTCAACGAGCATCAAACCATCGAAGGAATCGTCTCCCGGATAGAAGGAGGAGAAAACATAGCTCTTATTTCGGATGCCGGTACTCCGGCCATCTCCGACCCCGGGTTCCTTTTGGTAAGAGAGTGCCGACGAAGAGATGTCACCGTCGAATGCCTGCCCGGAGCGACAGCCTTTGTGCCGGCATTGGTAGCATCGGGGTTGCCGAATGAAAAATTTTGTTTCGAAGGATTCCTTCCTCAAAAGAAAGGCCGAGCTACACGACTGGCCGAATTGGCGGAAGAACCACGCACAATCGTTTTTTACGAGTCCCCGTTTCGTCTGCTCAAAACGCTCATTCAATTCAAAGAAACTTTCGGGGGAGAAAGAGCGGCATCGGTAAGTCGTGAAATTTCCAAAATACACGAAGAAACCGTACGGGGAACAATCGACGAATTGATAACTCATTTCTCGGAACACGAACCGAAAGGAGAAATCGTCGTTATTATAGCAGGAGCTCCCGACAAACCCAAAGAGAAAAAAAAGGAAAAGTACCCTAAAAGCGATACCTATCTATAAATTTAATTTTAACGATTATGAAAAAGGCTATTACAGCTGCTATCGCAGCATCAGTTTTAATGATTGGCTGTACGAACCAATCGACCGAAGTAAGGAAACTTCAAGCAGAAAATGACTCACTGCTCAGAGTCAACGCCCAAACGACTGCGGATTTCAACGAAATGATCCAGCTGATGAATGAAGTCGAAGATGGATTTCGGCAAATAAAAGAGGCCGAAAACTATTTGGTAACACAAAAAGATGCCAACGGAGAAGTATCCTTGACTACCCGGGAACAAATCAAAAACGATATGACACTGGTCGCCGAGACTTTGCAAAAAAACAAAGAACGCTTGGAAAAACTCCAAAAGCAGCTCAATCAAAACAAAAACCAATCGGCTGCCCTGCAAAAAACGGTGACTCGTCTCCAAAACGAAATCGAGGAAAAAACACAACTCATAACCTCTTTACAAGAGTCTTTGGCTAAACGCGACGTACGCATCGCCGAATTGGACGAGGCCGTAACGAATCTGACCGGTCAGGTAGAGCACCTCACCACCGAAAACGAGCAGCAAAAAGAAGTGCTCATGACCCAAGACGAGGCTCTTAATACGGTATATTACGCATTGGGCACGAACAAAGAGTTGAAAGAACAAAAGATTGTCGAAGGCGGAGGGCTGTTCTCCTCGAAAAAAGTAATGGAAGGAGAATTTAATAAAAACTACTTCACGGCAGTCGATATGCGCAAATTACACGACATACCTTTCGACAGTAAAAAAGCAAAACTATTGACCAATCACCCCGAAGGCACATACGAACTTCAAAAAGATAACGAAGGTTATTTGACCTTAGTAATCACCAACCCGGATAGCTTTTGGAGTCTGAGCCGCTATCTGGTTGTCGAGCTCAACTAATCGAATACGAATCCCATTCCCCGGAGGTATCGCCTCCGGCCTCGTCGGTTGTCCTCACCTAAACACGCTACCCTATACCCATGCCCCGCTACCTGCTCGCCCTGCTGGCTCTGCTACTGTTCACCTCGTGCGACAGTTTTTTTGAAAAAGAATCGGTTCTACCGCATAACCCTGAGCGTCCCGAGTTGCCCCCGGCACGCGACCGTCGCTTTGTCGTTGACAGTATCCAATACCACTTCGACTATTGGAGCCGCAAGAGTACCCAACCGGCCGACGAAATATGTCTAATGGTCTGTTCAAACTCCCTCGATTCGGAATGGCGCTTCACTCCCACTCTGGAAGAGCCGCTTTACAACTACTCTTGCTTTTCCAGCGAAGACCCTGTATTTGCCCAAATCTACACCGACACCCTGCTGGTGAGAACCCCTTGTTATGTCGATGACGACAACCGCATCATACTGGGAGACTCGCTGTACAGTTTTCAGCAGATTACTCAACAGACTCTGGCCGAAATCGACCGGACGGGCGAAGAGACCATCATTCCCCCACATACCGAAACCTACTTCTACGGCCGGTACAGCATCACCTACTACGATATAGCATACACCATCTGGCTCACCGAAATGACGAGTCAGACTCCCATCACCATCGAAGGTATGTGGCAAGGCGGTATCATTAACGACGATCTCACGATACGCATCGAGTCCCACCCGTTGTAAATCGCTGGCCGGCACAGCAACCACTTCGGTATCAGTCTCAAAACAGAAATCCCTGCTCCGGTTCTTTCGATAAACCTCGGCGAAGATATGTAACCCAATAAAGGGCAAACATAGACATGGATAAAAAACATTGTCTATAATAAATTTATTAGTAATAATGTTATTAGTAATAATATTATTACTTATCTTTACATCAAAATAATATGTGAAGATGATGGAGAATAAGCCTTTTATATTTGGTGTTGCAACATCGGGCGATAATTTTACCGACCGAGAGAAAGAAACGGAACGTTTATTACTCAATTTCCGGCATGGTGTAAATACAGTGCTGATTTCGCCTCGCCGTTGGGGTAAGACTTCATTGGTACAGAAAGCGTGTGGTTTGGCTCAATCCGATAAATTGAAAGTTGTGTATCTCGATATTTTCTCTTGTCGTAACGACAAGGATTTCTATACCGCATTTGCGGCTGCCATTCTCAAACAAACATCTTCGAAATTAGATGAATGGTTGGAAAATGCCAAGCTATTCCTTTCTCGTATCAGTCCTAAAATCTCAATAGGTACAGATCCAATGACAGATTTTTCCATTTCGCTCGAAATGAATCCCAAGAGCCACGATGTCGATGATATTTTACAACTTCCGGAAAGAATAGCACAGAAGAAAGGTTGTAATATTGTCGTGTGTATCGACGAGTTTCAGCAGATTGCCGAGTTCAAGGATTCTAAAACATTTCAGAAACGGCTGCGCTCTGTATGGCAACTACAAAAGTCGGTATCCTATTGTCTGTTCGGCAGTAAAAAGCATTTGATGAATGAACTGTTCGAGAAAAAGAGCCTGCCGTTTTACAAGTTCGGCGATGCCATTTATTTACAGAAGATAGGTACAACAGATTGGATAGATTACATACGCAGGCGATTTGAAGTTACGGGCAAGCAGATTTCAAAAGAGTTGGCCGAAAGGATATGTCAAAGGGTGGGTAACCATTCGTCTTACGTACAGCAGTTAGCATGGTTGGTATGGATTCATACGGATAAAACTGCTACCGAGCAGGATTTTGAGGCGGCATATCAGGATATTATCGACCAGAATACTCCATTGTTCGAAAAACAGACCGAAAGCCTTACTACTTATCAAATGAATTTCCTGCGAGCTGTCATAGACGGGGTTCATAGTGAGTTTACTACACAAGAGGTTCTACAAAAATATCAACTTGGTTCATCGGCAAATGTCAGTATCATAAAACGAGCATTAGTAAAAAAAGAACTTATAGAAATCGAGAAACGTCAAGTTGTTATTCCCGACCCGGTGATGAAAGTGTGGCTAAAAAAGGAATTGGGAATATAATATCACATATTATAGGATTTCATCTAAAATCCTATAAATACATCTAATCTTAAAAATAAAATTGGAAGCCATTTCATCATGACCTCCAATTTTATTCCATTAGAAAAAGCTCTTTTTACTATTCTTCCACATGCAACGTATGCCCCATGCGCTTCTCTTTGGTCAGCAGATAGCGACGGTTGTACTCGTTGGGTGTAACTTCGATAGGCACGTTTTCGACAATTTCCAGTCCGTATGCCTCTAAACCGATTCTCTTTACCGGGTTATTCGTCATCAATCGTAACTTACGGACACCTATATCCCTTAAAATACTCGCCCCGACACCATAATCCCGTTCATCGGCTTTAAATCCAAGATGCAAATTGGCATCCACTGTATCGAGACCGCCCTCTTGCAAACGATAGGCTCGGATTTTATTCATCAACCCTATACCCCGGCCTTCTTGATTCATATAAACAATGACACCTTTTCCTTCGGATTCGACCGCCTGCATGGCTTTATGCAACTGCTCCCCGCAATCGCAACGCATCGACCCGAAAATATCACCCGTCATACACGAGGAATGAACCCGAACCAATATCGGTTCATCGGGTTCCCAAGATCCCTTTATCAAAGCGATATGTTCCAACCCATTGGAAAGCTGACGGAACGGAATCAACCGGAAATGTCCGTACTCCGTAGGCATATCCACCTCGTCTCCACGTTCTACCATCGACTCTTGTTTCAGGCGATAAGCGATCAAATCACGTATGGCGATAATCTTTATACCGAACTTTTCGGCTACCTTAGCCAACTGTGGCAATCGAGCCATTGTACCGTCTTCATTCAAAATTTCGATCAATGCGGCTGCGGGATATAAGCCGGCCAAACGTGCCAAATCGACCGCAGCCTCCGTATGTCCGGCTCTTTTCAAAACTCCTTTATCTTGGGCATAAAGAGGATTTATATGTCCGGGACGCCCGAATGTCTCGGGCGTCGAAGAAGGATCGGCCAAAGCCCGTATCGTAGCCGCCCTGTCGTGGCTCGAAACACCTGTCGTACAGCCCTCCAATTTATCGATGGTTACTGTAAAAGGTGTACCCAGCATAGAAGTATTGTGATTCACCTGACGGTATAAATTCAATTCTTCACAACGCTGCATGGTAATGGGAGCACACAAAACTCCTCGGCCGTTAGCCAACATAAAATTTACCTTCTCTGGGGTAATGGCTTCTGCGGCGATGATAAAATCGCCTTCATTCTCACGATCCTCATCATCGACCACAATCAAAAATTTACCCTGTCTGAAATCTTCGACAGCATCTTCTATCGAACTTAAAATCGTATCTTTACTCATATCTATACAGTTTTATTTTCTTCAATTCTATCGTTCTCCTCTTTCTCCAACTGTACGCACAACTCTTCATTCGTGTGAACGATAGCTTCCACTTCATTCCGCAACAGTCGTTGCTGCCGTGAACCTATCCAATACAACAACAAGCCTATCGGGAAAAGAGCCGCCAATACATAACCCCATTTCACCGATGGAGCCGGACGATAAACCCACAAGTTACGCAAAACAGGATAATCCATCAGCTTACTAATCACCATCTGACTATGGCTGTTCGAGACATAATCGACCAGTTCGTTAATTTGGTTTCCCAATGCGATTATATCCGATTTGTTATATCCGTACAAACAATATTTCCAATAAGACTGACGCTTCCGTCCCACCTTATCAAGGAACCGCTGACAAGAATCAGACAAACGATGAGCCCTTTCAATGGCTTCCATCGGATTCATATCCTCGATAATCACCTCTTTCAAAACAACCTTACGCAATTCTTGGCGACCGATCAATTTTCTGAAAAAATTGATATACACGTCGGGGTTAAACACGGCCGAATCTTTCACCGCCTTATAGGTCAAGAATATACCCAATGGTAGAAGCACCGCAGAACTGAGCCACATACCTTCCCACACTTCCCAACGTCCGTCCCTTGCCAACTTATAACCGCTGTTATCGATAATATAATAAAAGATAAACATAAATACCGACACCACCACCGGCATTCCCAATCCCCCTTTGCGGATAATAGCCCCGAGCGGAGCCCCTATGAAAAAGAAAATGATACAGGCAAACGAAAGCGTAAACTTTTTGTACATCTCGATCTGGTGACGCCTGATGACTTTATTTTCATCGCCCATCGTATAGCTGCGAAATTCATAATCCGATTTATATCGTCCGGCTCTTGCCACGGCACGGTCCAAATACAACTGCTTGCGTTGGAGGCTGCCGCCGTCGAACAAACTATCGAGATTCAACTCCGCAGCCTCGGCGACAGCCTTCTGCTCGCGTATCGAATCCTCTTTCGAAACATGCATGCCCGGACGGTCGTATAAAGCAAAATACCCCGATACTTTCAAGCTATTGGCATAATTATTTCCGATACTATCTACCCGATAAGTCATCGAGTCGATAGAAGATTGCAATGCCGCCAAGTCTTTTCCTATGTATTGGTTCTGCATGATACCATCGTCCATTCGGTTGAAATTGGCATCGAATGCAATCATAATCTCCTTCAACGAGAAGGTCTCCCGTCGATAGGGAATATTGCTGGTGCTCGTCCTTTGGTCCCTGAGATTTTCAAAAGATTCCCCGCTATATAACGTTAAGAAAAGATGTTCCTTATCATCGGTCATTTTCAATTTCCCGGAATCGGCTAAAATAATCATGGCATTATCGAATCCGGCCGACATATCATAAATCATGACATCATAGAGCATACCCGTTTTATGATCTTTCTTTTTCACATAAAGGTTATACCCGCTAATCTGATCATAAAATACACCCTCGGGAATATCGAGTTCGGGAGATTTTTGCCGCATGGAATAAAGCAATGTCCACATCTTTACCTGAGATTTCGGCAAAACATTATTCTGGAAAAAGAAAGCCCCGATAGCGACAAATATAAGAAAAATAACCAACGGCCGCATGATTTGGAGCAAAGAAATACCCGCCGCCTTTATCGCTAATAATTCCAACCGTTCTCCCAAATTACCGAAAGTCATCAACGACGCTAACAAAATAGCCAACGGCAAAGCCATAGGAACCATTGTCACAGCGGCATAGAAAAACAACTCGGCCAATACGGACATTTCCAATCCCTTCCCCACCATCTCATCGACATACCTCCACAGGAATTGCATCAACACGATGAAAAGGCAGATGAAGAATGTCATCAGAAACAGGGGCAAGAAACTTTTCAGAATAAACCTGTATAGTCGTTTGATATAGAACATTCTTTCGCCGGTTATCAGAATGCAAAAGTAGCGCAAAAAAATGAATTTCCGAACAGCCGATAACGATTATTGCGGAAGAACACTAAATTAAAACTTCCCCTTCAACCTCTTCAAGAAAAGTCATACACCCAATTTACGACGGAGAGTCTCTATCTGGTGGTCCCATAAACCACGGCTGTCCGCCATCTCGTCGGGATATGCGAAATCGGTAATAACCAGCATAGTCGCCCCGGTTAATTCCGAAGAAGATATGCGAAGTTCAAAAAAACTTTTCTCATCTTCATCGTCCGACCAATGAAACCGAATATAACTCCCGCTACGCACGGCTATCTGATGAGCCTGCTGAGAAGACTTATTCCAAAAAAAAGTAAATAATTTCTCTTCGTTTTGCACATCGTCGGCAAACCAATCGGCCAATCCGTTCTTCGTTCCTATATACGACCACAACAAAGTTGGAGAAACACTTTTTAAATCATACTCTACAATAAACTTTTCCTTATTCATAAATCTCTCAATATTATAGTATTTCCCGCTTCATTTCGATTAAAGTTCTTTCTTTTTCGGGGCTAATATATAGATATTATTTTTATCTTACATAGCAAAACAAGAAAAAATAAATATAAAAAGAAAATTCGGGATATTTTTATATAATATTTACCCTAAATTGCAATCTTGATATTACATTTTATTACTACATTTGCAATGTCTAAATAACACATAAACCAATCCGACTATGAATTTAATGGAACGAATGGTAGAACAAGCCCGAGCAAACAAACAGCGTATTGTTTTACCCGAAGGAACGGAAGAACGTACTTTACAAGCAGCCGACCGAATATTGGCCGACAACATCGCCGATATTATACTCATCGGGGAACCGTCTGAAATTATGGAACTTGCCGATCGGTACAAGCTAAAACACATCGACAAGGCGACTCTGGTAAATCCTGCAAGCCACGAAAAAAAAGAAACATATACTCAACTTCTATATGAGCTAAGAAAAGCCAAAGGCGTAACCCTCGAAAAAGCCGAAAAGATGGTCGAAGATCCTCTTTTCCTCGGTTGCCTCATGATTAAAAACGGAGATGCCGACGGTGAAGTTGCCGGAGCTCGTAACACGACAGGTAATGTGTTACGGTCGGCTTTTCAAATTATCAAAACCGCTCCCGGCGTAAAGGTCGTTTCGGGAGCATTCCTCATGTTCGTCCCCGATCGTTCATACGGAGAAGACGGATTGATGGTTTTCGCCGATTGTGCCGTATTACCCAACCCGACAGCTTCGGAACTCGCCCAAATAGCTGTATCCACTGCGAAAACAGCCCGAGATATCGCTAACATCGATCCACGTATCGCCATGTTGAGTTTCTCGTCAAAAGGCAGTGCCAGCCATGAAATGGTCGATAAAGTAGTGGAGGCTACCCGACTGGCCAAAGAGATGGAACCTTCTCTAAAAATCGATGGAGAGTTGCAAACCGACGCAGCGATTGTTCCGGCCGTAGGAGCAAGCAAAGCTCCGGGTAGCGAGATTGCCGGACATGCGAATGTACTGGTATTCCCTTCGCTCGAAGTAGGCAACATCGCTTATAAACTGGTTCAAAGGTTGGCTCATGCCGAAGCCGTAGGTCCTATTCTTCAAGGAATCGCCGCACCGGTCAACGATCTTTCCAGAGGTTGTTCGGTCGATGATATCTATAAAATGATAGCCATTACTTGTAATCAAGCCATCAGTTTGAAAAAATAACCTTAATGCATGCCTTATGAAAATATTAGTATTAAATTGCGGTAGCTCGTCGGTAAAATACAAATTATTCGACATCGACTCCAAGTCCGTATTGGCACAAGGAGGAGCAGAAAAAATAGGATTGGAAGATTCTTTCTTGAAACTAACTTTGCCCAACGGAGAAAAAGTAATTTTGAAAACCAGTATGCCGGAACACCATTCGGCTATCCAAAACATACTGAATGTACTCACCGGTAAAGAATATGGGTGTATCGAGTCGTTCGATGAAATCGATGCTGTCGGCCATCGGGTCGTGCACGGTGGAGAAAAATTCAACAAAAGCGTGCTCATCACAGACGAAGTTATCGAAAAAATAAAAGAATGTTACGATATAGCGCCGTTGCACAATCCTGTCAACATGGCGGGTATCGAAGCAATATCCAAATTGATGCCTACGGTTCCGCAAGTAGGAGTATTCGATACGGCATTCCACCAAACCATGCCCGCGCATGCCTACATGTATGCCCTTCCCTACGATTTATATAAAAAATACGGGATACGCCGATATGGATTCCACGGAACAAGTCATCGTTACGTATCGAAACGAGCTTGCGAGTTTTTAGGAGTGCCCTACGAGAAACAACGCATAATTACCTGCCATATCGGAAACGGAGGTTCCATTACGGCGATTAAAGACGGGAAGTCTGTCGACACCTCTATGGGTATGACTCCGGTTGAAGGATTAATGATGGGAACTCCCATTGGTTCAAAATCCTTACAATTTCTGGTTACAACAGACATTTTGTGGGTAAGCGCAGTTGCAGCAATAAGCGCATCTCGATCTGAACGAGGATCAGGGACATGCAATTCCGCGCAACGCATGGCAATATCCATGTCCACGTTCAATATTCTTCCAGAGAAGGCGGGAATAACCTTTTTTATAAACCATTCCTGCAAAATATTGCCTTGAGTCAAATCCCTGCGCTGTACGGAGAGAATACCCATTCGGATTTCCAAAACGGAAATAACGGACAGATACATGCACTGAGGTTCTCTATTTCTGGCCCACTCGACGACACGCGGTTCAGCCCTGTGAGCCTTTCTTAATTCAGAAATAACGTTGGTATCAACAAGATACATCATGATAAATCCACATTCGCAAATAAGGTCTTCTGTAAGGGGGTCGGCTCAAAATCAATCTCCGCGCTCTCTGGGCATCCTAACATGTCCGCCATATTGCGGTGAGTTGCTGTGATTTTTTGATATTCTTCTATAGTAAGGAGCACATGGGCCAAACGTCCCCTGTCTGTAATAAACACAGGGCCTTGCATAGCCAGACGTTTGGCTTTTCCGGCATCCTGATTGAACTCTCGGCTCGACATGGTGGTCATGGGACACCTCTTTTTGTAGAAACATATCTACATGCTGTTCGAGTTGTCAATCCCTTTTTACAACACCTCATAAGGACAGGGCATAGAGTCTCTCAAAGGGTTCCCCCTGCTTCTCGCATCGAGCTAAAAGCGTCCGGGCATCCTGTTCTCCCAGCAGCGTTTCGAGTTCCTCATTCAGCCGTTTTCGATCCAGCGTTACCCTCCCATTCTGGGGAATCACCCGGAACGTGTGTTTTCCCGTGTTGATCCATTCTCCCCTCACCGTATGGGAAAGCTGGTAGGCCACCTTCAGGCGACTCTCCAGTTCGTCGATGTCCGCTTCAAAAGACTTCTTCTGTGTTTTCAGTTTTATAAGTTGTACAAGGGCATCTTCCCATTCGGGATGCGACGAACCCCAAAAGTGCGGACAATCCTTCCTCCAAAAACATGACGGGCACAGGGCATCAAGTCCCTGTGCCGTCCGAATTGCGTTCAGATTCAGCCTGTTTTCTTTCAGGTCATTCATTGTCTCCCAGAATTCTGAAGCCATATCCAGACACC
>OGPE01002152.1_pt1 | contig 11600 bp, 8 predicted proteins | sample 1552881 | NCBI WGS metagenome assembly OGPE01 (sample SAMEA2580236, study PRJEB22360) | human gut metagenome | biome: human gut; feature: human-associated habitat; material: faeces | place: Denmark | collected 2008/2010 | reverse complement strand
GGCAAAGGAATGTTTCACATCCTATAATCCGGTGATTGAATGGATTCCAACAGAATTAATGTTACCACCGGAGCCAGACGAAGATGTTGATATCGAGGAACTTCCACAGTACACGGTAACAATCAAGGGTGCTGAATGGCCAACATCTCTGAGATACATCGGAAACGGCGAATGGGCAGATGTTGGAGTCGGAAGAGAGATAAAATATACGGTTTCGGCGTGGATGCCGATGCCTAAAGCTTATAAGGAGAAATAGCATGAACAAAGTAATTTTGATCGGTCGATTAGTGAAAGACCCGGACATACGTACCGGAACTAACAACATAACCATTGCCAGATACGCTCTTGCAGTAGAAAGACAGTATCGCAAAGATAATGAACGAAAAGCAGATTTCATAAATTGTGTTGCCCTTGGTAAAAATGGAGATTTTGCTGAAAAATACCTGCATAAGGGAATGAAAATCGCAGTTATCGGGGGAGCTGGCGTCAGAACCGTCATTTTTATCAACGGCCTGCTGGCAAGATACAAGGCACTTCATATCGATGAGGTAGCGCTCTATGACATCAATCAGGAAAAACAGCAGATCATCACAAAGCTGTGCCGACATGTGGTAAACAGAAATCACAAGGATCTGATTGTAACGGAATCTGCGGATGTGCGTAAGGTATTGCAGGACGCGGATTATGTGGTAACAACGCTGCGCGTCGGCGGCGACCATTCCCGTGTTATGGATGAAACAATCGCATTAAACGCAGGCGTAATCGGACAGGAAACGACCGGTGTCGGTGGATTTTCGATGGCAGTGCGCACGATTCCGATTTTGCTGGAGTACTGCAGGCTGATTAATGAAATTGCACCGAACGCATGGATTTTCAATTTCACGAACCCGTCCGGTCTGGTGACACAGGCGTTAAAGAGCGCAGGCTATGAAAAGGTGATCGGCATCTGCGATGCGCCCAGCAGCACAAAATTCCGTATGGCAGCAAAGCTCGGCGTGGATGAAAAAGACCTGTATGTGGAATTCTTCGGATTAAATCATCTTTCCTGGATTCGCAGCGTGAAGATCAAGGACGAGGAGATTCTGCCCAGGCTCCTTGCGGACGACGCATTTTTAAAGAGCATTCAGGAATTTTCCATGTTCGATCCCGATCTGCTGCGGATGATCGGATTTTTGCCGAATGAATATCTCTACTACTATTATCATCGGGAAAAAGCGCTTGCCAATATCTTAAAATCCGGCGCGACCAGAGGTCAGACGATCGAGCAGGTCAACAAGCAGATGATGGAAGAGTTAAAGGCGATGGATATGGACGCCGATCCCGAAGGCGCACTGCAGATTTTCCTGTACTATATGCAGGTTCGTGAGAATTCCTATATGAGTATCGAATCCGGTCTTGCAAAGCGCCCGCTTCTGGAAAAAGGGCAGCTGGAAGTGCCTGATGGCATGGGATATGCAGGCGTTATGCTTGACTGCATCGAGGGGCTGCAGAGCAAAGACGGACGCGATCTGGTGCTTTCCGTGGAAAATCAGGGAAGCATCCCCGGTCTTGAGGATCGTGATGTGGTGGAAGTTACCTGTCATGTGGATGAAACCGGGATTCATCCGGTGAGGGTGGAGGAAGTTCCGGAGCACTGCTATCTGCTGATGCGTCTGATTAAGATGTACGAAAAGGAAACCGTAGAGGCGGTACAGGAACAGTCCGAGGAAAAAGCGGTCCAGGCGCTGATGCTGCATCCGCTGATCAATTCCTACTCTCTTGCAAAAGAACTTGTTGCAGCTTACAGCCAGGCATACGGCGGACTATTCCATAAGGCATAAGGATGCACGAAAAGAGAACAAGGAGGAAGATACAACACAGGACATGCCCGCTCGAGGAGTGCAGGAGCGAAAGCTCCTGCCGCCTTTTTTTACAAAAAATTGACATGATTCTTAAAATATTGATATTGACGGAAAACGTTTTCTAATCTATGATATGGGTGTATTTAGAAAACGTTTTCCAACAGGGAGGAGGAGAAAGCTTGGCATCCATAAAAGATGTGGCGAGACAGGCAGGCGTGGCGATCTCCACGGTGTCGAAGGTGCTAAACGGCTATGAAGGCGTCAGTGAAAGCACGAAAGACAAGGTAAATGCGGCGATCGAAGCGTTGAACTATACGCCCAATGCGGTTGCAGCAGCACTTTCCTCCAAACAGTTTGGGCGGGTTGCCCTGTTGTTAAAGCTGGAGGAAACAGTTGGCTGCGTGGATGAGATCAACCTGCAGTATCTTTCCGGCGCGATCCACCGGGCAAAGGAATTAAAGCTTGATGTGGTGACGCTGTTTTTTTCCATGGTAGCGGATATGGGACTGGATGAGCTGACCAGCTATTTAAAAGCTCAGAGCGTCGAAGGAATTATCGCATATGGGATGAATGAGGAAGATGAATTTCTAAGAGAGCTGATTGCGTCTGGTGCGTTTAAAATCGTGCTGGTTGACGCACCCTATCATGACAGGAATACGTCTTCGGTCTGGATTGACCAGAAAAATGCCCAGTACGAAATCGCAAAAAAGACGATCCTCGGCAATGAAAGCTGTACAAAGGTCCTTTATATCGCAGGGGATAAAAAGTCCTTTGTAACCGGAGAACGGATTGCAGGGATGAAGAAGCTGGCAGAGGAGCTTGCGCTGGAGCTGACCATCGAATACGGAGATTTCAGTGAGAAAAAAGCGAGGGAGCTGACCTTCTCTTATGCAGACAGAATGGATGTGTTTGTTTGTGCATCGGATCTGATGGCCATCGGCGCGATGCGGGCATTGATGGAGCTGGATGTGTTCCATCCGGTTTGCGGCTTTGACGGAATCCCGCTCATGAGCTATGCGGGCAAGCAGATGAATACGGTGCGTCAGGATTTTTATGGCGTGTCGGCTGCTGCGGTGGAAGAGGTTGACCGCCTGCTGCATCTGGAAGAGGGAAGAAACGTAGTGCTAGGATATGAACTGGTGCGGATGCGCTACCAGGACATTGTAGAGTAAACAATAGAATGCACGCTCTGCGAGCATTCTATTGTCATGAATCAAAAGTTGCCGCCAGGCGGCAGAAACGGAGGAAAGAATGAGACAGGAAGAAACGATCCGGAGAGAAATTCTGGAGCAGAGAATTGACAGGGAGCTGGAAGCTCTGTCTGAGAAGCTCTTCGGCAAAAAGCTGGAGGATGCAAGCGATGAGCAGGTTTATGTTGCACTGCTGTATCTGGTAAAGGGACTGGAAGAGGCAACCGTACCCAACGACGGTGACAAGAAAATCTACTATATTTCTGCCGAGTTCCTGATCGGTAAGCTTTTGTCCAACAATCTGATCAATCTGGGAATCTATGAAAAAGTAGAAAGCGTATTAAAGAGCAAGGGCAAGGAGCTGTCCAGAATCGAAGAGATCGAGCCGGAACCGTCTCTTGGTAACGGTGGTCTGGGACGTCTGGCTGCCTGCTTTATGGATTCCATTGCAACCCTGGGTCTTCCCGGCGAAGGCATCGGCTTAAACTATCACTTCGGTCTGTTCAAGCAGGTATTTAAGGATCGCCTTCAGACCGCAGAAAAGAACGACTGGATCGAGAAGGATTCCTGGCTGAATAAGACCGATGTTTCCTTTGATGTCTTTTTCGGTGACAGAAAGGTAACCTCCCGTCTGTATGATATTGACGTAGTCGGCTACAACAATGGTGTCAATAAGCTGCGCCTGTTCGACATCGAGAGCGTAGATGAAAGCATCGTAAAAGAAGGTATCACATTTGATAAAGAAGCCATCGAAAAGAACCTGACCCTGTTCTTATATCCCGATGATTCCGATGAAGCCGGCAACCTGCTTCGTATTTATCAGCAGTATTTCATGGTCAGCAACGCTGCACAGCTGATCCTGATGGAGATGAAGGAAAAGCAGTACGATCTGAGAAAGATGTACGATTATGCAGTCATCCAGATCAACGATACCCATCCGTCCATGATTATTCCGGAGCTGATCCGTATCCTGGTAAACGATAAAGCGTTTACAATGGACGAGGCAATCGAGGTTGTCAGCAAGACCTGCGCATACACCAACCACACCATTCTGGCGGAGGCTCTGGAAAAATGGCCGCTGTCCTATCTGGAAAAGGTGGTTCCTCAGCTCGTTCCGATCATCAAGGAGCTGTCCGCCCGTGTTGCTGCAAAATACAGCGATCCGAAGGTACAGATCATCGACGATCAGAACCGCGTGCACATGGCTCACATGGATATCCACTACGGCTTCTCCGTAAACGGCGTTGCTGCGATCCACACCGAGATCTTAAAGGATACCGAGCTGCATGCATTTTATGAGATTTATCCTGAAAAGTTCAATAATAAGACAAACGGCATTACCTTCCGCAGATGGCTGCTTTCCTGCAACCGTGAGCTGGCTGCCCTGATTACCGAAAAGATCGGAACCGGCTATCAGAAGGATGCGATGGAGCTGGAAAAGCTGCTTGCATTTAAGGATGACGAGGAATTCTTAAACGATCTGGTAAAGATCAAAAGAGAGAAGAAAGAAGCACTTGTTGCTCATATCAAAGAGCACGAAGGCGAGGAATTAAATCCCGATTCCATTTTCGATATTCAGATCAAACGTCTGCATGAGTACAAGAGACAGCAGATGAACGCACTGTATATCATCCACAAATACCTGGAGATCAAAGGCGGTAAAAAGCCTGCCCGTCCGCTGACCTTTATTTTCGGCGCGAAGGCAGCTCCGGCTTATGTCATTGCACGGGATATCATCCATCTGCTCTTAGTCCTGCAGCAGATCATCAATAACGATCCGGATGTAAAGGACTACATGAAGGTTGTTATGGTAGAAAACTATAACGTAAGCTATGCAGAAAAGCTGATCCCTGCCTGCGATATTTCCGAGCAGATCTCTCTGGCTTCCAAGGAAGCATCCGGTACCGGCAACATGAAGATGATGTTAAACGGTGCGGTGACACTGGGCACAGCTGACGGTGCAAACGTTGAAATCCACGACCTTGTTGGTGAGGACAACATCTATATCTTCGGCGAAAACAGCGAGCAGGTTATCGATCACTATGCAAAGGCAGACTACGTGTCCAGAAGCTTCTACGAGAAGAGCCCTGTGATCAAAGCAGCAGTGGACTTCATCGTAAGCGATCAGGCACTGGCAGTTGGTCATAAGGAGAATCTGGAGCGCCTCTACAACGAGCTGCTGAATAAGGACTGGTTCATGACCCTGCTGGATCTGGAAGACTATATTGCAACCAAAGACCGTATGTTTGCAGACTACGAGGATCAGGAAAAGTGGAAACGCATGATGGTGGTAAATATCGCCAAAGCCGGATTCTTCTCTTCCGATCGTACCATCGCAGAATACAACCGCGATATTTGGAAATTAAAATAAGGATACCAGGGAAAAAAGGTCTAAGCACCCAGGAGCCTGCTCCTGGGTGGGGGAAAGACCTCTTGACCTGTCAGACATGAGAAATCGGAGATTTCAAATGGTGAAAAGGGCGAAAAGTCAGAAGACTGACTGTGCTTGCACGGGGGTCTGATCTTTCGCCCTGCATGGCGTGACAAAACATATCGTTCAAAGGATGAGAGGAAAAAAGAATGAGAAGAAGCGGTGTTTTATTACCGGTTACCAGCCTGCCATCCCGATTCGGCATCGGAACCTTTTCCAAAGAAGCCTATGCTTTTGTGGATTTTCTGAAGGAAGCGGGACAGAAGCTGTGGCAGATCCTGCCCTTGGGACCCACCGGATATGGGGATTCCCCCTATCAGGCATTTTCTACCTTTGCTGGCAATCCCTACCTGATCGATCTCGAAGAGCTGATCGAAAATGGATGGCTGACAGAAGAAGAATGTGAGAATACAGACTGGGGCGGCAGCAAGTCCTATGTGGATTATGAAAAAATGTATCAGGGACGTTTTCCCCTGCTGCGCAAGGCATACCACAACAGCCATATCGCAGAGAATGCTGAATTTATTGCATTCTGTGAGGAAAATGACTGGTGGCTTTCTGATTATGCGTTGTTTATGGCGATCAAGGACAGTCAGGGCGGCGCAAGCTTCCTGGAATGGGACGCACCTTTAAAGCTGCGGGAGCCTGAAGCAATCAGACGCTGCAGACATGAGTTGTCTGATGAAATCTGCTTCTGGCAGTTTTTACAGTATTTATTTGCAAAACAGTGGCAGGCACTCAAGGCCTATGCCAATGGAAAAGGGATCTCTATTATCGGAGATATCCCGATTTACGTTGCACTTGACAGTGCAGATACCTGGTCTCATCCGGAGCTGTTCCAGCTTTCTGAGGGCTGTGTGCCCAAGGCAGTTGCAGGGGTTCCGCCGGATGCCTTTTCTGCCACCGGTCAGCTGTGGGGCAATCCTCTTTATGACTGGGAATATCACAAAAAGACCGGCTATGACTGGTGGATCTTAAGAATCGGTTACAGCTATCGCCTCTACGATATTGTCCGCGTAGATCATTTCCGTGGCTTTGAGGCATATTTCTCGATTCCTTACGGAGACGAAACTGCAGTCAATGGTCACTGGGAAAAGGGACCTGACTTCGAGCTGTTTGCAGCGATGAAGATGAAGCTGGGCAAAAAAGAGATGATCGCAGAGGATCTGGGTGTGATTACACCTCCTGTCCGCAAAATGATCAAAAAATGCGGATATCCGGGTATGAAGGTATTGCAGTTCGCATTTGACAGCTACGACAGCGAATACCTGCCGCACAATTATGATAAGAACTGTATTGTTTACACCGGAACCCATGACAATCAGACGACCCGCGGCTGGTACGAAGAAAACAACCGCAAGGTGCAGAAATACATTCGTGAGTACCTGCGGGTAAAAAGCGGTAAAGATGTGGTGGAAGCGATGATCGCAACAGCGATGTCCTCAACCGCAGGAACCGCAGTGATCCCGATGCAGGATTGGCTCGGACTCGGACGAGAAGCCCGCATGAACTTCCCGTCCACCCTTGGAGACAACTGGAAATGGCGTCTGACGGACGGACAGCTGACGGATGCACTGGCAGCACATATGAAGGACGTGACAGAGACCTATTGCAGGTGATTTGCCCTTACGAACAAGAAATCCCGGAGAGTTGCAGCTCTCCGGGATTTCATTTGTGTTGACCGTGAACACTTATATCCTTTGCCTGATCCTATAATAGTATGGCGACGATCCGACGATCCTATTTCAAGATCAAATTCGAATTATGATACGCCGGATCCTTCGTCACATCCTGGTCGAACCAGTCCGGTGGTGTGAATGCGTTTGCTTCCTCGATGGATGGAAATTCTACTTCTGCGATGATAAGCGGCGCCAGAGACTTCTCAAAAACATCCAGCTCGATGGTATAAGGATCCCAGGGGATCAGATATCGTTTTTTGGAAATACAGATGCCGTCGGCTTTCGGAAGCAGATGCTCATAGGAGGACTGATTGAGCGGAAGATTATATTCTTCCCGCGCCATCAGTCCTTTTCCTTTGTAGGTCAGATAATATTTATCATCCTGTCTGCGGATGCGCAGGACGGGGTCGGTGTTTAAATAAGCCTGCTCGATGAGGTGGAAGGGATAGCTGTCCAGATTTTCCGGCAGAGCTTTGACTGTGAATTTTCGTTCGATTTCCATAGGGGGCATAGCGGTACTCCTTTGTGTATTTTAGATGCTCGATAGGCTTAGTATAGCACACATACACAGGATTTGTGAATTTTGTTGTGGAAGCACCCTGAATTTTAACATTCTTTAGAAATTATTCATACTTTTTCCCTTTTATGGAACAGAGATTTCTGCTAAGATAGGAATGGTTCAAATGGCAGGCTGCTGCCAGACATCAGAAAATGAACTTAAGAAGAAAGGGGACATACAGATGGCGAAAATTGGTGTATTTTTTTCGGCTGGTTATGAAGAAATAGAAGCGTTGACAGTGGTGGATCTCTGCAGACGGGCGGGCATCGAGGTGACAATGGTTTCCGTGGATGAGACGGCGGCGGTGACCGGTTCGCATCAGATTACCGTGCAGATGGATCAGTTGCTTTCTGAGACAGATTTTGATGCGTTCGATCTGCTGGTGCTTCCGGGGGGAATGCCTGGAACCCTGCATCTGGAAGCCTGTGATGGATTAATGGAACAGCTGGATCGTTTTTATAGCGCTGGAAAATGGGTTGCAGCGATCTGCGCGGCCCCGCAGATTTTCGGACATCGCGGATATTTGAAGGGGAGAAAGGCGACGAGCTTCCCTTCCATGGAAAAGGAGCTGGACGGCGCCTTTGTGACGCACGGCGCAGCAGAGGTGGATGGCAATGTGATCACCGGACGCGGCATGGGCTGTGCGATCGATTTTGCACTGAAAATTATCGGCTGCCTGATTTCGGAAGAAGAGGCGGCAGCGCAGGCGGAGAGAATCGTATACGAAAGGTAGACAGAATTTACAGATGAATATTTTATTCTTTTTGACACCAAAGAGCGAGGTCGCTTATGTGGAGGAAACTGACACATTGCGTCAGGCACTTGAAAAGATGGAGCATCACGGTTATGCTGCGGTTCCGCTTTTATCTACGGAGGGCAAATATCTTGGCACGCTGACGGACGGGGATGTGCTCTGGGGATTAAAAGAACTGAATTTTCCCAGCCTGTATCAGATGGAAGAGATTCCTGTCATGCAGGTGAACCGTTCCCGGGACAATAAGCCGGTTCATGTGAATGTGGATATGGAAGGACTGCTGGAAAAGGTCAGCGCCCAGAACTTCGTGCCAGTTATTGATGATGAAAAGGTCTTTATTGGGATCATTACGAGACGGGACGTGATTCATTACCTGGCGAAACAGTGCCGCAGTCGGGAATAAGTGTTACAAAAACAGCGCTTTCATTTACCAGATTGAGGGCGCTGTTTTTGTGTTCGAAAATTCCTTGCCCACAGCCTGTGAGTTTGATATACTTAAATGCAATCAGATTGAAAAATGGCGAGTATGGCGTCGGCGCAGCAAACGGTTTTCATTTTCTAAAATGCGGCGGTTGACGACAGGAATCAGAGTGAGGAAAGAATGTCCAAAATAAAACAGAGCAATATCAGAAATTTTTGTATCATCGCGCATATCGATCACGGTAAATCGACGCTGGCAGACCGAATTATCGAAAAGACCGGTCTTCTGACGAGCAGAGAAATGCAGGAGCAGGTGCTTGATAACATGGAGCTGGAGCGGGAGCGCGGCATTACGATCAAATCCCAGGCGGTGCGGACGATTTACCGTGCAGAGAATGGGGAAGAATATATTTTTAACCTGATCGACACTCCCGGACACGTGGACTTTAACTATGAGGTCAGCCGTGCACTGGCAGCGTGCGACGGCGCAGTTCTGGTCGTGGACGCAGCACAGGGTATCGAGGCGCAGACACTTGCGAATGTATATCTTGCGCTGGATCATGATCTGGAGGTATTTCCGGTCATCAACAAAATCGACCTGCCGAGCGCAGAGCCTGAGCGCGTAAAAGAAGAGATCGAGGATGTGATCGGTCTGGATGCGGAGGATGCACCCTTGATTTCAGCTAAAAACGGATTAAATATCGAACAGGTGCTGGAGCAGATTGTGAAAAAAATTCCCGCGCCGGGCGGCAGCTTAGAAAACCCGCTGCAGGCGCTGATTTTTGATTCCCTCTACGATCCCTACAAGGGCGTGATTGTCTTTTTCCGAATTATGGAAGGACAGTTAAAAAAAGGTACCAAAGTCCGTATGATGGCAACAGGTGCAGAGTTTGATGTTGTGGAGGTCGGTTATTTTGGCGCAGGTCAGTTTATCCCCAGCGAGGACGGGCTGTCTGCAGGAATGGTTGGCTATCTGACGGCTTCGATCAAAAATGTCAAGGATACCCGCGTCGGCGATACGATTACAGATGCAGCCAATCCGTGTGCAAAACCGCTTCCCGGTTATAAAAAGGTCAATCCGATGGTGTACTGTGGATTGTATCCGGCAGACGGTGCGAAGTATCCTGATCTGCGGGATGCGCTGGAAAAGCTGCAGTTAAATGATGCGTCCTTATTTTACGAGCCGGAGACATCCATTGCCCTTGGCTTTGGATTCCGCTGCGGATTTCTGGGACTGCTGCATCTGGAAATCATTCAGGAACGTCTGGAAAGAGAGTACAACCTTGATCTGGTGACAACGGCGCCGGGCGTTGTGTACCGGGTGCATAAGACCAACGGGGAAGTGATCGAGCTGACCAATCCGTCCAATCTGCCCGACCCGTCGATGATCGAATATATGGAAGAGCCTGTGGTTTCGGCAGAGATCATGGTGACGACGGATTACATCGGTTCCATTATGGAGCTGTGCCAGGAGCGCCGAGGTCAGTATCTCGGCATGGAATATATGGAAGAAACCCGTGCATTGCTCAAATACGAGCTGCCGTTAAATGAAATTATTTATGACTTTTTCGATGCGTTAAAGTCCCGTTCCAAGGGTTATGCGTCGTTTGACTATGAGTTAAAGGGGTATGAGCAGTCAGAGCTTGTAAAATTGGATATTTTGATTAACCGGGAAGAAGTGGATGCACTTTCATTTATTGTACATAAGGACAGCGCATACGAGCGTGGTCGGAAAATGTGCGAGAAGTTAAAGGATGAAATCCCGCGCCATCTGTTCGAAATTCCGATTCAGGCGGCAGTCGGCGGCAAGATTATCGCCCGGGAAACCGTCAAGGCGATGCGCAAGGACGTACTTGCAAAATGCTATGGCGGCGATATCAGCCGTAAGAAAAAGCTTCTGGAAAAGCAGAAGGAAGGCAAGAAGCGGATGCGTCAGGTCGGCAACGTGGAAATCCCGCAGAAGGCTTTCATGAGCGTCTTAAAGCTGGATGAGAACTGAGCCTATGACACCGAAAAAAGATCTGGAATTATATCTGCACATTCCGTTCTGCAGGCAAAAATGTCGCTACTGCGATTTTTTGTCGGCACCGCTGGCAGCAGACAGCTCTACAGCGGATGGTTACGTTCCGGAAGCATACGTCGATGCCCTCTTTTCGCAGATCGTGCAGGAGAGTCAGTTTTATCAAGAGCGCAGAGTCACTACGATTTTCTGGGGCGGCGGTACGCCGTCCCTTTTGCGCGTCAGGGATATGGAACGGTTGATGGACGCGATCCGGGCGCATTTTTGCGTTGCGGACGATGCAGAAATTACGCTGGAAAGCAACCCGGGCACGCTGGATTTTGAAAAACTCGCCGGATATCGGCGTGCCGGAATCAACCGGCTGAGCATGGGGCTGCAGTCGGCGTGTGACAAAGAACTTGCCATGCTTGGCAGAATTCACAATTTCGATCCCTTTGTCCAAAACTATAAGCAGGCGCGGAGGGCTGGGTTTGAAATCATCACCGTCGATCTGATGATCGCGCTGCCGGTACAGACGGTGGAGAGCTGGGAGCAGACACTCGTGAAAACTGCAGAACTTGGATCGGAGCATCTGTCGGCCTACAGTCTGATCATCGAAGAAGGTACGCCGTTCTGGAACTGGTATGGTGAGGACGCAAACCAGACGCTGCGCCCGAAAGAAATGCTGCCGCTTCCGTCGGAAGAGGACGAACGCCGGATGTATGCC
>OGPE01002150.1_pt1 | contig 11603 bp, 8 predicted proteins | sample 1552881 | NCBI WGS metagenome assembly OGPE01 (sample SAMEA2580236, study PRJEB22360) | human gut metagenome | biome: human gut; feature: human-associated habitat; material: faeces | place: Denmark | collected 2008/2010 | reverse complement strand
GCTGTGAAAGTCTGGAAGATACGTATAAAGATTATGCCGGTGATGGCCCTATTCGCTATTTGGTGAAATGTGACGACCTGGATGTCAAAGCCGGTTGGAATCGTTTGGTAGTTTCGTGGAAATCTGTGGATGATCCGATTATCGATAAAGTGAAAGTTTCTTGGACGGTGGATGGAATCGGACGGGATACTTTGTTAGAAAGAGGTACGGTTGCATGCAGCCTGCCTTGTGACGGAAATTTTACTTACCAGGTATCGGTTGCCAATATGGATAAACACGGTAATACTTCTTTAGCTGTAACTCAGGCAGGAAGACCTTATTCGCCTGAACACGAGCAAGTATTGATTTTCCCGACTATGGTGAACAAACATTTTTATGTGCAAGATCGTTTGGCGCTGGTCCTGGATGAGTGGGGAAATCAGATAGATAGCATTGCCTTCGTATATACTTCTGCCGGACAGGGCAAGAGAACGGTTATGAAAAGCGCACCGGAGAGTCTTTATTATTTACTGAAAGATAAAATTGATGCAGAGACAACATTAACAGTACACAGTTACGGCCACCTGGAAGGATGTGTAGATGCGATTGTAGTATCGACTGAATTGGAACGTGCTAAAGTGTATACAGATGGCTTTAAAGCGCTGATGTTAACAAGATACGGTATTGCTGAGCTGACGGAAGAGGCTGTTGCCGGTTTGGAAACCCTTGAAATTGATTACGACATCGATAGCTTTGAGGATATTATGAATATGCCGGGATTGAAGAAGTTGGTATTGGGCAAGAACCGCTATTTGAGTGAGGAAGTATTGGGAGAGGAGGTTAGTGCCAGTAAAATCACTGACCTTGAAATAAGTAAATTTGCGATGGAAGTGATGGCGGAACTTGTTTCTGACTTTAAGGTAGAACGCTACAATAAGCATTATTTCCCGGAAACTTATGATTTTGTTGAAGAAAAAGGAAATCCGGTACTGCCTGATTTGACTTATCTGAATAACGAGACATGGACTTATGAGTGTGTTGTAACTCCGAAAGAAGGGGATTATTATTCCAAAGGCTATGAGAAATTGTTTGACTTAAATGCGACAGCCTGGGCAACATTTAATCATTATGATTTTTTAAAATATGAAATAACAGTTGATATGCAAGAGACAAAGCGGGTAAATGGTTTTGCAATAGAACAAGTTGCCTCTGATATTGCAACTTCTCCAAGAAAACGGGCTTTTATGGCACGAAAAGTACAGGTCCAGTTTTCTGTCGATGGAAGTGTCTGGACTGAGGCAATAGATTATACGTTGGGTACAACCCTTGGAGAAATCGACCTTTTGTCAATAGCTGCTCCTACAAATGCACGGTATTTGAAATTCGTGTTGACCGACCAAAATTACAGAAACGTATATTCAATTTCACTACAAAAAATCAGAATTTTCTAACTGGGATACCCTAAAAAGGGATTGTTTGATAAGTTCTATTCAGTTTTTTGTTATTGGAGATAAGGCTTTCTTTCTGATTATCAGATTGAAAGCCTTTGTTTTATCCGGCTTGCTTTCGTACGGTCAATGATTTTCGTGGCATGCATTTTATAACTATTTGCGTGTCTAAGAAATGTTTCTATCTGCATTTACTATTAACATTTCGCGTTTTTCAAATTATCATCAAAAAAATCTGTTACGAATGGAATCATTCCAAATAATAGAATACAGAAAAAAATCTGTATAAAATATGTCATATTTGATTTTAAATTCTATAAATTTGACATGCTAGATCGAATTAGTTTAATTTTAAACAAAACCATATACTTATGAAGAAGCTTATTTCAGTGGAAGAGGCAGTAGCAAAGGTAAAAGATGGGATGACGGTTATGATTGGCGGGTTTCTTTCTAACGGGACACCTAACGCAATCGTTAACGCTTTGGCTCAATCGGAAGTGAAAAATCTGATTCTCATCGTGAACGACACCGCCTATCCGGATAAAGGATGCGGACAGTTGATCGCTAACAAGCAGGTGAAGAAAGTGATCGTGTCGCATATCGGTACGAATCCATGTACGAGTGAACAAATGAACAGTGGTGAACTGGAGATCGAATTCAGTCCGCAGGGTACTTTAGCCGAACGGATCCGTTCCGGTGGTGCCGGTTTGGGGGGAGTATTGACTCCGACAGGTATCGGAACCCTGGTAGCAGAAGGTAAACAAGTACTGAATATCGACGGTAAAGATTATTTGCTGGAAAAACCGTTGCGGGCGGATGTGGCTTTGATCGGTGCTAGTGTAGGGGATGAGTCCGGAAATTTAGTCTATAAAGGTACGACTCAGAATTTCAATCCACTGATGGCGACGGCTGCCGATTTGGTTATTGCGGAAGTGCAGGAGTTGGTAGAAACCGGAGATTTGTATCCCGAGCTGATAAAGACTCCCGGAATATTCGTGGATTTTTTAGTGAAAGGGTAGGGGGATAAGCTAAAGGCGAAGAGGCAAAAAGCGGGGAAGGTAAAAAAGAGGTGTAATCGAAAGGGATGGGTGTAGATCTGTTCCGGTTAATTTAAAAATATGGAAAAATCAATGATAAGACTTCGGATGAGCGCTAAAGATGCTCATTATGGCGGAAATTTGGTGGATGGAGCTCATATGGTGCATTTATTCGGCGATGTTGCGACCGAACTGCTGATTATGCATGACGGAGATGAAGGTCTTTTTGTGGCCTATGACAATGTGGAGTTTTTGGCTCCGGTATATGCCGGCGACTATATCGAAGCTGTCGGTGAAATCGTGAAAGTAGGAAATACTTCCCGCAAAATGGTTTTCGAAGCCCGTAAGGTGGTCGCTGCCCGTCCGGATATTTCAGCTTCGGCTGCGGATGTCCTGGCTGAACCGATTGTGGTTTGCCGGGCCAGTGGAACCTGTGTGGTGAAAAAAGAGGATCAGCGGAAAGGATAGTGTAAGTTAATAGTCTTGATAATTATGGAAAAATTGATTATAACAGCTGCGATTTGCGGGGCAGAGGTAACGAAAGAACAAAATCCCGCCGTTCCTTATACTGTAGAAGAAATCGTCAGAGAAGCAAAATCTGCTGTAGATGCAGGTGCTGCTATCGTTCATCTTCACGTACGTGAAGACGACGGTACGCCGACTCAGAGCAAAGCACGTTTCAAAACGTGTATAGACGCTATATATGAAGTATGCCCGGATGTGATTCTGATCCCTTCGACCGGAGGGGCTGTAGGAATGACAGCGGAAGAACGTCTGCAGCCGACCGAACTTTTCCCGGAAATGGCTACCCTGGATTGTGGCACCTGTAATTTCGGAGATGAGGTATTTGAAAATACCATGCCTATGATGAGGGATTTCGGTAAAAGAATGCTGGAAAACCAGATCAAACCGGAATACGAATGTTTCGAGATGGGACATCTCGAAACCGTATTGAATATGACAAAGAAAGGTCAGGTACCGGGAGCTCCCATGCAGTTTAATTTTGTACTCGGTGTCCCCGGGTGTACGCCTGCAACAGTTCCTAATCTTTGCTGGCTTGTAAATGCTATTCCGGCAGGTTCTACCTGGACTGCAACCGGTATCGGACGCCATGCCTTTACTTTGGCTGCTCCTGCTATCGCTATGGGAGGAAATGTCAGAGTGGGGTTCGAAGATAATCTGTATCTCGAAAAAGGGGTGTTGGCAAAATCCAATGGCGAGTTGGTAGCTAAGGTCGTTCGTATCGCTAAGGAATTGGGACGCGAAATCGCTACCTCGGCCGAAGCACGGAAGATATTGAATTTGAAAGCTAAAGGCTGAAAAGCTATAGGCTATAAGTCGAAAGGTATAAAGTGAAAAAATTAAAGTAAATATTAAAAAATAAAACGTTATGAAAAAAGGAAATAAATACGGAACGCATAGAGTAATTTCACCGAAAGGAGTATTGCCACAACCAGCTGATAAACTGGATAACAATATGGACGAAATCTATGATAACGAGATTTTGATCGATGTGCAAACTCTGAATATCGATTCGGCTAGTTTTACTCAGATTGAAGAACAAGCCGGAGGGGATAAAGCTAAAATTGCCGAGATCATGCTGGGAATTGTAGAGAAACAAGGAAAACACCGTAATCCGGTGACCGGTTCCGGTGGTATGTTACTGGGAACGGTGGAAAAAATCGGAGATGCTTTAGTTGGAAAGACCGATCTGAAAGTGGGAGATAAAATCGCAACTTTGGTGTCTTTGTCGCTGACTCCGCTTCGTATCGATAAAATTAAAGAAATCCGGGCAGATGTCGACCAGGTGGATATCGATGGTAAAGCTATTTTGTTTGAAAGTGGTATTTATGCGAAGATTCCGGCAGATCTGCCGGAAAAGTTGGCTTTGTCGGCTCTCGATGTAGCCGGTGCTCCGGCTCAAACCGCTAAATTGGTGAAACCGGGAGATACGGTATTGATTATCGGTGCCGGTGGTAAATCGGGTATGTTGTGTTGCTATGAAGCAAAGAAACGTGCTGGTGTTACCGGTAAAGTAATCGGTTTGTGCCATAGCCAGAGAAGTACCGAACGGCTTCAGAAATTAGGCTTCTGTGATTATGTATTCTCGGCCGATGCAACTCAGCCGGTTCCGGTTATGGAGAAAATTGCCGAACTGACGAATGGTGAAATGTGTGATATTACGATCAATAATGTGAATATTACGGATACTGAGATGACCAGCATCTTGTGTACTAAAAATGACGGATTGGTCTATTTCTTCTCTATGGCGACCAGTTTTACGAAGGCTGCTTTGGGAGCGGAAGGTGTCGGCAGCGATGTGACTATGATCGTTGGAAATGGGTATACCAAAGGACATGCTGAGATTACACTGCAGGAACTTCGTGAAAGCGAGGCATTACGGAAGATATTTACAGAGTTGTATGCCTGAATGGTCGGGATTTTATAATCCCGACGAATTAAAAATATGTTTTTATGGCTAGCAGAAGAAAAGAGTTTTTCCCTGAAGTGACCGATGAACAATGGAACGATTGGCATTGGCAGGTGAAGAACAGGATTGAAACTTTGGATCAGCTGAAGAAATACATCCGGCTGACACCAGATGAGGAAGAGGGTATCCGTGAGTCGCTGAAGACATTACGGATGGCGATCACACCTTATTATCTGAGTCTGATCGATCCCGATAATCCTTATTGTCCGATCCGTAAACAATCGGTGCCGACCATTGAAGAATTGCATCGGTCACCGGCTGATCTGGAAGATCCCTTGCATGAAGACGGTGATTCACCCGTACCGGGACTGACCCACCGTTATCCTGACCGGGTGTTGTTCCTGATCACCGATATGTGTTCGATGTATTGCCGGCATTGTACCCGGCGCCGCTTTGCCGGACATCACGATTGTGCCACTCCATTGGAAAGAATCGATAAATGTATCGAATATATCGCTAATACCCCCCAGGTGAGAGATGTCCTCCTATCGGGAGGGGATGCCTTATTGGTCAGTGACGAACGATTGGAATATATCATCAAACGGCTGCGTGGAATCCCTCATGTCGAGATTATCCGTATCGGGTCGAGAACACCGGTGGTGTTACCCCAGCGCATTACGCCGGAATTGGTAAATATGCTTCGGAAATATCATCCGATTTGGCTGAATACTCATTTCAACCATCCGAACGAAATTACCGAAGAGTCGGCGGCTGCTTGTGCCCGGCTGGCCGATGCGGGTATACCTCTGGGAAATCAGTCTGTCCTGCTCCGCGGGATCAACGATTGTACACATGTCATGAAAAAATTGGTGCACGAGTTGGTCAAGATCCGGGTACGTCCCTATTACATCTATATCTGTGATCTTTCTGTGGGTATCGGTCATTTCCGTACCCCTGTATCGAAGGGAATCGAGATTATCGAGAACCTGCGGGGACATACTTCCGGTTATGCCGTGCCTACTTTCGTGGATGCTCCCGGTGGAGGCGGAAAAATTCCGGTGATGCCGACCTATCTGATTTCTCAGGGCCCCAATCGGGTGGTGTTGCGTAATTTTGAAGGCGTGGTGACTACGTATACCGAACCGACGGATTACAGAGACGAATGCCACTGTGAAGAGTGTGAGAAGCGCCGTAAAACAGAAGGAGTGGCTGAGTTGCTGAGCGGAGAACGCTTGTCTCTCGAACCGGCGAATCTGGATCGTAAGACACGTAATCTATTGGCGAAAGGATAAATTATTTGTGATTTTGGATTTACCGTTTCATTCGATTGAAAGGATAAATCCGGAATCATAAATGAAAATGCTGAACAGATGGGTTTTGTTGATGACATATCCGATTACAGGAGTCTGGCAATTGTCGGATTGGAGAAAAATACAGGGAAAACAGAATGCCTGAATTACATCCTTCGCAGGATAAAAGATTCGGCAGATCGGTTCGCTCTGACTTCGATCGGAATTGACGGAGAAAACCGGGATCAGGTATGTCAAACCCCGAAACCCGAGATTATCGTGCCGGAAGGAATGATATTCGTTACTTCGGAGAAACATTACCGGGAGAGGAGGTTGGTGGCTGAAATCATGGAAATCGATGATCATCGGACTGCTTTGGGACGGTTGGTTATCGCCAGGGCTAAAACTTCGGGAAAAGTATTGCTTTCAGGGCCTGCGGATACTGCCGGGTTGAAAAGTCTGATCCGGCATATGAAAGATTTCGGGGTACGAACGACCTTGGTCGACGGGGCTTTGTCCCGTTTAAGCCTGGCGTCTCCCACCGTTACGGAGGCGATGGTCTTAGCGACGGGGGCTGCTGTTTCCGGGAATATTCGGGAATTGGTGAGACGTACCCGTTATGTTTGTGATTTGATCGATCTGGAAGAGGTGGACGAAGTTTTACAAGAGAGGTTGGATGCCATTCAACAAGGTGTATGGGCGGTCGGGCCGGAGGGAGAATGTATCGATCTGAAATTGCCTTCTGTGTTTATGCTGGAGAAAAGTGGAACCGATCTGCTGCAATATGGGCATCGGATCTTTATTGCCGGTGCTGTGAGTGATAAAGTATTTCAGTTTTTACGCGTACAGAAACAGACCGTAGAATTGATCGTCCGTGATTTTACCCGTGTTTTTGCCGCACCTGAGTCTTTTTATGCCTTTTTACGTAAGGGCGGAAGAGTACAGGTGCTTCATCGTAGCCGGCTTTTGGCCGTTACGATCAATCCTCAGTCTCCGGGAGGATTACTTTTGGATTCGTTGCGTTTGCAGCAAGCATTGGAAGAAAGCTTGCAAATTCCGGTGTATGATGTGAAAAAAATAGAAAAAGTCGGTAAAAACCGTTGAGGATATGATTTTAAGGGAAGCGATAAGACAAGTCAGGGGATTCCGTTATATGATCGAACAATTGGATATCTGTTCGGCTGTAGGCCGGAGGGTATTGTATGATCTGCCCTGGCTCGATTCGAAATCTCGGTTGGAGGCCGAATTTGAACGTATTCAAAAGATCATGGTACTTTTTGAACAACCTGAAAATGAATCCCGGCTGGAACGTTTGACTGGTAAGCTGATGCAGGTGAGAGATATCCGGGGGACGATCGGGCGGATGGCGATGGAGCAAGTGTTGGATGATCTTGAATTGTTCGAATTGAAAACTTTTGCTTTGTGCTCGGAAGAAATCAGGGGACTTGTCGAAGAATGGCGGATTGTTTTACTCCCGGAACTGGAGCCGGTTGTACGTTTGTTGGATCCGGAAGGGAATCGGATTCCTCATTTTTATATTTATGATACTTATTCGGCTGAGCTGGCCGGGCTGAGAGCTGAAATAAAACAAAAGAGCCTTCAAGGGGCAGAAGAACGGGAATTAGAAGCGTTGTATGTACAAAGTGTGGTTTTGGAAGACAAGGTACGCGAAGAGTTGTCTGTGCAGTTGAGACCTTATCACGACGATTTGAAACAGGCTTTGGAAGCGGTCGGATTGCTGGATGTCGTATTGGCAAAAGCCAGACAAGCAATAAGAGGACAATTGACTTTGCCGCAAATTCCGGAAGAGGGGGAAATGGTGTTCGAAGGTCTTTTCCATCCTCAGATCCGGGAGATTTTAGAACAGGAAGGAAGAGCGTTTCAGGCTGTAGATTTGAAATTGGAAAAGGGAACGACGGTGATTACCGGAGCCAATATGGCCGGAAAGACAGTGTTGTTGAAAAGTGTGCAATTGGCGCAATACCTGATGCAGTTCGGTTTTTATGTACCTGCCCGGCGGGCGGGTATGCCGCTCGTGGAACAAGTCTTGACCAGTATCGGGGATGATCAGGATGAATTGAACGGTCTCTCTTCTTATGCGGCTGAGATGTTGCGGGTGGATGAAATGATCCGGCAAGTCAGGCAGCGAAGTAAAATTTTGGTGCTGATAGACGAATTGGCCCGGACGACCAATCCCGTCGAGGGACGGGCAATTGTGAATGGGGTAGTGGATTTTTTGACTACTCACCGGGTGATGGCTATGGTTACTACCCATTATAGCGGAATAACGGCCGAATGCCGTAAATTGAGAGTGCGGGGATTTGTAGAGAATCGGGTTGAAGGGAATATGACCCTGAAAAATATCAATGAGTTTATCGATTATTCACTCGAAGAAGACAGCGGAGAAGAAGTTCCCCAGGAGGCGATGCGTATTGCCTGGATGCTGGGGATCGACCGTGGAGTGTTGGAACGGGTGGAAAATTATTTGCAGGAAGAAAATCCTGATTGGAAAAAGACAGTACAGTAGAAAGAAAATATATATGAAAAGTAAATTAGGAATAGATTTTGATAAAGTCGGACATGCCCGTGAAATGGCCCGTAAGATTGCTGACCAGGTGCAGGATTTTGTGGATGGCTATACGACAGTGGCTGTCGAAAGGACATTGTGTCGTTTGCTGGGTATCGACGGAGTGGATGTTCATGCTGCCGAACATTTTGGTAGACGAGCTGAAAGAAAAGAACGTGTTGGGAGAAGGAATTTTATTCTTTCTGGGTAATGTAATGGTGGAAACCGGAATGACTCCGCAGGAAATAGCCGAACAAGTGGCTGCCGGGAAAGTAGATGTCACCCGGGTACCGGTATGTACTCCCGGCCAGCGGGAAAAAGCGTTGCAACCCTATATCGAGGCCAGTATCCGTCGGATTTCCGACAACCGGAAACGGCGTGAGAATTATATCGCAACGATCGGAGAGGGAGCAAAGCCTTATCTTTATGTCATTGTCGCTACCGGTAATATTTACGAAGACGTGGTACAGGCACAGGCGGCTGCCCGGCAAGGGGCGGATGTCATTGCTGTGATCCGTACAACGGGGCAAAGTTTGTTGGACTATGTACCCTATGGGGCTACGACAGAAGGATTCGGCGGAACTTTTGCCACCCAGGAAAATTTTCGGATTATGCGGAAAGCTTTGGATGAGGTAGGAGAAGAAGTCGGTCGTTATATTCGGCTGTGTAATTATTGTTCCGGTTTATGTATGCCGGAGATTGCTGTGATGGGAGCTTTGGAAGGGCTGGATGTGATGTTGAACGATGCGTTGTATGGGATTTTATTCCGGGATATCAATATGCAGCGGACGTTGGTCGACCAGTTTATGTCGCGGGTGATCAACGGCTTTGCCGGAGTGATAATCAACACAGGCGAAGATAACTACCTGACTACTGCCGACGCTGTCGAAGAAGCACATACTGTTTTGGCTTCCGATCTGATCAATGAACAATTGGCTTTATTGGCCGGGCTGCCGGAAGAACAAATGGGCCTGGGACATGCTTTTGAAATGGATCCCATGCTGGAAAACGGCTTTTTGTACGAATTGGCTCAGGCCCAGATGACCCGGGAAATTTTTCCGAAGGCTACTTTGAAATATATGCCTCCGACGAAATTTATGACCGGAAATATTTTCCGCGGACATATTCAGGATGCTCTTTTCAATATGATCGGAATCTGGACTTCACAAGGTATTCAACTGTTGGGAATGCCGACCGAAGCCATACATACTCCATTTATGTCGGATCGTTATCTGTCGATCGAGAATGCCCGTTATATTTTTAATAATATGAAAAATATCGGAGATGAAGTGGTCTTTAAAGAAAACGGGATTATACAAAACAGGGCGAAAGAAGTGTTGGATAAAGCTACCGTTCTCTTGGAAAAGATTGAACGGGAAGGACTTTTTACAGCCTTGGAAAAAGGAATTTTTGCCGATATCAAGCGTCCCAAAAACGGAGGAAAAGGCTTGGACGGCGTTTGTGCCAAGGGAAAGAACTATAGCAATCCTTTTGTAGAGATTATGATGAACAGATAACAAAAATCGTAAATCAAATAAAGATTATGAGCGGAGGTTTATATTCAACAGAAGGGAGAGATTTCGATCAAACCCTCGATCTGAAAAAGATAAAACCCTACGGGGATACGATGAACGACGGAAAGACACAGCTGAGTTTCACTTTACCTGTACCTGCCGGAGATGAAGCGATAGAGGCTGCTAAACAGTTGATGAAAAAAATGGGATTTGAAAATCCTCAGGTGGTGTTTCATCAGGAACTGACGAAAGGATATACTTTTTTTAATTGTTATGGAAATTGTGTACACACGGTAGATTATAGCCATATCTATGTGCCGAAAGTGGAATCGACCAAGTGGGATATGGGAGAGACCGATCAGTTTGTCCGGGAACATATCGGTCGGAAAATTGTGGTGATCGGAGCTAGTACCGGAACAGATGCCCATACGGTGGGAATCGACGCTATTATGAATATGAAAGGTTTTGCCGGACATTATGGTTTGGAGCGGTATGAAATGTTCGAAGCCTTGAATATGGGTAGCCAGGTGACCAACGAGGAATTTATCGCTAAGGCTATCGAGTTGAAAGCCGATGCTTTATTGGTTTCGCAGACCGTGACTCAGAAAGATATTCATATTAAAAATCTGACGGAACTCGTGGAGATGTTAGAAGCCGAAGGATTACGGGACAAAGTGATCCTGGCTTGTGGTGGTCCCCGGATTTCACATGAGTTGGCGAAAGAATTGGGGTACGATGCCGGCTTCGGGATGAATACCTATGCCGACGATGTCGCCTCGTTTATTGCGCAGGAATTGGATCGAAGAATGAATCATTGAAAATATACAAGCTATGGAAAAAGAACAAATCAGGGAAGTGATTGCCAGGAGAGTGGCAATGGAACTCCACGATGGAGACGTGGTGAATCTGGGTATCGGTTTGCCGACTTTAGTACCGAATTATCTGCCTGAAGGTGTCGAGGTCATCTTACAAACGGAGAATGGATTGATCGGTATGGGGCCGACTCCTGCTCCGGGAGAAGAAGATCCGGACTTGATCAATGCCGGCGGTGGAGCGATAACGGCTCTGCCCGGAGCGGCCAGCTTCGATAGTGCTACTTCGTTCGGTATTATCCGGGGCGGACACGTAGATGTCAGTATCCTGGGGGCCTTGCAAGTAGATGAGAAAGGAGATTTAGCCAACTGGATGATACCGGGGAAAAAAACACCGGGAATGGGTGGAGCGATGGACCTGCTGATGGGAGCCGGTAAGGTGATCCTGGCCATGGAACATACGGCAAAAGGAAATCCGAAAATCCTGAAAAAATGTACTTTACCTTTGACAGCCAAGGGGCAGGGGA
>OGPE01002147.1_pt1 | contig 11615 bp, 9 predicted proteins | sample 1552881 | NCBI WGS metagenome assembly OGPE01 (sample SAMEA2580236, study PRJEB22360) | human gut metagenome | biome: human gut; feature: human-associated habitat; material: faeces | place: Denmark | collected 2008/2010 | reverse complement strand
CCGACGCATTCGGTATCACCGCCGGTGGTCGCTGGTTGGCAATGCGTTGCAACGCCGGTTTGATGGCCGGATCGATTTGTGTGGCTTCTTGAGTGGGATTCCACGCATCCTGCACCGGCATCACCCGCGTGGATTGCGGTGCGTCCTGTGGTGCATCTTGTGGCAGCACGCTGGTATCTCCGCTATCGACAGGCAGCATGACAGGCAGCACGCGCGTGCCGGTGCCAAGAGGAATCGTCGTGGTATGTGCGTTGATATCCATGACCGAGGTGCCGGCATCGGACGCATCGGCAATAACAGTATCGGTTATGTCAGCAATACCGGTTGTGCCGATGGTCTGTGTGGCCTCAACGAATTGCGGCAATGTGCGCGTCCCGATGGCGTCTTCGCCCGTTATATGATCCAGTGCCCGCCAAAGTTCTCGTGGATTGTCAGGCGATTCAGCAAAAGGGGGCATCGCCTCCGATATGCCGGCAGTGGAACCCGAATCCGAAGCGGTATCCGCAGCATCCCAAGCTTGCGGATTCAACGCATCCAACGCAATCGCCTGCAACAATTCGTCGGGCGTGCAACGTTTCGTACGATCCGGATTCAACGCTGAACGGAACGCGGCCATGGTTCCCGCCGGAAGCCCGACCAAATTCGCGCTTCCCGCAGCGGCACGCTCCAACACGGCCATCATCGGCTTCGTGCCGAACACCGGTTCGCCGGTAGCGGCAAACGCCAGCACGCTCGCTACCGACCACCAGTCACTCATCTCATCGGATTCCGCGCCATCAATGATTTCCGGTGCGATGAATCCCGGAGTGCCCATAACCAAACCCGTGCGCGTCACATGGCTTTCGCCCTCGCCCATGGCAATACCGAAATCCACCAACACCGGTCCGGTATTCGACACCATCACATTCGTCGGTTTGATATCGCGGTGCACAATACCGGCCGCATGCACGGCCTTCACCGCCTCGATCAGCTTGCGTCCCAACCGTTCCAGATCGTCGCCCACATACCGGCCGTTGGCTCGCACATCCTCACGCAGATTCTTGCCATCGATCAGCTCGGTTACGATAAAAGCCAGCGCATCATCCAATTCCATGTCCACAATGCCGCACACGCCGGGGTGACGCACTTTCTGCAGCGCCATCGCCTCCCTGCGCAGGCGCTCGCGTGCGGTCAGCTGATCGCGGGAACGTTCGCCGGATGCATCTTCCTCGGCAAGGGAATCGCGCAAGATCTTCATCGCATACTGGTGTCCGCCGTCATCGCGCACACGCCAGACCGATCCCATTGCCCCCGATCCAAGCCGTGAAATCAACGTATATCCGCCAACGAGGCTGCCCGCCTCCAGATTCAATGCGCTTAAGTCGCTCATGGCATCCATGGTACTTGCCTTGCGTGAGTTGCCGTTGGAACAGTTCGCCGCAGCGTGCCGAAATCATCATAAAAACCGCGATCGTGTATCCAAAGTTCGATTAAGAACTGAGATTTGCGCAATAGAGCAACGATATTCAGTAAAACAAGCAAGGATTTGCAACAATCTGCGGAGGAATGCATATTGTTGCATACGCAATCATGCAACAGAACTATATGTGCACGAACGGTAGTTTTGCATGCGCAAGTGGTATGCAGATTATGCACGCGAAACGACAGGCTGGGAAAAAATCAGCGCACTTTTCCGCGGATTTTGGTGAAATCGAGATATCGACATGAAGAAGTGTCTTCACTTCTGGAAATCATGCGACGCGGGGCAGCGTTACGCGATTTCTGGTTTCGATGAGGGAATCGGAGCCTGCATGTCGTTCGGTTATGAGAATCAAGGAGGAGGCAGACCATGCTGCAAATCAACATGGCTGACGTCATGAACGTTATCGGTTCGTTGACGCCGTACCTGATTGCGATTGGCGTGCTATTTGTGCTCGCGCTGATTGTCACTTTCGCCGTCAATAAGAAGACGGTGAAGGAAGTCGCGACCCGTAAGATCATCCACTCCGAGTCTTGGCTTGTGGCGCTGGTCGGTATTGTCGTCGCGGCTTCCATGATGCTGTCCGGTCCGATGGCGACGCTGCTCAACAACGCGACCCTCACGAAGTACATGCTGTCTGACGCTACTGTTTCCAAGGCTAATGAGCTGGCCAAGGAAGTGCAGTCGGAAGCTATCACCATGCTGAAGAATGATGATTCCAACCTGCCGCTGAGCAACAAGAAGGTCAACGTGTTCGGTTGGGGGCTCCACCAACCCGGTCTATGGAGGCACCGGCTCCGGCTCCATGTCTGACCAGTACGACACCGTTTCCCTGCTTGATGGCATGAAGGAAGCTGGTCTTGAAACCAACGCCGATCTGAGCAAGCTGTACACCGACTATCGTGCGGACCGTCCGGTTGTTGCTATGTGGTCCCAGGATTGGACCCTGCCTGAGGTTCCGGCCGGCCAATATTCCGATTCGCTGATTTCTGACGCCAAGAGCTTCTCCGATGAGGCTGTTGTGGTGATCACCCGTGTCGGTGGCGAAGGTGCTGATCTGCCGACCAACATGAAGGCCGAAACCATTACCTACAAGAACAACTCCAAGGATTATGATGACTTCCAGGATGGTGAGCACTTCCTGCAGCTGAGCAAGACTGAGCGCGACATGATTGACTTGGTCACCAAGAACTTCGACAAGGTCACGCTCGTCTATAACGGTGCAAATGCTTTCCAGTTCGACTTCCTGAGCAACTACCCGCAGATCAAGTCCGTGTTGTGGTGCCCGCCTGCAGGCCAGACCGGCTTCTCCGTACTCGGTGACGTGCTCGCTGGCGAAACCAACCCGTCCGGCAAGACTTCCGACGCGTTCGTTAAGGATCTGACCAAGACCCCAGTGTTCAACAACACTGATGGCGCTGCTGCTGCCAGCTCGTCTTCCGTTGGTGCCGATGGTGCATTCATCTACGATAACGTCGACGATCTGGCTGCTAAGTACACCGGCTTCACCGGTCAGGAAACTACCGTGCTTCCGTCCTTCGTTAACTATGTCGAAGGTATTTATGTGGGCTACAAGTTCTATGAGACTGCAGCCGATGAAGGTCTGATCAACTACGATGACACGGTCATCTATCCGTTCGGTTACGGCTTGTCTTACACCAGCTTTGAGCAGAAGATGGGTGACGTTTTCCACAAGGATGGCAAGGTCACGTTTGATGTGACCGTCACCAACACTGGCGACACCGCCGGCAAGGACGTTGTTGAGGTCTACTACAACCCGCCGTACACCGATGGCGGTATCGAGAAGGCCTCCAAGAACCTCGTCGCTTTCGAGAAGACCGGGAAGCTTGAGCCGGGCGCCTCTGAGACTGTGAAGATCGAGTTCGATGATGACGATATGGCTTCCTATGACAACAAGGATGCCAAGGCTTGGGTGCTGGAGAAGGGTGATTACGCCATCTCTATCCAGTCCGATTCTCACCATGTGATCGATTCCAAGAGGATCAACGTTGCTGACACCATCACCTACGACTCCGAGTCGAACACCCACAACGATGATCAGACCGTGGCTACCAACCAGTTCGACTATGCCGCTGGCGATGTGACCTATCTGTCCCGCGCCAATCACTTCGCGAACTACGCTGAAGCCACCGCAGCCCCGACCAACTTCTCCATGAGCGACGAAGTCAAGGCTGCTTTCACCAACAACGGCAACTATGATCCGACCAAGTATGACGATGATTCCGACGAAATGCCGACCACCGGTGCCAAGAATGGTCTCCGCTTGGCTGACATGTACGGCAAGGATTACGACGATGCTGATTGGGAGAAGCTGCTTGACCAGCTGACCTTCGATGATATGGACAACCTCATCGCCAACGGTGGCTACGGCACCCCGGCTGTCTCCTCCGTTGGCAAGATCCAGCTCACCGATGCTGACGGTCCGGCCTCGCTGAACAACAACTTCACCGGCGTTGGCTCCATCGGCTTCCCGGCTTCCACCGCATTCGCCTGCACTTGGAACAAGGATCTGGCCAAGCAGTTCGGCGAGATGATCGGCGACATGGCTCATGACATGCACGTTGCTGGTTGGTACGCTCCGGCTATGAACATCCACCGTGGCGCTTTCTCCGGCCGTACCTTCGAGTACTTCTCCGAGGACTCCCTGCTCTCTGGTGTTATGGCTTCCCACGAGATCGCCGGCGCTAAGGAGAAGGGCGTGTATTCCTTCATGAAGCACTTCGCTCTGAACGATCAGGAAACCAACCGTACCAACATGGTGTGCACCTGGGCGGACGAGCAGGCCATCCGCGAGATCTACCTCAAGCCGTTCGAGATGAGCGTGAAGGAAGGCGGCGCACAGGCCGTGATGAGCTCCTTCAACTACATCGGTTATATACCTATGCCGGTGCCTCCAACAACCTGCTGAACACCGTGCTCCGTGACGAGTGGGGCTTCAAGGGCTTCGTTCTGACCGATTACTTCGGCGGCTACGGCTACCAGAATGGTGATCAGGAGATCCGTAACGGCAACGATTCCATGCTGGCCACCACCAAGATCACCAACCACATTACCGACAAGTCTGCAACCTCCGTGAAGGCCATGCGTACCGCTGCTCACAACATTCTGTACACCGCCGCCAACAGCTGGCAGTATGCAGATGGTGAGCCGAAGGTCGATACCCCGATCTGGAAGACTGCCATGTACGTGGCTTGGGGCGTGACCGCTGTTCTGGTGATTGCACTTGAGGCTCTGGCTATCAAGCGCTACATGGATCGCAAGAAGGCCAAGGCTGAAATCTCCGCCTGATTTCGCTTTCTTCTAGTGGGTCAACATCAATAACTGAATAACAACTGAAATACAGCGAGGGCTGTCGACTTCCCCAGTCGGCGGCCCTCGCTGTATTTCGACGTGTATTCCATTGCGTATGTCACTTCCAGTGCGGCCAAGTCTATTTTTGCCTTCGTAAAGCGGTGTTGGATTCCTCATGTGTTCCTTATGTGGTGGTGACACGCCGTGTGGTGTTTGTTTTTGGTTCGTGTGGTCGTTGTCTTCGGGTTCCGGACCGGTCTTACGGCCGTTCAGAGGTGTTTTCGACACGCCGGTGGATGCGTTGTTTTGCAAGGGTTCGCGGGGTGTCCGTGAGGGGCCGGGTTGCGTGATTGCCGGGGTTCGTGTAAATTAACTCTTCGCTGCCGCTCAGCGAGTGGTTCCCTGTCCGGGGTTCCTGAGGTGGGTGAGTGGTGGTGGTTTGAGAACTCAAGAGCGTATTTGTACTACTTCTTTATAGTCAATGATTGCCAGTCCATCGTCCGCTTTCCTTGTGGGGAGTGGCCGGGAGGCCTTTGAAGGACGGTGGGGTTTTCGTGCGATGCGCCTTTCCTTATAAGGCGATCGTCAATTTTCTTATTTTTGAGAGTCACATGTTGGTTCTCTTCACGAGGTTTTTTGTGGAGGGTTCGATTCTGGCTCAGGATGAACGCTGGCGGCGTGCTTAACACATGCAAGTCGAACGGGATCTCAGGAGCTTGCTCCTGGGTGAGAGTGGCGAACGGGTGAGTAATGCGTGACCGACCTGCCCCATACACCGGAATAGCTCCTGGAAACGGGTGGTAATGCCGGATGCTCCGACTCCTCGCATGGGGTGTCGGGAAAGATTATATCGGTATGGGATGGGGTCGCGTCCTATCAGGTAGTCGGCGGGGTAACGGCCCACCGAGCCTACGACGGGTAGCCGGCCTGAGAGGGCGACCGGCCACATTGGGACTGAGATACGGCCCAGACTCCTACGGGAGGCAGCAGTGGGGAATATTGCACAATGGGCGCAAGCCTGATGCAGCGACGCCGCGTGCGGGATGACGGCCTTCGGGTTGTAAACCGCTTTTGATCGGGAGCAAGCCTTCGGGTGAGTGTACCTTTCGAATAAGCACCGGCTAACTACGTGCCAGCAGCCGCGGTAATACGTAGGGTGCAAGCGTTATCCGGAATTATTGGGCGTAAAGGGCTCGTAGGCGGTTCGTCGCGTCCGGTGTGAAAGTCCATCGCTTAACGGTGGATCTGCGCCGGGTACGGGCGGGCTGGAGTGCGGTAGGGGAGACTGGAATTCCCGGTGTAACGGTGGAATGTGTAGATATCGGGAAGAACACCAATGGCGAAGGCAGGTCTCTGGGCCGTTACTGACGCTGAGGAGCGAAAGCGTGGGGAGCGAACAGGATTAGATACCCTGGTAGTCCACGCCGTAAACGGTGGATGCTGGATGTGGGGCCCGTTCCACGGGTTCCGTGTCGGAGCTAACGCGTTAAGCATCCCGCCTGGGGAGTACGGCCGCAAGGCTAAAACTCAAAGAAATTGACGGGGGCCCGCACAAGCGGCGGAGCATGCGGATTAATTCGATGCAACGCGAAGAACCTTACCTGGGCTTGACATGTTCCCGACAGCCGTAGAGATACGGTCTCCCTTCGGGGCGGGTTCACAGGTGGTGCATGGTCGTCGTCAGCTCGTGTCGTGAGATGTTGGGTTAAGTCCCGCAACGAGCGCAACCCTCGCCCTGTGTTGCCAGCACGTCATGGTGGGAACTCACGGGGGACCGCCGGGGTCAACTCGGAGGAAGGTGGGGATGACGTCAGATCATCATGCCCCTTACGTCCAGGGCTTCACGCATGCTACAATGGCCGGTACAACGGGATGCGACATGGCGACATGGAGCGGCGCAGCTGGTTTCCGGCGGAATCCAGCAGCTTGATGAGATCCTCCACGATGGCGGCCATATCATCCGGCTTCGGTCGCGTCGCCTTGACCAGAGACGGGGCGGACGCAACGAGCGTAAGACCCATCGCCTGCGGGCCACGACGGCCTTCCACCACGGAATACTCGACCTTCGCGCCCTTGCGCAACGTCTTCACGCCCTCCGGCAGGGCAGCTGCAGGCAGGAACACATCGGCGCCCTGCTCGTTCTGAATAAAACCATAGCCTTTGTTCGCATCGAACCAACGAACACGTCCGCTAGGCATTGTCACCTCACTCTTACGTAATCCACATACCTTCAGGCAAGCGAAAGAAAACTGCCCTCCGATTACAAATCAAAGATACAGTTTAGCGCAAGAGGCGGGATATATACCATCTCTTGCGCCAATAAGCGTCAAATCAGGCCTTTCAGGCGTTTGCATCACTGCTTTTTCGGCCTGCGACCCCGCTTGTCACCCTTACGTTCGTCACTGGTCTGCGCTAACGGACGCGGCTCCACCGGAGCCACCGGAAGCACCACCGTCAATGTCAAGCCAGTTCCCTCGCTACCGGAAGCGCAGATGAAACCGTGATGCGCCTTGACCACGGATTGCGCGATCGCCATGCCAAGGCCGGTACCGCCCTTCTGCCGAGCTCGAGACGGGTCAGCCGTATAGAAACGTTCGAAAATCTTTGAACGCGCCTCGGCCGGAACGCCGGGACCGTGATCGCTGAAGCGAACGATCGCATAGTTCATGCCCACCTGCATCGACTGCCCGACTTCGATGGCTTCGACCAAGTGACGCAGCGACTGCTCGTTCGACGGCATGCGAGACAACGACTCCGGGCTGACGGAAGCCGTCAGCACGCCCATCGAAACCTCCACCGGTGAATCGGCCGGCGTATAGCGGTGGATATTGCCAACGATATTGGTCACCACCTGACGCAATCTTGAAGCATCACCTGTCAGCGTAATATCCGGCATCTGCCCCGGCTGGAACGTCAACCTCGCAGGATTGTTCATATCTTGCCCCGGCTGCAGCACCACCTGGCCGCAAGTGATGCCACGATCCGGATCAAGCGCATGCAAATCGTCAGCAGCATCCTTCACCACAGAAGTGAGTTTCACCTGCTGGGTGATATCGATGCCACGACCTTCGTCAAGACGCGCCAAAGAAAGCAGATCCTCCACCAACACCGTCATGCGTGCACTGGACGCCTCGATATGCGCGATGGACTCGTCGGCACGTTCCAACGCCCCCGGCATGTCACGCTGCATTTTGTAGAGTTCCGCGTAACCATGAATCGCAGCAAGCGGGGTGCGCAATTCATGACTGGCGTCGGAAACGAACCGCTTCATCTTCTCAGTCGTTTCCTCCTGCGCGTGGAAGCTTTCCTCAATGCGCGTCAGCATGGTGTTCAACGACATGGACAGCGAACCGACTTCCGTGTTCTCCGGCAAGTCGGGAACGCGCTGGCTCAAATCTCCTGCCGCGATCTTCGCCGCTGTCTTTTCGATGCGTTTCAGCGGAGCAAGCGTACTTTGCACGACGATGGTGCCGAGGATGACTCCGATCAGCACCACTGCGATGCCGACCATGGCGCAGAACCGCGTCAACGTGTTTGCAGTGTCAATCTGGTCGCTGAGCGACAATCCGATGAACACGACGCCACTGTTTTTGACTTCACCGGCTTTGCTTTTCTCGCTCCAAGGCAACGCTACCACACGCCATGGCGACTGCGCGGCCTGCATGATGGCATGATCCGGCACCCGACTGGTGGTGACATGCACCACCGCCTGCGTGGTGAACGGCTCTCCTAGCGTAACCCCATCGATACTGCCGTCGGAAGGCAGGCTCGGCTCGGATACCACGCCCTCCCGAAGCATGGGCACCGATCCCGCTCCCGTACGCTTGTATTCGCTGTCACGTACCTCGACATAGTACGTGTTCACCAAGCTCCTGCCATCCTCGCTTGTGGTGCTGTCCAGCGAATCCATGCTATTGAAGATCATCTGCGCCTGATTCACCAACTGGTTGTCGGTTTTCTGCAGCAAATAATTGCCTACAAGTGTGCGAATGGAAAAGGAAATACCAATGGTGCCAATGGTGAGCAGCACAATGATGCAGGTGACCAGCTTGGTGCTCAGTGGAATGGCCTGCACCTTCCTGCCAATCCGCCGATGCAAGGGTACACGTTGCGGACACGGCTGGGCCGCGTTCTTCTGCGTGTTCTGCGGGTCAGCCGACGGCTGACGGATATCCTGACTCATCGTGGGGAACCGTTTAGTTCTTCGGCGCGCGAATCATGTAGCCGATGCCACGCTTCGTTTCGATGAGTGGAGCCACCTTGCGCTTCTCGCCGTTCTCATCCTCAACCGTGAGGCCGTCGACCTTCTTACGCAAGTAAGAAATATACGATTCAACGATCGCAGCGTCTCCACCCCAATCGTACTGCCACACGTGATCCAGAATCTGCGCCTTCGAAAGCACGCGTCCCTCGTTATCCATCAAATAACGGAGCAGCTTGTATTCGGTGGGACTTAAGTCGATCGGCTGGCCGGCGCGGGACACGTCATGCGAGTCCTCGTTGATTTCCAGATCGGCGACGCGAATGATCGGATCGTCTTCAACCTGTTCCTGGGTACGACGTAGGATGGCTCGGATTCTCGCGACAACCTCCTCAAGGCTGAACGGCTTGGTCACGTAATCATCGCCGCCCACGGTCAGGCCCATGACTTTATCTTGCGTATCATCACGAGCCGTCAGATACAGCACCGGCGTGGTGATGCCCTCCTGGCGGATGCGACGAGTCACCGTAAAGCCGTCGATATCCGGGAGCATCACGTCAAGCACAATCAAATCAGGCTGTATTTTTTCGATAACCTCGATGGCCTCGGATCCCGAAGCCGCGGTATTCACTTCAAAACCGGCGAAATGCAGGGACGCCACCAGCAGTTCGCGGATGGACGGTTCGTCATCAACAACGACAATGGATGCTTCAATAGGCTTGCTCATGCCTTAAGCATCACTCTTTTCACTGGATGTTTCCTGAACGGATTCTGAATCTTCCTTTGGCGTCGGTTCCTTATCAGGCGCATCAGCGGACAGCTCGTCATCAACGCTCCACGCCTTCACCGGCTCGGAACGCACGGCAACCTCGGCATGCTTCCCCGCATGCTTACGAACCTTACGCTTGATGACGCCGCGTTTGCGCAGAATATGAAACACCACCATAATCACAATCAGCAGTACCAATACGGCAATCATGCCGCCAACACCCAACAGCACCGTCTGCGACGACGTCGAGGTTTTCTTCTGCACTACGATCTGGTCCATCATATCGGTCGCGGACTTCGACCAATTCGGGGTGCTTTCCATCAGAGGTTTCTGCGCGGCATCGGAAAGCGCGTCGACGGTCGACTTCGTTTTCAGCCATTCGTCGGAATTCGATGACACGGCAACCACCAGATTGCCGTCATTCGAAGCGACCGCCAACAACACCGTATTCGGCTTCGGATCAAGCGATTCCAACAATGCGCTCGCCCATTTCGCAGGTTTTTCGTCGCTATTGAAGCTCGCCAGATACAGTAGACGCACGGTAACCCCGGTTTCCTGCTTCGTTTTGCTGATGGCGTCCGTAATTTCAGCGACGTTCGATCCGAGCAGATTCTCGGTGTCGGTGATGTTTTCAGTGGCCGTGATTCCGGTGCCGGTACCTTCATCCGCATTGCCGACAGGAGTTATCCACATCATCGCAATACAGCACAATATCATGGCAAGAAGTGCACAAAGCGCTTCGTTCCAACGTTTTTTGGAGTTTTGCCCCTGGTGCGACACGCCGGTAGGGCACGAATTCGGCCATCCTCCGACCACAACCTTGGTTTTTTCGTTCATCGCGTTCACTCTTGCCATACAGTCCACATTACCGTTCGGATGCGTCAACCGTGAGGAACGGCAAAAACCAGCCATACAAAACGCGACAACGAAAGGATCATTATGGCACAGTATCAGGTGGACAGCGAACAGATTCAATCCTCAAGCGCGGCAGTGAACGCCTCAATCCAAGCGATTCGCCAATCGGTGCAAGGCATGTACGCCAATCTCAATAATCTACAAAGCGTTTGGCGCGGCGGAGCCGCCACGCAATTCAATGCGGTGGCGGAACAATGGCGGGCAGCCCAGCAGCAGATGGAGCAGTCGCTTGAATCGATTCAGCATGCGCTTTCGCAAGCGTCCATGCTCTATTCGGAAACCGAAATGCAGGCGTCGCGTCTGTTCGCACAGTAGCGGCAGATACTTCCGATACGGTCACAGCAGTAGCAGGCACAAAGAAAAAACGGAGCCTGCCTCCATCTTGGGAAGCAGGCTCCGCTTATAGCTTTTCGCTTATGCCGTTAGGCTTTACCGAACCCTTGGATCAGTAGCCCATGTCAGCGCCAGCGGCCGGAGCAGCTGCCGGCGGTTCCGGCTTGTTGGCCACAACAGCCTCGGTGGTCAGGAACAGACCAGCGATGGAAGCTGCGTTCTGCAGAGCGGAACGGGTGACCTTGACCGGGTCAGTGACACCGGCAGCCAGCAGGTCCTCGTACTCGTTGGTGGCTGCGTTCAGGCCCTGGCCGTCAGGCAGGGAGCGAACCTTGTCGATCACCACATCGCCGGACAGGCCAGCGTTTTCGGCGATCTGCTTGATCGGGGCTTCGACGGCACGGAACACGATCGCGGCACCGGTGGCCTCGTCGCCTTCGAGCTTGACGTCGTCCTTGGCCTTGGCGGCAGCCTGGATCAGGGCGACACCGCCGCCCGGCAGCAGACCTTCCTCGATAGCGGCCTTGGCGTTGCGCACGGCATCCTCGATGCGGTGCTTGCGTTCCTTGGCCTCAACCTCGGTGGCAGCGCCGACCTTGATGACAGCCACGCCGCCAGCCATCTTG
>OGPE01002145.1_pt1 | contig 11624 bp, 6 predicted proteins | sample 1552881 | NCBI WGS metagenome assembly OGPE01 (sample SAMEA2580236, study PRJEB22360) | human gut metagenome | biome: human gut; feature: human-associated habitat; material: faeces | place: Denmark | collected 2008/2010 | reverse complement strand
GCTGCGCGGCATCGGCAATGGCCTGCTGGCATTCAGCATCGAACGGCGCCGCCGGATAGTGGCTTACCTGCTTCAGGGCCACCTGCAGACCGCTCTCCCGCTCAACCTCCGCGATAAACGCCCGCAGCTGGCGATCCATCTCGTCCACCAGCGCATCGCTGAGATTGCGCATATCAATGGAGAAGGTGACCTCCCCGGGCACCACGTTGCGGCTGTTGGGCCACACCTGCACGCTGCCGACGGTGCCGCGTCCCTCCTCGCTGCGCCCGGCAATGGCCACCACTTCCTGCATAATGCGAGTCGCCACCTGCAGGGCATCCTGACGCAGGCGCATCGGCGTGGGTCCGGCGTGCGAGGCCTGGCCGGTGACCACGCAGTCGTACCAGCGGATCCCCAGCACGCCCTGCACGATACCGATGGTTTTCGCTTCATCTTCGAGAATCGGCCCCTGCTCAATGTGCGCCTCAAAATAGGCGCCGATGGGATGCTCCCCCGGGGTCTGCTCGCCGATATAGCCGATCTGCGCCAGCGCCTCGCCGACGCTGACACCCTCTTTATCCGTGACGGCCCAGGTCTCTTCCAGCGGGAAGACGCCGGCAAAGACCCCGGAGCCCATCATCACCGGTACAAAGCGCGACCCCTCTTCGTTGGTCCAGAACACCACCTCAATCGGCGCGTCGGTATCAATCTGCAGATCGTTGAGCGTGCGCACCACCTCCAGCGCCGCCAGCACGCCGTAGTTGCCGTCAAATTTGCCGCCGGTGGGCTGGGTGTCAATATGGCTGCCGGAGACGATGGGCGGCAGGCCGGGGTTGCGGCCTTCCCGGCGCATAAACACATTGCCGATTTTATCGATGGTGACGCTCATCCCGGCCTCCCGCGCCCAGCCTATTACCTTGTCCCGCCCCTGGCGGTCGAGGTCGGTGAGGGTCAGACGGCGGCAGCCGCCCTTCGGCGTGGCGCCGATCTGCGCGAGATCCATTAACGACGCCCACAGGCGGTCGCCATTGATGCGCCAGCCGGTGGTGTCGGTCGCGGGGGTAAAAAGTACATCACTGCTCATGGTAGTCTCCTGACATCAAGGTCGCCGCCAGCGTAACCGGCGGTGGGAATGCGCTATCAACGCCTGGTCTTCATCCTGTATGGTTTTTTGCCGCCGATCAGACGGCCAGGGCCTGGGCGTTAGCGTCAATCGCCAGCTCGCGCCAGCGGTGGCAACTCACCGCGTGGCGCTCCGCGACAGATTCCGTCGGCGGCAGACTCTGCTCACAGACCGGACGACGGTACGGGCAGCGCTCGGCAAATGCGCAGCCGGACGGCAAGCGCGCCAGATCCGGCGGCGCGCCGGGAATGCAGTGCAGGGCATCACCTTTCTTGAGCCCCTCTTTCGGCCGACTGCCCAGCAGCACCTGAGTATAAGGATGACGCGGGTGGCGCAGGATCTCGCTCATCGACGCTTCCTCGACGATCCGCCCGGCGTACATCACCGCCACCCGGTCGGCGATCTCCACCGCGGCGCCGATATCGTGGGTCACAAACACGATCGACAGCCCGCGCTGCTTTTGCTGCTCGCGCAGCAGGATCAGGATCTGGATTTGCACCGTGGCGTCGAGGGCGGTGGTCGGCTCATCCGCCAGCAGCAGCTGCGGGTTGCAGGAGAGCGCAAGGGCGATCATCGCCCGCTGGCGCATCCCGCCGGACATCTCGTGCGGGTAAGCATCCAGCCGCCGCTCGGGGCTGGGAATGCGCACCTGGCGCAGGGCCTCCAGCGCCCTGTCCCGGGCCGCCTGGCGCGACAGCCCTTCGTGGCGGCGCAGCCCTTCAATAATCTGCTGCCCGACGGTGTAGACAGGATCGAAGGCCAGCAGCGGCTCCTGAAAAATCATCGCGCAGCGTCCGCCGCGATAGCGCCGCAGCTGACTGGTGCTCATCGTCAGCACCTCGTCGTCCCCCACCTGCAGGGTGCCGGAGAGCTCACTGCTCCCTGGCGGGTGCAGGCGCATCAGCGCCCGCAGGGTCACGCTCTTGCCGGAACCCGACTCGCCAATCAGCGCCATCACCTCCCCCTTTTGTACGTCAAAGGAGACTCCATTGACCGCGTTGATGGTCTGTCCGTCGCGGCGAAAGACGACCCGCAGGTCGCGCACATGGACAAAGGCGTTATCCGACATGGCTGACCTCCTTAAGGGGGATGCTTTGATGCCAGGGCGAGGCCGGCTGCGCCATCAGGCAGGCGCTCTGGTGCCCCTCCCCGACCGCCTCCAGCCGCGGTTTCACCTCGGCGCAGACCGCCTTCGCATGCGGGCAGCGGGTGTGAAAACGGCAGGCGCTCCGCGGGGCGGTGGGGGTGGGGGCCAGGTGATGGCGCTCGTGGGGGCAGGGGGTGGAAAAACGGCAGCCGCTCGGCGGCGCGATGGGGCTGGGGGGATCGCCGCTCAGCGGCGAGGTCAGGGTGCGGTTTTCCGGGTCCATGGAGGGCATCGAGCTTAACAGCGCCCGGGTATAGGGGTGGGCGGAGGCGGTAAACAGCTGCTCCGCCGGGCCAATCTCCACCACTTCGCCAAGGTACATGACGAGGATCCGATCCGACAGCCAGCGAACCACGTGCAGATCGTGGCTGATGAACACGTAGGTCAGCTCAAGAGTCCGTTTCAGCTCCTGCAGCAGCTGCAGCACCTGGGCTTCCACCGATTTATCCAGCGCCGACACTGCCTCATCGAGGATCACCAGCCGCGGCTTCATCGCCAGCGCGCGGGCGTTATTCCCCCGCTGCCGCTGGCCGCCGGAGAGCGCATGCGGGTAGCGGTCGGCAAAGCGCGCCGGCTCAAGGCCAACGTGCGCCAGCAGATAGCGGGCATATTCGCTGGCCTCTCTGGCGCTGACGCCGTGGACACGCTGGCCGAAGGCGATGCTCTCCTCCATGGTCATGCGCGGATTGAGCGAAGCATAGCTATCCTGAAAGACCATCTGCACCTGGCGACGGTAGGCTTTCAGCGGCAGACGCGACGAGCCGACCCCCTGTCCGTCGAAGATCAGTTCGCCGCTGTCCTGGGTGAGCAACTGCATCAGCAGCCGGGCGGTGGTCGATTTGCCGCAGCCCGACTCGCCGACTACCCCCAGGGTTTCGCCTTTCATCACCGTGAAGCTGATATCGTCCACCGCCTGCACCACCTCCCGGCCTTTGCCGCCGCGAAAGTACTTCAGCAGGTGATTAACCTTCAGCAGAGGCTGCGCCGGCCCGCCAAGGTCGATATTGATAAAGGGTTGCATCGCTTACTCCTTAATCGCCATTGCCGCACGCAGGCGGTCCGCGAGGATATTGAACGAAATGGAGGTGATAAAAATCATCAGGCCCGGCAGGGCGGCCACCCACGGCTGGGTATAGATTGCCGTGCGCAGCGTATTGAGCATCAGCCCCCACTCGGGCTCCGGCGGCCGCACGCCGAGGCCGAGAAACGACAGGCCGGAGGCGAGGATCATGCACACCGAAATCAGCCCGGTGGAGAAGACGAAGATCGGCCCGAGCACGTTGCCCAACACCTGGACGCGGATAATGGTCAACGCGCTGGCGCCAGTGGCCCGGGCGGCGTCAATATAGTCCATATGTCGCACCTGGGCGGTCACGCTCTCGGCAATCCGCGCCACCTGCGGGACAAACACGAGGGTCAGCGACAGCAGCGCATTGCCGATGCCCGCCCCCAACGCTCCCGACAGCGCAATCGCCAGCAGGACGGAGGGAAAGGCATAGAACACATCCACGGTGCGCATAATCACGGTATTGGTTTTGCCGCCCGTATAGCCGGCGATAATCCCGATGGCCCCGCCGATAAAAAAGGCGAACACCACCGGGACAATTCCCATAAACAGCGACAGTCGGGTGCCAAGGATCAGCCGCGACAGCATGTCGCGTCCCAGCTCATCCGAGCCCAGCGGGAAGCCGTCGCTGCCAATGGGTTTCAGGCGCAGGAACATCGACGTTTGATAAGGATCTTTGACGATAAGCCACGGACCGAACAGCGCCAGGGCCAGCAGCAGGAGGATCACCACGCCCACCACCACCCCGCCGGGGTCGCGCAGTAAGCGGCGCAGCACGCCGCGCCAGTAACCTTGCCGGGAAGCGTGGGCCGCTGCGGCCGGGACCGCTTTCGTCGTTGCTGTATCCACCATGGTCAGCTCCTCTTAATACGCGGGTCGAGGGTGGTCTGCAGAATATCCACCAGCAGGTTGAGCAGCACGAAAAACAGCGCCAGCACCCAGATGGTGCCCTGCAGCAGGGGCAGGTCGCGCTGAAAAATGGCGGTATTGAGCAGCAATCCGGTTCCCGGCCAGGAGAAAACGGTCTCCACAAGGATCGAGCCGCCCATCAGATAGCCCACCTGCAGCCCCATCACCGCCAGCGCGGTGGGCGCGGCATTTTTCATGACGTGGACAAAGATGCGCGACTCGTTGAGCCCGCGAGCGCGCAGGCCAACGATAAACTCCTGGCTGAGGATATCGGCCACCTGCGAGCGCACGGTGCGGGCGATAATCCCGGTGGGGATCACCGACAAGGTGAGGGCTGGCAGCAGCATGAACTGCAGGTGCGCCCAGTCCCATTGCCAGCCCACCTCGCCTATCGGCCCGCCGCCGGTGGCCGGCAGCAGCGCGAACTTAACGCTGCAGAGGATCACCAGCAGCATCCCCAGCCAGTAGTGCGGCACGCTAACGCCAAATACCGACAACACCGAGGCCAGACGGTCAATGACGCTGTTGCGAAAATAGCCGGCGACAAAGCCGAACAGGCTGCCGAGGACGAAGCCGATCGCCGTCGCCAGCAGCGCCAGGCGCAGGGAGTACGCCACCGCGGTCATCACTTCGTCTATCACCGGGCGGCCGGTGGCGACCGACATACCAAGGTCGCCATGCAGCGCCCGCCACAGCCAGTGGATAAACTGCAGGGGCAGCGGCTTATCAAAGCCGTAAGCCTGCATTAATGTCTGACGCAGCGCCTCCGAGGCGTCCGGCGGCATCACCGACACCAACGGGTCGCCCGGAGCGATCTGCACCAGCATGAAACAGATCACCGCCACCCCAAGCATGGTGGGGATAGCCAGCAGAATGCGGTATAGCAGCGTATTGATCATCGGTCGCCCCTTTCACGATTACTCTTTTTTGCTCACCAGGCTGAGGTCGATAAACCAGCTCTGCGGTTGCACCACCCCGGTCACCGCAGGGGAAATCGCACGCGGCCCGACGTCGTGGGCGACAAACAGGAATGGCACCTGATCCACCAGCGCGGCGTGCAGCTCACCGGCCGCTTTGTTCATCTCCGCCGGGGTAAAGGCGTGCTTGACGGCGGCGGCCAGCTTCTCCGTCTCCGGAGTGGAGAAGTAACCCCAGTTGGTCGCCACCGGCGGAAACGCTTTGGCGGTCGAGAAGCGGATCAGGCCAAAGTACGGATCGTTAACCGCGGCGCTGACGTTGATCGCATCGATCCCTTTCGCCGACGGGTCCCGGGCGCCCAGGCGCCAGTTGGTAAACAGGGTGTTCCATTCCACCACTTTGATATCCACATTGAAGAAGCAGCTCTTCAGGCTCTGCTGGATATACTCGTTCATCGGCAAGGGCTGCATCTGCCCGGAGCCGGAGGCCGAGGTGGCCACCGTGACGTGCAGCGGTTTGCTGGCGCTGTATCCGGCCTCGGTCATTAGCTGGCGGGCGGTGTCCGGGTCATATTTGATCTGGAAGGTGGGTTTGCCATGCCACGGGCTGTCAGCCTCGTAGACCCCGGTGGCCTCGGTCATGTAGCCGCCGAGGTAGCTCTTCAGCTCGGCACGGTTCAGACACAGGTTGGCCGCTTTGCGCACGCGGATGTCCTGCCACGGCGATCCTTTTTCAAAGGAGAACTGCCAGGGCCACAGGTGCGGCTGGGTATTGGCGTAGAGGTGAAAACCCTGAGACTTGATCTGATCGATGGCGTCCGGCGCCGGGGCTTCAATCCAGTCCACCTGCTTCGACAGCAGCGCCGCGGTACGGGCGTTGGCCTCCGGCAAGGGGATCAGCACCACTTTATCCACCCGGGGAATGCGATCTTTGTTCCAGTAGTCGGGGTTTTTATCGAGGATCAGCTGCTGACGCGGCACCAGCTTCTCCAGTTTGAACGGGCCGCTACCCACCGCGTGGGCGGCGAAGGCGGTCCACGCCTGTTTGCTGCGCGCGGCGCTATCTCCCGCGCTGGCCGGCACCGCGTCATACTGTTTCTGCCACGCCGTCGGCGAGACGATAAACAGGTTGGTGATGTTGTACGGCAGCAGCGCGTCTGGTTCCGAGGTGGTCAGCGCCACAGTGTGGTCGTCAATTTTCTCTGCGCCGGTGAGGGTCGGCATGCGCGACAGGGTGTTGCCGATCTGCCCCGGGGCGTACTGCGGCGCTGCTTTATTCAGCACCTTATCCACGTTCCAGACGATGGCGTCGGCGTTCACCTCCGTCCCGTCATGGAACCTGACGCCCGGACGCAAGGTGAAAATCCAGCGGCTGGTGTTCTGCGGATCGATGTGCCACTCGGTCGCCAGCCCCGGCACCAGACCGCTGGGCTTTTCACCTTGCGACAGATCCCACTCCACCAGCGCGTCGTACAGCGGGATGCCGGTAAAGCGGTTGCCCTCATAGCCTTGATCCGGCTGGCCAAGGGTTAACGGAATATCCGCGGCGGTCATGGCGATCCGCAGCGTGGAGGCGTTGGCAGGTAAGGCGGCGCCCGCCAGGGCCAGTGCGCCGCTCACCGCCACGGCGAGACGACTGGCACGCGAAAATAACGTCTTTTTGTGCATCACATGATCCCTGTTAAATAAAGTGTCACGAATTAACAGGCAAAATGCGTACCAGCTCTTACGCGGACGATAATAGGCCAAAACCGACCGGTAAAATAAGAAGGGCTTATATTATCACCATGATAATTATGGGAAAATAATTGCGCCTTATTCCGCCGCACCGCCAGCGGGAAATATGTTGCAGAATTGCACCAGCCGCTATATGGCAAATTTCAAATAATCACTCTGCGTCACTTTTTATTCATCCCCCGTCCGCCGCCGCCGCGTATTCGCGTATTCTCTGTCGGGATCAATCCCTTCTATACTTCAGGGAACACATCGACCGGGAGAGACTATGCCTTTAGCCGATTTTCACCGCTCCGATCCTTTTACCCTCGGTATCGAACTGGAGCTGCAGGTGGTGAACCCGCCGGGTTACGACCTCAGCCAGGATGCCTCGACGCTGATTGCCGACGTCCAGCATCAGTTGACCGTGGGAGAAGCCAAACATGACATCACCGAGAGCATGCTGGAGATCGCCACCGGGGTGTGCCGCGACATCAGCCATGCCCAAACCCAGCTCAGCGCCATCCAGCAGGCGGTTCAGCGCGCGGCGCTGCGCCATCATCTGCAGATCTGCGGCGGCGGTTCGCACCCCTTTCATGCCTGGCAGCGCCAGCAAATCAGCGACAATCCGCGCTATGTCAAAACCGTCGAGCATTTTGGCTATCTGGCGCAGCAGGCCACGGTCTTTGGCCAGCATGTGCACGTCGGCTGCCAGAGCGGCGACGACGCCCTCTATCTGCTGCACGGCCTGTCGCGCTTTGTGCCGCACTTCATCGCCCTTAATGCCGCCTCGCCGTGGTTTGACAGTACCGACAGCCGTTTCGCCTGTTCACGCCTGAACCGCTTCTCCTCCTATCCCGACAACGGTCCGATGCCGTGGGTGGCAGACTGGCAGGGGTTTCGTCGCCTGTTCCGCCAGCTGAGCTACACCAGCATGATCGACAGCATGAAGGATCTGCACTGGGATATTCGCCCCAGCCCGCAGTTTGGTACCGTCGAGGTGCGGGTGATGGACACTCCCCTGACCCTCGCCCAGGCGATCCATATCGCCGGCTTTATACAGACCCTGGCCTGCTGGCTGTTGACGGAGCGCCCTTTTAAGCACCAGCCTGATGATTATCTGCTGTACCCCTTTAACCGCTATCAGGCGTGCCGCTATGGGCTGGACGGGACCCTCACCGACGTGCGCAGCGGAGAGCAGCGCAGCATCCGCCAGGAGATCCTGCAGCTCGCCGACCGGCTGGCTCCCTTCGCCCATCAGTTGAAGGCGACGGCGGCGCTGGAAGCGGTGGTCCGCCAGGCGAAATCGCCGCACAGCGAAGCGCAGCAGATGCGCGACTTTATCGCCAACGGCGGTTCGCTTTCCGGCCTGGTGCAAAAACACTGTGAGATTTGGGCGGCATAAGGCAGCGAGGCGGGTATACTCGGCGCAGACCATAGAAAGGACTGCCCATGTTATTACGTTGCCTGCTCCCCCTGGCGCTGCTGCCCCTGGCCGCCGTCGCCAGCGCCGCCTGTACCCTCACCGACCCGACGCTGACCCTGCAGAGCTATCGGGTGGATGCGCAGAAAGAGCGCATTGCGATGTACTGGCAGGATCGGCACGGCAAAGCCTGGGGTTCCCTGCGTTCGCTGCTGGCGGGTATTGATGGCGATGGCCGGGTGCAGATGGCGATGAACGGCGGCATTTACGATAAAGCCTACGCGCCGCTGGGGCTGTATATCGAAGACGGCAAACGGCTGACGCCGGTAAACCGTTCCGCCGGCGGCGGGAACTTCTTTATCCGCCCCGGCGGCGTGTTCCTGGTGGCGAACGGCCGGGCGAAAATCGTGCCGCTGCCGGCATACAAGCCCTCTCCCGCCATCCGCTATGCGGTGCAGTCCGGCCCGATGCTGATTGAGAATGGCGTCATCAACTGGCGGCTGAAGCCCTCCGCCAGTTCGCGCAAGCTGCGTAACGGGGTGGGTATCGATAAGCAGGGCCGGGTGGTGTTTATGCTCAGCGATCGCGAGACCAACTTCTATGATTTTGCCTGCTATGCGCAGTCAAAGCTCGGGGTGCGGCAGATGCTCTATCTCGACGGCACGCTGTCGAAGATGTACCGCAAAGGCGGCAGCGTGCCGTGGCAGTATCATCCGTTCGTGACCATGATAACGGTGGAGAGGAAGTAGCGGGCGCCCGGCACAAAAGCGGCGCCGTGCCCGCCGTCCTTACCCGTTCACCAGTGAAGGACTACCCTTTTCTGCCAAACGCAACGTGAACGGAAAATTCCCCCTCACCCTAATCCTCTCCCACAGGGAGAGGGGATCGACAGGCAGACGCTGTGGCGCAACGCTTACCCCCGCCGATGCGCCCACTCACGCATACGCTGAAACAGCACATACAGCGACGGGATAAACAGGATGCCAATCATCGTCGCCACCAGCATCCCGCTGAATACCGTGGTGCCAATGATCCGCCGGCTCTGCGCCCCGGCGCCGGTGGCGAGCATCATCGGCATAATGCCGATAATAAACGACACCGCGGTCATCATCACCGCGCGGAAGCGGCGGGTGGCCCCCTCGCGCGCGGCGTCAACTATCGACAGCCCCTCCTCGCGCCGGCTGCGGGCGAATTCAACAATCAGAATCGCATTCTTCGCTGCCAGGGCAATCAGCAGCACCAGCCCTATCTGAACATACACATCGTTGGCATAGCCCGCGGTCCACAGCCAGAGCAGCGCTCCGCCGATGGCGAACAGCACCGAGAGCATGACGCTCGCCGGCAGCGTCCAGCTCTCATACTGCGCCACCAGGAACAGCCACGCCATCGCCACCGCCGCCAGCACGATCCACACCGCCTGATTGCCGGTCTGCTGCTCCTGCCAGGAGATCCCGCTCCAGGCATAGTCATATCCCGGCGGCAGATGGGCCTGCAAAATCTGCTCCATGGCAGCCATCGCCGTGCGGCTGCTGACCCCCTCAGCCGCTGAACCGCTCACTGAAACGGACGGGAACTGATTGTACTGCTGAATAAACGGCGCCCCCACCGTCGGCGTAATGGTGACCAGATTGCTCAGCCGCACCCGCTCGCCGTCGCGGCTGCGGACGTACAGCTCGCTAATCTGCTCTGCCCGCTCGCGCCACTGCATCTCATTTTGCATCACCACATGATAGACACGATTGTTACGGCTGAAATCGCCGGCGCGCGTGCCGCCGAACGCCGTCTGCAGGCTGCTGAAAATCTGCGCCACCGGCACATCCAGCAGCGCCGCCCGATCGCGGTCGACCGTCAGGGTCAGCTGCGGCACGTTGCTGCTCCAGGTGGTAAACACCCGGCTCAGTTGAGGATGCTGGTTCGCCAGCTGGAGGATCTGCCGCGTCACCTGCTCCAGCTCCGCCGACGACTGACCGGCCTGCGCCAGGATGCGCAGATCAAACCCCGAGGCATTGCCAAGGCCCGGCAGGGTCGGCGGCGCGAAGGTCATGATCGTCGCCTCCGGTAGCGACAGCAGCTGGCGCTGAATATCTGCCATCACCGCATCCAGCGGCGGCCGCTGGTGCCAGTCCTTGAGCATTACCGAGATAAACCCGCCGTTAGAGGCGCTGGTGCCGTTGAGAATGTTGAAGCCGGACACCTGAATCACATCCTCCACCGCCGGGTTAGCCATCAGCAGATTGCGCGCCTGGGCCATCACCGCTTCGGTACGCTCCAGCGACGCCGCCTCCGGCAGTTGCACGCTGGCAAACAGGTAACCCTGATCTTCCTGCGGCAGGAAGCCTTTCGGCATCGAGGTGAAGCTGAACGCCACCAGCGCGCCTGCCGCCACCGTCGCCGCCAGCGCCAGCCAGGGACGGCGGTTCATCCAGCCCACCAGCCGGCCATAGCCGTCGCGGGTGCCGTCGAGAAGACGGTTAAACACCCGCCACACCGCCGCTGGCCGGGCAGGACGCGGGCGCAGCAGCAGTGCGCAGAGGGCCGGCGTCAGGGTTAGCGCCACCAGGCTCGACAGGGCCACCGCGGTGGAGAGCGTCACGGCAAACTGCCGGTACAGCTCGCCGACGATCCCCGGGAGCAGCGCCACCGGCACAAATACCGCCAGCAGCACCAGGGTCGTGGCGATCACCGGCCCGGCGATCTGCTGCAGCGCCTGGGCGGTGGCCTGCAGGCGATCCAGCCCTTCCGCCATTTTGGTTTCGACATTCTCTACCACCACAATGGCGTCATCCACCACCATCGTCAGGGCGAGAATGATCGCGAACAGGCTGAGGGTGTTGGCGCTGTAGCCCAGCAGATAGAGCACCGCAAAGGTGCCGATCAGTGACACCGGGATCGCCAGCACTACGATCAGCGTCGCTCGCCAGCTCTGCAGGAACAGCGACACCACCACGACCACTGCCAGCAGGGTCAGCGCCAGCGAGACGCCGATCTCTTTGATCGTCGCCGCCACAAAGCGGGTGGTATCGAACTTCACCTCCCAGGTGAGATCCGCCGGAAAGCGAGTGTGCAGGCGGTTAAGCTCCGCACGCACTGCGCTGGCGACCTGCAGGGCATTGGCGGTGGGCGTCGGGTAGATCCCCAGATAGGCCGACGCTTTACCGTTCAGCTGCGCGCCGGAGCTGTAGCTGCGGGCGCCCAGCTCAATGGTCGCCACGTCGGCGAGGCGAACCAGCTGCCCCTGCGCGCCGCGGCGGAGGATAATCTCGCCAAAGCTGGCCGCCTCGTTCAGACGCCCCAGCCCGTTGATGGTCAGCGTCTGCTGCTGGCCGTTGAATACTGGCGGGGTGCCC
>OGPE01002135.1_pt1 | contig 11669 bp, 8 predicted proteins | sample 1552881 | NCBI WGS metagenome assembly OGPE01 (sample SAMEA2580236, study PRJEB22360) | human gut metagenome | biome: human gut; feature: human-associated habitat; material: faeces | place: Denmark | collected 2008/2010 | reverse complement strand
CGGGATGGTGCCATAGCTCAGTTGGTAGAGCAAAGGACTGAAAATCCTTGTGTCCCTGGTTCGATTCCTGGTGGCACCACAGAATGAGAGAGAGTTGCAGCAATGCAACTCTTTTTTTATAACATTGTGTATTTGCTGCAAAACGGTCGGCAGGAATAGCACCCCGGACTATGCCGCCGGACAGACGATTCGCCCCCGCAAGCGTTTCCCGGCCTTCCGCTCCGGTTCCCGGAAAAAATACGAAGGGAAGACCGGAATCGGATTAAATGATTATTTTTGCATCGGAACAAATCGCCGCAAGCATGAAAAAACGCTGGATCGTCTTCACCGTATTACTTATCGTCGCCCTGACCGCATTCCTCTACATCCGCTTCTTCTTCGTTTCGGCGAGGGCGTCAAAAGCGGAGAGTTGAACTATGTCGTCTATAAAGGGCTCGTCTTCAAAACCTACGAAGGCAAGCTGATCCAATCCGGCATACGGTCCAAAACGGCCGGTACGATCCAATCCTACGAATTCGAATTTTCCGTCGAAAACGAAGCGCTCGCCCGCAAGCTGATGCTGCTGGGCGGCAAAAACATCGAACTCCACTACAAGGAGTATTTCGGAGCGCTTCCCTGGCGGGGATTCTCGAAATTCGTGGTCGATAGTATCGTCACAAAACCGATCGGCTCCCTGCCGATCGACTCCGAAACGGAACGATAACAAACTACTCCGAAGTCGCAGCAAACGACTCCGGCCATTTTTCCCGAAATATTTTTTCGGTCCGACTCCCGAATCCGCAGACAGTCCCCATGTTGCATCGTTTCCGACACTCCATCGCTTCGTTCTCGCTTCCGACGCGGCTCAACAACCCATTCCACTACACTCCGCATCCGCTGTGCGAATTAGCGGCCCGGGAGCTGCAAGCCTACTTGTGCGAACGGAAAGAGTGGACCGAAGAACTCTCTGCGGGTAAAATGTTCGGAGTGCTGGTCGTGAAGGATTCAGCCGGAACTGTAGGCTTTCTGACCGCATTTTCAGGTAATCTGGCCGGCAGCAACAGCCACGAATACTTCGTCCCGCCCATCTACGACATGTTGCGGCCCGGTGATCTCTTCCGCACCGAAGAGGCCGCCATTTCGGACCTGAACCGGCAAATCGAAACCCTCGAAACGGCCGGCCGCTACAGGGAACTTCTCCGAACCATAGAAGAAACGGAAACAGAAGCCGCCCGGGAAATCGCAGCCGCAAAAGCCCGAATGCGAATCGCAAAAGCCACCCGAGAAGCCCGACGCAGGGAGCACCCGGATGAAAATACGCAGACGGCTTTAGTCCGGGAAAGCCAACACGAAAAAGCGGAGCTGCACCGGTTGAAACAGAGTTGGAAAAATCGGATCGCATCGCTTCACGCGCAACGAACCTCCATCGCGGAACGAATCGAATCCCTGCGCTGCGAGCGTAAGGCCCGTTCTGCGGCTCTTCAGGCAAAACTATTTCGCAAGTTCCGTCTGCTCAACGCCCTCGGAGAGATACGCGATCTGGCGGAAATATTCGCACCGACTCCGCAGGGTACACCCCCGGCCGGTGCAGGGGAGTGTGCGGCCCCCAAACTGCTGCAATACGCTTTCGAACACCGGCTTACACCGCTGGCGATCGCCGAATTCTGGTGGGGAGCCTCGCCGAAGGGCGAAATCCGCCGTCACGGACACTACTATCCCGCCTGCCGAGGTAAATGCGGCCCGATTCTCGCCCACATGCTTCGGGGACTCGACGTCGAGCCCGAACCCGATCGCGCCTGCCCGCAGTCCGCCCCGGAGCTCCTGTACGAAGACCGCTGGATAGCCGCCGTCTTCAAACCTGCCGGGATGCTCTCCGTTCCTGGAAAATCGGAAGCTCCGTCGATCCTCGACTGGGCTCGGGAGCGTTATCCCGCAGCTACGGGACCGCTCGTCGTCCACCGCCTCGATATGGACACCTCGGGTGTACTGCTGCTCGCCCTGACCAAAGAAGCGCACCAGGAGCTCCAGGCCCAATTCAAACACCGGACCGTCCGAAAACGCTACATCGCCCTGCTGGAGGGGCGGATAACCCCGCCGAAAGGACGTATCGAACTCCCCCTGCGACCGGACCTCCACGACCGTCCCCGACAGGCGGTCGATCCCCTGCACGGAAAACCGGCGATCACGGAGTACGAAGTGTTGGAATTCCGGAACGGCCGCACCCGCATCGCCTTCTACCCGCTGACCGGCCGCACGCACCAGTTGCGCGTCCATGCGGCCCATCCATCGGGACTCAATGCTCCGATCGCGGGCGACCGACTGTACGGAACAGCCGGCCGGCGATTGTTTCTGCATGCCGAACGGATCGAATTCCGCCATCCGGCGACCGGCGATCGGATAGCGATCGAAAAACCGGCGGATTTCTAATGTCGCAAGAAAAAGCGGACGCATCACGCAGTCCGCTTTTCCCACCATTTAACTTTTCATTAACCCCACCGGAACTATTTCATCCGGTTTATCATTTGTTACTTGTAATTCCTGACTGAAGCCACGTGCGGAGCGATCCTCATCGTCCCGGTGTGCACGCCCTGCGATTCGGGTGCTACGAATTCGGAAACGGGGGCCGCTCCCGCCTTGGAGAAGGTGTGGCTCTGACGCAACAGTACACCCGGATTCTCGTCCGCAGCGACACCTACGGCCAGAATCGTATGCTCCGTATCCCATTTGCACAGGTAGAGCTTGCCGGTAGGACACCACGTACCGCCGACCAACAACGTTTCGATAACCTTGTCGTCGGAAATCGCACTGGTCGGATCGTTCGGATCCTCCGCGATCATCGTTCCGTACCATGTTTTCGCATTCTCGGCTGTAAAAGTCACCATGACATAGGCCTGACCCCGGCAATCCGCATACTTCTCGTTATCGAGCGCATAGAGATCGTCGCCGTTGAAGTATTTGTCGATGGTCGCCGTTACCGTCGCATTGCTCACGGCTTTAGGCAGCGTCGTAATAGGATCGGAGATATAAACATCCGCTTGAGGCTTGCCGAACTCGTCGATGCTGGCCACCCATACATAATATTTCGTTCCCGGTTCGAGCACCTTCGTATAGCTGTAACCCGACTGGCCGCACACCCGTTTATTATCGAGATTGTCGATATCCTGTCCCACGTACTCCGTCACATAAGCCTTCATATCGGCCTTGTACCGCTCGTAATCGGCCTCGGAGATCAAATCGAACATGTAGGGAACCGTATCGTCCGAAGGCTTGATCGATATGTTCATTCCGCGCGAAGTAAGGTCGGAATGGGTCACCGTGAACTGGCACGCCGCCGGATCGATATTGGGTTTGCTCGTGCGGAACGGGAATTTCTGAATCGGAGTGGTCGGAGCACTGGCCGCCCAACCGAAGATCAGCACCCAATATTCGGTATCGGGCAGATAAACTCCTTCGTTCTTGTATTCATATACGCCCGGAGCAGCCATGAAATCGAGCATGAAGCTGTCCTCCGCTATGATTGTCTGGAGCAAAGCATCGTCGTCGAGTCCTTGGTAGCGGAACGCCGGACGGATGGCCGAATAATACGGAAACTCGAGATCGGACGGAGTAATCGTAAAGTCCGCTCCGTTATAATAGCAGGTAAACTCCACCTTAAAAGTAGCTCCCGCAGCCAGTTCCTTGGTCTTGAAAGTCGTTTTCTCGATCGCGGTATTCACTTCGCCCGCTGCATCGAGCCCCGCAGCAAAAGCCAGGTAATCGGTATTCGGATCCAGCCCCTCGAATGCATAGTTCGATTCGCCTTGAGATCCCAACTTTTTGAGAGCCTCTTCGACCGAGCCGTAATTCTTGACCGCTTCTGCCATCATATTCTTCATATATACGGCCAAATCGCCCGAGTGGTGCTGATCGAGGATCTGCTTGGAAAGAACGTCGTAATAGTAAACCGCATCGTTGTCCGAAGGCACCACTTTCATATTCACTCCGGTCGGAGTCGGCTCACCGAGCGTAATCTTAAAAGTCGTTCCTGTCACAGGAGGGGTTTCGGTACCCTTCTGATCGACTTTCAATACGGCCTGTGCCGTCCCGGCCGTCACCGTCACCACTGCCTGGGGCTTCGGTTCCGAAGCCGTATTCTCCTCGGCCGTTACCGTGAAATGAGTACCATCCGACTGAGCGACCTTGCACCAGGCCTGATTCGATTCCACCTGCCATGTAGCCTGGTCGGTCTTGACCTCGATCGTCCTGGTACCGCCGACAGCTTCGAAAACCAGGTCGGTCGAAGGATCGATCTGCAACAATGCAGTCGCATTGTCGTCATCGCTACAACTTGTCGTAAACCCCAACAGACAACACAATACTACGAAGTAAAGATTTTTCATACAGTACAATTTTAAAATTAAACCTCTATCGAAAAAATCACCCTGAAGTAACTTCTCCTTTTTCGAAAGTTAAGTTAAAGAATAATTCCTGAAAAGAAAAATTTTGTTCCCGTTTTGAAATTACAATGACGACAAAAAGAACAAAAAATTATCCAATTCAATCTATTTTTTCACCCCGACAAGCAGAAACAGGACACTCTCCTATCCGTTATGGATGCAATTTAGTACCTTTGTTCGCCAAAATCCGGATAAATATCCTTTAATCACAGAATCCGTCCCCGATCTCTTCCGCTGTCCGGGAATAACACGAAACCGCCATGACAACGCTTACTGAACTGCGGCTGCGCAACCAACTGCTCCTTCAGCCGCCTTTCGACGCTCCGCAACAGGTCGTGGAGTGGATGGGAGCCGTACAAGCCCAGGACTACCGCATGGCCAAATGGGCCGTCGGCTGCCGCACCGCATCGACCGATGCCACACAGATCGAAGCCGCCCTGAACAGGGGCGACATCCTGCGCACGCACCTGTTGCGTCCGACGTGGCATTTCGTTTCTTCGAAAGACCTGCGCTGGATGCTCTCGCTCACTGCCGACCGCATCCGTGCCGCCAACGACTCCTACGCCCGGGGCACAGACGCCGCTCTCGACTCCAAATCGATTCACCGCTACATGAACCTGCTGCAAAAGACGCTGGAAGGGAACAAACACCGGACGAAAGAGGAAATCGGAGAAGCGCTGAATCAGCGGGGCATTCCACTCTCGCAATATGCGCTGCGGCATCTGCTGATGCGGGCCGAAACGGACGGCATCGTCTGCAGCGGCGCCGACAAGAAAGGCACTACGACCTACGCCCTTCTCGACGAACGGGCTCCGCGCGGCGAAGAACCTTCCCGTGAAGAGGCATTGGCTCCGCTGTGTCTTACTACGTTTATACTGCCTGTGCTCTTTCCGCAGCCACTCCCCCGCCACGCTCGCCGATTTCACCTGGTGGTCGGGACTCACCGCGACCGAAGCCCGCCGCGCCGTGGCGAGCATCGCCGAAGAACTCACGACCGAACATTTCGGCGACAGGGAATTTTTCGTATTCCGCAACGCTGCGGCAGCCGCTCCCTGCGACACGACGCATCTGCTGCCCGCCTACGACCAATACCTGATCGGCTACAAGGACCGTTCGGACGTCCTTGCAAAAGAGCACACCTCCAAAGCCTTCAACTCCCACGGAATTTTCCAACCGGTTATCCTTTGCGACGGACAGATCGTCGGCAATTGGAAACGAACCGCAGGACGAGGGAACGTCACCATACAAACGACCTTATGGGTAGATACCGTCCCCGAGGCACTGGATGCCGCCATCGCACGGTACCGTTCGTTCATCGGCGGAACAAAGTCGGAAAACAGTCCGGAGGCTTTGTGAAATAATGATTACTTTTGCAGGGGACATCACGCAAGATTCCTCCGAAAACAATGAAAGAAAACTGGAAACCGGGAACGCTGATCTACCCGCTGCCGGCCGTACTGGTCAGTTGCGGCGCCACCCCCGACGAATATAACCTGCTGACCGTCGCCTGGACGGGTACGGTCTGCACCAATCCCCCGATGTGCTACATCTCGATCCGCCCGGAGCGGCACTCCTACGACATCATCCGCCGCACGGGTGAATTCGTCATCAACCTCACCACCGAAGAGCTGGCACGCGCTACGGACTGGTGCGGCGTACGTTCCGGCCGCGACCACGACAAATTTCGGGAAACGGGACTTACTCCGGCTCCGGCGACCGTCGTCAAGGCTCCCGTCGTAGCCGAAGCTCCCCTGTCGATCGAATGCCGCGTACGACAGATCCTACCGCTGGGATCGCACGACCTGTTTCTGGCCGAAGTGGTGAATATCCAGGCCGACAGCCGCTACATCGACCCCGAAACGGGTAAACTGGAGTTGCAGAAAGCCCGCCCCATCGTCTATTCGCACGGCGAATACTTCGCACTGGGCCGTATGCTGGGCTACTTCGGCTGGTCGGTCCGCCGCAAAAAGAGAATCAAACGGGAGCGACAACCCGACAAAATGAAAAAATAACCCCTGCGGACGGAAAATTTCCGTCCGCTTCCTATTTCGGTACAGCCGTAAACGCCTATCTTTTTTCCGACAAGGCTGCGGCCCACTCCGGCTCGCGGAATCCGACCAAAATCTTGTCGGAAGCAATCAGCAAAGGCCGCTTCACCAACATACCGTCGGTCGAAAGCACGCGGATCAGCTCTTCGCGCGGAGCCGTGCGGACCTTTTCTTTCAGGTTGAGCGCCTTGTAACGCAGACCGCTGGTATTGAAAAATCTATTGACCGCAAGGCCGCTGCGATCGATCCACTCTTCGAGCTCCGCTTCGGAGGGATTCTGCTGCACGATATCGCGCACTTCGACTTCGATCCCGCGCTCCTGCAACCATTTAAGGGCTTTCTGACAAGTGCTGCAACGGGGATAGCAAATAAACAAGGGTTTCATTTTCATCGTATTTAGGAGTACAAATATAGTGAAAACCGAGGGCTGAATCAAATTTGCACGAACCTACGCTTATCTTCCGTAAAGACGGCGAAAATCGGATACAGACCAGATTCGCTCCCTGTCTTCGCCGAAGCGTTCCTCTCCGCATTCAATAAAGTACGGCACAAGACGAACGGCAAATCCAACTTTTCCTTATCTTTGTATGAAGAATAAGAGTACGTTTCGGACAAGCCCAAACGACCGACGCTCGAAGCATGCGCCGAATACACTCGTGAACTCTGCCATGCAAAGAGGAGGAAAACAGAAAGTTAAGTTTGGCCGGCCGCTTGCCTTCCATTATTTTTGCAGAAGATAGGATACGCCTCGGAAAACTGAGAGTAAGCTCCCGTTTTCTTCTCGACTTTCACTATCTTTGCAAAAGATCGGAAGCGGTTCGACAATCTTCGCGTGCAAGTCCCGCACGATTGCTCTCACCTTTCCCTGTCTTGGAAAAACGGAACCGAAGAATTTATGCTGCAACAAACCATCCGGAGTTGGATCGACCAACTGCTCGTTTACATCGGAATCTCTGCGGACAGCGCCCGCGGCATCGACCAATGGGTCATCCTGGCCATCATCGTCGCCATCGGCGTAGGGCTGGACTTCCTGATCCGCCTGCTTTTGTTGCAGGTCGTGCGACGCGTCGTCAAGCAGACCAAAGTCACGTGGGACGACATCATTTTCGACGACAAAGTCCTGCGACGGCTGTGCCACATCGTCACCCCGATCCTGGTGGTGGTGATGCTGCCCATCGCCTTTCCCGATCAAAACGGCCTCGTCGTCCTGATTACGCGGCTGGTGCAGATAGCGATCGTCATCGCCGTCCTGCGCTTCGTCAATTCCCTGCTGGAAGCCATATTTCAACTGATGGGCCGCCGGGAGGAGTGGAAAGGCAAGCCGCTGAAGGGCCTGATGCAGACCGGACAGGTCATCGCCTTTCTGGTCGCCGTCATCCTCGTCTTCTCGATTCTTCTCGACCGCTCTCCGGCGATGTTCCTCACCGGTCTGGGCGCTTCGGCCGCGATCTTCATGCTGGTCTTCCGCGACAGCATCCTGGGTTTCGTATCGGGCATCCAACTGTCGGCCAACAACATGCTCAAAGTCGGCGACTGGATCAGCATGCCCAAGTACGGTGCCGACGGCACGGTGGAAGAGGTCACGCTCAACACGGTCAAAGTCCGCAACTGGGACAACACGATCGTCACCCTCCCGCCCTACCTGCTGGTGAGCGACTCGTTCCAGAACTGGGAAGGAATGCGTTCCTCGGGAGGGCGCCGCGTCAAGCGCTCGATCAATATCGACATGACCAGCATCCGTTTCTGCACACCCGAAATGCTGGAGCGATACAAGCGCATCGACCTGCTGAAAGATTACATCGCCCGGACCCAGCAGCGGGTCGAGGAGTATAACCGGCAACACGACATCCCCTCCGGTGAAGACAAAATCAACGGACTTCACCAAACCAACATCGGAGTCTTCCGAAACTACCTGAACCTCTATCTCAGGCAGAACGAACGGGTCAATCAAAACATGATGGTACTCGTCCGGCAACTGCAACCCACCGAACAAGGCCTCCCGATGGAGCTTTACTTCTTCACCGACACGGTGGATTGGGTCCCGTACGAAGGCATTCAGGCCGACGTATTCGATCACGTGCTGGCCGTCATCCCCGAATTCGACCTGCGCGTTTTCCAAAACCCTTCGGGCAACGACCTGCGGATGCTGACCGGAAAAACCGATACCAACCATTAAGACGCTATGAAAAAACTGCTGCTCGCCCTCTTCCTCGTTTTCACCCTGCCCCTGTCGGCAGAGGAACAGCCTGCCGTACCGACAGCCGACGAACAGGCCGCCGCTCTGATCAACGCCCAGGAGTGGTTCCGACTCGAAGCACGCTATCCGGAGATCCGCGACGAACTGTCGCCCTTCGTCCGGCTGCTCTGCGAAGCCTCTCTGGGGAGCCACTTCAACCGGCTGCCGGAGAGCTGCAATGCCATCGGAACGCTGCTCAACGACTACCAACAGGAACTCTTCGCCGACCCCGAAGGCTCGATGCTCGGCTGGCTCCTCTCCATGCTTATCGGCAACCTGCAGGAGCTGGGCGCCTACGAACAGGCGGCCGACCTGCTCACCCAATTCGCTGCCGGACAGAGCGAAGAAGAGAGGGCTTCGACTCTGGCGACCCAACGGTGGTTCCAAACCATGGCCCGACATCCGCGCACGTCGCTCACGAAACCCGACGGCGAAATCCGGCTGCCGCTGACCGTCGGGAGCGAAACGGTCAAAAGCCCGCTGGACGGCACGGCCAAAGAGGTCCATAACTTCTATACCGACATAACGATCGGCGGCCGCACCGAGCGCTTCATCTTCGACACGGGTTGCAGCGGCGCCAGCTTCGTTTCGGCGGAATTCGCCAAGCGCCACGACCTCGAAATCATCTGCGATTCGATCCCCGTGAGCGGTATCGGCGGCAACGGATTCGTGAAATTCGCCACGACCGACTCCATGCAGATCGGGCCGGTCACGATCCGCCACCCCTACTTCATGGTCTTCGACAACGACGAGGCTTCGGACCAAATCGGCCATATCGAAGCCGTCCTCGGCACCGACTTCATGCGTCTGGCCGGCCAAATCGAGCTTCGCCCCAAAGAGGGTTTCTTCCTCCTGCCCGCCACTCCGGGACCGACACCCGCAAGCGGGCGAAACCTGATGCACGACACCTCCTCGGGACAATACATTCTCAACACGCTCGTCGCCGGAAAAGACACCGTCCCGATGGTCTTCGACACGGGCAACTCCCGCACGGGACTTTCGCCGAACTACTACGCCCTGCACCGCGAAGAGATCGACCGCAGCGGGAAAAAGCGGGAAACGGCCGCAGGAGGTTTCGGCGGAATTTTGCGAGGTACGGGTTACGACCTGAAGAATATAACCTTCACGATCGGCGATGGCTCCCGCACCCTGAAAAAGGTGACCGTCACAGCCGACTTCGGCCCCGCATCCGAACAACCCTATTTCGGTTCGCTCGGAATGGACCTTTTCGAACAGTTCGACCGTATTGTATTCGACTTCGGCCGGATGTTCGTTACGGCGGAATAAATCCGGCGGTTTCCGTCCCGCACCCTGCACGACCGAACTGCCCGTCCCTTCCTAAAAATTATTCGCAAGACGATGAACGCAACAATAACCGTCTTTCAGGCAGACAGCCTGCTCTTCCGCCCGGCACATCCCGACGATCTGGAGCGTATCTGCACGATCATCCGCCAGGCCCAGGAGCAAATGCGCCTGCGGGGAAGCCGCCAATGGCAGAACGGCTACCCGGCGGCGGCACATATAACGGCAGACATCGACTGCGGATACGGCCACGTACTATGTACTCACACGGGGCTCGTCGTCGCTTACGGGGCTGTCGTCTTCGACGGCGAACCGGCCTATGCCGAAATCGACGGCGCATGGCTCGACCAATCCCCTTACGTCGTCCTGCACCGTCTGGCCGTCGCACAGGAGGTCAAGGGGCAGGGCATCGCGACCGAATTCATGCGCCGCATCATGGCACTGGCCCGGGAGCGCGGCACAGGCAGCTTCCGGATAGACACCAACTTCGACAACCGTTGCATGCTCCGCCTGCTGGCTAAGTTCGGCTTCATCCGCTGCGGAGAAATACATTATGCCGGAGATCCACGCATCGCATTCCAGAAAATCCTCTGACCGACACGTCCTGTTCCGTAAACCATCGAACCGATCGTTTTCTCCCGCAAATATCCGGCTGCTTCCAGACACCCGAAAATACCGACGGGCGGTCCACCCGACCGTATTTATTCGTACCTTTGTACTCCGCTTTAGGTACTCCGCCCGGCAAAATGCCGATAAATTTACCTTGCACGCGGCTTTTTCCGTACCTTTTCAGGTGGATTCTTTTACGATGAAAACAGGTCTGCAACAAATTCCGATACAGGGTGCAGCACCCCGTCTGGCCGGCAACAGGGAGTGGGACGGCCTTCCTATGCCGACCCGGATCTGGGCCATCCTCGCCGTAGCTTTCGGCGTGTCGCTCTCGGTCATAGACGGAGCCATCGCCAACGTCGCCCTGCCCACCATCGGACTGGAACTGGGTATCTCGGCGGCCGACTCGATCTGGATCGTCAACGCCTACCAGCTGGCCATCATGGTCTCGCTGCTGTCGTTTTCGGCATTGGGCGACGTGGTGGGTTACCGCAAAGTCTATATCGGCGGCCTGATGCTCTTCACCGTGGCCTCGGTGGGCTGCGCCCTCTCGACATCGCTCCCGACACTGGTGCTGGCGCGCGTGATGCAGGGGTTCGGCGCCGCTGCCGTCACATCAGTCAACACCACGCTTATCCGCATCATCTACCCCAAGGCGCAACTGGGACGCGGCATGGGAATCAACGCCACGGTCGTCGCCGTGTCGTCGGTCGCCGGGCCTACGCTGGCTGCGGGCATCCTCTCCGTCGCCCAGTGGCCGTGGCTCTTCGCCGTGAACATCCCCATCGGGCTGGTGGCGCTGTGGCTGAGCCGCCGCTTCCTGCCGGACAATCCCGTGCGGGTGAGCGCACGCCGTTTCGACTGGCGCGATGCCGTGATGAATGCCCTGACCTTCGGCCTGCTGATGGCTTCGGTCGAAGGATTCTCGCACGGGCTCGACCCGCGCCTGCTCACCCTGGGCATCGCAGCGCTGCTCATCGTCGGGTTCTTCTTCATCCGCAGCCAGCTGCGCGAGCCCTATCCGATCCTGCCGTTCGACCTGCTGCGCATCCCGATCTT
>OGPE01002127.1_pt1 | contig 11706 bp, 8 predicted proteins | sample 1552881 | NCBI WGS metagenome assembly OGPE01 (sample SAMEA2580236, study PRJEB22360) | human gut metagenome | biome: human gut; feature: human-associated habitat; material: faeces | place: Denmark | collected 2008/2010 | reverse complement strand
GAAGAAGGTGCCGAATAATGGCAAGATTAATAGAAACATGAGATGTATTGAAATGACGTTTAGACCGTTCATGCCAGAAATTTATTATTGATTAATAGAAACATGAGATGTATTGAAATTTGTTCCAGGCAGATGCCATGATTGCCAGAACACGATTAATAGAAACATGAGATGTATTGAAATGGGGTTTTTTCAACTTTTCATGGTCATTGCCTCATGATTAATAGAAACATAAGATGTATTGAAATAATCGATCTGCTTCCGGACTTTCTGGTCTAGCTCCCTGATTAATAGAAACATGAGATGTATTGAAATTACAATGCCTGAGCGTACTCTAGTGTCTGCAACGGATTAATAGAAACATGAGATGTATTGAAATGAGCAGCCTAGCGTTAGGTGTGTTTCTGATTCCGGGATTAATAGAAACATGAGATGTATTGAAATTCTCCAGTATTTTGAGGTATCATATTTAAATAAAAAGCAATATTTTGAAATTTTACATCAAAGGCTCTACGGGATATCAAAAATCTAGTATGGTAAAAAGAGAGGACAAGAAATGCTGAACATTTTTTATGGAGATATGAAAGAAGCTGTTTACAATACGGCAGGTTATTTTAAATATGATTATGAAGATGAATGGATTGTAGATCCTTTTGTAAAGAAAATGATTCTGGACGTGGACAAATCGACCGTAATGGACAGCGGGGTAATAGACAGTCCCGTTTCTGGAAAGATACCGCCGGTTGGATTATCGGGTGGGGTAAAGACTTTGATTCTTGTTAAATTCGAAAAAGATAAGGTGTTCAATGCGTCTACCTGCGGCGACAACTGCGCAAAGTGGCTGTTAGAAATAGCAAAAGAGGAGGATCGAACGATTAATCTGCGTCATTTGATGAATTTTGGAAAGAAACCATTTAAGATTCGCATTTTAAATACAGATCAGATCGTTCATTCGATGGAAGAGCTGGTACCGATAGCAGGAGAATTTGTATAACGGAGAGTTAGGGTATGAAGGGAAAGCATAGAATTGTCGTTTCAACGAAGCGACAGAAATATGAATTTGAATTACGGCGTAATTTGACGATACTTCGTGGAGACAGTGCGACTGGGAAAACGACATTGATTGAGATGATACAGGATCATGAAAATGATCCGTTAGGAAGCCCGGTAGAGTTGATCAGTGATAAAAAGTGTTATGTGCTGGAGGGCGCTTTATGGAAAGAACAATTGGCTGGAATCACTGACAGTATTGTTTTTATCGATGAAGGAAATACCTTTGTAAAAGCAGAAGAATTTGCAGGTGTCATTCAAAATACGGATAATTATTATGTTATTGTGTCGAGAGAGTCTCTTCCGGCGTTGCCTTATAGTGTGGAAGAAATTTATGGAATCCGGACTTCTGGAAAATATGGAACACTGAAGCAGATCTATCACGAGTTTTACAGAATATATAACTTAGATGAAACGAAAGGTGAGATAGAGCCGGAGGCTGTTGTTACAGAAGACAGTAATTCGGGATATCAGTTTTTTGACGCAGTGTGCAGAGAAAACGGTTTGACGTGTGAAACCCTGAATGGGAAATCCAATATTTTCCGTTATTTGAAAGTGCATAAGAATGAAAAGATTCTTGTCATTGCAGATGGTGCTGCGTTTGGTTCTGAAATGGATCGGGTTATGCGATTGATGGAGAGCAGAAAAAATATCGTATTATACTTGCCGGAATCATTCGAATGGTTGATTTTATCAGCAGGAGTATTAAAAAATGCTACGATGGAGAAGATTTTGAAGAATCCATCTGAATATGTGGAAAGCAGGAACTATTTTAGCTGGGAGCGTTTTTTTACAGCGCTTTTGATAGAAGAAACAAAAGGAACTTATTTGGCTTATTTCAAACGAAACCTGAACCCGGTATATTTAAATGAGAGCATAAAAACAGCAATTTTATCCCAAATAAAAAAGATAAAGATAGATAGAAAAAAATAATGTTTCCCCAAAAAACATCCCCAGCGTTACCGCGATTATCATATAAACCGCGACGCGCTGGGGATATTTTTCCAATAACAGGTATTCAAGCATTTAGCCGTCTTGCGCAGGCACAGACACCTGCAATGTCGAATTTAGCGACCAGCACTCATTACTCACATCAGCGATGCATACTGGGACATATAGAGCTTGTAATATTCTCCTTTTTGGGCCATCAGCTCATCATGTGTGCCTTTTTCCAGGATCGTTCCCTTGTCCACATACATGATGCAGGAAGAATTTTTAATTGTGGAAAGACGATGTGCGATGATGAAGGAGGTACGTCCCTTCAGCAGTTCATTTAAGCCCTTCTGCAGGATGATCTCTGTTTCGGTATCGATACTGGAGGTTGCCTCATCCAGGATCAGGATCTTCGGGTCAGCCAGGAGTGCGCGGGCAAAGGAGATCAGCTGGCGCTGTCCGGCGGACAGACGGCTTCCACGTTCATTTACCTGTGTCTGATAACCGTTTTCCATTTCCATGATGAAGTCATGGGCGCAGACCGTTTTTGCAGCCCGGATGACCTCTTCATCTGTAGCGCTGAAGTTGCCGTAGCGGATGTTGTCCATGATTGTGCCGGAGAAAATGAAACTGTCCTGCATCATGACACCCATCTGTTTGCGGAGAGAACGGATGGTAACGCCTGCGATATCGACGCCATCGATTAAAATCCGCCCGGAATCTACGTTATAGAAGCGGCTCAACAGATTCACCAGGGTTGTTTTGCCGGCACCGGTGGGGCCTACCACTGCAAACGACTGCCCCTGGTTTGCGTGGAAGGAAACGTCCTTTAAGATCGGAACGCCAGGCTCATAGCTGAAGGTAACGTGGTCGAAGGCAACATCTCCGTGGATCGGAGGCATTTCAACCGCATCCTTCCGGTCTTTGACCACAACCGGCTCGTCGATAGTTTCAAAAATACGCTCCAGATAGGAGATCGCGGTCAGCAGAGAGTTGTAAAAGCCTGCCAGCGTGTTGATCGGTGCCCAGAAACGTCCGATATAAGCAGTAAAAGCGACCAGCACACCGACGGTAATGCCGGTTTCGCCGTTGATCATCCAGTTGACACCGAGCACATAGATCGCTGCAGTTGTAATTATTGAAATGATATCGATGCTGGGACCCATCGTAAAGTTGAACATAACGGCGCGCATCCAGGATTTCCGGTAGCTGCCGCTTAAGTTGTTGAAAATACCGCTGTTCACGTCTTCCCGGACGAAGGATTGGGTAACACGGATCCCGTTGATACTTTCAGCAATGTACGCGTTTAAGTTGGACTGCTTATTGCTTTGAACCTGCCATGCGGTACGCTGTTTTTTCTTGATGACAACGATAACGATCGCGAGGATCGGAAGACCGCAGAGACATACAAGCGTCAGCCGGACATTTAAGATCAGCATGAAAACGATGATAAACACCAGGTTGCACAGGTCGGTGATGGTATTTAAGATACCGTTGGAAAGCAGGTCGCTGATGCTGTTGACATAGTTTACAACACGCACCTGAATTTTACCGTGGGGGCGGTCATCATAGTAGGAGAACGGAAGCTCCTGCAGATGCTCAAAGATGTCATAGCGCATGTCGTGAATGATCTGCTGTCCGATCTGGTTGGTGTATTTGATCTTGTAGCGAAGGCTGAAGGCACTGTAAAATGCGGCAAGCAGTGTCAAAAAGCTGTAAAATGCGATTCCCTTCATGTCCTTGTTCGGGATGCAGACGTCCATGACCTTCTGAAAAAATTGCGGAATCAGCATGGTAAAAGCGGAAGCGGAGAGCATCATGAAGCCGACACTGACAAACCGTTTCCGGTAAGGAATCAGATAAGCGAGCAGACGTTTTAACTGATTGACGTCAAATTTATCTTCCAGGACTTCGTCCACATCATATTTATTTCGTGCCATGAGTTCTCACTTCCTTTCGTTGGCTGTAACCTGACGGTATTCTTCCTGTTCTTCTCTGGAAGGAAGCTCACCGTATTGATGATGGAACGCGCTTGCATAGTAGCCGTCATTTGCAAGCAGCTCCTGATGCGTTCCGTGTTCGATAATCCGGCCGTTATCCATAACCAGGATCTGATCAGCGTCTTTAATGGAAGAAATACGGTAGGCGATGACGAAGATCGTGCACTGGCCGTTTAACTTGCCGAGCTGCTGCTGGATATAGCTTTCTGTTTCCATATCAACTGCGGAAGTAGTATCGTCCAGAATCAGGATGGACGGTTTCTTTAATAGGGCGCGCGCAAGGGAAATACGCTGCTTCTGACCGCCGGAGAGTCCGACACCACGCTCGCCGACGATGGTATCATAGCCTTCGGGCATAGCCTTGATGAAATGGTTGGCATCTGCCATGACAGCAGCTTCGTGAATTTCCTCAAATGTACAGTTCGGACGACCGTATGCAATATTCCCTTCAATTGTATCAGAAAAAAGAAAGATATCCTGCATTGCCATGCCGATGTTGTCACGCAGATCGTAAAGGTTCCAGTCCTTGACGTTTACGCCATCTACCAGAACCTCGCCGGAGGTCGCGTCGACAAAACGGCACAGCAGGTTCATGATGGTGGATTTGCCGGCACCGGTGGAACCGAGAATGCCGACTGTCTGTCCTTTTTTCACAGAAAAGCTGATATCCTTTACGATATCCTCATCATCTGCCGTATAGGAAACATCTTTAAATTCAACATTTCCTTCCATATGTTTGCGGGAAACCGGCACAGGAGGCATTTTTACAAGAGGCTCTTCCACATAGGTTGTATAAATTTTTTCTACGGAGGTGATAAAACGGTGGGTATCATTGACCCACCAGCCTGCCATACGCAGCGGAGCGTTTAACATCCACAGATAACCGTTGACGGTTACGAGGTTACCGATTGTCATTTCTCCGGTAATTACCATCCAGCCGCCGTAGAGCATCAGGACAACGTTTAAGACATATGCCAGAACTTCGAAGATCGGAAGGTATTTCATCCAGACCTTTGAGGAGTTCAACTGTGCGTCCATGTAGGCATCGTTTTCCTTATTAAATTTTTCAATTTCAAAGTCTTCCTTGGCAAAGGCTTTTACGACACGGTTGCCGCTGACATTTTCCTGAACGAAGGCATTCAGGGAAGAAAAGCAGTCGCGGATGCGCTGGAATGTCGGTCGAACCTCTTTGGACTGTTTTGCTGTGGTGATGGCTGTAAAGGGCAGAACGATCAGCATGCAGAGCGCCAGCTTCACATTTACCGTAAAGATCATGAAGAGCGCAAAGCAGAACAGCAGGATATTTTCGTAAACCTGATAGATAATGTAAGCAACGAAGTGGCGGATTGCTTCCATGTCGCCGGTTTGACGGCTCATCAGGTCGCCTGTTTTTTTCTTGCTGTAAAAGGCGAAGTCCTCTGTCAGAAGGCGGCGGTAAACAACGTCCCGCATGTCGTAGAGCACGCCCTGCGAGCATACTTCGAAAATAACCTGATAAAAGAAACGCAGGGCACCGCGGACCAGCGTAACTAAAAGCAGGATGAGAACAAGCTTCCAAAGCAGGTCATACTGACCGCCCTGAATGACATCATCTACGATCATACCGGAAACGTAAGGGTTTACGATGGCGAGAACGGAAATGAAAGTCGTCAGGATCAGGCCGCCCAGAAGCTTGAAGCGGTACTTTCTGAGAAATCCCCAGAACCATTTCATTGGTGTCATATTTCCTTTTTTCCTCCCTTAAAAAAGTATCCATGGGCTTTGATAGATCATGGATAAAAAAAGTGTATCGCAAAATATTTTATTTGGAATGTACAATCTTGCAGGTTTCATGTAAAATGTTGTTAAATGGTAACTGTGAGGAAACTGAACAGTTACGTTAAATGTTTTTGTGGGATGTTGCAGGAAAATAAAAGATAAATTTCAGGCATCCGGGAAGGAAGCTGGTGGATATGGAACGGGAAAACACGGTATTTCAGGAGGAGTTAAATCCGACCTTCTTGTTTATGTGGAAGGGAACACGTGTTGAGGATGAGCCGAACTATCACTGCCATGAGCATCTGGAGCTGTGTTATATTCAATCCGGGACAGGAAAGCACAGAATCGGCGATACTATATATGAAGTAAAAGAGGGTGACCTGCTGGTCATCAATGAAGGAGTCTATCATCAAAGCCTGGCGGGAGAGCATAAAACGCCGGTTGCGGAATTTTACGTGGGGCTGACAGATTTAAATCTGGCGGGGCTTGGGCGCAACCACTTTCCACTACCGGGGAATTGCCCGGTATTTCGTACGGAGGGAGAGCTGCAGCGTAAGCTTTCCAAGCTCTGTATGGCAATGGAGGCAGAGCAGGAGCTTTGCCGAATCGGGCGCTATTATATGATGAAGACGTATGCCATGCAAATGCTTCTTTTGCTGCTGCGGGAAGAAGAAGAGAGCGGTAAGCCGCAGAAGGCAGGTGGATGCTCCTTTGAATCCGCGAACCGGAAATATCTCGTGGAGAAGATCACGGATTACTTTGAGGATCATTATGCAGAGAAAATCTCTCTTGACCGGATCGCCGGCAATATGTATCTGAGCACCTTTTATGTGTCCAGGATTTTCAAGGCGGAAACCGGAAACACACCGATTCATTATCTGATTGATATTCGTCTGACCAAGGCCTATAACCTGCTGACACAGAATCTGGAAATGAGCATTCAGGAAATCGCGGCGCAGGTCGGCTATGAGGATGCCTATCATTTCAGCAAGCTGTTCAAGAAAAAATATGGGGTGGCTCCGTCTGCAGTGCGGCGCAGGATACTATAAAGCAGCAGAATACGCCCATTCGGCTGAATACGGCCTGCCATAATTCATGACAATAGAATACTCGCAGAGCATGCATTCTATTGTTCATGACAATAGAATGCTCACAGAGCGTGCATTCTATTGTTTCCCGCTGTTCTTCTGTGCCAATTCCCTTGCGGTCTGCGGATCGATGACGATCTCCACAAACCGCCGCAGGACGGTGGCAGCTTCCGCCCTGGGCGACTTTTCCATCTATTATGCTTCTTCCGGCACTGCACCGAAAACTGCGCTCAGGTATAAAAATCCAGTGTATCCCTCCTGATTCAGCAGCGTCTGCACCGCATAGCCAGCCGGAACTACTACTCTCCAACGCTTTCCAAGATACCGAAAACGCACAACAACCGTCAGATCATTTCGTTTGCTCAGTTCCTCCATCGTGCTACGGTCAAAGCTCATCCAGTTCTTTCCGTCTATTTCCACAACTGCTCCGGGCGCTGCATTTTTGATCTGGCTGCGCACCGCTTTCTGGAATTCGGCATAGCCGGAGCTTTTCTGTACTGTCGTCTGCTCTTCCGAACCGGAAGCACCCGGATTAGAAACGGCGCTGTTTTTCATTTCTTCCTTTATGATCCGTTTCAGCACTGCGGACAGATTCACACCGCCGCCGCGCGGAACGATCACCGACCAGGTTCCATCCGGCCGCTGAAGGACCTGTGCTTTTCCTCCGGAAATGGATTCCAGCTCGTACCCTTCTGCAATCTGAATCGTAATCCCAAGCTCCTGATTTTCCTGCGCGACATCATACTCCCCGTATTTGGAGGTTCCGTTTACCGAAAAGCTGCCGCCCTCCGAATTGTTCCACCGGATCATATACCGGATCGTAGCATAAATCTTTTCATTCAGCTCCCCGATTGTTTCATCCTCCGGATCGTTCCCATACAGCCCATTGTCATAACTGTTCCAGATAAAATCTTCATTCTTTGCGACCAGCTCTCCCACCACGATATCCGGCAGACTGTTCAGAATATCCTCCTGCGAAGCGCCCGGGGCTGCATTCACATAAATCGCGTTCGCCTCTCCGCCGGCTTTCGCTTTCTCAATGATCAACGTTCCCTTCTGGCTTCCGATATCCTTACAATTGATGCCCACGGCAACACCGTTTCCTTCTGCTGTCGATACCGTCCCTTTTACGATGACAGTCGCGCCGGTCCCTGCAATAATAGCGGGATACACGTCTTCAAAGTCCTCCAGTTCTCCGTAGAACGTTCCGCCTGTCACATTTCCATCGACGGTAACCGTTGCATTTTCTTGCGCAAACATGCCGGCGCCGGTCTTCGTCCCTGCATCTCCTTTCACGCTTACCGCTGCGTTTCCACCCGCTACAATGCCAACAAGCGTTCCGCTTACGGAACCGCCTACCGTTACGTCAGCCTTTCCTTTTGTAATGACCGCTTCTCTCCCTGAGACATCGCCTCCGATTTTTATTATGCCGGTTTCTCCATAAATGCCGACCGAGTTTTCACCGGTTGCAGTCACATCTCCATCCACGATCAGCGATGACTTATCTCCGTCGTGTACACTTACTCCCGTCATACCGTTTCCATCCGCAGTCACGTTACCTTTTACATGAACCGTGCTGTCTCCGTATGCCGAAGTTCCTGTCATGTACTCCCCGGAAACTTTCACATTTCCGGCTGTCGCTTTCGACCCGCTTTCTGCAATCACGCCGGTCGATTCTTTTCCGCCAACCTCCGTATCCCCGACCGTCAGGTTGCTGCCGTTTGACGCCAGAACACCCGTCTTCTCGCTTAAATCCGTTGCTGTTACCGTTCCGTTTACCGTCACAGTCCCTTTTTTCGCAATAACCGTATCGATTCCGTTTCCTGTCACATTTCCGTTTACGGTTACCGTAGAACCGTCTGAAACCAGACCGCCCGAAACGTTTCCGTTCACCTTCAGATCAGAGCCTTCGATCGCCATGGCTCCCGGCGACATCACGCCTCCCTGCAGCTCTCCGTTTACATCTCCCTCTACGACCTTCACTTCGCCGCCACTTGCAAAAGCAGGCTGTGCATACACCGTCATCGGCATAACCGAAGCAGCCGTAAGCGCTGTTGTGAGCATCCATACAAAATAATGTTTTCGCCTCATTCACCTTCCTCCTTTCTAATATAGGCAAATCGTAATAATGTACAGATTTTATCGTTTTTATAAAAATATTATATTTGTTTTTTATCTTTTTCTTATGTATCTGCCTGCCCCGCCAATCTTTTTCCAGCCCCTACTTCACAACACCTTTTTTCAAAATGATATTGGCATACTGGGCTTTTTCTCCGGTCGCTACCACGCAGTACGCCTTTTTGGCGCGCTCGTAATAGGCAAACCGCTCGATCTTATGCACCTCTGTGTCCGGCTCATAATAGTTCAGGAGAGCCTTATAAGCCTCCCAGATCACCGGTACAACCGTATCTCCCGGCACGACCTCCATCAGGACGAAATGCTCGGGATCGTACTGATCCAACGGAAACAACGGCAAAATCGCCGCCAAAAGCTCTGCCGTACCGATTCCATCCGCCCGGATCACCCGTTGTCCGATGCTGCTGGACGGAAAGTTCGCATCCGCCAGCACGATCTCGTCTCCGTGTCCCATTTCATCAAGAACTTTTAACAGCTCCGGTGAAATCAGTGGTGAAATTCCCTTCAACATATCGAATATCCCCTTAAACTTATTCTGCAGCAGCGCGCCTGCCACGCCGTATTTTCGCCGCACGCGCTGTCATCACACCAGGCTGCAGCGCCATACCTCCACGCCGCTGTCCTGGAATACCTCTCTCAGACGCTTCTGCACCTGTTCCGCAGTCACGCCTTTTTTCAGGATAACCTGTAAAAAGCCTCCGCCGCCTGCGCCGCAGATCATCTTTCCGTCGATCAGATCCTCCACGGAACTAAAGATCATATCAATACAGGTATTAGTACAGCCGCCATCCAGCCGTCTGGAAAGCTCCCAGTGCTGGTTCAGGAGCTGTGCAAAGCCGTCTACATTTCCCTTTTCCAGCTCAAAGCGCATCAAAACCGCTATCCGCTGGATCTCATAAAGCACCTCCACCGTATCCGGGTTCCCGCTCACATAGCGGCTTACAATATCGCGCAGCAGGTTTCTTGCAAGCCTGCGCTGTCCGGAATAAATTAGGCAGAATCGCTCGTTTAACTCCTGCAGCGTCTCTGTGCTGATGCTGCATGGACTGCAGCCGATTTCCTGTATAATCGCCGCATCGCTGGTCACCATTTTGATTCCAGGCGCAAGCCCTCCCACCTGGTCCTGCCAGCCTCCGCCCGTGGACATAATCTGCTCCATGCACAGGACCCGGTTGTACAGCTCCTCCTGGGACAGCTCCTTTCCGAGCATCCGGTAAATCGCCTTGACACATGCGCCCGCAAGAATCGAGGACGTACCGAGGCCGCTGCCTCTTGGGATATGAATCACCTGGGTGGACAAATAGAGCCCGCTGCCGAGATTTTTTGTCACCTCTTCGACAGAAATCTGCTCCCGGTACGGAATGATGCCGCAGGCGATCAGCGCCGCCTTATGCAGGGCAAAGGGATCGTAAGGATTGCTGGAATCCTGCAGCTGACTGATTTCAGAAAATGCCTGCTCTGCACCGCTGTCCTCGCTGGCCAGCACGATCTGATTGCCCGGAATCTTTTTCACAACTGCCTCGACAGGATTTAGTCCGTCCAGCTTCACCGCCGCATTCAGCACCGTTCCGCCGTGCTCCATGCAATATGGAGGCGTATCGCTCCAGCCGCCGCCCCAGTTGACGCGCACGGGCAGGCGTACCACCACTTCCTCCTGCTCCATTTTTGCTGTCGGATCGTAGGAAAGCCCTGCCACCGCCCCGACAAGAATCGCGTTTCGGATCGTATCCAGGCACAGGTCAAGATACTTATCCTGCTTCGTCAGACAGGACAGCGCATAATAAATCCGGATTTTCCGGGAAAATTCAAACAGCTCCTGTTCGTCCAGCTTTTCCGCCAGACCGCAAAGCTGCCGGATTACACGCGCATTGATCTCCCCGTTGAACACCTTCACCGCCTCATGGAGATTATCCTTTTTGTCGATGGCCTCCAACAGGGATTCGATTTTTACCTTATCCTCCAGCTTATCCTGCCAGGGCAGAATCGCCGTCACATCCGCCTGGTTGAAGCTGTCTTTTAAAGAAATCCCGTCTTCCAGTGTTGGAAAACCGTCTTCATATGCACGTAGTGTCGCAGATACTGCTTCCTGAATCGTATTTCGAATCGGATAAACTGCCGCCGTCCACAACGGTTCGCCGATCTTTTTTCCAAATAATGCCGCTTCCTTCGGATTGTCGCATACACCGTACATCCGGACAACAAACCTGCCGTCCTGCAGCTTTAGCCCATGCAGTACCGTATCCGCCGGAACGCTCTGTCCATCCAGCGTCACGCCGGAGATCACGCAGCGCTCCCCGACAACCGTACCATGATGCAAATAGCTGTCCTCGATATAGCTTCCCGCGCCAACATCTGCACGCAGACTGATATAGCTGTTTCCAGCCCCATAGCTTTTTTCCTGACTGTTGGTGTTGATCCGCGCCTGCCAGCCCAGATGCGTAAATTGCTCCATTCCCTCCGTCATCAGATGCAGCAGCTCCCGGGTCGTCCCAAAATGGATAAATGCCGCCGGTGACATCCGGATCAGCTTCATCTGATAGGGATGCAGCGCCGCCCAGATTTTTTCCCGGCAGGCTCTCAGCTCCGGTGTAAACTCACCCTCGGGCGTCTCTTGATAATACTGCTCCAGGGTGGAATCCGACGCCAGTGGATACAGAAAGTCCGCATAAAACGAAAGCCGCGCCTGTTCGTTGACACAGGCGGCAAACTTTTCCTCTGTGTTGATCAGACTGTAAAGGGAA
>OGPE01002121.1_pt1 | contig 11739 bp, 6 predicted proteins | sample 1552881 | NCBI WGS metagenome assembly OGPE01 (sample SAMEA2580236, study PRJEB22360) | human gut metagenome | biome: human gut; feature: human-associated habitat; material: faeces | place: Denmark | collected 2008/2010 | reverse complement strand
CGCCCGCGGCCTGGATGCAGCCGTCCACGACGTGCCACGGCTGCGTGAGCGAATCGCCGTTGAAGTCTTTCCATTGGTCGAGCGTCTTGCCGTCGAAGAGCAGTTGCCAGCCGTCGGCGATTTCGGCTTCGGTGAGGGTGTTGTGACGGGGCCCGCACGAGCAGAGGCAGGCCGCGATGATCCCTGATCCGGCCAGCGTGCGGAGCAGATTTCGGAATGAGTTTCGTTTCATGTTTTAAGTAGCTTTTAATGTTTCATCGACTTAATTCGTATTTACGTTCATGGCGCAGAAGATTTTCAACTACGTGTGCAATTGAGAATAATTATGATCTGCGAAGTGACTTACGGTTTTTCAGTTATCTGCGCACGGCTGTTCCCTGGCAAGAACTTCACGAGTACGACGCCGTGGGACGCCACTTCGGTCTCGAAGTGGTCGGAAGTTTTCATCAAGTCCTTCTGTTGCCAAAGGTCGCGTACCGTCTGTTCGCCGCGCAATCCCAACTGGCGGAGCGAAATGCCCATCTTCGCCGGTTGCGAATCCTGGTTGAAGAAGCCGATGGCCATCGAACCATCCTCAAGGTGTTTGGCATAGATTACTTGCTTGTTTTCCTGCCAGACGGGGTAAGCCTGTATGCCCAGCGGGTCTTGGTTGACGTCGTTGACTTCATCGTTGGTGAGCAGGCTCATCGTGAAATCATCCATCTGTGCGATGTCGCAACCGATGAGCATCGGCGAGGCGAGTAGAGACCAGAGGCTGATGTGCGTATACTGTTCGTCGGCTGTCAGTTTCGTGGGATGCAATTTGGGGCCCCAGCCCACCATCCCCACAACCAACATGTCGGAATCGGCCCAATGGCCCGGATGGTTGAAAGCCAGCCAGCGGTCCTGCGAGAACCCGATGCGGCTTATGCTTTCCCATGTATCGCGGATGTCGCCTGTCGTGCGCCAGCAGTTCGCATAACGTTGCCAGACCGGAGCGTCGCCGTAGGGTGCACTGTTCGAGAGGCTGAAGATGATGTCGCGATCGATTTTCCTGAGCATGTCAAACATCTCCCTGACGTGGTAGTAGTTCAACGGATGCCAGTCGTATTTCAGGTAGTCAATTCCCCATTCTGCCCACTGTTTTACATCGGCCTCCACAAAAGAGTAAGGGCCGTGGTGCCAAACTTCACACCGATCCTCCCAGTAGTTACCGCCCGGTTTTTGATAACGATAGTTCTCGTTGTGCAATCCTTTTTCGATCCATTCATTTTCGCCATCGGGACGGTCCGAGTAGCTGCCGATGTGAGCGGCATAGGTACCGATCCACGGAGTCGAGTAAATGCCCACCCGCAAGCCCATGTCGTGAATCTCGCGCGTGAGCGCCGCCATGTCGGGAAATTTTTTGTTGGGCTGAATGGCGTTGTATCGGCCTCCGCGCCGGCCTTGCCAACCGTCGTCAATGTTGATGTAGCTCCAGCCGTGGTCGGCAAGCCCCTTTTCAACCATTGCGCGTGCCGAAGAAAGTATCTGTTCCTGTGTGACGTCGCGTGCCCAGCAGTTCCAACTGTTCCAGCCCATCGGTGGGGTGAGAGCGATTTCGTCACCCACGACGATCCGCAGGTCGCGTTCATAGCGCCCCAGCGCATTTTCGGCGCTCAGGCGGACGGTGTATTCTCCCGTTTTCTTCACGCGGCCGGTGATTCGACCAGTAGCGGGGTTGAGTTTCAGTCCCCGAGGTAGTCCTTCGGCCGAGAAGATCATCGGGCGGATACCCGTCGCTGCGATCGTGAAGAGAAATTCCGAGCCTGGACGCACACCGAAGATACGGGCACCGTTGATGCGTGGTGTTGGAGCTGCTTTCGGGGTCAGGATGTATTTCGACAGGTCAGATGCTCCCTGCACCACATCCTGTTGGGCCGAGATCTCGCCACAGATCGCAGTAAGAATCAAAATCATTAGAAAAGAGATGCGTTTTTTCATGATTTATTTTAATTATAATACTTCGTTAAATTTGTAACTAATCCGTTGAAAACAAACAAGTCAATTGATAAAATTTAGCAAAACAAAATAGGTCAAGTGACTGATTTTCAGTATCTTTAATGGTAAACTACCACACATTAAAGTAATGAACAAAACAGCACTTGACCAATATGAGGAAATCGTAACCGATGCTTTGAAAAGTTGTTCGGCGAAGTTACGCAAAAGTTTTAAAACAGCATTCATCCAACTCATGACTTTGTATATGGTACTGCCAAGAAAGATCAATTTCACCCAAATGGGGCGTTACTCAGACAGCTCAGAACAACGCTTCCGCCAGTTGTTTGAACGTGAGTTTGACTGGATGCAGTTCAACCTCTTCCTCATGCGGCAGCAGTTTGGTGAAAGTGCTAGAAAAGCCATTGCCTTCGATGCAAGCTACATTTCAAAGTCGGGAAAGAAGACTCCTTATATCGGCAAGTTCTGGTCGGGATGCGCTTCTACAATGAAACGGGGACTGGAGATTCTCGGTATCGGCATTGTCGACATTGACAGTCGGGACTGTATGATGCTACGTGCGGAACAGACACCGGACAAGGCGTATCTGGAAAAGCAAGGCGAAGAGTACAACCTTGTTGACTGGTATCTTGACGTATTCCGCAAATACAAGGACAAGTTGCTTGACATAACACGTTATATCGTTGCAGATGCCTGGTTCTCAAAGGCAAAGTTTGTCAATGAAGCCTGCCTGCTGGGATTCCATGTCATCAGCCGTCTGCGTGATGATGCCGCCTTGTGGTATTCACATGACGGTGTCCGCACAGGCAAACGGGGACGACCACGCATCAAAGGTGAGAAGATCGATTTTAAGAAACTCGTCCTTCAGCGTTGCGAGCTTCTCGACATGGAAGGAGGAAGGGCCTACTCTGTCAAGGCCTATTCAAAGGCAATGAAACGGAACATCAAAGTCGTGGTTCATTACGCAGAATCAGGAGGACACAAAATCTATTTCTCCACCGATCTTGAAATGTCGGCCCAAGACATCATCGAATACTATCGTACACGATTCCAAATCGAGTTTTGCTTCCGGGATTCCAAGCAGTTTACCGGACTCAAGGATTGCCAGGCAAGAGACTTGAAGAAACTTGACTTCGCTTTCAATGCGTCACTGGCCTCGGTAAACATCGCAAAGGTCATGCGCCAACTATACTATCCGTCGCGCTCCATCGGACTGCTAAAAGCCTATCTGAGTAATACTTATATGCTCAAAAGAATTTTCTGCAAGTCTGGTATGAAGCCGAACAGTACATTTAATGCTAAACTTATCAAAGAACTCTTTGGCATAGTGGCAGAAGCCGCTTAGCCGATATGTTGAATTTTTAACGGACTATTATTAATTAAGAACCTTCACTTTTTGGTTCGTTTTGTGATTTTGGATTAGTCGCAATGCGGAAGATAGAATCTCCCAATCCCCTGTGTAATTAGCCTTTATTGAAATCTCGGCAGACGAACGTTGGCTTGTATTGGAAGATACAGCTGGCCATTTTAGATGGGTTAAACTTTCAAGAATGTGCTTTTTCGGTAGAGAAAATAGAGAAACAGCCAACATATGGCGACATAGCCTGCGTTGCTGATCACCCGTGCTATCGCTTCGGGACAATGGGAAGCCGCCCCGCCGAAAAAGAAATTCGCAATGCCGCCGAACCCGACGATTCGTTGCGCCAGATAGATCGTGATGGAATTCAACCCTATTACGCGGAAGAAAAAAGTCCACCGTTTCCAGCCCCGCACGTCGATCAGGTAGTAGAACAATGCAAACAATCCCAAGGAATAGCCCGTTACCACGCAGGTGAACGAACTGCTCCATAGTTTTTTGTTTATGGGTATCCAGCAATTCCAGATGATTCCAATTACCGTGATGGCCACCGCGGCCAGCGCCATGCAAAGTGCAATCTGTTCGCCGCTGAGCGACGACCGTTTCCGGAGCAGAAATTCGCCCGTGAACATGCCAAACAATGCCGAGACGATGGCCGGAAGCGTGCTTAGCAATCCCTCGGGATCGAACGACCCACAGGCGAATGTCCCGGGAAGCCATTGGCGGTCTACCCATCCGGCGATATTCCCGGCTACCGAAAGCGGATCGGTGCCGTCGGGTGCGTCGGGTGCGACGACGAGGTACATCAGCAGCGAATAGCCGATCAGCACGACGGCCGCGAAAACAGCTCGTGTGCGCACTTTGCAATACATGTAAAGCAGGGAGGCGAACATCCACGCCAGTCCGATCCGGCCCAACACGCTCGCCACGCGCAGCGATGCGAAGTCGAAGCGGAATAGTCCATTGTAGATCATTCCCAAAACAATGAGCGTCATTCCCCGGTGGATGACCTTGAACAGAATCCGTCTTTCGCTGATTCCACTGGCGCGTTGTTTGGACAGCGAAAAAGGAAATGATACTCCGGCGATGAAGAGAAATAGCGGGAAGATCGTGTCGTGCTGGGTCAGCCCGTTCCACGATACATGACCCATCTGCCGGGCTATGGCGTCGGTCATGGGATTGGGCCAAAGGGCACATATTGCGGTAATAAGGCCTGCAAAACCCATGATGAAAAGCATGTCAAAACCCCGCAGGGTATCCAATGAAAGCAGTCTTTCGTTCGGTTCCATAAGTTCGGTTATTAAGAGACCGGGCGGAAGGGCTTCGGCCCGGCCCGCCCGCTCTCGTGACAAAAAATCAGTCAATGGAGACGACGCTGATTATCGGCGAGGTTCCCACGGCACCTGCCAGACGGTGGTTGCCTGTGTTGGGATTCTCACCGTTGCAGGCGATGTCGGCAGCGCAGCGCAACCGGCATTGCAACCGGTTGCCTGCAGTGATCTGAGCGCTCAGTGTGAAATCATTGTCGATCTGTGCGTTGTCCGAACCTACTCTCTTGTTGCCCGTGAGGTCTGTGACCAAATCGAGCGTATAGATTACTGATTCTCCGGCTACTTGGGCGGTGCGCTGTGCAGAAATGGGTTTCCAACTTTCGTTGTCAAGGTATTCAAGCGACCAGTAGCGGGCTGCTCCAGCCGCTGAACGGGTGATGAACTTGATGTGCATCACTGTACCGGCAGGCAGCGTCTCCTTGACCGGAATCTGGAAAAGCCAGTAATCGCCCGTCAGCGAACCTGAAAGAAAGGGGTGTCCGGTTTTGCCGACGGCTTTCTGGATGGTACGCGTATTCGCGGCATCTTGGACATAGCTGATCGTTCCTTCGCCGATTTCAGCCGGAAGGGCGTTGTCGAAGACGAAGGCATTGGTATATTTCCCTGTGGCATAGTAGTCGGCCGTAAAAAGCCATTCGACGGGGAAGCCTTTTACAATGTAGGCTCCCTGCTGGAACACGGCAATCGTGCGGGTTTCATCGCCACAGGTCAGCACAAGCGTTCCCTCGCGCTTTTTTCCGGTATTGGCCGAGCAGTTGATCTTGACTTCCCGCGATCTTTCGGCACCCTCCGGGATCAGCGTGCACCAATCCGGTTTCTCGGAAACCTTCCACACTCCGGGGGCTAAAACGATCAGGTTTTGCGTGCCGCCCTCCTTGGCAAACGACCATTCGTCGGTCGACAGGTCAAATGCGAGGGCCTCCTTGTTGTTGTCGTCGCATCCGGCGGCAAGCGCGGCGAGACAGTAAAGTATCGAAAAGTATTTTTTCATGAGATTTGATTTTTAGCGTGTAAAACGATCAATAGCCGGGATTCTGCACCAGATTCGGATTTTTATTGATTTCGCTCATCGGCACTGCCATCCAATAGCTCTTCGGGGACTCGAAGATACGGACACGTCCGCCCTGATTGGCTTCGATCACCTGGTAGAACTCCTCGGCGGTTTTTCCGTCGCGGTTCCACGAGCGAGGTTGTTTGTTCATCACTTCGGGAGCTTCCTTCCAGCGGCGCAGGTCGTGGAAACGGCGACCTTCGAACAGAAACTCGATTGAGCGCTCCTGATGGAGTACCTTACGCAGTTTTTGACCCGTGGGAATGCCTCCGGCAAGGGCCCACGAAGCTTGGAACGTAGGCAGGCCGCAACGCTTGCGCACCAGGTTGATATATTCGAGACTCTGTGTGCTCAGCGATCCGTTATATTCGAAATCGGCTTCTGCATAGCTCAAGTAGAGTTCGGGCAGACGCAGATAGGGGTAAGCGTAATAGTAGAAACTGAACGAATTGCTCGGAATGCTGTAGGTTGAAGCCTTGGGAATCCATTTCTGGCAAAGATAACCCGTACAACTCTGATATTCATCGGTCTCCTTGAGCGTTGATCCATGCAATTCACCGCCGCGCAGATAGAGCGTGATTTCTTTGCCGTCAATCTCATACGTGCCGCGGTCGTAACCCACTGAGGCATAGAACCGCGGTTCCTTGTAGAGATGCAGGTTGACCGTGCCGGCTTCGGCGTTGTAGGCATAGGGGTCAATATCTTTGGTTTCGGGGTCGTCCTCCCACGGAAGTCCGTTCTTCGTGTAGTACATTTCGACGGCCTCCATAGTCGGAACCGAGGTGGTCTTCCAGCCTAACGACATGTTGTTGGCGATCGGGCGGGGCCCCATCAACTGTTGCAGGGTCTGACAGCCACCACGGTCGCCTTTGGCTTCGATAAATTCGAGTCCGTTCCAATGCTCTTTGGTGAAGGCATCACGGTAGTTGCGGCGACCGCGCTCGTCATTGGGCAGACTCGAATCAGCCGAAGTGTAGAGCATGAAGTTTTGCCGGCCGAGTTCGGAGTTGAATTTCTCGGCTACAGAAATGGCTTCAGCCGCAGCCTCCATCGCCTTTTTCCATTTCTCGGGATCATAAGTCGTGTTCATCAGCGGCGTGCCGTCGTGATTGTCGAATCCGACATAGTCGGAGTTGCCGTTGACCAGCGGAGAGGCGGCATAGAGTAGCAGGCGGGCCTTGTAGCTCAGTGCCGACATCCTGGTCGGAAGTCCTAATTCGGTATCGATGACCGTTTCGGGCAGCAGTTCGGCTGCCTTGTCATAGCATTCGGCTATGTATTTCACACACTCGTCGTAGGGCGAGCGGGGGACAAAGATTTCCGAATCGGGGGCGTCGTTGGGAATGTATCTTTTGACCAGAATGATAGGACCATAATATTCCAGTAACAATTGGTGGTAGTACCCGATCAAATACCATGCTTCGCCGGCATAACGGGCGGCATTCTCCGGACTGATAGCCGGTACCTTGTAGACGTTGTCCAACAAGTAAAAGGCATAGCGGATGCCGCGGTAGATGTCATAGTTTGTACCGCCGCTCGTACTGTAAGGCGCCCATCTGCCGAAATAGGTGACATTAGCATTCTCCTCACCGTAGATGAGACTCTTGCTGGAAAACCAGTAGGTTGTACCCACACCGCCGGTTATCATGTCGTCGCCGGCGAACTGATCGGGCGACCAGTCATATCCAATCAGGTTGGGCATGTAAGTGCGCATGTAGTAGCGGTATTTCTCGGCCTGTTGCGTCGTTTTCCAAATGTCGTCCTGCGTGGCCTTGCCTTCGGGAACGACATCGAGGTATTCGCATGAGGTGAGCAGCAACAGGAATGAAAGCGTGATCAGTATGTTTTTCATGGTCGTGCGGTATTGTTTAGAAGTTGAATTGGAACCCGAGGTTGAACGTCCGTTGGAGCGGATAGCTCAATCCGTTGCCCGAACCTTTTTCGGGGTCCCAGTATTTGAATGGTGAGAAAGTCAGCAGATTGGTTCCTGAAACGTAGACACGCATCATTTTGTAGGAATAGCCGATTTCAGCGGTCTTCAGACGTAGCATCTTGCCGTTGCGCACGTAGAGCGTGTTGGCTTGGCCGTTGTGTTCGTTCCATTGCGAGGAGAGACGCGGATATTTGGCGTCGGGATCAGGGCTCGACTCGCTCCAATGTTCGTCAGCGATCCATTGCATCAGCCCGAATCCCGGCTTGGCCTTAGTCGAGAAAGGATGGGCATCATACATGATAATTGAAACTTTTCCCTGGCCTTGGAAGAACGCCGAACAGTCGAAACCCTTGTATTTGAGCGAGAATCCGAATCCGTATATGATCTCCGGGACTGTCGGGTTGCCATTCCGGCACTTGTCGTTGTCGTCGATGACCTCGTCATTGTTCAAGTCCTTGTATTTAATGTCGCCGGGCTGGAGTGGATAGCGGGTCGCGTAGACGCTCTTGGGTGACGAAGCGATATCTTCCTCATCCCGATAGAGTCCCTCGGCGATCAGACAGTTAATCGAGTTGATCGGGTGGCCTTTCTTGTATTGGTAGCCCCACTTGTATTGGGGTTCGTCCATCGAAACGATCTCGTTGTGGGCGTAGGTGAACGTACCGCGCAGCGAGAGGATCAGATCTTTGGAGAAAGCTTTGTTATAGTCGATCGAGATGTCTACGCCGCGGTTGTCCACCTTACCAATGTTGCCCCAAGGGGTGATGCCCGACATGCCGAACGACGAGGGTAGCGACGAACGCTGCATAAAGATGCCCGAACGTTTCTCCTTGAACCAGTCGAAGATGATGTTCAGGCTGTCGAACAGACCAATCTCCACGCCGATGTCAAGCTTGTGGCTCTCCTCCCAGGTAGCATCTTCATTGCCGTAGATCGAAAGGATGGGACCCCATTTTTGGTCGAAGTTAGTTCCGATCATTACGTCGTACATCTGATCCATAGCTACGGTGCTTAGGTAGGGAAAGCGGTCCTTGTAGTTCGATGAGATTACGTCGTTGCCAACCAGACCGTATGAAGCGCGCACCTTGAAGAGGTTGACCTTATCTTTGATCCCCTTCCAGAAAGGCTCGTTCGAGATCACCCATCCGCCGGCGATCGAGGGGAAGAATCCAAAGCGTTTGCCCGGAGCGAAATTCTCCGAACCGTTGTAACCGAAATTGGCTTCGATCAGGTAGCGCTTGTCGAATCCGTAGGTAACACGGCCCGCGAGGCCCTGTTGCCGGTAGGGCAACGAGGCATACTCCTCGGCATCGGAAATATTCATGTTGCGCTCTTTTTGATGGTAAACAAACGTTGCGCCCACGTCATGCTTCTTATTGAAAGTGCGTGCATAGTCGAGTTTGACCTGGAACGCCAGTTCCCGGTAGCCATCGCGACCGCGGCTGGTTCCCAGATAGGTTGTGCCGGTATTAGTCGAGGAGCTCGTGTAGCTGTAATTGCCGTCAGCGTCTACGTCGTAGCTAGAGAGTTGATACATGAACGGCGTGAACGAGCGGTTGACAGCCGAATAAACGCGGTTATAGAATGTGGCCATGCCGGTTAGGCTCAACCCTTTGGTGACGAAGTCGAGGTTCTGGCAGACGGTCAGTGCCGAGGTGAAATGGCCACGGAACTTATCGCTGTAACCGCGGCAGAGCTGGGCGTAGGGGTTGATGAAAGTGTTGCCATCCCAAGCGTTCGCGGTGCCGAAACGCACGAACGTGTCAGTCTCCTCGCCGGGTAGCGTGGCCGGAAATTCGCAGGGCAGGGCCGAAAGCGCATAGGTGAAAAGCGAACCAACGCTTTCGATGGGTGCATGATTGTAGTGCAGCTGGGTGTTCATCTTCAGCGATACGCGCGTGGTTTTGGTGGCGTCGGCCGAGACGTTGGCTTGGAAAAGGTATTTCTGCGAATTGATGTTTGTGTCGAACTTCGAGGTGGAGGGGGCGCGCATGATACCGTTCTCATTAAACGCCGAGGCATTGAGGAAATAGTCGATCTTCTTAGCCCCGCCCGTCATGTTGAAGTTGAAGTTCTGGTTGAAGGTGCTGTTTTTGAAAAGCATGTCGTACCAATCTACGTTGGGATAAACGTAGGGATCGAGCCCCAGTTTAGTGCCCATGATTTTTTCGCGGCTATAACGTGGATTCTCGCCGCGCGTGGCACAGGCCTCGTTGTAGGTCTCCATGAAGGTTACACCGTCGGCGATCTTAGGAATGCGTGTCGGGGCCGACACGCCCAACTCAGCCCGCACGTTAACGGTCATCTTCTCCGAATCGCGGCCATTCTTGGTGGTGATGAGCATCACGCCGTTGGCGCCGCGTGATCCGTAAAGGGCTGTTGCCGTGGCGTCCTTGAGCACCGAGAACGATTCGATGGTCTCGGGCGGAATGTTATTGAGCATCTGATTGGTGATCTCCACGCCGTCGAGGATCAGCAGCGGCGACTGTCCCGATCCGAAGGTCGAGATTCCGCGGATCCAGAAATTGGCGCCGTCGGCGCCCGGCTCGCCCGATTTCTGCACGGCGATCACGCCGGCGATCTTGCCGCTGAACGAGGTCGAGAGGTTGCTCGACGAGGTTTGCAGGTCGCTCGGCTTGACCGACTGCACGGCGCCCACGAGCGACTCTTTCTTCTGCACGCCGAAGCCGACCACCACCACGTCTTCGAGTTTGTTCGAAGCGTCGGCCAGCGTGATGAGTTTGAAGAGGTGGATGTCCCGGACGGAAATTTTCTTGGTGTCGTAGCCCAGGAACGAAACGGTGACCGTCTTGGCCGAAGCGGGCACGGTCAGTTTGTAGTTGCCGCCGGCGTCGGTGGTCGTGCCGACGTTCGTGCCCTCAACATAGATGTTGGCTCCGACGATGGGCTGGTTGTCGGCCGAGGAGATGACCGTTCCGGCGACGGTCATCTCCCCGTTCGGGGCCGTCGGGGCGGAGACCGGCGAGCGGCGGGAGATGGTGACCAGTTTCCCCCCCCCTTTGACGGTATAGCGCAGCGATTTGTCGAGCACCGTGTCGAGCACGGTCTGAAGCGTCGCGTCCTTGAACGTTGCCGTGACCGGCCTGCTGACGTCGACGTCCTCGTTTTCGAAGAGGATCGAGTAGCCGGTTTGCCGCTCCACCTCTTCCAGCACCGTTTTCAGCGGAACGCTCCGGAAGGCTTTGGTGACGGTTTGCGCGTTGAGGGCGACTGTCAGCAGCAGGCACGGGATCAACGCTGCAATCTTCTTGAATAGGAGATTTACATGCATAAGTTTTAAGATTTAGGTTTGTTTGGAAAGAAGTTTTTTCAGGGTTCGGTTTTTCGGGGGCGGCTGTCGACGCGGTAACCGCAGGTGTCGCGCCTGACGCTGATCGGCAGGATGTCGCACAACCCGCCCATGATTGATTCGATGTCCTGCGCCTCGGTGATTGATATGCGGAAGGTCTTGTCGTCGAACGCGTCGGTGCAGAGTTCGATCTTCACGTCGTATTCGCGGGCGAGCCGCCGGAGCAGGGCCGGGAGGGAGATCGCGTCGTAGCGGATGATGCCGTCGATCCAGCTGCGGAACTGGTCGGTGTCGACCTGCCTGCGCGACGCCTCCATCGTCCGGCAGTCGTAGGTGATCAGGTCGCCCGGAACCATCGTTTCCGTGCTGCGGGACGATTCGAATTGCAGCGAGCCTTCCATCAGCGCGGCCAATACGTCGGGGTCTTCGTCGTAGGCCGAGATGTTGAACCGGGTGCCCAGCACGGTGAACGTGCAGCCCCGGGCCTGCACCCGGAAGGGGAGGTGGGCGTTGCGGGCCACCTCGAAGTAGGCTTCGCCCGAAAGGCCGATGTCGCGCGACGAGCGGTTGAAATCCGACCGGTAGTTCAGGGTCGATCCGGCGTTGAGCCACACCTGGCTGCCGTCGGGCAGCGATATGCGGCTGTTGGTTCCCTGGGGAGCCTGTACGGAGAACATTTGCACGGGGTCTTCGGTGTGTATGAGGTGCCGGGTGGTGAAGGCCGAGATCAGGATGAGCACGGCTGCTGCCGCCCAGAACCGCAACCAGCGCAACCGACCC